>JAEEGL013827316.1_pt1 | contig 64756 bp, 48 predicted proteins | sample 9134231 | NCBI WGS metagenome assembly JAEEGL01 (sample SAMN16246548, study PRJNA631951) | gut metagenome | biome: gut microbiome; feature: rumen; material: fiber-attached | host: Bos | place: Iran: Karaj | collected 2018-10
CAGGAACTCATGCAGCGGCGGATCCAGGAAACGAACCGTCATGGGACGGCCGTCCAGGGCCCGGTACATGGCCTCGAAGTCGCCCTGCTGCAGGGGCTCGATCTTCTTGAGGGCGGCGCGCCGCTCTTCCACGGTACGGGCCACGATCATCTCCCGGAAGGGCTCGATACGATCGGCCTCGAAGAACATGTGCTCGGTGCGGCACAATCCGATGCCCTCGGCACCGAACTTCACGGCCTGGATGGTGTCTCTGGGATTGTCGGCGTTGGTGCGGACGCCAAGATCTCTGCGGGCGTCGGCCCAGGCCATGAAGCGGCCGAAGTTGCCGCTGATGGTGGCGGGAACGGTGGGGATGAGCTCACCGTAGATCTTGCCTGTGGAACCGTCGATGGAGAGGAAGCTTCCCTCCTCGAACCGCTTGCCGCCGAGGATGAAGTACTTCTCCTCCTCGTGCATCTTGATCTCGCCGCAGCCGGAGACGCAGCAGGCGCCCATGCCGCGGGCGACGACCGCCGCGTGGGAGGTCATGCCGCCGCGGACGGTGAGGATGCCCTGCGCCGCGGCCATGCCTTCGATGTCCTCGGGGGAGGTCTCCAGACGGACCAGGACGACCTTCTCACCTCTGGCCGCCCATTCCTTGGCGTCCTGTGCGGAGAAGACCACCTTGCCGGCGCCCGCGCCGGGGGAGGCGGCGAGGCCGGTGCCAAGCACCTTCGCCTTCTTCAGGGCAACGGCGTCGAACTGGGGATGGAGCAGCGCATCCAGCTGCTTGGGCTCCACGCGGAGGACAGCCTCGTCCTCGGTGATCATGCCCTCGTCCACGAGATCCACGGCGATTTTCAGAGCTGCGGCCGCGGTCCGCTTGCCGCTGCGGGTCTGGAGCATGTAGAGCTTGCGGTTCTCGATCGTAAACTCCATATCCTGCATGTCGCGGTAGTGGTTCTCCAGGTTCTGAGCAATGCGCTCGAACTGGGCGTACACCTCAGGCATCTCCTCGGACAGACGGCTGATGGGGGACGGCGTACGCACGCCGGCCACCACATCCTCGCCCTGAGCGTTGATGAGGTATTCGCCGAAGAGCCGCTTTTCACCGGTGGCGGGATCGCGGGTGAATGCCACGCCGGTGCCGGACTGGTCGTTGAGGTTGCCGAACACCATGGGCTGGATGTTCACGGCGGTGCCCCAGGAGTAGGGGATGTCGTTCATGCGGCGGTAGACGTTGGCGCGGGGATTGTCCCAGGAGCGGAACACGGCCTTGACGGCCCCCATGAGCTGCTCCTTGGGATCCACGGGGAACTCCTCGCCCAGCTGGGCCTTGTATTCGGCCTTGAAGCGAGCTGCCAGTTCCTTGAGGTCCGCGGCGCCGAGCTGCGTGTCCTCGGTGACGCCCTTGCGCTCCTTAAGCTCGTCGATGAGCTCTTCGAAGTACTTCTTGCCCACGCCCATGACCACGTCGGAATACATCTGGATGAACCGGCGGTAGGAGTCATAGACGAACCGCTCGAACTTGGGATCCGGGTTTCCCGCGATGAGGCCGGCGGCCACTTCGTCATTGAGACCCAGGTTCAGGATGGTGTCCATCATGCCGGGCATGGAGGCCCGGGCGCCGGAACGCACGGAGACCAGCAGCGGGTTGTCCACGCTGCCGAATTTCTTTCCGTTGATCTTTTCGATTTTCTCAAGGTACCGGAAGATCTCCTCCTCGATATCCGGGGCGATGGTCTTCCCATCCTCATAATACCTGGTGCAGGCCTCCGTGGTCACCGTGAAGCCCTGAGGCACCGGCATCCCGAGGTTTGTCATCTGCGCAAGGTTCGCGCCCTTGCCGCCCAGCAGTTCGCGCATATTCTCGTTGCCTTCCGAGAACAGATAGACGAACTTTTTCGCCATTGCAGTCTCTCCTTTCAGTCCTTGTCAAAATTACCAAGTTATTATAGCAATCCCGCAGGGCAAATGCAATAGATTTTTCCGTCTTCGCTCTGGTTTTCTGCGGTTATTTCTGCATTTTCTCACGGCCGGGATCGAAAATCCGTCCGTCTCCGAACGCTCTGCCGGGAAAAAACGGCGCGCCGCACGTGCGGCGCGCCGTCCGATCGGCTATGATTATTCTCCGAAGAACTTCTCGTGGATGGCCTGCACGGCGCGGTCGGCGTCCTGCTCAGCCACGAGGACGGAGATCTTCACCTCGCTGGTGGAGATCATGTTGATGTTGATCCGGGCGTTGTAAAGGGCTTCGAACATCTGCGCGGCGACGCCGTGAGAGGAGATCCCGGCGCCGACGATGCTCACTTTGGCGATGCTGTCGTTCACATCGATGTGGTCGTAACCCAGGGATTCCCTGCACTGCTCCAGCGCGGCCACGGCGGCCTTCGCCACAGGACGCTGGATGGTGAAGCTGATGTCCTTTGTGCCGTCACGGCCGATGGACTGCAGGATCAGGTCCACGTTGATCCGGTTCTGGGCCATGGCCCGGAACACCCGGAAGGCCACGCCCGGTTCGTCTTTCAGACCGACCACGGCGACCCGAGTCACGTTTCTGTCCTCCGCCACACCGCTGATCTTTGTCTGTTCCACTTTTGTGACCTCCTTTACTTTCGTGCCGGGTTTCCTCTCGAAACTGGAGAGCACTTCCAGATTCACGCCGTACCGCTTTGCCATCTCCACGGAGCGGTTGTGAAGCACCTTCGCTCCCATGGACGCCAGCTCTAGCATCTCGTCGTAGGAGATCTCATCGAGCTTCTTGGCCTCCGGGACTTTTCTGGGATCGGCGGTGTAGACGCCGTCCACGTCCGTGTAGATCTGGCAGAGGTCCGCCCCCATGGCCGCCGCCAGCGCCACCGCGGAGGTGTCGCTGCCGCCCCGGCCCAGGGTCGTCACGTCGTCGTATTTATTGATCCCCTGGAAGCCCGTCACCAACACGATGCGCCGCTGGTCCAGCTCCCTGCGGATCCGTTCGGAGTCGATCTTCTTGATATGCGCGTTTCCGTAGTCGGAGTTGGTGGTGATGCCCGCTTGCCAGCCGGTGAGGGAGACCACGGGAAGCCCGAGCTTCTCCAGAGCCATGGCGCACAGGGCCACGGACATCTGCTCGCCGCAGGCCAGGAGCATGTCCAGTTCCCGCTTGGAGGCGTCGGGATTGATCTCCATCGCCTTGGCGATGAGCCCGTCGGTGGTCTTCCCCTGGGCAGAGAGAACCACGACCACGTCGTTCCCTTCGCAGTATGCGTCGGCGATGATCCCGGCGACCCGGAACACACGCTCCTTGTCGGCTACGGAACTGCCTCCGAATTTCTGAACGATGAACGCCATTCTTCTTCCTCCATCCGTCTCAACAGGTTCGCGCGAACCGTTCTATTCCAGGATCCGGTACCGGGAGAGCACCCTCATCCCCGCGGTCTGCGACAAGAGGTCCGCTTCGCTCAGGGGGGACGTCACATAGCCGTCGGTCCCGGCGGCGCTGTCCACATACTGGAGATGTGGGCCCGGCGTCCCGGTGCCCCGGACGAACCAGCGGCTCTCCAGGCCGGCGGGAGGCATGAGGAATCCCTCCATCTCCCCGGCCCAGACGGCATTCTCTCCGCCTCCGGGATAGCGGGCGGCGGTGATGAGATCCGCCGTCACGGCGCTGGCTGTGGGGAGCTTCCCAGCTCCGGGTCCGCAGAAAGCCACCTCGCCAACGGCGTCTCCGCGTACGACGATGCCGTTGGTGACGCCCTCCACGCCCGCGAGCACGTTCCCCTCGGGTACGAGGTGCGGAGCCACGTAGGCGCAGACGCGGTCCTGTCCGACGCGGAGCGCCCGTCCCAGGAGCCGGATACCGTACCCCATGGTGCCTGCGATGTCCACGTCGCTGCCGGTGACGCCCTCGATGCCGACGGTCTCGATCCCCTCGGGCCGCACGTACCTGCCGAACCCCATGGCGCAGAGGATCGCGAGCTTCCGGCAGGTGTCCTGCCCGCTCACGTCCGCCCGGGGATCCCGCTCGGCATAGCCCAGCTCCTGGGCGCGGGCCAGAGCGGCGTCGAAGGCCGCTCCGTTCTTGAACATCTCGGTAAGAATGTAATTTGTGGTGCCGTTGAGGATTCCGTAGATCTCCTCGATGCGGTTGGCGCCGAAACAGGTGCGCAGGGGCGCAAGGATGGGGATCCCGCCGCCCACGCTGGCCTCGAAGAGGTACACGGCGCCGTGCTCGGCGGCAAGTGCCATGAGCTCCGGCCCGTGCTCGGCCACCAGCTGCTTGTTGGAGGTAACGACGCTCTTCCCGGCGGAAAGGGCCCGTCTGGTGAACTCATAGGCCACACCGGAGCCGCCGATGGTCTCCGCCACCAGCTCGATCTCCGGGTCATGCTCCACGTCCTCGAAGGACTTCGTCATGCGGCCGGCAAAGGGACTTTCGGGAAAGTCCCGCACATCCACGATCCGCTTGAGCCGGATCTCCTGCCCCGCGGCCGCGGCGATCTCGCCGGCGTTTCGCTCCAGAAGCTCCGCGACGCCGGATCCCACCGTGCCGAAGCCCAGGATTGCTGCATACTTCATCTGATGTAATCGCTCCTCAGGGATACTCGGACCGGGGCAGGAACCAGAACGCTCCGCCTGGGAGATCCTCTCCGTGCGGTGCGGCCGGAGCGGCCGCAAAAATGCCCCGATAGAGGTTATTGTATCACAGGGCCCAACGGCATGCAACAAAATTTTGCGGATCTGCGCGGCGGGAACGGCCCGCGCAGGGAAAAAAGTTCGCAGGCATGTTGCAAGTTCCCGCCGTCTCGTCTATAATAGGAAACGGAAACCATGACTTCCGGCCGGATACGGCGGAAAGGATGACGGACATGGCGGAAGACAAGAAAAAAAAGACCGTGCTGGACGCGGAAGACGCCGCCCTGGAGGCGGAACTCGCCGCGGAGAAGGCGGAGAAGAAGCAGGCCAGTTCCAGGCTGCTGCGAACCATACTGGGAGGCGTCTGCGGGACCCTCGCCATGCTGGTGATCCTCACGGCCCTGAGCCTCCTTTTCATCCGCATCCCGGCACTCGTATACATCGGCTCGGCCCTGCTCATCTGGCTCTTCGTGTGGCTCTTCAAAGGTGACACCGGAAAGCCTCTTCTCTGGACGGCCGCGGTCGGGACTATTCTGGCCTGCGTTTTCGGAGCATGCCTCCATGCGGCAGGCATCTTCATGGTCTACGGCGGTCTTCCCCTCCGCTATCTGCCTTACGTGACCTCCGTGATCGTCACTACCCACTACTTCTGGGGCACTTTCGGCGACGGAGCTCTCTTCGCCATCCTCTTCAGCATCCTGGGCTTCGTGATCATGTGGCAGTTCACCGGCGACCCCTTCCCCTTCTGGCGGGGTGCGGCCGCGGATGTCAAGAAGCCGAAGAAAAAGAAAAAGGCCAAGGGCTGATCGGCAGACCCGGGGCGGCAGGTTCACTGCCGCCCTTTTTTCCGGTTTTTTTCGAAAACCCTGTAAGGTTTTCCCCGTCCGTGCGTCTAACGGACACAGAGGAGTGAGAACGTGAGAGAGAGCGAATTCGATGCCGTATACCGGACCTGCTTCGAGCCCGTGCGGCGGTATGCCCTGACCCTGACCGGGGACGAGGACGCCGCGGAGGAACTGACCCAGGAGACCTTCTTCCGGGCTCTGAGGGCGATCGACGGATTCCGGGGCGAGTGCAGCCTGCAGACCTGGCTGTGCGGCATCGCAAAGCACGCCTTTCTCTCCGATGCCCGGCGGCGACGCGCCGAACCCCTGGACGAAGTCCCCGAGCCCGCGGACGAGGCCGCGGAGCCGGAGCGCCTCGCCGTCCTGCGGGAGGACGCCCTGGCCGTCCACCGGGCCCTTCACGGGCTGGAGGAGCCCTACAAGGAGGTCTTCTCCCTGCGCGTCTTCGGCCAGCTGAGTTTCCGGGAGATCGCCGAGCTCTTCGGCAGGACGGAAAACTGGGCCTGCGTGGTCTTCCACCGGGCGAAGGCGAAACTCGTGAGAAAACTGGAGGAACCGAAATGAACGATCTTTCCTGTCCCGTCGTGCGGGATCTGCTGCCCCTGTACGCAGAAGGCCTTGCCTCCGAGGAGACTGCGTCTCTCGTGGAGGCCCATCTGGGATCCTGCCCGGACTGCCGCGCCGCCCTGGAGGCGGTTCGGGCTCCGGCGGAGCTCCCCGCGGACGCCTCAGCTCCCCTGCGTTCCCTGAAGACGGACCTCCGCCGACGCCGGTGGCGGGCTGCCGCCGTCGCGGCTCTGCTGGTCTTCCTGCCTCTCTATCTGCTTCTCGTCCGCGCCTTCTCCCCCATTTACTATACCGGCTATTCCCCAACGCTGGTCACCGTATCGGAACGGGCGGACGGCGCTCTCGCGGTCGAGTGGAGCGGACTGGTCAGCGGTCTGGAGACGGACCGTACCGTTCTGGAAGACGGGAGCGACACGCTCTACATCCTGCCGTACACCTCTCTGCGGGATCTGCGCCGCGCCGATGACCCGGAGCACGCGGGGGGCGGCAGTCTCGTTCTGGATCCCGCGCCGGACCGTGTGGTCTACGGCTTCTACGGAGATCAGGTCCTGCTGTACGGGGAGCCGGCGAACGGCGGCACCATAATTCTCCCCAGGCTGGTCCTGCGGTATTATCTGGCGCTGGGCGTGCTCGCCGCGGCGGGATCCGGACTTCTCTGGCTGTTTCTGCGGAAGACCAGAGCATCCGGCGTCCTGCGGCAGATCTTCTTCGTCCCCGTCTCCTACGCGGCAGCGGATCTTCTGGTGCAGGTCTTCTGCCGGCCGGGGTTCGGTGCCGCGGTGAGCGGGAGCGGCGGGACGGCCGTGGCCGTCGGCGCGGAGCATCTGAGCTACACGGTGGCCCGGGACCTTGGGGAGATTCTCATCGCCGCTGCGGCGGTCTACGCCCTTCTGACGCTTCTGTGGTACACGATCCGGAGCAGACGGCGGGAGCGCCCCGCCGCATGATCCGAAGAAAAACCCGCCGCGGCATCCGAAGCGGATGCCGCGGCTGCTTTCTGCGTCGGAACCGGCACATTTTCCGAGGCCGGAGGCTGTCTGGGGGATTGTTTTTTCCGCATGTTCGTGCTATATAAAGAGGTGTATTCCCGGCGACTGCCGGGCGGGCGTGCGCCCGCATACAGAAGGAGGATTCCCAATGTCTCATCGTTTTCTCGCCGGCTGGGGCGAAACAAATCTGACCCCTGAAAAGAAGGTACGCCTTGCAGGACAGTTCGCCGAACGGATCTCGGATTCGGTGGAGACCCCTGTGCAGGCGATCTCTCTGGCGCTGGAGTCCGAATCCGGCTCCGTCGTGTTCTGCGGCTGTGATCTGGAGAGCGTGGGCCTGAATCTTCTGGCCCTTGTGCGTGAGAGGCTCGCTTCTCTGGCGCCGGATCTCGATCCCCGGTGCGTCATCATTTCCGCCACCCACACGCATACCTCCGTGCAGTACACCAACAAGAGCATCGAGGGACGAGGCTCTCTCTCCATCCTGCGGCGCTATCTTCCCGACGACATCCGCTACGAGGATCCCCTGCCCGCGGACGACTCCGTCATGAGCGATGACGAGGCGCTTCCGTGGCTCGCCGACTGCATCTCCCGGTCCGTGGCACAGGCGTGGAAGAACCGCGCTCCCGCCACCGTCTCCAACCAGTTCGGCCGGGCGGCCGTCGGCATGTGCCGCCGCGCCACCTACAACGACGGCACCGCACAGATGTGGGGCGACACCAACACCTCCAATTTCGTGGCTCTGGAGGGCGGATGCGATTCCGGCATCGAGATGCTGTACGTCTTTGACGAGGCCGGGACGCTCACCGGCGTCGCGGCGAACCTTGCCTGTCCCGCCCAGACCGTCCAGCACCGGACCTTCATCTCCTCCGACTTCTGGGGCAAGACCCGTATCCTCGTGCGCGAGGCCCTTGGCGAGAATGTGAAGGTCCTAGGCCTGTGTTCCCCCGCCGGGGATCAATGCCCGGTGGATCTCATCCGCTGGGTGGAGCCGGAGAGCGACGTCCACGACCCCAACATCAAGCGGAACGATCCCCCAGCCCGAAAGGCCGACCCCTCCATGTTCGACATTGCCGGCTCCTGGAAGGCCGGACGCCGGGTGGCCCGCGAGATCATCGACGCCTGTGAAGACGCCGTGCAGGAACGGGCCGTTCCGGAGATCTTCCGTCACGAGGTCCTGAACGTGCAGCTCCCCGTCCGCTTCGTCACCATGACCGAGCGGGACAACGCCGAGGAGCAGATCCGCCGCTATGTGGAACGCTCCCGCGGCCGGGCGTTCTCCTTCGAAGACAACGCGAAGATGCACGTCTATGCCGGCATCCTCGCCCGGTACGAACTGCAGCAGTATATGGTGCAGTTCCCCACGGAAATCCATGTGCTCCGGCTGGGGAACGCGGCTTTCGCCACGAGCCCGTTCGAGCTGTTCCTGGACTACGCCAACTGGATCCGCGCCCAGAGCCCTGCGGAGCAGACGTTCCTCATCCAGCTGGCCAACGGATCCCTCGGCTATCTCCCCACCGCCAAGGCGGAAGCGGGCGGCCACTACTCCGCCTATGTCTCCAGCGGCATCACGGGTCACGAGGGAGGCGACCTTCTGGTCCGCCGCACCCTCTCGGAGATACGCCGCCAGTTCGATAAGCCCTGCTGACCCGAAAGGAGCGCCGAAATGCTGAAACAGTTTCTTGCCGGCTGGGCGGAGGTGGATCTCACCCCCGCGCGCAGAGTCCGGCTTGCGGGACAGTTCGCCGAGCGGATCTCCGAATCCGTGGAGACCCCTGTGCTGGCCACCTCCCTTGCCGTCGAAGCCGACGGCGCCGCCGCAGTCTTCTGCGCCTGCGACCTGGGCGCCGTGGCTCTGAATCTCGTCGCCCTCGTGCGGGAGAGGCTTCCGGCCCTGGTCCCGGATCTGGATCCACGGTGTGTCATCATCTCCGCAACGCACTCCCACACCTCCGTCCAGTACAGGCAGGAAAACATCGACAAAGGGAACAGTTTAGATGTCCTGCAGCAGTTCCTGCCCGAGGATACCTCCTACACGAAGCTGGACGACACCGGGCTGGACGTCATGAGCGACGACGAGGCCCTTCTCTGGCTCGCGGACCGTATCGCCGCATCTGTGGCGCAGGCGTGGAAGGACCGCGCCCCCGCCTCGGTCTCCAACCAGTTCGGCCGTGCGGCCGTCGGCATGTGCCGCCGGGTCACTTACGACGACGGGACCGCCGCCATGTGGGGCGACTCCAACACTTCCAACTTCGTAGCTCTGGAGGGCGGCAGCGACACGGGTATGGAGCTCCTTTACATCTTTGACGAGAGCGGAGATCTCACGGGCGTCGTGGCGAACCTCGCCTGCCCGGCTCAGACCGTCCAGCACAGGCTCTTCGTCTCCTCCGACTACTGGGGCAAGGCCCGCATCACCATCCGCGAGGCCTTGGGCAAGGACGTGAAGCTTCTGGCCCTGTGCTCCCCCGCCGGAGATCAGTGCCCGGTGGATCTCATCCGCTGGGTGGAACCGGAGAGCGACGTCCACGACCCGAACATCTTCCGGAAGGATCCCCCGAAACGGAAGGCAGATCCCTCCATGTTCGATTTGGCTGGCTCCTGGCGTGCGGGCCGCAGAGTGGCCCGGGAGATTCTGGAATACCTCCCGGACGCCCGGGAGGAGCGGTACGTTCCCGAAGTGTTCCTTCACGAGGTCCAAGAGTTCCAGCTCCCCGTCCGCTTCGTCACCATGCAGGAGCGCGACGCGGCTCTGGAGCAGATCCGCCTCTTCGCCGAGAAGGCAAAAGGCCGGGACATCGACTACAGGGACTACGCCATGATGTACGTCCACGCGGGGACCGTCGCCCGGTACGAATATCAGCAGGATCACGTGGTGTTTCCCGCTGAGGTCCATATCCTGCGCCTGGGTGATCTCGCCATCGCCTCGGATCCCTTCGAGCTGTTCCTGGACTACGCCAACTGGATCCGGGCCCAGAGTCCGGCTGAGCAGACGTTCCTCATCCAGCTGGCCAACGGCTCTCTCGGCTATCTCCCCACCGCCAAGGCGGAGGCGGGCGGCCACTATTCCGCCTACGTCACCAGCGGCATCACCGGCCATGAAGGCGGCGCGCTCCTTGCCCGCCGCACCCTCACCGAGATCCGAAAACAGTTCCAAAAACCCTGCTGAGGGCATATGGCAGGCGCCCGGTCCGAACACGGATCGGGCGTCTGCGGATTTTGATCCTTTTTTATCCGCCCCTCAGGACCGCCTCTGCGCAGCGGATCCCGTCAACGGCTGCGGAGATGATGCCCCCGGCGTATCCCGCTCCCTCCCCGCAGGGATAGAGCCCCCGGACAGCGGACTGAAGGGCCCCGTCCCGCAGGATCCGCACGGGCGAGGAGCTCCGGGTCTCCGGCGCGGTGAGCACCGCGTCGGGGTCATCGAAGCCGCGGAGGTACCGCCCCAGTGCGGGGATCGCTTTCTCCAGCGTCCCGGTGATGACGCCGGGCAGCACGTGATGGAGGTCGCACCAGACGACGCCGGGACGATAGGTGGGAACGACCCTGCCGGGTCCCGCGGAGGGCCGGCGGGCGAGGAAGTCGCCGGACCTCTGGACCGGTGCATGGTAATTCTCCCCTCCCGCCAGAAAAGCGGAGCGCTCCAGTTCCCGCTGCCAGGCCATCCCGCTCAGGGCGCCCGGATGGGGAAACTTTTCCGGCCCCAGGGTCACGAGAAGAGCGGAATTGGCGTTTTCCCCGCTCCGGCCGGAGTAGCTCATGCCGTTCGTGACCACACCTCCAGTCTCGGAAGCCGCCGCGATGACATAGCCCCCTGGACACATGCAGAAGGTATAGGCGCTCTCCCCGTCCGGAAGCCGGCAGGAGAGCCTGTAGGGAGCCGGTCCGAGAGCCGGATGGCCCGCGAAAGCGCCGTACTGGGCGGCGTCCACGTCTCTCTGCAGGTGCTCGATGCGCACGCCCATGGAGAACGCCTTGGGCTCCATGGGGATCCCGCAGGCGAAGAGGGCTTCCACCGTGTCCCGTGCGCTGTGGCCCACGGCGAGGATCAGATGGGTGCAGGGGACGACGTCCCCCGCCGTCTCCGCCCCGGCGACGCGGCCGTTCTCCGTCCGGATTCCGGTGAGTTTCGTGGAGAACCTCACCTCGCCCCCCAGCTCGGTCACCCGTTCCCGGATCCGGCGCACCACGCCTTCCAGGATATCCGTCCCCACATGGGGCATGGCGTCCGTGAGGATCTCCTCCGGGGCGCCGAATTCCGCGAAACGTTGCAGCACCCAGCGGCTCCGGGAACCGCCCACACCGCTGTGGAGCTTTCCGTCGGAGAAGGTCCCGGCGCCTCCTTCGCCGAACTGGACGTTGGATTCCGGATCCAGGACGCCGGTCTCCCGGAAGCGCCGCACGGCCTCGCGCCGCCGCTCCACAGGCTCCCCCCGCTCCAGCACCACGGGACGCAGGCCCGCCTCCGCCAGTACGAGGGCGGCGAACATCCCCGCAGGTCCGAAGCCCGTCACCACGGGTCTCGCGGCCGGGTCCAGGGCGGGACCGGGAACGAACCGCTCCTCCCCCGCAGCCGACACATTTTTGAGCCCCCGGCGCAGGATCATGTCCTCTCCGGGAAGAGACACCTCCGCCGTATAAATGATCCGAACGGCGCTCTTTTTCCGCGCGTCGATGCTTCGCCGGAGAACACGGACCGTCTCCAGCTTCCCGGGCGTGACGCCCAGCGCCTCGGCGGCGCCCCGGCGGACAGCCTCCGGGCCGTCCCGGTCCGGGGACACGGAGATCCCCCGGACGGTCAGCACGGCTCTCTCCCGGCGGCGAGCCCCGCCGCCCTTCCGCTGCTCCAGGCCCACTGGAGATTGAAGCCGCCGCATTCCCCGTCCACGTCCAGCACCTCGCCGCAGGCGAAAAGACCGGGAACGAGCCGGCTCTCCATGGTCCCGGGGTCAAACTCCTCCGTCCTCGCGCCGCCGGCAGTGACCTGGGCGCCTTCGAACCCCTGATTTCCCGTCACGGTGAACCGCAGGTCCCCCGCCGCCCGGGCAAGGCAGCCCAGGACCGCATCAGAAACGTCACGGAGGATCTCCGTCTCCCGCTCTCCCGCGTACCTCACGAGCACGCGGCCCAGACGGTTCTGCACCATGCCTGTGAAGAGATCCGCCAGGGTGAGTCCGGGACATGCCTCCCGCCGGGCCCGGAGCATGGAGAGCACCTCCGCCCCGTCATAGTCCCGCAGGAGATCCAGCGACGCAACCGTTCCCGCCTCAGCAGCACGTGAAATCTCGAAAACGGCGGGGCCGCTGAGTCCGTATTCCGTGAACTGGATCTCCCCCGCGCTCTCCGCGAGGACCGTTTCGTCTTTCAAAATGCGCACGCGGCCGTCCGCACGGACGCCCTTGAGCCCCCGGACGATGGGTTCCGCCACCCGAAGCTGCACGAGAGAAGGCCGAAGGGGCGTCACGCCGTGACCCAGCCCGCGAAGGAGCCTGTAGCCCCAGGTCCCGCCGCCCACCTTCGCTCCGGCGGCGCCGCCGCAGGCGACGATCACCCGGTCGGCGCGCATGCCGCCCCCGGCCCAGGCGAGGCGGAAGCCGTCGTTTTCCTTACGCAGGTCCGTGACCTCCGCGCCGAAGCGCGTCTCCACGCCGGCGGCATCCAGGGCGAAGCGCAGAACATCCACCACGGACCCCGCCTGGTCGGAGAGGGGGTATACCCGTCCCCCGGGCTCCGTCACTGTCACGAGCCCCAGTCCGGAGAACCACCTCAGGGTCTCGTCTGGTCCGAAACGATCCAGCGCCTGTGACGCGAACTTCCCGCCGCCGGGATAGCGCTCCGGCGACGCGGTCAGGTTCGTGAGATTGCAGCGGCCGTTTCCCGTGGCCGCCAGTTTCCGGCCCACCCGGGCCTGGCGCTCCAGAAGCGTCACCTTCGCTCCGCACCCGGCAGCCCCCAGGGCCGCCGCCATGCCGGAGGCTCCGCCGCCGATCACCGCAATGATCATGTTCCGCCCTCCTTGTCCCGTCTACTGTATCACACCCGCTGCCCTTCGCGCAACCGGGGCGGAAGTTTTTCGGGGGAATTCTCATTTCGCTCTTGCTTTTTTCTGCAGGATGGTTACAATGAGGCTACGATGAATCCTCAGGGAGGGGACCATGGGACGTCTTCGGGAGCGGTTCCGCGGGTCGCGCTTTCATTACCTGTATAACCTGCGGGACGAGAAAGCCCGCGGGCGGGTGGTCCTGCTCTCCACGAGCGCCGTTTCCTCCCTGGCCGGGACTCTCACCTCCGGCCTGTTCTACACTACGTTCCTCATCTCAAACGGCATCGACCTCGTGAACATCGGCATCCTCACGTTCCTGCCGTACATCGCGAGCTGTTTTTCCGTCTTCTCCCCCTCGATCCTAGAGCGGATCCGCCGCCGCAGATGGGTCCTCGCGTCCCTGCGGCTGGGGTATTACGTGTTCTTTATCCTGGGCGTCACGGTGATCCCCCAAGCGGTGGCCGATCCCGGCTGGAAGAAGCTGGGTTTCATCGCTTGTGTCTTCCTGGGCCACGTGCTCAACGCCCTGGCCACCACGGGCTATTCCGCCTGGCACGTGAACTTCCTTCCAGACGAGGTACGGGCAGAGCACTTCGGCATCACCCTGACCTTCTCGAACGCCGTGAACCTGGGACTGGGGCTCCTGTTCTGCCTCATCGCGGACAGCTTTTCCGGTCCGGAGGCCCAGAAGGTCATCGTCCTGTTCCGGTATCTCGGCTTCGGACTCGGTCTCGTGCACACGGCGCTTCTCGCCTGTCCCGCAGAATACCCCTACGAGCACACCGGCGGAGAGAACCGGCTCCGGGACGTGATCGCAAAGCCCCTTCGGTACCGAAAATACATGGGCTCGGTGCTCCTGGTGGCCGTCTGGACCTTCTGCCAGAGTCTGCCGGCCGGAGTCCTCAACTACTATCTTCTGGAGGATCTGGGCGTCCGGTACACCTATGTACAGATCGTGAACGCCCTCTATCCCGTCTTCCTCTTCGCCTTCATGATCCCCTGCCGCCGCGCCATCAAGAAACTGGGCTGGGTCGGTACCTACGATCTGGGGATCTTCCTTCTGGGACTGAGTTTCATGGCCTATTCCCTCATGACGAAGCAGAACTATCTGTTCCTGTTCCCCGCCGTCCGGATCTTCCAGCACCTGCTTGGCTCCCACTTCACCGATACCCCGGTGAACAACTTCTCATTCATGAACATCCCGGAGAAGGACCGCACCAACTGCATCGCCTTCTACGTCCTGGTGAACAACGCCGCGGCGTTCCTGGGCGTCATGAGCGGGACCTGGTTCGTGGCGCTCACCCCGGGCCTGAACCTCACGCTCTTCGGCATCCCCTACGGTCACTGTCAGGTCATCCTTCTTACGGAAGGGATCTGTTTCCTCCTGTTCTCCGCCGTCGTCCGCCGCTTCCGGGCCCGTCTCGAGCCCGCCGGCACGGTCTGACGGAATCCGGCCCCACCACGCCGCTCTGCGGCATCTGACGGAGGCTCTCTATGTCGGCTTTCAAACGATGGTTCCGGAGCACCCGCTTCTACCAGCTGTATAACTTCAAAGACGACCTGGCACGCGGCAGGCTGATGCTCCTGTTTTCCACAGGCTTCGGCAACCTCGCCGCAGTCCTCACCACAGGCCTGTTCTACACGGGCTTCCTCATCGACAACGGCATCAACCTCACGAACATCGGCATCATCACCTTCCTGCCAAGCCTCGCAAGCCTCTTCACGCTCCTGGCCCCCTCCATTCTGGAGCGGTTCCCCAAGCGGAAGTGGATTCTCGCGGCGGGAAAGCTGCTCTATTACACGATCTATATCCTGGGCGGGACCCTGGTGCCCATGCTGGTCCACGACTATACGACGAAGGTCATCCTCTTCGCCGTGACGGTGCTCCTGGGTCACTCCTTCAACGCCATCGTCACCTCCGGCTACACCGCCTGGCACATCAACCTTATGCCCGAGAGCGTCCGGGCCGAGCACTTCGGCATCAACTCCCTCGTGGCAAATGTCTCCGCCCAGGGCTTTGGATTCCTCTTCGCCCTTCTGGTAGACGCCATGCCCGCGGAGGCGGCGTCCGGCACCATCGTCCTGCTCCGTTACGCGGGCCTCGCCGCCGGCGTCCTGGACGTGATCGCTCTCGTCCTGCCGGTGGAGTTCCCCTATGAGAAGCTGGCCGTGCGTCCGAAGCTCAGGGACATCTTTACAATGCCTCTCAAAAACCGGAAGTTCGCCCTGTGCATCCTCGTGATCGTCATCTGGACTTTCGCAGCGAACCTTCCCAACTCCGTCATCAACTACCGTCTTCTGGAGCAGCTCCACATCAGTTATTCCACCATCCAGTTCATCAACGTTCTCTTCCCGGTCATCCTTGCGGTGTCCCTCGGCATCTGCAGAAGGCTCCTCAACCGCTTCGGCTGGCTGGAAGTCTTCGCCGTAGGCGGTGTCCTCATGGGTATTTCCTTCGTCGTATACGGCTTTGTCACTCCGGAGAACGTGAAATGGCTCTTCCCCACGGTGCGGATCTTCCAGCACTTCACCTCCTGCCTCACGAGCATTCCCTTCTCCAACCTTCAGTACATGAATCTCCCCGCCGAGGGCAGGACGAACTACATGTCCTTCTATATCCTCGCCGCCAACGCCGCCGCGTTCCTGGGCATGATGATGGGAACCTGGTTCGTGGCCCTGTTCCCGGATTTCGCCATCCCCGTTTTCGGTCTCACTGTCGGGAACATCCAGCTCCTGCAGATCCTTGAGGGCTTCGGTCTGGGCTTCATCGCCGCGGGGGCCTATTTCCTGCGCGGCCGGATCCTCCCCGGAGACGGCAGCTACGAGGGGATGCCTGCCCGTCGGAAATGACGCACCGCAGACCTTTCCCTGTGATCCCGATCTTTTTCGCGCCCGCCTTCCGGCGGGCGCTTGCGTTTCCCGCTCCGCCGCGATATAATTCCAGTGTCAATTGTGGAGGTGCGGCATGGAACTGAAGCTCTTCAATCTCGTCTCCCGGGGGGAGATTCCCGTCCCCGCTCTGCCGGAGGAGGACTGGGACCTCGTGGCCGCGGGGGGCCGGTTCGTCCTTCTGGGCAGACGCGGCGGTGCGGCCGCCGCCCTGCGCGTGCGGGAAGACGGGGAGAGCTGTGAAGCTGCTCTCCTCTCTCAGGTCCCCGCTGGACTGGACGGCATCGCTGTCTCACGCACCGGGGAGGAGATCTTCGCCCTCTGGACCGCCTCGGGGGAACTCGTCATCCTCTCGCCCGGCGGCATAGAGCGTGCGTCCTTTTCCAATGGTATCCGCACCGTTGTCCTCGGCAGCGCCCAGGCCGTTCTCGACGGGGACGGCGCCGTCCACTACCGACGGCACTCCGGAGCATGGACCGGAGGATGGCGTCTGGCGGAACTGGAAAGCGCGGAGGAGATCGTCTCCGGACCTTACCGTCTCTGCGCCCGCCTCTCCGGCGGAAGAATCGAGATCCTGGAGACAGGCCGGGATCCCACCGGCGGGCTCTCCGAGCGCGGGCCCGGCACCGGATCCGCCATTGCGGACGGATACTGCGGGCTCTATACCCTGCGGAACGGGAAGCTCTGCCGCAACGGGCGCATCTGTGTCACCGGCTGCGACGCGGCGGAACTGGGCTGCGCGGTGAGCGCCGAACTGGAGTACGCGGTCTGCCGTCGGCCTGACGGCACTTTTCTCACCGCGCTCGTTACCGGCACCTATACTCCGTCCTCTCTTCCCTTCGACGGCGCCCCGGCGGTGCGCGCCTGGGACGCGGGGGACCGCATCCTCGCCTGTCTTCTGTAACGAACGCCTCCGGGCGGAAAGGAACGATCTGATATGGAAACTACGGAACGGAAGGTCTGCTTCATCACCGGCTCCGGTAGCGGCAATGGCCGCACCATGGCCATACGGATGGCCCAGCACGGCTACGATATCGCCCTGCACCACTCCGGGCGTGACCCGGAGAGCGCCGGGGAGGTGTACAGGGCCGTGACAGAGCTCGGCGTCCGGTGCGAAGTCTTCGTAGAGGATCTGCGCGCCTCCGGCGCGGCGGCGCGGCTCTTCGCCCAGTTCCGGGAGAAGTTCGACCGGCTGGACGTCTTCGTGAACAACGCCGGGATCACCCGCTTCGCCAACGCCGACGTCATGGAGGAGGACCTCTACGACGCGGTGAACTCCATCGACCTGCGCTCGGCCATGTTCTGCATCCGTGAGGCGGGGAATTTCATGCGCGAGTGCGGCATAAAGGGCACGATCGTGGCGATCGCCTCCAACCACCACGTCCGTCTGTGGCGCCACGCCCCGGTCTACGGCAGCCTCAAGGAGGCTCTATGCCGGTACGTGAAGTACGCCGCGGTGGAATACGCCAGGTACGGCATCCGCGTCAACTGCATCGCCCCCGGGTACATCTATCGCCAGTACGGGATCAAGCCCGAGACGGAGGAGCGCTTCGCGGAGATCTGCAGGAAGGATATCCCTCTCCACCGCTTCGTGACCTCCACGGAGATCGCCGACTGGGTGGAGTTCTTCGCCTCGCCCGCCGCGCTCTCCCTTACCGGCCAGACCGTGAATCTGGACGGCGGGGCGAGCCTGCTTTCCGGCAGCATGGCGGAATACGGCCTGGAACAGTAAGGAGGCGCCAATGAGGCTCGGGATCAGCATGAACCTGCCCCACACCTCTCCGGAGGAGTGGGCCGAACGGCACCGGGAACTGGGACTGCGCGCCTGCGTGCTGCCGACGTCGGATCCGGAGGCCGTCCCCGCCTATACCGGGGCAGCTGCCCGGCACGACATCGTCATCGCGGAGGTCGGCGCCTGGTCGAACCCGCTCTCCCCGGATCCGGAGATCCGAGCCCGCGACCTCGCGTTCTGCAAACGGCAGCTCGCTCTCGCCGAGGCGGCCGGCGCCCGATGCTGCGTCAACATCTCCGGCGCGCGGGGCCCCGTGTGGGACGCCGGATACGCGGAGAACTATTCCCCGGAGACCCGCCGCCTTCTCGTGGAGACGGTGCGGGAGATCCTGGACGCCGTCGGCCCCAGGCACACATGCTATGCCCTGGAGCCTATGCCGTTCATGCACCCCTGGAGCCCGGAGGACTGCCTCTCCCTACTTGAGGAGATCGGCCGGCCCGGCTTCGCGGTCCATCTGGATCCTGTGAACCTCGTGTCCTCCGCGGAACTCTACTTCCGTACGGGGGATCTTCTGGACCGCTGCTTCCGGCTGCTCGGTCCGCAGATCCGTTCCTGCCATCTGAAAGACGTGACGCTGGATCACGGCGGCACGCTCCTTCTCCGGGAAGTCCCGTGCTACGAGGGCGGCTTCGATCTGGACAGGTATCTAACCCTGGCCCAGGAATGCGACCCCGACATGCCCATGATCATCGAGCATCTGCCGGACGAGGCGGCCTATCTCGCCTCCGTAGAGCGGGTGGAGGGGGCGCTGGAACGGCTGGGGATCCCCTATGAAGCCTGACGCCCGGCGGCTGGCCCTGGGCGGCGTCACCGCGGCACTGTGCGCGGCAGTCCTGGTCCTGGGCGGTGCCGGTCCCGCCCTTGCCGATACCTGTCCGGTGCTGGCCGTTCTCGCCATGGCACCGGCGGTCCTGTACTGCGGTGGCGGATACTCCCTGCTCATCTGGCTGGCCGCCGCCATTCTCGGCGGGATCCTCGCTCCGGACCGGGAAGCGGCGCTCATCTTCTTCGCCGTGGGCTGGTATCCCTGCGCGAAGCCCGCTTTCGACCGGCTGCCCGGAAAGATCCTTTCCACGGCGGCGAAGCTGCTCTCGGCAGGCGCCGCACTCTGCGCCGTTCTCGCCGCCGGCCGGGCGCTCCTGCTCGCCCCCGGGACCGGCGATCCCCTCTGGATGCGCCTTCTGACGATCCTCGCCGGGGCCGCCGTCTTTCTGCTCACGGATCTTCTTCTCGGCCGCGTCACGGCGCTCTGCCGGAAGCAGAAATTCTTCCGGCACTGAATGCTTCATCTCAGATATGCAGACAGGCTCCCGGTCATACCGGGAGCCTTTGATATCCCGCAGGACGGGAGAGGACCTGTTCCTTCCTCATGAAGACCGCAAAGAGGCCCTGCGCCGAAGCGCAGGGCCTCCCTGACTATTCCGCCGGAGGTACCGGCGAACTGTGTTGTGACTTTGGATCAGCCGAAGAAGGTGTTGTCTCTCCAGCCGGCGTCCAGATTGGCCACTAGGGCATCGACGTCGATGTCGTCCTCGGAGATAGCGGACTGCAACTCATTCTTGAACACGGTGCTGGTGGCGGAGTCCACGGTGTTCTGCCAGTAGCACTTCAGGAACTCGCCCACGTTGGCGCGGAGCTCGAAACGAGCGGCCTCCAGCGGGTTGTTGGGAGTGGGAGCGCCTTCCTGCACGTGGTTGGTGCCCAGGCCGGCGGCCAGGTGACGGGCAGCCTCAGCGCGGTTGATGACCTTGATGACCTCGACGGCCAGCTCAGGATACTCGGTGTCGGCCTTGGCGCACCAGCCGGACAGCGGGGAGCCCCAGCCGGCGATGTAGGCGCCGGTCTCGTAGTCGGCGTTGTCGGACGGCCACCAGGCCACGCCCACGTCAACGCCGGTAGCCTGGGTCTGATCCCAGACGTTGGCGTTCTGCCAGGAGTCGGTGTACAGGAACGCGTAGTCGCCGGCAGCGAACTCGGCGATGGCGTCGGCAGTCTCATGGACGTTCATGGCAGCAGGCGTGTAGCCGGCCACGATGAAGTCTCTCATGTTGTTGATGGACTGCGCAGCCTCGGCAGCATAGGTGGTGAAGACGTCCTTGTCGCCGTCCAGCATGGCCAGGTAGGCCTCGGGCTTGACGGAAACGAAGCTGTTCTGCCACAGGAAGCGGTTGTACCACACGCCCTGGCAGAAGGTCAGGCCGCCCACGCCGGCGTCGTTGAGGGTCTTGAGGGCCTCAGCGAACTTGTCGTAGGTGCTGATGTCGGTGATGCCGTTGGCCTCGAGCAGCGCCTTGTTGTAGTACAGAACGCCGTTGTAGAAGCTGTCGACACCGGTGGACAGAGCCCAGATCACGCCGTTGAAGTAGTAGAAGCTGGGCGTGGTGAAGGTGTCCTCCAGATAGGAGTCAACGGTCAGGTACGGGGTCAGGTCGAGCATGATGTCGGACTGGATCATCTCCATCGTGACATTGCCGAACCACACGTCAGCCAGCTCGCCGGTGGCGGCCAGGGTGGTGTAGCTCTGGTCCACGTTGCCGACCCAGGTGAAGTTGATGCCGTACTCGTCGGCGATCTCCTGGAGGGCGGGCATCGCGTACTCCTTCACGATCTGGATCTGGGTGTCATCGGACTCCTGCCACATGATCTCGAAGTCGACGCCCTTGTAGGCGCTCCAGTCGAAATCAGCGGAGCCGGTGTACCCTGCGGGGGCAGCAGCGTCGTCGCCGCCGGCATCGTCGCCGCCAGTAGCAGCGTCGTCGCCACCGGAAGCGGCATCGTCGCCAGCAGCAGCGTCATCGCCGCCGGCAGCGGGCTTCTCACCACAGGCCACGAGAGCCAGGACCATGATGAGGGCCAGAAGCAGGCAAATGAGTTTCTTCATGCTTGGGATTACCTCCTTTAATAAGATGTCTATATTATAAGCACGCTCCGATGTTTTGTAAAGTACATTTTATTGGGATTGGGTGTAGTATTATTTGTTGTCTCGGCAGGTTAACATGTTAAGCCAGACTGAACGTCCTTCCCATTGTGAATACCGATGAGCCGCAGAGGGAACTTCCGGTCTCTCCTCGGCCGCGCAGGAACGACGGACGGCAGCCGGCCGCAGGACCGTCTGCCGTTCGATTCGGAACCTTCCCGGCCTGTCCCGGCATACCCGGTTCAGACGGCCGTACTTCCCTCCGCTGACTTCTTCTGCTTCTGGAGTTCCCGGCGTGGGCGCCGCCGCTCCTGTTTCTGGGGACCGGGATCCTCGATGCCGGCGGGCAGGATCACGGTAAAGCGGCTGCCCTTTCCAGGCTCGCTCTCTGCGGTCACCGTCCCGCCGTGGAGCTCCACGATCCGCCGTACGATGGCGAGCCCCAGGCCGCTCCCCTCCCGGCGGCGGGAGGTATCCGCCTGGTAGAACCGGTCGAAGGCGCGGGCGAGGACTTCCGGCTCCATGCCGCAGCCCGTGTCCTCCACGGTGACGCGCACGGCCTCCCCGGTCTCTTCAGCCCGGATGCGGATCTCCCCCTCGTCCGTGTACTTCACGGCGTTCCCGATGAGGTTCGTCCACACCTGCATGAGGAGCTCCGCATCGCCTTCCCAGGAGATCTCCGGGAGGTCCACGTCCATCTCCAGGTCTTTGGCGGACCATTTGGGCTCCAGAAGGAGCACCGCCTGGCGAAGCTGTTCGTCCAGGGAGAAGGTCTCCCGCCGGGGCTGGATCTGCTCGCTGTCCATGCGGGAGAGCCTCAGCATGTTGCTGGTGAGATCCGTGAGGCGGTCCGTCTCGGAGATGATAAGGTCCAGATACTCCCGGCGCTCCTCCTCGGTGAGCATGTTGTCCTCACGCAGGAGCTTCGCGTACCCGCCTATGACGGAGAGTGGCGTTCTGAGCTCATGGGAGACGCCCGAGACGAAATCTTTTTTCAGATACTCGTTGGCCTGGAGCTCTCTGGCCATAAGGTTGAAGTTGTTCTGCAGCTCCTCGAACTCCTCGGCGCGGTTGCGGATGTTCACCTGTACGTCGAAGTTCCCGGAGGCGATCTGCTTGGTCGCCCGGGTGAGGGTCCGGATGGGGTCCGTAGTGCTTCGGCTGACGACGGTGACGCTGGCCGCGATGGCGAGGAGCGTCGCCAGGACCAGGAGCACGTCACGCAGGCCCACGCCGAAGAACATGAGCTTTACATTCTCCCGGACGAGGATGACTCCGGAGCGGATGAGATAGGAGAAGAGCAGGGACAGCACGCAGGCCCCGATGATGAGGATGTAGATGGCGAGGGTCAGCCGCCCCCGGATGCGCTTCACTTGCGGATCACCGCCTTATAGCCCAGGCCCCGGACCGTGACGATATCGAAGTCCTCGATCCCGGCCAGTTTCTCCCGCACGCGCTTGACGTGGGTATCCACCGTGCGCGGGTCGGACTCGCTGTCGTAGCCCCATATCTCGTCCATGAGGTTCTGACGGGTGAAGATCCGTCCCGGGTTGGAGAGCAGCATGTGGAGCACGCGGAATTCCTTCTGCCGCAGCTCCACGGTCTCCCCCTGCCTCTCAACGGTCATGGAGGAGGGGTCCACCACGCACTCGCCCACCCGGAGCTTTCCCGCGTCGGCCACGTTGCACCGGCGGAGCAGCGCCTCCACCCGGAGCAGGAGCTCCTCGGCGTCCACGGGCTTCGTCATGTAGTCGTCCACGCCCCGGCGGAACCCCTCCCGCTTGTCCTCCAGCGTCTCCCGGGCGGAGATCATGAGAACGGGCATGTTCATGTTGGCGCCCCGCAGCTCCTCGGTGAGCTGGTAGCCGTCCATGCGGGGCATCATGATGTCCACCACCAGAAGATGGATCGGCGCCTTGTCCAGCACTTCCAGGGCCTCAGCCCCATCCCCCGCCTCGTAGACGGAGTATCCCGCCCGCGCGAGATGGATCCTGAGCAGTTTCCGCAGGTCGCTGTTGTCTTCCACGATCAGGATGTTGACCATTTGTCCGTCCCTCCCGATGAAATGGAGCTTTTCTGACCTCATCATATCACAATCCCGGGGAAATGCAACCGTCTGAGGGGAAGGAGCACAGTACCGCTATCCAAGCCGCGCGCGTCTTGCGCCCGTTCCGCTCCCGTGCTATAATCGGAGACGAAATCAACCGCCCCGGGCGGGATCTGGGAGGAACCATCCATGGACCGATGCGAACATCCGAGACCGCAGTTCCAGCGGGAAGCCTGGCAGAACCTCAACGGCATCTGGCAGTTCGAGATCGACGACGGGAAGAGCGGCAAAGAGCGCGGACTGCAGAACCACGGCGCGGCGCTCTCCGGCACGATCAACGTCCCCTTCTGCCCGGAGAGCCGGCTCTCCGGCGTGGAGCACCGGGACTTCATGGCGGCCGTCTGGTACAAGAGGACCGTCTTTCTCTCCTCCGACCGTCTGAAAGGCCGGGTCATCCTGCACTTCGGCGCCGTGGATCATGTTGCCTCCGTCTACGTGAACGGGGAGCCTGCCGGCACGCACCGGGGCGGGTACGTCTCCTTCTCCCTGGACGTCACCCCCTTCGTCCGGGAGGGTGAGAACGAGATCGCGGTCTGCGCCGAGGACGAAACGCGCTCCCCTCTCGTCCCCTCCGGCAAGCAGAGCGACCGGTACGTATCCCACGGGTGCATGTATACCCGCACCACCGGGATCTGGCAGACCGTCTGGCTGGAGTTCGTGCCGGAATCGTACATTCTGTCGGCCCGGTACCTGACCGACATCCGCGCCGGCGTCCTGACGATGACCGTGAAGGTCCGGGGCTTCGGCGTCCTGCGGGCCGAGGCCTTCTGGGACGGCAGGAGCGTCGGTGCTGCCGAGGCGCAGACCTGCGGGGATACGGCGGTCCTCACGCTCTCTCTTTCGGAGCTCCACCACTGGGAACTCGGGAAGGGCGGCCTCTACGATCTGGTCCTCACCTTCGGGGATGACAGAGTGAAGAGCTATTTCGGCATGCGCGAGGCATGCCTCGGAGGCGGGAAGTTCTTTCTCAACGGTGAAGTCGTGTTCCAGCGCCTCGTCCTGGATCAGGGCTTCTATCCGGACGGCGTGTACACCGCTCCTTCGGACGGGGAGCTGGAGGCCGACATAGACCGGTCCATGGCGCTCGGGTTCAACGGCGCGCGGCTCCACGAGAAGGTCTTCGAGGAGCGTTTCCTCTATCACGCGGACCGGAAGGGCTATCTCGTCTGGGGCGAATATCCCAACTGGGGCCTGGACGAGAGCCGCGCGGAGGCGGTCTACGGCATGCTGCCGGAGTGGCTGGCGGAGATCGACCGCGACTTCAATCACCCCTCGATCATCGGCTGGTGTCCGCTCAACGAAACGGCCCACCTGGACCGGGATCCCGAGAACTACCGCAGCTTCCTCCGTCTTCTCTATCAGGCCACGAAGACAGCGGATCCCACCCGCCCAGTGATCGACACCAGCGGCGGCATCCACGTGGAGACCGATATCTTCGACGTGCACGACTACAACCAAGATGCGGCTTCCTTCCGCGCGGGCTTCGACTCCGTGAATACCGAGGGAAAGATCACCGGGAACTACTACCTCTGCGACAAGCAGACCTACGCTCCCGGCCAGCCCCTGTTCGTCAGCGAATACGGCGGCACCCGCTGGGCACCCGGACAGGAGGGCTGGGGCTACGGACAGGCCCCGGTCTCCCCGGAGGAAGTGATCTCCCGCATCCGCGGCCTTACCGACGCGCTGCTGGACAACCCCGCCGTCCTGGGCCTCTGCTATACCCAGCTCACGGATGTTGAGCAGGAGAAGAACGGTCTGTACACCTACGACCGGCAGCCGAAGTTCGATCCCCGGACGCTCCGCGGGATCTTCTCCCGGAAAGCCGCCGTGGAGAAGTAGACGCTCCCCGCTCCGGAACACAGAAAATACGGGCGGATCCCGATCACAGCCGGGATCCGCCCGTTCTTTGTCTTCTCCTATACCCCTGCCAGATACCGATCCCAGACCTGATTGTGGCCGATCACGAAGCCGCCGCCGTTCACCGGAAGCGTTTCCCCCGTGAGGAATGCGGACATGGGGGAAGCAAGGTACAGTGCTGCCATGGCCACGTCCTCCGGAGTGCCTGGACGGCGCAGCAGCTGCAGATCCGGGTCCCATCCCTCCGCGCACATGGAAAACGGGAGGGAGATGCAGTTCGCCCGGACATGCCAGCGGCAGACCTCCGCGGCGAAGGCGCGGATGAGCGCCGCCAGCGCTCCTGCCGCCGCCGTCTGGGCGGTCCTGCCCGGTACGGCATGGTCGCTCCAGGGCGGCAGCAGCTGGACGACCGTCCCGTACCTGCGTTCCAGCATCCCGGGCCGGCATGCGGCGATTGCCGCCTCCGTTCCCCCGACCCAGCGGGCGGTGAGCGACGCGGCGGTCTCGTCCGGGGCGGGCTCCTCCTCCCCCGTGCCGCACACGAGAACATCCGTATCTTCCGGAGGCTGTTCTCCCCGGAAGACCTCCGCCCCCTGGTCCCGGAACAGCGCCTCGATCCCTTCGGCCAGATCCTCCGGGCAGCGGCAGATCCATACGCGCCTGCCGTCCAACAGTTTTCCGTATTCAGGGAACGCGAACCGATCCTGCATCCCGTTCTCCTCCGTCATCGCACAGGGACGGCCGCCCGTCCGGCAAGGCGTCCCAGACAGACGCCGTCCCGCACGGTGCGCGTCCCGTTGATCCACACGTCCCGCACCCGGTATTCCCCGTCCAGCACGGTCAGATCCGCCCACCTGCCCGGGGCGATCCCGCCACGGTCCTTCAGGCGGAACACCTCCGCCGGGCGTCCGGCGAGGCGGCGCGCCAGCGTCTCCGGCGGGATGCCGTGTTCTCTGGCGATCTCCAGCGCCCGCCGGAAGGCGCCGCTGCTCCTGGGATGCGGCTTTTCGTGCAGCGGGAGCGTGTCGGAACCCACCATGTAGTATTCCTTCCGCAGCAGCTCGGCGAAGTCCGCGTCGAACCGCCGGTCTCCCTCCACCTGTTCCCGCTCCAGCGGCATGTAGCCGCCGTCAAGCTCCTCTTCCGCGAGGAAACGTACGAGCATCTCCGGCACGCTCTGGCCGCGCTCCCGGGCAACTTCGGCGAAGGTCCTGTCCACCCAGCCCGGATGTGCCGGCGCGTGGGTGAAGACGTATGCTGCGGCTCCGGGGTACGCCGCATCGATGTCGGCCGCAATGCGGGAAGTGAGAGAGGCGTCCCGCAGCCGTTCCAGCGCCGCTTCGAAACCGCCGTCCATGACCCACAGGGGCAGCACCACCGCCACGGAGCCGCAGCCCACAGGATAGGGATAGAAGTCCGCCGTGACGGAGACGCCCCGGCGTAGTCCCTCCTCGATCGGCCGCAGGAGCTCCTCCGTCCTGCCGAGGCTGCCGGCGCGCGTCTTGTAGTGGGAGAGCTGGAGATGCGCCCCGCTCTCCTCCGCAATCTGAAAGGCCTCCTCCAGAGGACGCACTCCCTCCGGGAAGTACCGGTTCGCGACGCTCCGCTGGTGGATACAGAAAGGCAGGCCGAAGTCCTTCGCCACCCGGCAGAGCTCCACGATCTCCTGCGTACCGCAGAAAGACGCGGGATAATAGGCGAGTCCTGTGGAAAAGCCGCAGGCGCCTTCAAGGAAGGCTGCGCGGAGCAGCGTCTTCATCCGCTCCAGTCCGTCGGGCGTCATCTCCTCCGCGCCGAAACCGACGGCTTCCGCCCGCAGAGGCGAATGGGCGGCCAGGACTGCGAAATTCGTCCCGTATTCCCGCCGCGCCCCCAGAAGCGCGCCGATTCCCGTCGTGGGGACATCCGCATGCGGCGTTCCGGTCACGCTCCTGGCCAGACGCAGGTAACCCCGCTTTTCTTCGGAGAGCGGCGCAAGCCCGATGCCGCAGTTCCCGCAGATCTCCGTCGTGACGCCCTGGAGCACCGCCTCCCGGCGGCAGCTGCCGTTGACCAGAGCCGCCTCGGAGTGGGTGTGGACGTCCAGAAAGCCCGGCAGGAGATAGTCTCCCCCCAGGTCGATCTCCTCCGCGGCGGAATCATCCGGCAGGGAAGGCCCTACGGCCAGGATGCGTCCTTCGGCCGCATAGACCTCCCCCGTCACGGGCGGACGTCCGCTCCCATCGCAGATCCGCGCGTTTTTCAGGTGCAGAGGCCTCATTTTCTTATCTGAACGATCATCTCGATCTCCACGGCGATCCCCCGGGGCAGCGACGCCATCCCCATGGCGGAACGGGCGTGGAGCCCGATCTCCGGTCCGAAGGCGGCCACGATGAGATCGGAGGCGCCGTTCACCACAGCGGGCTGCCGGACGAAGTCAGGCGCGGAGTTCACGCCGCCGAACACCTTGACGACGTTCTCCACCCGGTCCAGATCCCCGATCGCCTCCCGGATGGCGGACAGGCAGTTCACAGCGGCGTCCCGGGCGGCGGCGTAAGCCTCCTCCTCGGTGACGGTGTCCCCCACCTTCCCGATGACGTTCGTTCCGTGGCCGGAGACGAAGAGCAGATCGCCCGCCGCCTTCGTACGCACCAGCGTGTGATCCACCTTCGGCAGAGTCCGAAGTTCGATCCCCATCTCCCGCAGTCTCGCTTCCACTTCAGCCATGACAAAGCTCCTTTCCGATCTCGCAGAGTCTGTCTGCGATGTATCCCATCTCTCCGTCTTCCAGACACATGGGGTTGATGTACACCCCGTTCCGTCCCTCCGTGATGCAGTAGATCCCGGGGTCGCAGCCCGCGAGCCGCTCCTTGAGCTCCGCGCCTGTGATCCCCGCGCCTTCCCGCGGCGACACGAAGGCTCTGGGCAGCGGCTGTCCCGCCTGGTTCGGCCAGCAGCGTTCCGCCCGGAACGCCCCGCTCTCCTCCAGCCTGGAGATCAGATCTGCCACCTGTTCCTCGCAGCGCTGCAGGCGCGCCGCCTCGTCGTCTGCGAGATACGCCTTCACAGCGGCGTAAAGCCCCACGATCTCTTCACGGCCGATCTTCATGATCCGTCCGATGCCGTAGTTCGGGAAGCCCAGAGCCCGCAGGCGGGCCACGAGGCGTTTTCTGCCCAGCGCGAGCCCGCTGGCCTGGGGCCCTGCCAGATCCTTCCCGCCGGAGAACAGTGCGAGGTCCGCGCCCATCTCCGTGAACGTCCAGAGATTCTCCCGGGGCGGCAGCTGCGCCGCCGCGTCCACGATCACGGGCACGCCCGCCTCCCCTGCAATGGCGATGACGTCCTCGAGGTTCAGCCGGTCCGGCGAATAATAGCCCCGCGGCGTCCGGGAGGCAAAATAGACCCCGGCCGTGTCCGGCCCGATCTCCTGCCGCAGGAGCTCCCGGCTCAGGCCGCCCATGGCGGTGGTGTCCCCCAGAAACCGGAGGCGCACGCCGGTCTGCGCCATGGCGTAATCGTAGGGGATGTGCTGGTTCCAGAAGCAGAGGATCTCGCACCGGGAGATCTCCTCCGGGCGAAGGCTCCGGAACGGCCGGCCCGTCTTCTCCTCCGCCAGCGCAGCCGCCGTGAGATACAGCGCCGTGGAACAGGAATTGCACACGAAAGCGGCCTCGTTCCGGGTCATCTCCGCGATCCGGTCCTCCACCGCACGTAGCAGCTTCGGGAGCTCCACATAGCTCTCCGACGCCTCCGCCATGGCCGCGAGCGTCTCTTTCCGCATCCGGGAGGCACCGACCGCCGTATAGGTGCCTGCGGCGTTCACGACTCTGCGGACGCCCAGCTCCTCATAGATCCCCATGTTCCCGCTCCTTTCCGGTCTCGCTTTCGAGACCCAGTTCCTCCAGGATGGTCCTGTAATACGCCTTCCGCATCTCGGGCGCATCCTCCGGCTCCCGGAAGACGCATCTGTGCGCCTGCAGGACCGCGCCCCCGTCCGCGTGGACCTCGCAGCCCGTGAGATAGGCGCTCAGATCCGAGGCGAAAAAGAGCGCGTGGGCGGCGATGTCTCCCATCCGGGAGGGCGACATGAGCGGCGCCGTCTCGTGATACCGCTCCAGCGCCTCCTCCGGGGGGATCCCGGCCGCGGAGGCGTTTTCAAGCTCCCGGGCGATCTGCGAGGTGGCGATCCAGCCCGGCGACACCACATTGCTCCGTACGCCGTACTTCCCGCCCTCCGCCGCCAGGACACGGGAGAGGGACAGGACGCCGCCCTTGCTGACGCTGTAGGAGCCTGTTCCCGGCGCGGGCGTCGTGGAGTTCACGGAGCCGATGTGGACCACGGAGCCCCGGCGCCGCTCCAGCATCCCCGGAAGGAGCCGGCGGAGCAGCTGCACGGAGGCGCGCAGGTTCACCTGCTGCACCCGGTCGAAGTCGTCCAGCGCCAGCTGGGAGAGCTTGCCGCGGTTTCCGATGCCCACGTTGTTCACGATCACGTCTGCGCCGCCGAACCGCTCCAGCACCGCTCCGGCGAAGGCCTCCACCTGCTCCGGGTCCTCCATATCGCACCGGAAGAAGAAGCTCTCCGGCGACGTTTCCCGCAGCTGCGCCTCCGCCTGCGTCCCGGATGCGCTCCGACCGCAAACGGCGAGGATGCCGCCCTGCTCTGCGAAGAGCCGTGCGACCGCGAATCCCAGCCCGTGGGCCCCGGAGGTGACCACGCAGCGGCGCCCCTCCAGAAGCCGCCCGGTATCGATCTGAGACATGTCTCTCTCCTTCCCGGCGGGACGCGTTCCCGCCGCCGTACCGTCTCCATGATATGCCCCGCGCCGCGGCGGGAGAATAGACGAATCCACATGGAATATGGACTTTTTCACCCGGCCGGAGTAGAATAGGTCCGAAGGGAGGCGGCCGGCATGCGCAACCCGTGGTTTGAAAACAGCTTTTCCTCCGAGGGGGACACGGACTGCAGGCTCCTGCTGTGCGGAAAGCGGGAGAAGTCCATCTCCCACGCGTTCGGTCCCTACGACCGTGACGCGTATCTCTTCACTTTCGTCACTGAGGGCGCGGCGGAGATGACGGCCGGAGGTCACCGGATCCCGATCTCCGCGGGGGACTTCTATGTGTTTTTCCCCCATTGCGGCTTTTCCTACGTGACGCAGCCGGATCCTCCCTGGAGCATCCTCTGGTTCTCCGTGGAGGGGACCCACGTCCGGGCTTTTCTGGACGCCGCGAGGCTCACGCCGTCCGATCCCGTCTTCCGGGTGCGGCGGCAGATGCAGCTGACCACCCAGCTGGGGTCCCTGTTCCGCTTCTCCGGGCGCACCTCCCCGGAGAGCCGCTTCCTCTGCCTCTCGATCCTCTATGAGATCTTCTCCCTGGTGACCCAGGAACGGCAGCATTCCGTGATGGATCCCCGCGTGCTCCAGGCCCTTAGGATCATGGAGACCCGCTTCTCCTCCAGCGTCACCGTTGGGGAGATCGCCGACGAGCTCCACCTGCACCGGAACGCCTTTACGAAACTGTTCCGGAGAGAGATGGGCGTCACGCCCATGGAAGCTCTGCAGACCATCCGCTTCGACCACGCGGTCCGGCTCATGCGGTATTCGGAACTGTCTCTCTCGGAGATCGCCTCCTCCTGCGGATTCCAGGACGCGCTCTATTTCAGCCGCGCCTTTCACCGCCGGTACGGACAGCCTCCCTCCGTTTACCGCCAGGCGTTCCGCGCCGCGGCTTCGGATCAGGAACTCATCGGCACGTGAGCCTGTGAGCGTTACTGCTGCAGTCAGCGGCAGGGCATCTGCCCTGCCGCTTTGCGGTTTGTCCGTCTGTCATCCGATCCTGTGGACCCGTTCCGGGTCGTACTGGGTGCGGGGCTCCGGCGTCTCAGCCGGCCAGCCCACGTGGATGAGGCCCAGGGGGATGATCTCCTTCGGAGCATCCAGCATCTCCCGGACCTTCTCCGCGTGCTTTTCACTTGGCCACAGGCCGCACCAGCAGGTGCCCAGTCCCTGGGCCGCGGCGCCGACGAGAAGGTTCTCCACGGCGGCGGAGCAGTCCTGGATCCAGAAGTCGGCGCCGCCCAGGGGCAGCATCCGTTTCCGGTTGGCGGCCACGACGATGATCGCGGGAGATGCGTAGTTGGTGAACCGGGTGGTCTTCCGCAGCCGGGCGAGCACGTCCGGCGCTGTCACCACGTAGAACTCCCAGGGTTTTTTGTTGCAGGCGCTCGGCGCCGCCATGGCGTACTGCATGAGCTTGTCCAGAAGGGATTCCGCTACCGCGTCCTCCCGGTATTTCCGCACGCTGCGCCGGGCAAAGATGGCCTGTTCCGCGTCCATGTCCCCACGTCCTTTCGATCCGGATAGAAAAACGCCGCAGACTCCGTCCGCGGCGTTGCTGGAGCGGATAATGGGAATCGAACCCACCTATCCGGCTTGGGAAGCCGGTGTTCTACCGATGAACTATATCCGCATTCGGTATTTGCATTATATCACGCCCCGGGAAAAAAGCAAGAGGTTTTTTCGTTTGGCCCGTTCCGGGGCGGCACGGGGCCGGACAGGACGGGGGAAAACGGAAACAAAAGGACGATCGCGTGTTTTTCCAGTTGAAGTCCGCCGGAAAACATGATATCATGAAGATACTACAGAAAGGGGTGGTCCGCCATGGTTAAGGTCATTATGGGGCACGCGGGCGCCGGCAAGACGAAGAATATCATCGATCTCGTCTGCAGGGCCGCGGAAGAGGAGAGCGGCAACGTCGTCTGTATCGAAAAAAGCGCCGAACTCACCTTCGACATCCCCTACCACGTGCGTCTGGTCGACGCCTCCTCTTACAGCTTCGGGAGCGTAGAGTTCCTGAAGGGATTCCTCTCTGGCCTTTACGCTGGCAATTTCGATATCACGCATATTTTCATCGACGGCCTGTTCGCGCTTCTGGACGAAAAGTCCCTTGCGGCCGTGGAAAGCTTCCTTGACTGGTGTGAAGCGTTCAGCGAGAAGCAGAACCTGCGTTTCACCATCTCCATCAGCTCCGACGCGGCGCTGGCCACGCCCGGCATCCAGAAGTATCTCTGACCGCCGCTTTGCCGCCCCCGGTTTTTTCCGGGGGCGGTTTTTGTCTTTCTGCCGCGGGCAGACGGGACCGGCAAGAGAAAGCGCCCCGGCCGGGGCGCTTTCAGTTTTATCAGGCTTTCGCGGTATGGAGACGGGGGTCGTTCGCGTACCGCTTCATGGAAAGGCGCAAAGTCGTGACGCTTCCCGGGCAGCGCTCCGCAGCGAAGCGGCTCCCCTCCAGCGTCTCGGTGACGGTCTTCCCGTCCGCCTGGGTGATCTCGGCGCCGGTGAACTCGTGCTCACCGAAAGCGCCGCCCTGGACGATGACGTTCCGTGTATCCAGGGGGCTGAGGTTCACGAGGGTGACGGTGAGCCCGTCGGCACGGACCTCGGAGACCAGGGCCGCCACGTCTTCGGGAAGGCCCGGCCGGTTCCGGTCGGCATCGAAATAGAAGAGGCTCACCACGAGAAGGCCGCCGTTGTAAAGGGGAAGTGGGCCGCCCATGGTCAGATGAACGAGGCCCTCGCAGACGATGGGGTTGCGGAGCTGGAGATAATCGTCTCCGTATTTCTCCTCAGGCTGGGTGTCCTCCCGGAGCGTCTTGAGACGGTCGAAGACCAGATCGATGTTGTACTCCAGCATGGTCTCCGGGTAGTCCGGGAAGATTCCCGTGTGATAGCCCATCAAGGCCCGCTCCTGGGCGCCCAGGTTCTTCGTGCCGGAGCCGCCGTAGGAGGCGTATCCGTCCGGGAAGGAATCCGGATGCCACACGGCGCGGCGGTCGATCTGGGAAAGAGACTTCCCTTCCTTCCCCTGCGTCTTTTTCAGGACTTCCAGATCCCGCGGATCGAAGGTCATGTGCCAGCTGTGGGTGAGGCAGTTCGGTCCCAGAATGAGGAATTCGAACCGCCCGTTCACCTGGATGTACTTCACGTAGTCCTCCCGGTAGCTGTCGCGGGTGTAGCCGCTGGGATGGCCCATTGGCCGGTACTGGATGTCACTGCCGGGGGCGGCATATTTGTAGGGGAGATACAGGACTCCATCGTGCTCCACGCCGTACTTCATGAGCTCCTCGGTCTGCTCCCGCACCCAGTTGAGCCGGGTGGTATCGCCGGTGAGGAGGCACTCGTTCTGCCCGGAAACGGCGAGGCCCTCCGCCAGGAAGGTGAAGCCGTGGGGGAAGGTCCAGCCGTAATAGCCGCCGTACCATTTGCCGCCCATGAGCTCGCCCACCTTGCCCGTGGGTCCGCAGTTGTCCGGCAGTACGCCGCCGTTCTGCTCCGTGCGCTCCCGCCAGGCGTCCGTATAGTCGATGACCCATTGCTTGTAGCGCTCGTCCCCGGTGTTGAGATAGGCGTTGGTCATGAGGGAGGTGGCCAGAAGGTTCGTGGGGGAATCGCTGCGCTGCTGCCGCCGGGCCACCGCCTCGCCCAGGAGATGGGCCTTCTCCGGATCCTCCAGGTCCTCGTGGTACTTGACGCCCTCGATGTCGTGGAAGGGAAGATTGTAGAAGTCCAGCCAGCTGGGGTTGTGATAGCCGAAGCTGGCCTTCTCGGGATCGGTGAACTTCGCCCCGTGGGATCCCGTAGCGGAGGAGCGGATGACCTTGTGCTCGAAGTCGTAGTTGGGCTCCGTGATGTTTGGGCCCTCGTTGAAGTAGTAGTTGGCGAAGCGGATCGCCCGCTCCCGGTTCTTCTCGTCCTCGGGATCCGCCAGGTTCATCACGTAGAAGAACTCCATGCTCTCTCCGATGTGCATCCAGTCCCCGTGGGAGAAGAAGTCCTCGTCGATGACGGGGATGGCCTCCTTCCCCAGGTCGTTGGATTCCGAATACCGGTGGAGCTGCTCGGTGACCGCGTCGAACTCCCGTTTGGACATTTCGAGGAACTTGTCGTCCCCGCCCAGCACGTAGCAGAGCGGCCAGGAGTGGAAGCTCTCGTACACGTCGTCGGCGGAGCCTACGGATCCCTTCTCGGGCGGATAGTTCGGCCACTTGGAAGTGCCGTCCGGATTGAGGTACTTCGCGGGGATCACATCCACCGCGCGGTTCATGATGTGCAGCAGTTCCCGCTCCAGTCCCGCCCAGCGGGGGATCTTTGCGGAGGCGACGTCAAAGGTGAATTTCTTCATTTTTACAAGCCCTCCCGGTCCGCTTCATAGACCTTTTCACAGTTTTCTCCCATGACGGCGTCCGTCACGGCCTCTCCCAGGGGCTCGAGCCACCGGGTGAGCACCTGCACGCCCGTCTCGTACCGCCCCCGCGTCTCCAGCACCGGCCAGTCGGAGCCGTAGATGCACTTTTCCCGCCCAAAGGCGCCGTAGCATGCCTCGAAGAGGCTCTCGTAGGCCTCGGGCGTCTCCGGGGCAGGCTTCTCCGCCGACCGGCTCACGTAACTGGAGACCTTGAGATACACGTTCTCCGCCGCGCCGGCCCGGCGCAGGAACGCTTTCTCCTCCTCCGTCTGAGGGCCCTGTCCCACGGTGCAGCCGGGAACGTGGTCCAGCACGAACCGGATCTCCCGGTGCCGCGCCAGAACGGGCAGGAGCTCGTCGATCTCCTTCGGCTCCATCAGCAGTTCCACTACCCGCGCCCGCGTGGCGGCCATGGCGGAGAGGTTCTCCTCGAACGCCTTCAGCTTCTCCGCCGGGATCCTGCCGGCACGGATCCCCCGGTACTTCGGGAACCCAAGGAACCTCCCGTGGACCCAGGGAAACGCCGGGCTCGTAAGATCCGCGCACGCGATGACCGCAGCGACCGCCGGGTCGTGCCGCGTGAGCGTCAGCGTCCAGTCGTCCACCTCTTCCGGCCCGCCCACGGTGCACTCCACGGAGACCATCCTCCGAATGCCGCACGGACCCGCCTGCGTCAGGAAATCCGGCACATACACGCTTTTCGGGAACGGCCCGTCGGGCGAGGGCCAGCGGACGGTGGTCCTTCTGGTATCGTACAGGTGGATATGCGCGTCAGTCCACATCTTCTCTCCTCTCCCCGCCGGGCGCCCCGGCGGATCCGGATCCGCTTCCCGGGTCTGGAAACGGCCGGTTCAGTGCTCCAGCCGCCAGGTCCCCGCGCCGTAGTCCACCGTCATGCGCGTGCCGTCGGAGTACTCCGTCTCGTAGACGCCCGGCCCCTTCCGGCGGTGGTTTTCCAGGAACTCGTACTGAAGGTCTGAGAGCCCCTCGTACTCCCGGGTGACCCTGGCGATGCGCCCGACGGCGTCGGCCGTCTCCTCCGGGGTATCACAGAGCAGGTCCTCCTCGCCCATCCAGTTGCCGCAGCTGCCCTCGCCCACATATTTGGAATAGAAGTAGAAGAGCGGCCGTCCGCCGTATTCCAGATACTTGAGATGGTGGGTCTCGGGCTTGATGCAGAAGTTCACCGTCTCGGTGGAGGGATTGTACAGCGTGATGCCGTGGTAGACGATCTGCCAGAAGGGGATCGTCTCATCGCAGATGGGCGGCTGCTTTCCCATGAGATTGTAACTCGTGTACAGCACGTAATCCACCAGATCCTCCGCCCAGTCGAAAGCGCCCTCGGAGGCGAATCCGCCGTAGAGCTCCCTGCAGAGCTTCATCAGTTCGCGGGCCACGCCAACGGCCTGCCTCCGCGTGAGGGGATGCGCAGGATCGCAGCATTTCCGCGGAGCGAAATTCGTCAGCACGTCCACGTAGTGGAGCCCGCGGAAGCCAATGTCCCGCACCCGCGGGAGATCCCTCCGGGCAAAGCGGATCGCCGCCGTCGGGCAGAGAAGGTGGGATCTGCCGCCGCTCCAGAGGATGGGATCCAGCACGGGCTCGCCCCGGTCGTTCCGGAGAAGGTTCTGCTCGTTCCAGTCCTCGCTGATCCGGTAGGAGCAAGTGCTGTTCGTGTGCGCGGCCATCTGGTAGCCGAGTTCCTGTCCCTCCCGGACGAGACGGCGCAGCGCCTCCTCGCCCCCCAGGCTCTCCTCCACAGGGAACAGCTGCGGCCAGCGGCCGTCGTGTCCTCTGCACTCGAAGCCGACGAGGCAGATCTCCGCTTCCGGGATCCCCGAACCCTGCATGCTCTCCAGAAGCTCCCCGATCCGCGGGAAGGTGCAGGCCGCGTGGACCGGAGGCTCCGTCTCAGGCGTCTGGTTCTCCACCGGGGACGGGGTGGGTTTCCAGGCGCACCGGATGCGTATCTCGGGGGCACGCACGGCGTACCGCAGTTCCGGACGCTCCGCCGCGCGCATCCGGAGAGGCGTACACCCCTCCTTCAGACGCAGGTCCCTGTAGAATCTCGCCATATCGCTGTAAGTGCTCCCTGCCGGCAGGTCGTAGACCGTCACGGCGGGATCCTCATCGGCGCTCTTCCGGTCGCAGAAGAACCGGGGATATGCGTAGTAGACGCCGCCCCGGACGCCGCAGACGAGGACGCTGTCCCAGGTGAGCCCCGTCACCCGCAGGAGCCTCGCGTCCTCCTTCCGGGCGAAGCCGATCACCGCCATCTGGCTCCCGTCGGAGACGTATTCCGTGTCCTCCCGCTCGTGGAATCGCGTGAGCATGGTGCCGCCCTCGGCCGTGCCGCGGGGCACGGTCATGAATCCCGCCTCGTCGTACCCGGAGGTGAGCAGTTCCGGGCAGAAGTCCACGCGGCAGGGCGTCTCGGGCAGGACTTCCCGGGAGATGCGGTATACGCGGTATCCGTCTCCCGCGTCCTCGGTCACGGGCACGTCCCAGGTCTTTCCGTTCCAGGTGATTACAGCGTACATGATTTCTCGCTCCTCTCTTCGTTCATCGGACGACGGAGATCTGCAAAGGCTCCTGTCCCGTGAGCCGGCGGCTCACGCCGTCCGGCTGGCTGCCGCCCACATGGAACGTGAACGTTCCTTCCGCCGGAATGCGCTCCCCGGCGTCGTTATAGACGAAGAACGCGTCCTCCGTCACGTTCACGCGTACGGTCTTCATCTCCCCGGGCTCCAGGTGGGTCCTGGCGAAGCCGCACAGGGAGGGATTCTTCGCGTCGAAGGGCGATCCGCCCTTTCTCACATAGACTTCCGTCACTGCGTCTGCGGAAACGGCGCCCTCGTTCTTCACCTCGACGGTGATGCCGCCGTTCTCCCACCTGGCGCCGGACCAGCCGAAGCGGGTGTAGCTCAGTCCGTAGCCGAAGGGAAAGAGGGCCTCGCCCCCGAAATACCGGTAGGTGCGTCCTGCCATGGCATAGTCCGTGAATTCCGGCAGCTCCTGCACGGACCGGTACATGGTGACGGGGAGCTTTCCGGAAGGGGAAACCTCTCCGAAGAGGATCCTCGCCAGCGCCGTGCCGCCGGCCTGACCGGGATACCAGGTCCAGAGGACCGCGTTCCCGTCCTCCACGCGAAGGGCGCTGCCTGCGGACACCACGGTGACGACGGGCTTCCCGACGGCAAGGACAGCCTTCAGGAGCTTCTTCTGGATGGCGGGCAGCTCCAGGTCCGGCTTGTCCCCGGATGCGTACTCGTTGGAGGCGTCTCCCTCCTCGCCCTCCAGGCTCTCGTCCAGTCCCAGACAGAGGATCACGACGTCCGCCGCCTCGGCGCAGATCACGGCTTCGGCGATGCGGTCGCCCTCCTCCTTGTTGACGCAGCCCTCCAGGTTGGTCTTCCAAAGGTGGCTCCCCTCGGAATAAAGGATCCGCGCCTTTCCCTCCAGCGCCCGGCGGAGCCCGGACAGGAAAGTCACCGCCCGGGAGGTCGTTCCGTAGTAGTTGCCGCGCAGCGCCCCGACATTCTCCGCGTCTGGCCCGATGACCGCCACGGTCGAGAGCTTGCCGGGGTCCAGCGGGAGGATCCCGTCGTTCTTCAGAAGGACGAAGCTCTCCTCCGCCGCCCGCTGCGCCGCCGCGGCGTGCTCGTCGCAGTCCACCACGGAGAAGGGCACTTTGTTCCACGGGCAGTCCTCGTCGAAGAGGCCCAGGCGAATGCGGGAGGCCATGAGCCGCTCACAGGCCCGGGTGATCTCCGCCTCGGTGAGAAGTCCCTCCTCCACCGCCGCGAGGGCATAGGAGAAGGTGCGGCCGCAGTTGAGATCGCAGCCGCGGCGGATCGCCAGCGCGGCAGATTCCTGGGGCGTCTGCGTCACTCTGTGGTTCTTGTGGAAGTCCTGGATGGCCCCGCAGTCACTGACCACGTGGCCCTTGAAGCCCCATTCCCCTCGGAGCTTCTCCTCCAGAAGGAGATGCGAGCCGCAGGAGGGTTCCCCGTTCACCCGGTTGTATGCGCCCATGACGGCCTCCACGCCCGCCTCTGTGACAAGTTTCCGGAAGGCGTAGAGGTATGTCTCGTTGAGATCCTTGGGATCCACTTCGGCGTCGAACTCGTGTCGCAGGTTCTCCGGCCCGGAATGGACGGCGAAGTGCTTGGCGCAGGCGGCGGCACGGAGATACTCTCCCTCCCCCTGGACCCCCCGTACGAAGGCGCAGCCCATCCGGGCGGTGAGGTACGGGTCTTCCCCCCAGGTCTCGTGGCCGCGGCCCCACCTGGGATCGCGTAAGATGTTCACGTTGGGAGACCAGAACGTGAGGCCCTTGTAGATGTCCCTGTCCCCGTGGGCGGACTGTGCGTTGTACTTGGCGCGGCCCTCGGTGCCGATGATCTCCGCGATTTCGCGAACGAAAGGCTCGTCCCATGTTGCCGCCATGCCGATGGCCTGGGGGAACATGGTGGCGGTACCTGCCCGGGCGACGCCGTGCAGAGCCTCGTTCCACCAGTTGTATTCCGGGATCCCCAGCCTCGGGATCGCAGGCGCCTCGTAGCGAAGCTGGGATACCTTCTCTTCCAGGGTCATCCGTGCCACGAGGTCACGGGCGCGGGACAGTACGTTCTCTTCGGTCATGCCGCATCTCTCCTTTTCGGTCCGGCGTTCCGTTTGGCTGCATCGTATCATTCTTTCACATCCCGGTCAAGCCGGTTTCGCGATGAAACCGCAAATCCCGTCTTTTCTTTTCCGCCCCTTTCGTGTAAACTGAAGAAAAAAGCGGCTGCAGCCGGAATTCACGAAGGAGGGCCTCTCTCATGTTGGAACAACTGATGATCCGGAAGACGGAATCCCGCCGTCCGTCCTCGTCCGGCGAAAAGGAGATCTACTGGGTAAAGTACGAACCCGCGGAGACCCGGGGCGTGATCGAGATCGCCCACGGCATGTGCGAGCACAGCGGCCGGTATGAGGCCTTCGCCCGGTATCTTGCGGGTCTGGACTTTTCCGTGTATCTCAACGACCACCTGGGCCACGGGCAGAGCGCCGGAGACGAGCCGGGCGTTTTCACCCACAGGAAGGGGCACGGCTTCGACTACGTGATCGAGGATATGCGCACCCTTCTGGATCTGGCTAAAACAGAGCACCCCGGGGTCCCGGCGTTCCTCCTGGGCCACAGCATGGGGAGCATCCTCTCCGGCCTCTTCGCCGATCTTCACGGCGATATGCTGGACGGGCTCGTCCTCATGGGCACGCCCGCCCCGAACCCGGCGGCAGGTCCGGGCCTCGCCCTGGCGGGGATCATCCGCGCCTTCAAGGGCGGTGAAGCCGTCTCCAAGCTCCTGTGCGACCTCTCCTCCGCCAACATGCACGTGCCCGAGGAAGCGGAGCTCGGCCGAAGCGCCTGGATCAGCTACAACACGGACAACATCCGCGCCTACGACGCTGATCCCCTCTGCGGCTTCCCGTTCACCGTCGGCGCCATGCAGGCCCTGGTGAAGGGCATGGGAGAGTTCGGCGGCAAAAACTGGGGCAGAAACGTCCCCAGGGATCTCCCCGTCCTCGTCATCGCCGGGGCAGACGACCCCTGCGGCGACTTCGGCAAGGGGCCGGACCATTACGCCAAGCAGCTCCAGAAGCAGGGCGTGCGGGACGTGCGCCTGAAACTCATCCTCGACGCCCGTCATGAGATCCTCAATGAGAAGAACCGGGAGGACACCTTCGCAATACTGGGCGACTGGTTCACCGGCCTGCTTCCGGACAGAGAGGGCTGAGGGATGGAGCGGCCCTGGTACGAGACCAGTTTCCGCCGGAACCTCACGGACATGCACATCGAGGACTGGGACTCCCGGTTCCTCAGCCGGTTCGACCCGGACGTCTATGCCGAAAACCTGGCCATCGCCCGGATCGATGCCCCCATGATCTACCTTCAGGCCCACACCGGCCACTGCTACTGGCCTACCCGGAGCGGCCACATGCACTCCGCCCTTCGGGGCCGGGAGGACCTGGTACGCCGGCTCATCCTCAACTTCCGGGCCAAGGGGATGCACGTGGTGGGCTACTACAGTCTGATCTTCAACTGTTATGAGGAAGACCGTCATCCCGACTGGCGTCTTCGGGACGCGGAGGGACTGAGCAGCCGCCAGCGCGGCGGGCGTTACGGCCACCTGTGTCCCAACAACGACGAGTACCGCGTCTTCACCGAGACACAGATCCGGGAGATCTCCGAGTACTTCCCCCTGGACGGCATTTTCTACGACATGCTCTACTGGCCCCAGTTCTGCTACTGCCCCTCCTGCGAAGCGCGGTGGCGGCGGGAGACCGGGGAGACGGAAATGCCCGTCCGGGAGGACTGGCATGATCCCCGCTGGCGCCTGTGGGTACGGAAGCATCAGGAGTGGATGGGCGAATTCGCCGCCTGGGCGAGGAGCATCACGGCGAAATACCTCCCCGGCATCCCGATAGAGCAGAACTACGCCTGCGGCGTGGCCGGGGACTGGCACAACGGCTCCTGCGAGCTGGTGAACGACGCCTGCGACTACACCGGAGGAGATCTCTACGGCGACCTCTACAACCATTCCTTCGCAGCCAAATACTACCGGGGCATCTCCAGGCACCAGCCCTTCGAGTACATGACGTGCCGGTGCGACGCGGATCTCACCCAGCACACGGTGACGAAAAGTGAATCCCGTCTGAAGACGGAGATTCTCCTCACCTGCGCCCACCACGGGGCGAGCCTCGTGATCGATGCCGTCGACCCCGCGGGCACCCTGGACCGGCGCTTTTACGAACGGCTGGGCAGGGTCTTCGCCGCCGAGGAGCCCTATGAGCCCTATCTGAACGGGGACCTCGTCGCCGACGTCGGCGTCTACTACCCTGCCCGGGGCCGCTTCGATCCCGACGCTCAGGGCTTCAATGCGCTGGACTGCGCGGTCGGTGCCGTGCGCCATCTGGTGAGCGGGAACGTACCCGTCACCGTCCTCTCCGAGGGATTTCCCGGCGACTTCTCCGGATTCCCGCTTGTGATCGCCCCCGGTCTCCGGGGGACCGTGGAGCCGGAGCAGGACCGGCTTTTCCGGTACGCCGAAAACGGCGGCACGCTCCTCGTCACCGGCGGGGCTGAACCGGAGCTTCTCCGGCGGTTCGGGATCGAGGTCCTCGGCATGACGGAACACACCCGCACCTATCTTGCCCCCCGTGAGGAGGATCCCTCCCTCTTCGACTGGTTCACCGCCGAGTACCCCATGCCCTTCTCATACCGGCTGCCCCGGGTCCGGGCTGAGAAAGCCAGCGTCCTGGCGGCGGTCACCCTTCCGTATACCCTTCCCGCGGAACAGCGCTTTGCGTCTATCCACTCCAATCCCCCCGGCGCCCCAACGGAGGACCCCGCCCTACTGACAATCCCCTGCGGACGGGGGACCGTCGTATGGTGCGCCGCCTCGCCGGAAGCGGATACGCGACCGGCTTACCGGGACTTCTTCCTCCGTCTCGTCTCCCGTCTCCTGCCCCCGGAGCGCCGCAGCCTCGTTTCCGACGCGCCGCGTCAGGCGGAACTGGTGACGTTCCGCACGGAGGCAGGCTTCCGGGTGAGCGCCGTGGATCTCCTCTGCACCGACGAGGAGCTTCCCGTCCGGGCCTTCCGGATCCGGCTTCGCTGTCCCGCACCGCCGAAGGCCGTGCGACGCATTCCCGACGGAGAGCCGATGTCCTTTACATTTGAGGACGGCACCTGCGTCTTTTCTGTGGACGATCTCGTGATGTTCGGAATGTACGACGTGATCCTGTCAATTATGACGTAAAAGCGCGGAGCAGACGCTCCGCGCTTTTCTCGCTCTTCTGCGGGTAGTTTTTCCTTACCACTCCGCCACGCTCCCGTCGACGTTCCGCCAGACGGGATTCTTCCAGTCGTGGTCGCAGATCTTCGCCCGCACGGCCTCCTCGTTGACCTCCACGCCGAGGCCGGGACCCGTGAGCCGCTCCACGTAGCCGTCTCCCGTGTACCGGAAGCAGCATTTCTCCGGATCCCGTCCGTCCGTCACGTAGTCCATGACGTCCGACCCCTGATTGTAATGGATCCCAAGGCTCTGCTCCTGGATAAAGGCGTTGGGGGAGCAGAAGTCCACCTGCAGGCAGGCCGCCAGAGCGATGGGCCCCAGAGGGCAGTGCGGCGCCAGGGCCAGGTCCCAGGCTTCCGCCATGGCCGCAATCTTCCGGCACTCCAGAATGCCGCCCGCATGGGACAGATCCGGCTGCAGGATGTCTACCGCGCCGGAGGTGCAGAGCTCCTTGAAGCCCCAGCGGGTGAAGTTCCGTTCGCCGGTGGCGATGGGCATGGACGCGTGCCGCCGGAGTTCCGAGAAGGCCTCGGCGTTCTCTGTGAGCACCGGCTCCTCCACGAACATGAGGTGATAGGGCTCCAGGGCATGCATGAGGGTGCGGGCCATGGATTTGTGGACCCGGCCGTGGAAGTCCAGCGCCACGTCCATCGCGCCGCCCAGCTCGTCCCGCACCGCCTGAACGCGGCTCAGGACCTCGTCAACGGCAGCGTAGTTGTCGATCCAGGCGATCTCCGGGGTGGCGTTCATCTTTACAGCGCGGTAACCCTGCGCCCACTTCTCCCGGGCCATCCTGGCGGTATCCGCGGGCCGATCGCCGCCGATCCAGCAGTAGACCTTCATTCTGTCCCTGCACTTGCCGCCCAGAAGATTGTGGACGGGCTGATTCAGGGCCTTGCCCCAGATGTCCCACATAGCCTGCTCGATGCCGGACATGGCGCTGGTGAGCACGGGACCGCCCCGGTAGAAACCGCCCCGGTAAAGCACCTGCCACACGTCCTCGATCTCGTTGGCCTGCCGGCCGACGACATAGGAGGAGAGCTCTTTCACGGCGGCGGCCACGGTGGCGGCCCGGCCTTCCACTACAGGCTCGCCCCAGCCGGTCAGCCCGCCGGCGGTGGTCATCTTGAGAAACAGCCATCTGGGAGGTACGGGAAACAGTTCGATCTTCGTGATCGTCAGGTCTTTCATCAGGGATCCCTCCGTTCCTTCTCGGGTTGCGACCATTGTATCACGGTCACGCGGGAAAGACAAGGCGCTTGACGGGGACTCGGGCATAGCATTATAATTACATTGAAGATCCGACTGCCCCCTTCCCGGGGACCGGAAAGAGAAAGGAAAGTGCTGTTATGACGAACTTCCAGATCGGCGCGCAGATGTATTCCGTCCGGGACCGCTGCACAAACTATGAGGACATGCTCGCCTGCATGAAGGAACTCAAGGCCGGCGGCTACAATGTCTGCCAGCTCTCCGGTCAGAGCCGGGAGCTCACTCCGGATCAGCTCCACGCCCTGTGCGAGGAGTCCGGCCTCGCCTGCGGAGCCACCCACGTGAGCTTCGATCAGATGGAGGAGGATCTGGATTCGGTCATCGCCATGCACAGGACTCTTGGCTGCGCGTACCCGGGCATCGGAGGCCTTCCGGACAAGTACCGGAACAGCGCCGAAGGCTATGCGGAGTTTGCCCGGAGGGCGGGCGTCATCGCCGAGAAGCTCCTGGATCACGGCATGCACTTCATCTACCACTCCCACCACTTCGAGTTCAAGCGCCTGGAGAACGGCCGCTTTGGCTACGACGTGATGCTGGAGAATTCCCCCGCCGCCCTCCAGTTTGAGCTGGACTGCTTCTGGGCCCAGGTGGGCGCTCAGAACGTCACCGACCGGATCCGTTCCCTCAACGGGCGGATGGACGTCATCCACTTCAAGGACATGGCCGTGGGCAACTGGGACGGCTTCCATATGTGCCCCATCGGCGACGGATCCATGGACTATCTCTCCATCATGGCCGCCTGCGAAGAGATCGGCGTGAAGTACGCCTTCGTGGAGCAGGACGACGCTCCCGAGAGCGAATGCGGCTCCGTTGCCTGCCTGCTGCGCAGCCTCGATTACCTCAAGGCCAACGGCGGCCGCTTCTGAGCGGAAACCCATCGGGCGGAGGGACGCTTTCCGTTCCTCCGCCCTTTTCTCTGAAAGGAGCGCATCGGCTCTCATGTTCAAGCAGCTCGATCTCACCCGGGGACCCATCCACAGGAGGCTGCTGCAGTTCTTTTTCCCCATCCTGCTGGGCGTCTTCTTCCAGCAGCTCTACAACACCGTAGACGCGTTGGTGGTCGGGAACCTGGTGGGCAAGGAGGCCCTTGCCGCCGTGGGCGGCTCCGCATCTCAGGTGGTGAACCTGCTGGTGGGGTTCTTCCTGGGTCTCTCCTCCGGCGCCACGGTCCTCATCGCGCAGTATTACGGCGGCCGGCAGTACGGGGAGCTGAAAAGCGCCCTGCATACCACGGTCGTCTTCTCCGTACTGGGAGGCGCGGTCCTCATGGCGGCGGGGATCCTTGCGGCGAAGCCAGCGTTGGAACTCATGGGCACTCCCGAGGACACCATGACCTATTCCATCCAGTATGTGAAGGTCATCTTCCTGGGCGTGATTCCCAGCCTCCTCTACAATATGGGCAGCGGCGTCCTGCGGGCGGTGGGCGACTCCCGCCGGCCACTTCTGTACCTCATCGTCTGCTGCCTCACGAACACGGTGCTGGACCTGCTCTTCGTCGCCGTTCTTAAACTGGAAGTGCTGGGCGTGGCCGTCGCCACGGCTCTCTCCCAGTGCGTCAGCGCCGTTCTGGTCCTCTCGGCCCTGCACCGTCTGGACCCCCGGTACCGCCTCACCCTCCGGGATCTCAAAATGCGCGTTTCCGACCTCCGGGGCATCCTGCGTATCGGCCTGCCCGCAGCCCTTCAGAGCTCCAGCTACAACATCTCTAACCTGCTCCTGCTCACCGCGGTGAACGCCCTCGGCACGGACACCGTGGCCGGCTGGACCGCAACCGGGAAGGCGGACAGCATCTTCTGGATGCTCATGGGCGCCCTGGGCACCACGGTCCTCACCTTTACGGGACAGAACGTGGGCGCGGGAAAACTGGACCGGGCGAAGAAAGGCGTGCGTCTGTGCCTCTTCGCCGGGGAGATCACCGCCGCGGTGATCATCACACTGCTGCTCCTCTTCGGCCGTGGGATCCTTGCCTTCTTCAATCAGGACCGCAACGTGATAGACATCGGCTACGTGGTCCTCACCTACTGCGTCCCTGGCTATATCATGTGGGTCATCAACGAGGTGCTCGCCGGAACGCTCCGGGGCGCCGGCGACGCCTTCTGGCCGATGGTCATAAATCTCGCCGGGATCTGCGGGCTGCGTCTCATCTGGCTCTATACCGCAGTGCCCCTCCACCATACCGCAGGCATGATCTCCCTGAGCTATCCCATCACCTGGACCGTCACCGGCATCGCGTTCCTCATCTATTACAAAGCCGGAAGATGGCAGAAACGTCTTTCCCTCCCGTCCGCTCCGGAAGTCCCTGAGGAAACAAAGTGAACGAAATTTCCAAAAGGCCCTGTGACGGCGTCACAGGGCCTTTTCCTCTCTTATCAGATGCCGACGTACCAGGATCCTCCCGGGAGCTTCCGGACCGACCCGTCCGGCAGGCGCAGTTCCGCCGTGGTGCCCACCGGCACCGTGATCTCAAAGCTCCAGCCGCCGTACCGCTCCGTCCACTCCATGCTCACGGAGCCCCAGATGCTGTCATACCGGCACTTCAGATGGGATATGCCTCCTCCCGGTCCCGGGACCAGAAGGAACTTGCGGTTGCCCGCCACCCGGATCCCGGCGCAGTCCTCCACCAGCCAACGGGCGGCCGCGCCCATGGCGTAGCGGTTGAAGGAGCCCTTCGTCCGGCCCTCCACGTCCCGGCCGTACCAGTTCCCCCACACGGAGGTGGCTCCCCGCCGGATGGCGTCCATCCAGCCGGGTTCCTCAGGGTTGAGGAGCAGGCGGTAGGCGTCTTCCCGGTAGCCGTTCCGGCTCAGGACGGAAAGAGCGTCGCCGGTGGACAGAAGGCCCGTTGCCGCGTGATGGCGGTGGGCACGGACGGATCGTACATAGGCGTAAAGCGTCCGTTTCTCCGCCTCCGGGGGCAGAAGCCCGAACTTCAGTGCACGGAGATACCGGCCCTGCAGGGTGCCTTTCACTACGCCCCGGCGCAGGAAGAGCTGTCCGTAGGCCTTCCGCGCCCCCTGGGAGTACTCCCGGTAGAGGCGGGTATCCTTCTCGTGTCCCAGAAGGGCGGAGATCTCCTCCATGACGGACATGTCCTCCGCAAGGAAGGCGGTCCCTTCCTCCGCATGGGCGTAGAACCGGCGCAGACCCGCAGGGGGAGACTCCTCCTCAGGCTCCAGGGTCTCGCCGAAAGAGAGTCCGGCGTCCAGGGTATACCGTTCCCAGGAGTTGGGACGCAGATAGGCCCAGAGCGGCGTGCGCCACGCCCGGCGCACAAGTCCCTGGGCGCACCGGCGCATGGAGGGATACTGCCTCAGAAGGAGCTCCCCGTCCTGATAGTGCTTCCAAAACATCCATGGGATGAGGATCCCGGCGTCGGAACGTCCGGGACTCCCTGCGAAGAGCTCCAGGACGCCTTCTCCGGCGGACGGCGCCGTCACCGAGAAAGACCCGTCCTCCTGCTGTGCGTCCGTAAGATCCTTCATCCACTTCTCCCAGAAAGGAGCGGCGTCTGCAAAATAAAGGGACGTCTCGAAAAAGGCCAGCGCGTCTCCGGTGAGAGGCAGACGCCGTCCGGCGGGATCCGAAGTGGGCACGTCCAGAAACGCGCTCTCCATGCTGCGCTTTACGTTCGCCAGGAAACCGGAGATCCGCTCGTCGGAGCACACGATCTCTCCCGCGGGCTCCACCGAGGAGATCACGAGCGCCGTGAGCGTCTCCTCCGTCACGTCTTCCAGCCCCTCCAGGAGGGCATACCGGAAGCCGGCGTAGGAGAACCTCTGACGGTACACGTCATCGTTTCCGCTGAGGTAGAGCGTGAGCAGCTGCTTTGATTCGGGGCGCCGGGGGAACCAGGGCTCTCCGGCATCGTCGAGGGTCTCCGCCACGCGGATCTCGACCTTTTTCCCGGCGTCGCCCCTTCCCCTGAACTCCAGCATGGCGGCCGTATTCTCCCCAAAGTCGAAAAGGCGCTTTCCGGAAGGCGTCATGAGGATGCGGGGCGTGATCCGGCGGCGGATCCGGATGGGAGGCGCGGCGGTGCACTCCGGCGCCACGGACCAGGAGCTGAGCTTCGCCGTGCCGCTGTAGCTGGGGAAGCGGCCGCACCAGGCGGTCTCCCCGTCACGGAGATCGTTTTTCCCCGTCTCGCCGTCGCAGGACCACCGGAAGCTTCGGTCCGTTCCCAGGATCACCCGGTCTCCCAGACGGTCGAACAGTTCCATCTGGGCCAGGACCTTGGTCTCTTTCCCATAGACGCAGCGGCGGCCGGAATAGCCCACCCGGCCCCGGAACCACCCGTCGCCCAGGACCAGCTCCAGCCGGTTCGTGCCCACCCTGAGATAGGGCAGCACATCGAAAACACGGCATGCGATGCGTTTTTTATAGTCCGTCCAGCCCGGGGACAGGACCCCGTCTCCGATGGGCTCGCCGTTGAGATACGCCTGGCAGACGCCGCAGGCGGAGAGATAGAGGCGTCCCTTGCTCGGCAGCGCTGTGAGGCGGAATTCCCGCATGAAACAGTCGGCGGGATAGCGCTTTCCGGCGCGGGGCTCGTAGTCTCCCGTGATCCACCAGGCCTCCCAGTCGCTTTTTTCCAGAAGCCCCAGTTCGAAGGAGGCCTCCCGGCTCCAGCTCCCTTCCTCGCCTTTGTCGTCCCATACCTTGACCCGCCAGATCACGCGGTCCCGGCTGCGCAGAGGCCGCCCGCTGTACCGGATATGGGTGAACTCCTCGCTCTCCACCCGGCCGCTGTCCCAGAACATGCCGCCCCGATCCGTCTTCACCTGGATGCGGTAGGCAGACTGGGTCCCGCTGCCGGTGAGCTTCCAGAACAGTCTGGGGCGCACTTCGCTCAGGCCGACGGGCTCCGGCATGTATTCCGTTCTGAGATCTATCGGTCGCAGCATATCGTCTCTTTCTCCCCCGACTCAGATCCTTTGATCGCACCTCAGTACCACAGGAACCCGAACAGCACCGTCCGGATGATCCACTGCCACCAGGCATAGTATACGGTGACGGTGCAGCTTCCCGCGGCGCCGCCGTCCCCGGCGGAACAGGTCACCACGGCCGTACCGGGTCCCGCCGCCGTCATCATCCCTTCGGCGGTCACGGCAACCACCCCGGGATCGGAGGTCTCATAGAGGACAGAGCGGTCCGACGCATCCTCCGGGAGCACCGTGACGTCGAGTGCGGTCTCCGCCCGGTACCGGAGCCGGTATTCGCTCTTTCCAGGCTGACAGCTCTCCGTGCGCACCAGTTTCGGCAGGTTTTCCGTCTCCAGAAGCGCCCCGCATTCGGCACAGTAGAGGCACATCATGCCCTCCTCATCATATCCGGGCGCCCGGACCATCATCCAGTCGCCCTCCACGTGGGCGGGGATGCTCCGCTCCTCCAGCACCTCGCCGCAGAGCTGGCATGTGATCTGCTCCAGTCCCTCCGTGCCCACGCCGGGCTCCGTCACCACGGTCCACTCCCCGGGCACGTGGCCCGGCAGCGTGAAGGTGTCCCGCCAGGTGCGGCCGCAGCCGCCGCACACGTGGAGCGTGCAGCCCGCGGCGTCGCAGGTGGGCTCGATGACCTCCGTGAGATCCGAAGGGTCGGCGCAGGTCTCGGGATAGAGATTCGTCTCATATTCGAAGATCTCGTCGGACAGGAACCCGTCGGTGGTGTTGTACCGGTCCGTGGTCTCCCCCAGGGTCTCGCCGATGGTCGCCTCGCAGTAAGCCCTCCTGTCCTCGTTGTCCTCGAAAAAGCGGATGCGCCCGGTCACGGTATTCTGCTCGCACGTTCCCGTGATGCCGTTGTCCTCCGCGTCGTAATACATGCCCACGAGGCCTCCGTTGTGCACGTAGCCGTGAACGGAGGCGTAGCCGTCGATCTGAACATCGCAGTCCGTGATGATCCCGTAGCCGCAGGAGAACGCCCCGCCGAGAAACTCCTCGCAGTTCTCCTCCTTGTTGGTGTCCACAAAGACGAGGGTCGCCTCCACGCGGCAGTTAACGATCGACGCGTTCGCCGCGAATCCCGCGATGCCGCCCACGCCGCACTGATACGCCGACTGGGTGAGGCAGGCGTATCCAGCCTCCACGGCGCAGTTCTCGATCCACCCGTTGACTGCATATCCCGCCACGAGGCCCACGAAGCAGTTCCGATCCGTGACGGCCTGCACGTCCGGCCCGAGAAGCGTGAGATTTCGGACGGTCCCGCCGTTCAGGACGGAGAAGAGCCCGGAAAACACGGTATCGTAGTAAATGGCGTTGCCGTCGAAGGTGGAGAACACGTCCTCTCCCGTCCCGCGCACGGTGAGATTGAGAAGACTGTGCCCGGCGCCGTCCAGCGTGCCGGAGAAGGCGAACGGTGTCCAGTCCACCCCGGCGAGATCCAGGTCCGCCCCCAGGACGTAATCTCCCGTGGGATCTTTCGCCATATCCATGAGTCCCTGCACGTCCGTGATCTCGGTGGCCGCCGCACGTGCCGGGGCCGGAAGGAAACAGAGGAAACACATCGCGGCCAGCGCCATGGCAAGCACCCGTTTTCCCATCGAAAGCTCCTCCGTTTCTCTCTTGTTCGGTCACGGACCGCGACTTCGCTCTTCGCGGAACGCCCCACGTTTATTATAGCCGTTTTTTACGCCGGGTTCAACGAAAAAAACGATTTCCCGGAGGATTTGGCCGAAGTGGTAAAAATGAGCACATCCTGCCTCTGCGGACCGCTCCGCCCTCCCCGGACGATCGCGCCGGGAACGTGTCGGTTTTCACCATGTATCGGCGAAAAAACGGTGGATTTCTCCCGAAATTCTTCCGTCCTCCGCTTCTTGGGAACCCCTCCGGAGGGCCGCGGAGTTGACAGAACAGGCTCCGTAATGTATAATAATTTTCTGTATGCGGCCGGATGGAGTCTTCTCCGCTGCATCCCCTGCGCCCCGCGCGGGGTCCACGCATCGATTTTTAGGAGGATTTTCGTGATGGTAAAAAAGGTTCTGGCCTTCATGCTGGCGCTGTCTCTGGTCTGCGCCGCGCTGACGGCCTGCACACCGACCGATCCGGATCCCGAGGATACCACCGAGGTCACCCAGGCCCCCGATCCCGCTGTCTCCGTCACCGGGGACGCGGCGGCATCCGAGCCTTCGGAGCCCCCGGCACCCCAGTACGGCAACGTTCTGACTGTGGCCTACGACACGGTATCGGCCGAGTGCAATCCCTTCTTCTCCGGCGAGGACAGCGAGCGCGTCCTGCTGGATCTGATCCAGGTCCCCCTGGTCACCCTGGACCGGAGCGGCGCCGTCGTCTACCGCGCCGCCACCGGGGAAACGATCCCCTATCACGGCACAGACTACGTTTATAACGGCCTTGCGGACATCGACGTGGAGAAGAATTCCGCCGATACCGAGACAGAGTGGGTCGAAGAGAGCGAGAGCGTCTACCGGTTCACCCTCCGGGAAGGCGTCACCTTCTCAGATGGCACCCCTCTCACCGCCGATGATCTGATCTTCACTCTTTACGTGCTCCTGGATCCCACCTACAACGGCCCGGTGGATCTCATGTCCGCGGGCATCGTAGGCGTGCAGGAGTACCGCACCCGCACCCCTTCGGAACTCTATGAGATCTACTCCGCTTATTTCGATGACGGTTACGCACAGCTCCTGGAAGCCGCCGGGAACGACGAAGACACCGACGACGCCGGAGACGGGGACGAGGACGAGGCCGAGAGCGCGCCGCCCGAGTACAACCCCGTGGAAGAGGCGATCGCCTCCGCCTGGATCGCGGAACTGGGTGAGCTGGAAAACTACTGCCTCGACACCTATCTGGAAGGCTACGCCGCCTTTACAGGCTACACCGCTCAGGAGATCTCCTCCAATGAGGGTCTCAAGGTGATGTTCACCATGTGGCTGTGGGGCTTCGGCTCCATGACCGACGACGGCGCCTTCCAGGGCGAGGGTACGGGCCGGGTCTGGGATCTGGAATCCTCCTTCCCCACTCTCACGGAATGCTACGAGGAGTGCTACGCGATCTATGACGGCGACGCGGACGCCTACTGGCGCGTGGAAGGGGTCGGCGCGGTCGACATCCTCTCCAGCGCACGGAACCTCTACATCTCCGAGCAGGCAGCTCTGGATGACGACTACGAGCCCGTGAACTCCATCTCCGGCATTGAGAAGGTGGACGACCGGACCGTGGAGATCACCACGGCGAGTTACGGCGCCCTGGATATCTACACGCTCTCCCGCCTCTATGTGGCGCCTCTGCACCATTACGGCGACATCTCCCTCTACGATCCTGATGCCGGTACTTTCGGCTTCCCGTTCGGGGATCTTTCTGGCGTACGCGCCGCGCGGCCCCTGGGTGCCGGTCCCTATGTCTTCGGCACCGCGGAGGGCGTAACCGTGGAGCTCGAGGCAAACCCCAACTATTATCTGGGCATTCCCACCACGCCCACCATCCGGCTCGTGGGCACCGGGACCCGCACCGCCGCGGAGATCCTCTCCGAGGGCATTGCGGACGTGGCCTTCACCGACGACACGGCTCTGGCCGAGGAAGTCGCGTCCGCCTACCGCAGAGCCGAACTGGAGGATGTTTCCGAGCGGAGCGTCCTGTCAGACAGTTTCCTCTATGTCGGCATCTGCGCCGACCAGGTCTGTGTGAACGGCGAGCCCGATTCCGAGGCCTCCCTGGCCCTGCGCCGGGCCATCGCCACGGTCCTGGCCGCCGGGCGGTCCAACGCCATGAACGGCTGGTACGGCAGCAGCGGAGCACTGCTCCTGGAAGCGCCTCTGTCTCTCGCCTCCTGGGCGTATCCCGCCGGCATGACCTGCGCTTACGCGCGGAACGCCGAAGGCGCGGCGCTCTATGACAGCGACGCCTCCGCCGAGGCGCGTCTGTCCGCCGCCGTGGAAGCCGCCAAGGCCGAGCTGCTCACCGCCGGATATGTGTGGAGCGATGAGGAATCCCGCTTCGTGGACGCCCCCGAGGGCGGCTCCATGAACTTCCGCGTGACGTACGTGGGCGGAGGCGAGGGGAACCATCCCTGCGCCGCCATGCTTGAGCAGGCCGCCGTGGCCATGTACGACCTCGGGATCGTATTGAGTCTTGATGACGTGACCTACCGGAACTCCCTTCGTGAGAAGCTTCTGAACGGTGAAGCGCAGATCTGGGTCTCCGAACTGTCCTGCGACTCCTACCGGGAACTCTATCGCTACTTCCACAGCGACAACGCCGCCGGACAGAATTACTTCGCGCTCCGGGACGGGGATCTGGACGACCTCATCCTTCAGATCGGCGAGGTCTCCGATGCCGAAGACGCCAGGGATCTCTACTGGGAAGCGCTGGAGCTCATCCTGGATCACGCCGTCATCGTTCCCTGTTTCCAGCCTTATACCTACGTGCTCTTCGGCGCCGGCGTGGACGGGGAGAGCTTCCCCCAGGATCTCACCCCGTACTACGGCTGGACCCGGGATGCGGCGACTCTTCGCGCCGCCCGTCTGGATTGATCCTTCCGAAACCAAACAGAAACGCTCATGGGCGGACCTCCCGGTCCGCCCACGTTTTTTATGAAGTGACTCACACCACGCCGGTGAGGTCGAAGGCGGGGATGCTCTCCTCGCCGGAGGAGTCCGGGTCCTGATAGAATCCGTCCTCGATGCCGCTCGCCATGAGGTAGTCCACAGCGCGGCGGTGCTCTTCTTCTGTGATGCGCCGCCCCAGTTCCGGGAAGCGGCCGGCACCACCCCGCGGGGTAAACTGGCTCATGAGGGAAAAGAGGATCTCCCCCGGACGGAAGGTCTCCGCCACCCAGTCCACGACCCGGAATGTGTTCTCAAGACCTCCCGGCATGACGAGATGCCGCACGACGACGCCGCGGACGATGCACCCGTCCCCGTCCAGCTCGTACGGGCCGGTCTGACGGTACATCTCCAGGATCGCCGCCTTCGCCGCCTCGGGGTAATCCGGTGCGGAGGAGTACCGCGCAGCCATGTCCCTGTCCAGATACTTGAGATCCGGGAGGTACACCTGTGCCGCTCCCTCCAGCCTCCGGAGGGTCTCCACCCTCTCGTAGCCGCTGCTGTTCCAGATCACCGGCACGGGGACGCCGCCTTCCAGCGCCCGGAGGACGCCGTCGGTAAAGTGGCCGGCCGTGACGAGATTAAGGTTCCGGACCCCCTGGCCGCACAGGTTGAGAAAGATCTCCCGCAGATGCTCCGGGGTCACCCGCTCTCCGAAACGGCGGCGGCTGATTTCCGCGTTCTGGCAGAAGAGGCATCCCAGCGTGCAGCCGGAAAAGAACACCGCCCCGCTGCCGCCGGGTCCGGAGATGCAGGGCTCCTCCCCGAAATGGGGCGCCGCGCGGGCCACGACCGGATCCGTGCCCATGCCGCAGAAACCGTTCCCGGTCTCCTCCGTGCGTTCGGCACGGCAGCGGCGGGGGCAGAGCTCACAGATCATACGCTGTCCCGGAGCGCCAGGGCCCAGCCGCCGTACCGGAGAAGCTTTTCGGCGCAGTCCTCCCGGCTTGAGCCGCGGGCCAGGAGATAGACCTTGATCTTCGGCTCGGTCCCGGAGGGGCGCACCACCACGGTGGTGCCGTCCCGGAGAACGTAGCTGAGCACGTCGGAATCCCGCAGCTCCATCTGCCGCGTCTTGCCGCGGGCCACATCGAATTCCGACCCGTCGGTATAGTCCCGGCGGAGGGCAACGCCCTCTCCCGCGATCTCCGACACCGGGTCGGACCTCAGGGACGCCATGAGCTCCCGGCGCTTGGCGACGCCCGTCACGCCGGGCATCACCAGGTTGTAGGTCTTCTCGGCATACCAGCCGTACTTCTCGAAGCAGGCCTCCAGAGCGTCCAGGAGGGTCATGCCCTGTCCGGCATACCAAGCCGCCATCTCCGTGAGGATCAGGGAGGCGGTGACGGCGTCCTTGTCACGGACGTAGTCCCCGAGCATATAGCCGTAGGACTCCTCATAGGCCATGATGACCTTTGCTTCGCCGCTAGCCTCCAGGGCGTTCTTCTTCTCTGCGAGGTATTTGAAGCCCGTAAAGCCCTCGTAGGCCCCCACGCCGTTGGCCTCCGCCACGGCCTTGCCCATCTCGGTGGTGACGATGGAGCGGATGAAGGCCGCATTCTCCGGAAGAGTGCCGGTGCGGCGCCGAGCCCGGATGAGATAATCCAGCATGAGTACGCCGGTCTGGTTCCCGGTGACGGTGACGAACTCGCCGTTCCTGTCCCGCACCATGATGCCAACGCGGTCGGCATCCGGGTCGGAGCCCAGGATGAAGTCCGCTCCGTACTTTTTCGCGAGATCCACGGCGAGATAGAATCCCTCCGGGTTCTCCGGATTCGGGGATTCCACGGTCGGGAAATTCCCGTCCGCCGTCATCTGCTCCGGCACGCAGATCAGGTGCTTCACGCCGAGGCGGCGCAGCGCCTCCGGGATGAGGATGCGGCCGCAGCCGTGGAAGGGGGTGAAAATGACCTGGAAGCTGTCCGCCACGCGAGGGACCGCCTGGGGATCGCATACCTGGCCCATGACTTTTTCGAGGAACGCCTCGTCCGTCTCCGCCCCCAGAAGCCGGATGCGGCCGTCCGCGAGAGCGGCGGCGTAGTCCGTGGTCTTCGCGCCGGTGAAGACGTCGATCTGATCCACGTACCGTGCGATGGCGTCCGCCTGGGCCGGGGGCAGCTGGGCCCCGTCGGACCAGTAGACCTTGTAGCCGTTATATTCTTTCGTGTTGTGGCTGGCCGTGACGTTGATCCCGGCGATGCAGCCGTAGTGCCGGATGGCGAAGCTCAGTTCCGGCGTGGGGCGCAGCGCGTCAAAGAGGAGGACCGGGATGCCGTTCGCCGCCATGACGCAGGCCGCCTCCCGGGCGAACCGCTCGCTGCCGTTCCGGCAGTCGTAGTCGATGGCGACGCCGCGCCGCACGGCCTCCTCGCCCGCGTCCAGGATGACCTGGGCGAATGCCTGGGTGGTCCTGCGGATCACGTACACGTTCATGCGGTTGGTCCCCATGCCCATGACGCCCCGCAGTCCCGCGGTGCCGAAGGCAAGGTTCGCGTAAAAGCGGCTCTCCTTCTCCTCCTCGTCGCCGGAGACGGCGAGCAGCTCCTCCCGCTCTTCCGCTGAGAGGACGGGACTGGCGAGCCACTGCTCATAGGTTTCCCGATAGGTCACGTCTCTTCCTCCTCCGCTTCCGCTCCGTCCTCGGGGACCGCCTGTGCCTGCAGGATATCCCTGGCCTCCTCGGCCATGGTCTGCGGTACGTAGAGGACCGTGCCCGTGCCGGAAGCGCCCATGATGACTTTCCCGAAACTGCCGTTGTTTGGGAAGGCGCAGAACACGGGGATCCCGTAGGCCCGCAGCAGGTTCACCGCCAGATCCACCTCAGCCTGGGATCCGGTGTAATACTCGATGTACTCGGGGGGAACGGCCTCGCCGTCCTCTGTTTTCGGCCAGTTCTCCGACAGGCCGAAGGGCTTCTTGATGACCCAGTCCGACATCGTGTCCTCCTCCTTCGATCACTTGTGATATTTTGTACCGGCGCGGATCATGAACGCCCGGTAGATCTGCTCGAGAAGCATCACCCGCGCCAGGTGATGGGGAAACGTCATGGGCGACATGGAGATACGTGCGTCCGCTGCCTGTTTCAGCCGTTCGTCCAGTCCGTCCGATCCGCCGATGAGGAAGCAGATCCGGGATGCGCCGGATACCGCCGCCTTTTCCAGAAGCTCCGAGAACTCCGTGCTGGAATACTCCCTTCCCTCCACGCACATCGCCCCGACCCAGGACGGGCGCAGGAGCTTTGCCTCTACCGCTTCCGCCTCCCGGGCGAGGGCCGCGCACACGTCCGCCAGGGAGGCGTCCCGCTCCCGGGGGAGCTCCGGTACCTCCGTGACCTCGATCTCGCAGTAAGGCCGCAGCCTCTTGAGATACTCCGCGGCGGCGTCCAGATAGAACTTCTCCTTGAGCTTTCCCACACATATCACGCGGATTCGAACCATGTCACACCTCGAAAGGACCCAGGGGCCCCAGGACCGGAGCCACCTCCAGCGTCACGTCCACCCCCGGCGCTGCTCCCGCCTGCCGGAGGGCCTCCTCCACGGTCCTGCGGGCCACGGAAGGGGCGTTGTTTTCCTGGCTCAGGTGGGCCAGGATCAGCCGCCGGGTGCCCTGACCCGCCAGGCTCGCGGCGAAAGCGCCGCAGACCTCGTTCGAGAGATGTCCCCTCTCGGAGAGGATCCGCTGCTGGAGCTGGACGGGATAGGGTCCGCGCCGGAGCATCTCCACGTCGTGGTTCGCCTCCAGCACCGCGAGGTCGCAGCCCCGGGCGGCCTGCACCGCCTGAGACGTCACCATGCCGGTGTCCGTGGCGTACACCATGGCCCGTCCCCCGTGATCGAAACGGTAGCCCACGCTCTCCACCGCGTCGTGGGACGTGGCGAAGGAGCGGACGGCAAGGGTCCCGAACCGAAGGGTCTCTCCCCGCTCGAACGTCCGCAGGTCCCCCGAAACTGCCGGATACATCCAGCGGATGGCCTCGGCGGTGCCCGCCGTTGCGTAGACGGGGATGTGGCAGTATTTGGAGAGCATGGGCAGGGCGCAGATATGATCTCTGTGCTCATGGGTCACGAGGACGGCGGACACGTCGCCGATCTCCAGTCCCAGGCCGCGCAGCATGCCGGTGATGCGGCGCAGGGAGATCCCCGCGTCCAGAAGCACCGCGGTTCCGTCCGCGGTGACCACGGAACAGTTTCCGGTGGAGCCGCTGGCCAGCACCGTATATTCCATAAGCCCTCCATGCCAAAGCGGCGGGGCGTTTGCCCCGCCGCGGTCTCTCTGTTCTCCGCCTGTCAGATGACCTCCAGGATCTCCTCTTCCTGGTCGTCCGGGACCTCCACGGCCCGGATATCGGCGCCCAGATTCCTGAGCTTGCCGATGATATCCTCGTAGCCCCGCTCGATGTACCCCACGTGGCCGATCTCCGTGACGCCCTCGGCGCAGAGCCCGGCGATGACCATCGCAGCGCCCGCCCGCAGGTCGCAGGCGTTCACCTTGGCTCCGGACAGGCCCCTGACCCCTTCGATGACGGCGATGCGCCCGTCCACCTGGATGCTGGCCCCCATGCGCGTGAGCTCGCCCACGTATTTGTACCGGTTGTCCCAGACTCCCTCGGTGATGACGCTGGTCCCCTGGGCCACGGCAAGGACCGCGGCGATCTGGGGCTGCATGTCCGTGGGGAAGCCGGGATACGGCATGGTCTTCACATTGGTCCGGGTGAGGGGCCCGTCCCTCCGCACGAGGACGCTGTCCTCTCCGTCCGCCACCTCGACTCCCATCTCGCGGAGTTTCCCGGAGATGCAGTCCAGATGCTTGGGGATGACGTTGCGGATCAGGACCTCGCCGCCCGCCGCGGCCACCGCAGCGAGATACGTGCCGGCCTCGATCTGATCGGGGATGATGGAATAGAACCCGCCGCGGAGCTGGGAGACGCCGCGGATCTTGATGACGTTGGTGCCCGCGCCGCGCACGTCGGCGCCCATGGAGTTGAGGAAGTTCGCCAGGTCCACGATGTGGGGCTCCCGCGCCGCGTTCTCGATGACGGTCCGGCCCTCGGCAAGCACCGCCGCCAGCATCAGGTTGATGGTGGCGCCCACGGATACCACGTCGAGATAGATGACGCTGCCGTGGAGCCTGCCGCGCTTGGCCCGGGCGTCCACGAGGCCGCCCCGCACGCCGATCTGGCTGCCCATGGCGGTAAAGCCCTTGATGTGCTGGTCGATGGGACGCACGCCGCCGAAGTTGCAGCCGCCCGGCATGGCCACCGTGGCCGCGCCGAAGCGTCCGAGGAGCGCGCCGATGAGATAATAGGATGCGCGGATGCGCTGCATGAGGTCGAAGTCGGCCACCGTCCGCGTCACGCGGGAACAGTCGATATCCACGGTGTGTGCGTTCACCGTCCGGACGTCTGCGCCCATGAGGCGCAGGATGTTCAAAAGCATGAACACGTCCGAGATCTGCGGCAGATTCTCGATTCTGCAGGTCCCGCTCACCAGAAGGGTGGCGGGAATGATGGCGACCGCGGCGTTCTTCGCTCCGCTGATCTCCACTTCGCCCCGCAGCTCTTTGCCGCCGCGGATCAGATACTTCGTCATACCAACACACTCCGTTTCCGAACTTGCTTTTTCCGGCGGATGCCGGATCTATCCCGAAGACCGCCGATCAGAAGTACATGAGAGGATCGGTGCAGTCGCCGTTGATTCGGATCTCAAAATGCAGATGCGGTCCCGTGGCGTATCCTGTCGCGCCCACGATCCCGATCACCTGTCCCGCGGAGACGTAGTCCCCCACGGAGCAGAGACGCTCGCTCATATGTCCGTACAGGGTGGAAGTCCCGTCTCCGTGATAGAGGACCACGTAATTTCCGTAGCCGTCCTCATATTCGGAGACAATGACCTCGCCGTCAGCCGCTGCGTAGATGGCCTGACCGGCGCTCGCGCCGATGTCCACACCGCTGTGATACCGCAGCTCGTTGAGCACGGGATGCCAGCGCCAGCCGAATTCCGAAGTGATGAGCGTGCAGTCCACAGGCCACAGGAATGCTCCCGCGCTGGGAGAGAAGGTGTAATACTCGTTGTTGACGGGCTCGTATCCCGGATTCTCATCGTATCCCCCGTCGTCATCATCGTCGGAGCCGTTTCCGCTCTGCTGTTCCTGACGCCTCCGCTCCTCTTCCTCGGCCTGACGGCGGCGCTCTTCCTCCTCCGCCTGGCGGCGGGCTTCCGCCTCGGCGGCGGCCCGCTCCCGCTCGGCCACGATGGCGTCGATCTGTGCCTGGACCGCAGCCTCCTGATTGGCAAGCGTGGTGGCGTACTCCTCGTACTGATCCAGGTTCTCCTCGATCTCTGCACAGATGGCGGACGCCTCAGCCACTGCCATCGCCTGCTCGGCCTCCAGCGCCTCCATCTCCTGGCGCTTGGCCTCCAGTTCGGCCTTGCCCTGCTCCAGCTCCGCCTCGGCCCTCTCAGTGGCCTCGCGGCTGTCTACCAGGGAATCATACAGCGCCCGGTCGGTCTCCACGATCTCCCGGATGCAGTCGATGCGGGAGAGGAGGTCGGCAAAGCTCGTCGCGCCGAAGACGACCTGGTAGTAGGTTGCGTCCCCGCCCTCTTCCATGGCCCGGATGCGCGCGCAGTACTGATCCATCTGGTCCTGCTCCGCGGCGCGGCAGCGCTCGACCTCTTCTTCCTTGGATACGATGCGCGCCTCATAGGCGATGATCTGGTCGTCCAGCAGCTTCAGTTCCCGCCGGGTCAGTTCGATCTGCTGGTCCAGCAGGACCTTCTCCTGCAGGGCCGTCATCTGCTGATCCTGGAGCGCTGCGATCTGGACCTGGATTTCGGCCTTCTCCTCCTGGATCGCAGTCTGGTCCGCCTGGAGGTCGTCCAGCTCGTCGGCCAGGACGTGCGTCCCGCCGCCGGCGGCGCCTGCGACCGTCAGGAGGATCGTGGCGGCCAGGGCCAGGCACCAGCCTCTGCGCATGAATCCCGATCTATTTTTCTGTTCTGTATGAAACAGCTTCATCTCGTGCCTCCTGTGGAAGTTGGATACAACTTCTGTCACGTTCGTAACGAATTGTAACACTTCCCGAGGAAAAAGGCAACAGAAAATTACGGATTTTTCCTATGTCAACCCGCACAAAAATGTGCCGACGGGCCATTTCTGTCGTTTCGCGCCTTATTCCAGCTCCAGTTTTTCCGCGTCCTCCATCCAGGTCCAGGCGGCGGAAAGCCCGGGCGTGAGGGTCTCGGTACGGATGGCTCCCGTCCTGCAGAAGAGCGCGCTCTCGTTTTGATAAAGCGGGACTTCGCAGCCCCAGTCCATGACCGTCTCCATGACGGTGATATAGGCCGCTCTGCGGGTCTCCCGGTCCGGTTCCGCAACGGCGCTGCGGAGGATCTGGTCCAGGTCCCAGCTGTCGATGCCGTAGTAGTTGGTGCCCGCCCCGCCGTATCCGGGACGGTTCTCGGAAAGATAACTGCGGAGAAGGTCCTCGCCGGGATCCGCGTCGCAGCTGCGGGCGGCTGCCCAGAGATCGGCTTCGCCCGTCTCTACCGCCTGCCAGAGCTCTCCCGCCTCGGAGGTGTCCCGGATGACGAGCTCGATGCCGAGTTCCCCGAGAGCGTCCCGGGTCCGCTGGGCGATGGCGTAGGCGGGATGTTCCCCTTCGCCTCTGCCGTAGAGCCAGATGGTGTAGCTCATGGAAGCGCCTTCCGGCGCTTCGGTGAAGCGTCCCGCAGCGTTCTCGGTGTAGCCCGCGGCGCGGAAGAATCCCCTCGCCGCTGCAAGGGCCGCGGCGTACCGCTGCTCGGCGGTCATGCCCGTCACGTAGATCTCGCGGCCCTCCGCGTCGCGGGAATAGGCCTCCCGGTACCCGGGCTCTGCCGGATCCGGGGCCGCCCAGGACACGGCCGAGACGGGGTACTCCGTCACCGACGCCCGGGGGCCGAAATATTCCTCCACCGCTTCCCGTCGGAACAGTGCGAGAAGCGTCGCGATGCCCTTCCGAAGATCTCTGGAGGCCCGGGATCCCGCGTCGTATCCCACGCTCACCCGGTCCGCCTGGATGCCGATGCATCCGTAGCCCGGCCTCGCCATGAGGAAGGTGGTGACCGCGTCTCCGCTCAGCTCCCCGCCGTTGGCGTCCATTGCCGCACGCACGGCCTCCTCGGTGAAAGCCGGCGCCGCCAGATCCACGCTTCCGGACAGGATCGCCCCGAGCATCTCCTCCTCGGGCAGTTCCACGAGGTCGATCCGCCCGATGGCGGGCGTCCCCTTCCAGTAACGTTCGTTCGCACGGAGGACCACGGTCCTCCCGTCATAGGACTCCACGGCGTACGGGCCCGCGCCGACAGGGGCGGCGGAATAGAGCCGTATCGCGCTCAGATCCCCCTTGGGGAACCCGAAGCTGCCCCGTTCCGGGGCGAAGGCCGCGGCGCTGCCGTACACGTGGAGAGGCGCCACCGGGAGGACGAACCGTTCCGCCGGGCACCGCTCATAGAGGGTCACGCGCACGCCGTATTCTCCGGTCTTCTCGATGCCGGTGATCGTCTGGGCGCTCTCGCCGGTGATCACGCAGCCCGCCACGTCCGGCGCCTGCTCCATCAGGACCCGCTCCAGCGTGTCCCGGAAGGACACCGTTGCTGCTTCGCTCTCCAGCCGGTCCAGGTCGTAGCCGTACCGGGCGTACATCTCCGCCCAGAAATCTCCGTCGTCGGGGCACTCCCCCGCGCCCAGGTCGAAGGCCGCACCCGAGAGAGCGGCAAATGTCGTCTCGTCCGACATGTCGCCGTAGCCCCACATGAGCATGGCGAAAGCCGTCTCCAGGCCCGGATCCTCCCGGACCTCGTCGGGCGGGAAGCCGATGTAGGCCTCGGAGTAGTCCATATAGTTCGCGCAGATGTGGTCCGTGACGGAACGGGTGAAACGCCGTCCCGCCTCCTCCCAGGCGGAGAGGAAGGCCGAAGCCTGCTTGGCAGTATAGTACTCCGCCGCAGCGGTATCCCTGCCCTGGGCGAGATCCTCCAGGATCATGGGCCAGCAGACGCTCATGCCGCCCCGGTAGGAGCTCAGACCGAGAATGGGCAGATCTCCCAGACTCCACGGGCCATCGTAGGCGGGGTCGCACAGTACGTAGAGGGTGAAGATCACGTCGTCCGCAGTAAGAGGCTTCCCGTCGGAGAACACCGCGTCTTTTCTGAGCTCGAAGTCATAGGCCACCGTGCCGGCCATGGGATCCTCTGTGATCACGCAGTCGGCAAGGGTCAGGTACACTACGGGTTCTCCGTCCGAGGTGCCGGGCTGTCCGTAGACACCTTCCAGAACGGCCTCTCCCTCACGGTCCAGCGAAAGGAGCGTCGCCTGGGTGAGCCTCACCACATCCAGATCCCCTTCGCTCTGGGCGAAGAAGGGACCGAACGCACCGGTATATCCCGTTCCAGCTACAGTGAGCACGGGCTCCGGCTCCACGGGGGTCTGCCCCTCGTCGTTGGGCCGGCCGGGCGTCTCCTCCGAAGCTGGCTCCCGTGTGTCCGCCGGCTCTCCGGCTGTATCCGGTCCGCTCCCGGCGCAGCCGGAAAGCAGACCGGCGGTCAGGGCGAGCATCGTGAGAAGCGCGAAAAGGCGCTTCATGCTCTGTCTCATCGATCCGTTGTCCTCCCGAAAGCAGGCCGCCGGCGGCGCCGGCGGGCGCTTTTCCCAGTGCTTTCCGCAAGCCGGCACGATGCCCTGCGCAGAAAGCACAAAGTGATTGTTCACAATTTTCATCTATTATACCCCATTCCAGGCCGTTTGGAAACCCCCTTTTTTATGAATTTTCCAAAAAACGCCGTTTGCACGGGGAAGTTTCCGGTATTTCTCCACAGAGGATTGCCTTCTTTCTCCCGCCCGGGTACAATAGAGACATCCAAATCGACAAAGGAGGCACTCTCCATGCAGCAGCTTGTCACGTGCGGGAGATATCTCGCTCAGGCGGACGGTTCTCCCTTCTTCTGGCTGGGAGACACGGCCTGGGAACTCTTCCACCGGTGCGACAGGAAAGATGCCGAAGACTATCTGGACGCCCGGGCGCGGCAGGGCTTCACCGTGATCCAGGCCGTAGCGCTGGCGGAGCAGGAGGGACTCACTGTCCCGAACCGGTACGGACGGCTCCCCTTCCTGTTCACCGACGGGATGCCGGATCCTCTCCGGCCGGACCTGGAGGGATCCTACAGTTACTGGGATCATGTGGATTTCATCCTGGAGGCGGCGGAAGCCCGGGGGCTCCGGGTGGCGCTTCTCCCCACCTGGGGGGATAAATTCAACAAAGCCTGGGGCAAGGGTCCCGAGATCTTCGACCCGGAGAATGCGCGTCTCTACGCCGCCTGGCTCGCACGGCGCACGGCGGACCGCACGAACATCCTCTGGATGCTGGGAGGAGACCGGCCTCTGGAGACTCCGGAACACCGGGCCGTGGTGGACGCCATGGCCGCCGGGATCCGGGAGGGCGGCAGCGAAGGGCTCATCACCTTCCACCCCATGGGGCCACGGAGTTCCGTGGAATTCGTCCTGGACGCCCCCTGGATCCAGATCCACACGGCCCAGACCGGCCACGGCATCGAGTACAGCGGCGGGAGCGACGCCATGATGCGCGCCATGGCCGCCGCATCTCCCCGGCCCTATCTGGACTCCGAACCCAGGTATGAGGATCACCCCGCCTGCTTCGAGCCGAAGCTGGGGTACTACTGGTCCGCCGATGAGTGCCGCCAGGATCTCTACTGGTGTCTCATGGCCGGCGCCTGCGGCCATACCTACGGGAACCACTGCATCTGGAGCATGAACGATACGGCGTCAGACTACTTCCCCTTCCCGTGGAGGGAAGTCCTGTGCCATCCAGGCGCTGAGCAGATGCACCACGCCGCCGGACTGAGGTTCCGCCGGGACTACTTCTCCTTCCGTCCTGCACAGGAGCTTCTTCTCAACCAATATCCCGGTCCGGGCCATCTGGCAGCCGGCATCGGAGACGGCTACGCCTACCTGTATTCTCCTCTGGGCCTCCCCATCCAGGCGGATCCGGCGCCTCTCGGGGCCGTGCGCCTTCGGCTTCTGTGGTTCGACCCCCGCACCGGGGAGGAGACCCTCGCGGGGATCCTCTCGGGTTCTGAACCAGCCACGCTCGTCCCGCCCGCCCGGGGAAAGGGCAGGGACTATGTGGCGGTCCTGGAAAAAGCCTGAGCTCTCCGCGCATACGAAGAGGCCGGCGTCGTCGACGCCGGCCTCTTTCTGTTCACGACTGTCTTACAGCAGGATCTCATGTCCCTCAGCCGCAGACTGATAGATGGCATCGAGGATCTTCACCATGTTGAGGCCCTGCTGGGGGACGAACATGGGCTTCTCGCCGTAGAGCACGCAGTCCGCGAAGTGGCGCAGGTTCTCCGCGTGGCCCGCGGTATCGTCCTTCACGTTGGGGATCAGGTCCACGGTCTTGCCGTACTCTTCCGTGAAGATGCGAAGCTCGTCCTTTGAGGTATCCCACATGGATCCGGCCTTCGTGCCCCGAAGCTCCACGAACTGGCGCTCGGTGTCCACGTTGGAGGCCCAGGAGAACTCGATCTGGAGGCAGGCGCCGTTGTCGAAGCGGATGAAGCCCATGGCGAGGTCCTCCACGTCGAAAACGCCCCCGGCGTCCTTCTCGCCGAAAGCCGCCTCCTTGGAGTCCACCACGTCGGAATCGGCGAACTTGCAGTAGGTGCAGCCGCTGACCGCCACGGGACGGGGGTTCCCCATGAAGTACATGGTCAGGTCGATCATGTGCACGCCCAGGTCGATGAGGGGGCCGCCGCCGGAGAGCTCCTTCCGGGTGAACCAGCCGCCCTTGCCGGGAGTGCCCCGCCGCCGCTGCCAGCCGCAGCGTCCGGCGTAGATCTCGCCCATGCGTCCGTCCTCGATGAAGGACTTGAGGTATGCGGAGGTCTTGCGGTAGCGGTTGTTCCGCATGACCATGAGGAGCTTCCCGCTCTCTTCGGAGGCGGCCTTCATCTTGGCGCACTCCGCCGCGTTTACCGCGTCCGGCTTCTCGCAGAAGACGTGTTTCCCCGCCTTCAGCGCGCCCACCGCGATCTCGGAGTGGAACTTGTTGGGCGTCGCGATGTCCACGGCGTCGATGCCGTCCATCTTCACAAGGTCGCGCCAGTCGGCGCAGACCCGGTCTTTCGGGATGCCCAGCTTCTCCGCAAGCGCAAGCGCCTTTTCGATCTTCACGTCGCACAGGGCGGTGAGCTCCGCGTCCTGCATGGCTTCCC
>JAEEGL012100689.1_pt1 | contig 64701 bp, 60 predicted proteins | sample 9134231 | NCBI WGS metagenome assembly JAEEGL01 (sample SAMN16246548, study PRJNA631951) | gut metagenome | biome: gut microbiome; feature: rumen; material: fiber-attached | host: Bos | place: Iran: Karaj | collected 2018-10
CAGTCCATCATCCTGTCGTGGCATTTCGAGTCGATGCCGGGCATCACCATCTTCTCTACGCCTGCTTCCTTCGCTCTCTCAAGTACTTGGCCGAAGTCTTCGTCGAATGCTTCGTCGTAAATATGTGAATGAGTATCAATCATTGTAAAGCAATTCTTACAAATATAAATATTTGTTGGCAGAAACGTGCTTGACAAGGCCCTCTAATTCCATTTCCAGAAGCAGGTATGACACATTTGAAACATTGTAGGCGCAGCTGGCTGCGATCATTGCGGCATCCATCTCCCCTCCGCGGCGCAGCACCCTGAGGATCTCCTGCTTCTCGGGGGAGAGCGAGGCGAACTTCGACCGCCTGACGGCGTCGCCGCTTGCACCGGCTTCGGGCAGCCACCCCAGCTCGTTGCCTATGTGGGCGGCGCTTCTTGCGAGGCAGGCGATGCAGTCGGCGATAAGCAGGTTGCATCCCTCGTAACACTCGTCCTCAAGCTTGCCCGGGAAGGCAAATACCTGCCTGTCATAATTGAAGGCTGCCCTGGCGGTGATCAGACTGCCGCCGTGGATGCGGGACTCGACCACTACGGTGGCGTCGCTGAGGCCTGCGACGATGCGGTTGCGGCTTATGAAGTTGGATGGGTAGGCAGGGGTGGCGCGCCAGTATTCCGTCACTATGGCTCCTCTCTCGACTATCTGAGCTGCCAGGTTTCGGTTGGAAGACGGATAGACTGTGTCGAGACCGGTCGCGGTGATGGCGATGGTGTCCAGGCCGTAGCGCAGTGCGGACTGATGGGCCCAGGTGTCCACGCCGTAAGCCAGGCCGCTTACTATGACAGGCTTGACCTTGAGGGAAGACATATATTCGGCAATCCGGTCGCAGTGCTTTTTTGAATACTGTGTGCAGTGCCTGGTCCCGACAATCGACAGCAGCCTTGATCCGCTGAGCTTCCGCCTGCCTTGCACGAAAAGTACAAGCGGCGCGTCAGGTGTCTCGGCGAGCCTGTATGGGTAGTCTTCGTCATTGATGCTCAGTACTTGCAGCCCCTCACGGCGGCAGTAATCCAGTTCGTCGGCGGCCTCTTCGGGCAGGCCTGCCGACGTAAGCTGTTGCACAGCAGAGTCCATACCTGGCAGCAGGAGGGAGAGTTCCCTGCGTGGGGCGCAGAATACGGCCTTTGCGGAGCCGAAGTGGAGTATCAGTCTGCGTGCTGTCCTCCAGTTGCCGTTGAAGCATTTGTTCAGTGCGGCAAAATAAACCTTCTCGTCCATTTTTTTTGACGCAAGGTATTAACGGTAACAAGAAAAAAAACGCCGGATTGACAAACCCGACGTTTTTTTACGAATCCACATCCGTAAATGCGGATACAAAATCAGATGATCAGCATCGCATCGCCGTAAGTGCCGAATTTATAGCCGTTTTCGATGGCAACCTTGTAGGCGTTCATCACGTTCTCATATCCGCCGAACGCTGCGACATTGATCAGCATCGTCGACCACGGCATATGGAAGTTGCTGACGAGGGCGTCGGGAACTGCAAATTGATAAGGCGGGAATATGAATTTGTTGGTCCATCCGTCGAACGGCTTCACCTGGTTGGTGGTGGTCACCGAGGTTTCGAGACCGCGCAGGACGGTGATGCCCACTGAGAAAATCTTGTGGCCTGCGTTCTTTGCCGCATTGATCTTGTCGGCTTCCTTCTCTTCGATGATCAGCCTTTCCGAATCCATCTTGTGCTTCGAGAGGTCTTCGACATCCACGTTGTGGAAATGCGCGTTGCCCATATGGAGGGTTATGAAGGCAGTTTCTACGCCCTTGATCTCCATCTTCTTGAACAATATCTCGCTGAAGTGCAGGCCGGCGGCAGGAGTTGCCACTGCGCCTTCGTGCTTGGCGTAGATGGTCTGGAAGCGCTCCTTGTCGATCTCCTCGACTTCGGGACGGATGATTTTCGGCAGGGGAAGCTGGCCCATCTTGAAGAGGGTGTCCTTGAATTCCTCGTAAGAGCCGTCGTAGAAGAAACGCAGGGTCCTTCCGCGGGAGGTGGTGTTGTCGATGACTTCGGCCACAAGCGAATCGTCCTTGCCGAAATAGAGCTTGTTGCCGATGCGGATCTTGCGGGCAGGATCCACGAGGACATCCCACAGGCGCTGCTCCCTGTTGAGTTCCCTGAGCATAAAGACCTCGATTTCAGCTCCGGTCTTTTCTTTGTTGCCTTTAAGCCTTGCGGGGAAGACTTTGGTGTCATTGAAGACACAAAGGTCGCCTTCTTCGCAGTAGTCTATGAAATCTTTGAAGATTTTGTGCTCAATCTCTCCGGTGTCCTTGTGCAGCACCAGCATCTTGCATTCATCGCGGAAATCAGAAGGATATTTGGCCAGAAGGTCAAGAGAGAAAGGATAATTGAATTGAGATAACTTCATTATTTGCAAATAATTCGGGAATTCAAGGCGCAAAAGTATTAGATGAAGTTATAAATTCCAAAGAAATTGAGTTATTTATTTTAAAATCGCCCGAAGCAGTGCGTACAAGTGCTGTCAGGTGGGCTCCCGTTCCGAGGGCGAGTCCCAGGTCGCGGGCCAGGGAGCGGATGTATGTGCCTTTGCTGCAGCCGACGATGATCTCAGCCCTCGGACGGCCGGTGGGGCTGTCAGCGGCCTCGGTGAAGCTGACAAGCTCTATGCGGTCGATGTCTATCCTTGAGCTCTTGAGCTCGACCGCCTCGCCTGCCCTTGCGAATTCGTAGGCCCGCACGCCGCCCACCATCTTCGCGGAGAAGACCGGCGGCACCTGGTCCTGCTCCCCCAGGAAAGACGGCAGCACTTCTTCGACCCTGCTGCGGTCGATGTGGTCGAAGGGGAAGAATTCGTCATAATCCTTCTCCAGGTCGTATGAAGGAGTCGTCGCCCCGAATTCCACGGTGGCCAGATATTCCTTGCGGTGGGCCTGCAGACTCTCGGATATCTTGGTGGCCTTGCCGACGCAAATCACCAGCACTCCGGTCGCGAGGGGGTCAAGGGTTCCAGCGTGACCTACCTTGAGGTTGCGGATGTGGTAAGTCTTCTGGAGGAAGAACTTGATCTTGCGCACTACGTCGGCCGAAGTCCATCTGTAGGGCTTGTCGAGACATATAACGATCCCGTCCGGACAGTCGGCCGGATTGCCGGCACTACCCGTGAAATTCCTGTCGATGAGCAAGGGGCTGCCCATTACCTGCAGGGGATCTTGTCGATGCGCCTCTGGTGCCTGCCGCCCTCGAAGGTGGCGTTCAGGTAAGCCAGCACGGTCTCCTTGGCCAGTTCTTCGCTGATGAAACGGGCGGGCAGGGTGATGATGTTGGCGTTGTTGTGCTGCTTGGCAAGGGCCGCTATCTCGGGAATCCAGCAGAGAGCGTCACGGATGCCCTGATGCTTGTTGAGGGTCATCGAGATGCCGTTGCCGGAACCGCACATCGCGATGCCGAAATCTACTTCACCCTTTTCCACTGCTTCAGCGAGCGGATGAGCCGTATCGGCATAGTCCATACTTTCGGCAGAATGGGCTCCGAAGTCCTTGATCTTGTACCCCAGTTCCTTGAGGAAGGGTTTCAGCTGTTCCTTAAGTTCATAGCCAGCGTGGTCGGATGCCATTCCGATAGTCTGTTTTTTCATATCGTCAGTAATAGTCATTTTCAGTTAGGTGTCTGATTGATGTCGTTGGCCTGCCGTGCTGCTTTCTGCTCCTTGAGGGTGCGGTCGCGGCGGTAAAATGCGGGCTCCGCCTCGAGGCGGGCGATTTCAACGCCGGACGACACTACGAGCGCAGGCTTGCCGGTGACGAGTTCCCTGCGGGTGACGGTCACGGCCTCGGTGGGCAGAAGCGGGATGCCGCTCTTGTAGCTGATGCCGTCCTTGGGCAGGTCCACTATGATTATGTTGTCCTTGTTGATGATGTTCTCGTCGATGAACGGGAGAGTGCCCATTGCGAATCCGGTGGCGATGATGGTGACGCTGATCTTGTCTCCCAGGCTGTCATCCTTCACCACTCCGCGTTTGAAGTTGCTGGTCTCGCCGGTGTAGCTCTTGATATAGTCCATTATCTGGGAGAGCTCTTCGGCCCTCAGGGCGTTGTCCTCCTCCGAGCTTGAGGTGATGTTCACCAGCGCCCTCGTGGCCTCGGAAATGTCGTAGCCGTTGAGAAGGGGAGATGTGAAAGCCATATCGACGGCCTTGCGGCATCTGTCCGGACCGTTGGCCGTGCCGATGCCCATCAGCGCCATCCCGCTGTCTTTCATAACTTTCTTGACGTCGGCGAAATCGACATTGATCACTCCGTGGCTGGTTATGATCTCAGCGATGCTCCGCACGGCGGTGGCCAGCACTTCGTCCGCCTTGGGGAACGAACGGAAGATGTCCAGCTTGCCATATACGTCGTATATCTTCTCGTTGTCGATGATAAGCAGCGAGTCGAGGAACTTGTTCAGCTCCTTGATGCCTTCCTTGGCCCTGTAGAGGAATTCCGGACCTTCGTCCCTGAAAGGCAGGGTAACTACTCCGACGGTAAGCAGGTTCTTGGCCTTGGCCATCTCGGCAATCAGCGGAGCGGCTCCCGTGCCGGTGCCGCCGCCCATTCCGCAGGTGATGAACACCATCTCGGTGTCGTCATCCAGAAGCTTCTCTATCTCTTCTTTAGACTCAACGGCGGCCTTGCGGCCCATCAGCGGGTCGGTGCCGCAGCCAAGTCCCTTGGTGGTCATCGGGCCGAGCTGGAGCTTGTGGGGGACAGGACTTGCGTTAAGGTGCTGGAAATCACTGTTGCAAACCACATAATCCACATCGGGCAGTTTCTGCTCGTACATATAGGATACGGCATTGGTTCCGCCGCCGCCTACACCTATCACCTTGATGATGCTTTTCCTGGGTTGCCAGCTGTCAGGTATGAGATTATCCATATTATATAAATGAATTATGCGTTGTTATTGTATTGACCGTCGAACAGGTTGCCTAAAATGTCAGGCAGGCTGGCCTTTTCCTTCTGGGGTTTCTCGGGCTTGGGCCCTTTGTCCTTCCTTCTTCCGAACAGACCGCCGCCGGACTGCTGGGGCTGCTTTGCCGCATCGCTGTCAGGCTTGACTTCCTCGCCGAAAATGTTGGTGGCCGGACCGTTGTCGGGCAGCGGCACGCGCTGGCTCAGGCGTGAGGCGTCGACTTCGTCGAACGCAACCTTCATCGCTCCGGCAATCGATGTGGCGTATGTGTCGAATATGCTTTCCTCTGAACTGTCGGTTATGTTGCCGCCCGCATTCGCCAGACGCACGTTCCTCTCGAAGATGGCCTTTGCCAGTTCCCGGATGTTCTCCATATAGCAGGTGCCTCCTGTCAGCACGATGCCGGCAGGTATCTTCTCTGCGAAGCCGGACTGCTCGATGATGTATCTGGCGGCTTCGAAGATTTCGCTCATACGCGCCTCGATGACCTGTGCCAGAAGCAGCAGCGGGACATCAGTGCTGGCGCTTCCGCCGGTGCCCTGGATCACGAGCTTCTTGGTGTCGTTGACTCCGTCGGATACGCAGGTGCCGAACTTTATCTTGATCAGTTCGGCCATCTCCGCCGTGATGCAGGCCACTGACTTGATGTCGTCGGTCACGCTCTGTCCTGCGAAGGGGATGCAGGCGCAGGCGCGCACAGTCGAATCCCTGACGATTACCAGGTCGGTGGTGCCGGCTCCTATGTCAAGAAGGGCGACGCCGTTCTCTGACTCGTTCTCGTTGAGGGCTGCAGCAGCCGAACCGATGGGGGATACGACAGTGTGTATCACGTTCAGGTTGGCTTCCTTGAGGACTTCGAATTTGTCGCGGACTGAATTTTCCTTGCCTATCACAAGCAGATAATATGCATCTATCTTCGTGCCGCGCATACCTTCGGCCTCTCCGGCGGCTATGCCTATGCGGGCGTCTATGTCATAGCCCTGCGGGATGGCTTTGAGCACTTTCTCGTCGGATTCGACCTTGTATTTGAGGGCCTCGTCGTTGAGGACTTTCAGCTCCTGGCTGCTTATGAATTCATCAGGACGCTTGCGGTCCCTCGACACCGTAATCTGGCAGGTGCGGATGTAGTGGCCCCAGAGGCAGAGCACGACATCGTGGATGACGAAGCCGACTTCCTCCTGAGCCATCGCAACGGCTGTCCTGAGCGCTTCTACGACCTTCTTTGTGTTCTCGACATCTCCGTGCCTGATCATCTTGCGCACGGGAACAGTGCAATGCGCAATGACCTTTACTCCGAAGTCCGTGTTCTCTCCAACTGCTACGGCGACCTTCGTTGTACATAATTCTACTACGGTCAGAAACTTGTTCATAATATAGGTTCTATTTGCAGATTATCTGATTCTTGTATTTGATGTTCACTACTTTGTATCCGGCTCCTTCCTCGGTGGGGAGGATGGTTTTGTAGAATACAGCCATCTTGCTGAATTTGTCGTTGAGGTCGGTAGCCGTGCCGAAAAGGATGTGGAAGGGCCTTTTGCGCATATACAGGGTCATATTGCCGTCGCCTTCCACTTCGATCTGCTCGATCTCGTCGCTCCAGTAGGCGTTGTTGCGGACCTTCTCGGTGAATGCCAGCAGCCCGCCCAGCCAGGCCCCTGTGTCGGTGCCCTCAGTCGGTCCGGTCTGCAGGTCCACGGGAAGACGGCCGGTCACCACCGGGATGTCAAGGGCTTTCGCACCCGACACCGGCAGTATGTAGCCGGTCAGGTCGCAGTAGTAGTCGCCGGCGTCCGTCTTGATGCGGACGACGGGCTCACGCTGGGTCACTACGACGTTGAGCACATCAGGGTAGCTGGTATAGACCTCCGCGGTCGATATCGCTCCGGTCTGCGTGAGGCTCTGCTCTATGGAGTTTGTGTTGATGTCGGCGAGCCTTGCTCCAAGCACGCTGTCCGCCAGCATCCGCTTTATCTCCGATTTTGTAATGAAGTTCTTGTAGAGACTGTCCTGTATGGAAATGTTGACGCGGCCGCACACAAGGGAGGGGGCTTCCTTCGCCTCAAGACGGGACACGAAGAAGAAGTAGGCTCCGAACAGGGCGGCTACGACGCTGCAGAACAATATCGCAAGAATCTTCTTAAACATTCGACATATATTCTTCAAACTGTTTCACAAAACGGTCGATGTCGCCGGCTCCGAAAGTCACCAGCACATCCACGTCCCTGGAGGCTACCGTCTCCATAAGTTTTTCCTTGGGAACGATGGTCTTGTCGGCTATCGTCACCTTGTCGAGTATCATTTCGCTGCACACGCCTTCTATCGGCTCTTCCCTGGCGGGATAGATGGGCAGCATAATGAGGGAGTCAAGCCCGCTGAGGGCCGCTGCGAAATCGTCGGCGAAGTCGCGGGTGCGGGTATAGAGGTGGGGCTGGAAGATTCCGAGTATCTTCCTTCCGGGGAAGATGTCCCTTATCGAAGATATGGCGGCCCTGATCTCGTTGGGATGATGGGCGTAATCGTCGACATAAGCGTGCTTGTCGCTGCTGAAATGGATGTCGATCCTCCTCTCGACGCCCTGAAACGATGCCAGCGCGTTCTTCACGACTCTGGGCTGGACTCCGTGGCAGAGGGCGGCGGCCGAAGCGGCCACGGCGTTCTCGACGTTGATCCAGCCGGGAATGCCCACAGTGCAGTGCTCGATCTTCCCCTGAGGGTAGTTCAGGGTGAAGTCGAAACGTCCGAAAGGCAGCGGCTTGATGTCGCTCGCGTAGAAATCGCAGGGGCTGTCGAACGAATACCTGTAGACGTGTGCCTTGACTCTGTCGCAGGGCATTTCGACGCCCTTCTTGAGGATGAGGGCGCCGCCGGCCGCAATCTGGGAGGCGAACTGCACGAAGGCGTCCATAACGCTCTGGTAGTCGCCGTAGATGTCCAGGTGGTCGGCATCTATCGCAGTGATGACTGCGATGAGCGGATGCAGCTGATGGAAGGACCGGTCGAACTCGTCGGCTTCGACGACTATGTCGTCGGAGTGCGACAGCAGCAGGTTGCTGTGGTAATTCTTTGATATGCCTCCGAGGAACGCGCTGCAGCCTTCATCGCGGGTGGTGAGGATATGGGCCAGCAGGGTGCTGGTCGTGGTCTTGCCGTGCGTTCCGGCCACTGCGAGGCAGTCCTTTCCGGCCGTGATGAGACCCAGCGCCTTTGAGCGTTTGCACATTGCATAGCCTTTCTCCTTCACGAACCTGAGCTCTTCGAGATCCTCGGGTATCGCGGGTGTATATATAACAAAGGTATTGTCGATATCGAAAGGGATGAGGTCGGGCCGGTCTTCGTAATGGACCTGTATGCCCTCCTGCTCCAGCTTCGCGGTCAGGGGAGAGGGGGTGCGGTCATAGCCGGACACATTTCTTCCGTTATGCTTGAAATATCTGGCGATGGCACTCATACCGATTCCGCCGATTCCAATGAAATAATAGTTTTCGTACATCTTCTAATCCTTCTTGATCATTTCCAGCACCATCTGTGCTATTCTGTCTGCTGCGTCCTTCTTGCCCAGACGGAGTATGTTGCGCTCCATCGCGGCTATTTTCGCACTGTCGCGGAGCAGGGTTTCGGCAGTGTCCATCAGTTTGTCCTGCGCCTCGCTGTCCAGCACCATCATTGCTGCATCCTTCTCCACAAGGGCCATAGCGTTGTGCCTCTGGTGGTCTTCAGCGACATTGGGCGAAGGTACGAATATGGTTGCTTTTCCGGCAACACAAAGTTCCGAAATCGTTCCCGCTCCGGCCCTTGAAATTATTATGTCGGCGACAGCGTATGCCAGATCCATCCTCTTGATGAAATCAAGGTTGACGACGTTGGCCGGCTTGTGTTTCTCCATAAAGGCGCCGACGCTGTCGCTGTAGTACCTGCCGTTCTGCCAGAGCACCTGGTAGTCAGCCGCAGCGCTTTTCTCCACGATCCATTTCTTCATCGTCGCGTTCAGCGTGCCTGCGCCCAGGCTGCCGCCTACCACGAATATGGTCTTCTTCGCAGGGTCGAGGCCGTAGAATGCATAGCCCTCGGCCTTCTGCTCTGCCGTGGCGGGGGCGATGTCCTGCCTTATCGGGTTTCCTGTGAAGACTATCTTGTCGGCAGGGAAGAACTTCTCCATATGGTCATAGGCCACGCAGATCTTGCCTACCCGCTTGCCCAGGATCTTGTTTGTCAGGCCGGCGTATGAGTTCTGCTCCTGTATCAGGCAGGGAATCTTCTTCCTGGAGGCTGACCAGAGCACTGGCGCGCTGGCATATCCGCCCACGCCGACCACCACGTCGGGCTTGAAGCCGTCGATGATGTCGCCGGCCTTGCGGATGCTCTTGGCCACCTTGAACGGCAGGGTCAGGTTGTCTAAAGATATGGTGCGCTGCAGCCCGGCCACCGGAAGCCCCACTATCTCATATCCGGCCGCTGGCACGCGTTCCATTTCCATCCTGCCCAATGCTCCTACGAACAGTATTTCGCAGCCGGGCTCAATGCGCCGCAGTGCGTCTGCAATCGAGACGGCAGGGAAAATATGGCCCCCTGTCCCTCCGCCGCTAATAATTATCCTGCTCATTGTATTGTGTCTCTATATTTGTTTCAGTTTCGTTCCCGCTCTGGCCGGCTGTGCCCTCTGCGTCATCTTCAACGAGCTCGACCCGTTTTTGCTCCTCGATCTGCTTGTCGATGGTGCGGCTGACCGACAGTATCATTCCCACGGCTCCCGAGAGCACAAGATACGCCGTTCCGCCGTGACTGATCAGAGGCAGTGTGTGCCCCGTAATCGGGATGAGGCGGACGTTGACGAGTATGTGCAGGAAAGCCTGCGTCGTTATGAGGAAGGCGAGTCCCAGCACCAGGGCCTGTGAGAATGGAGCGGTGCATTTGCGCGCGATGGAAATGCAGCGGAAGAGGAACACCAGGTACAGCGCTATGACGAGTATTCCTCCCAGCAGACCGTACTCTTCGACTATTATGGAGAATATGAAGTCGGAGAATGCCATCGACAGGGTGAAGCGCTGGGTGCTGTGTCCGGCTCCCTTGCCGAATATGCCTCCTTCAGCGATCGCGATCTTGGCGTTCTCGCTCTGGCGGTTCTCGTTGTCTATCTTGGCCAGCTGGGCAGGCGTCAGTTTCGTGAGGTCGAGGGTGCTGTCACTCTCGTTCCCGGCGAAACTCTTGATCCTGTTCTCCACCGTGGCCAGGCGGTTGAATACGCCGACGTCGTTGGCTTTTTCCCCGAAGATCCCGAGCGAGAGGTGGTACAGTCCGAACAGCAGGCCGACCAGGACCACCGCCCCTCCGATGGTAAGCAGCAGATGGGTGCCCTTGATCTCCATAAAGAACATTATCATAAAGCATACGACTGCAATCAGCAGCGCTGACGAGAAACTGTTGGGGACGATGAGCACGCAGACCAGCAATATCCACATCAGCAGCTTCAGGAAATAATCCTTGAAGCGGTACATATTGTCGGAGTATCTCTCTATGACCCAGGCGACGAACAGCACGGTTCCGACCTTCACGAATTCGAACACCTGGAGCGTGCGGCCGGCGATCTTGAGTCCCCTGACGGCTCCGTTGGTCTCGGCCCTGAGCCCGGGGACGAACAGCATCAGCAGCATCAGCAGCGAGATGCCGAACGCTATGGGGGCCAGCTTCCTGTACACCCCGATATTCAGGAAATAGCAGAACAGAAGAGCCGCGCAGCCCATCGCAATCGACTGGAGCTGCTCAAAGAGGACATTGGTCTTCTCTATGCCCGAGCTGCCGCCGCGGGCAAGGAAGGAGCCGGATGAAAACACTGCGATGAGTGAAATCATCCATAGCAGAATCACTATGAACCAGATGATCTTGTCCCCTTTGATGAAGTTCTTCATATATGGCGCTAAAGTTTTCTTACTGCATCCTTGAACTGGCGGCCGCGGTCTTCATAGCTCTTGAACAGGTCGAAGCTGGCGCAGCAGGGTGAGAGCAGCACCGTGTCGCCCGGCTTGGCGAGCTTTGATGCAGCGCGCACCGCTTCCTCTGCGGACAGAGTGTCGACCATCACGTCCACCTTGTCTTCGAAGCACTCGTGTATCTTGCGGTTGTCAACGCCCAGGCAGACTATCGCGCGGACCTTCTTGATGACGAGGTCATAAATCGCAGAGTAGTCGTTGCCCTTGTCCTTGCCGCCGAGGATCAGGACTACCGGAGTCTTCATACTCTCAAGGGCGTACCAGGTGGAATTGACGTTGGTGGCCTTGGAGTCGTTGATGTACATCACGTCCTTTATCGACAGCACCCTCTCGAGCCTGTGCTCGACTCCAGTGAAGGAGCTCAGGGCTTCGCGTATCACCTTGTTGCTGACGTTCATTATCTTACCGGCCAGGGCGGCGGCCATCGAATTGTAGACGTTGTGGCGGCCTTCAATCTGCAGGTCGTTGATGTCCATCTCGTAGGAACTGTCCCCGTAGTGGACTACCATTATGTTGTCGTTGAGGAAAGCACCCTCTTCCACTTCTCCGTTCTGGGTGATAGGCAGCTGTTTGGCCTTCACCACGATCTTCTGCAGCGCGCCTACGGTCACCTCGTCGTCCGAACAGAAGATGAAGCAGTCGTCCGCCTGCATATTCTGGGTGATACGGAACTTGGCGTTGATGTAGTTCTGCATATCGTGGCCGTAGCGGTCCAGGTGGTCGGGAGTGATGTTGAGCAGCACTGCGATGTCGGCCTTGAAGTCGTACATACCGTCCAGCTGGAAGCTGCTTATCTCAAGCACATAGATGTCGTGATGCTCGGTGGCAACCTGCAGGGCGTAGCTCTTGCCGATATTGCCGCCCAGCCCGGCGTCCATACCGGCTTTCTGCAGCAGGTAGTAGATAAGCGTCGTGGTCGTGGTCTTGCCGTTGCTGCCGGTGATGCATATTTTCTTGGAATTGTCGTACCTGCCGGCGAATTCGATTTCAGAGATTACTTCTATTCCTCTCGCATAGGCTTCCTTCACCAGCGGAGCTGTCTCGGGAATGCCCGGGCTCTTGATGATGCACGAAGCGTTCAAAATCTTCTCGGGCGTGTGTCCGCCTTCCTCGTATTCGATTCCGTACTGGTCCAGCATACTCTTGTGGGTTTCCCCGATGCGGGCCATATCAGAAACGAACACTTCGAATCCTTTGACTTTTGCAAGAACTGCGGCTCCTGTGCCGCTTTCGCCTCCACCTAAAACTACGATTCTTTCCATATCGTCTACCTGATTTTAAGGGTGATTATTGTGAGAACTGCCAGCATTATTGAAACGATGTAGAAGCGCATCACGATTTTGGCTTCGGGATGTGCGATGACAGGTTTCTTTATGGCAGCTGCGATGTTTTCTTTCTGGAAGTGATGGTGCAGGGGGGCCATCTTGAATATCCTGCGCCCTTCACCGTATTTTTTCTTCGTGTATTTGAAGTAATATCTCTGGATGATGACCGAAAGGCTCTCGACTACGAAGATGCCGCAAAGTATCGGGAGCAGCAGTTCCTTGCGGATGAGCACTGCGCACACACCGACGATGCCGCCGAGGGTGAGGCTGCCCGTGTCGCCCATAAATATCTGGGCGGGGTAGGAGTTGTACCACAGGAATCCGAGCAGGGCTCCGACCAGCGTCATCATAAACACTGCTATGTCGCCGCTCTTCTCTATGAACATTATGTTGAAGTAGTCGGCATAACCGACGTGGCCGGAGACGTAGGCCAGTATTCCCAGCGTCGCCCCGACTATCGCCGTGACGCCCGTCGCCAACCCGTCCATACCGTCGGTGAGGTTGGCTCCGTTGGAGCAGCCGGTGATGATGAATATGATGACCAGGATATATATGATCTTGGAGAATATGTCGCCGGCCTTGCCCTTGAAGGGACTCAGCCAGGCGTAGTTGAACTCATTGTCCTTGACGAACGGGATGGTGGTCATTATGGCGTTGGACTCGAAGGAATCTGAGCCGGCTGCCGGCGCGGACACTGTCTGGACAGTCTCTTCAGTACCTTTGACTGCGTTGCCCTCCCTGAAGGCCAGGCTCTCGTCGAAGCACAGCGCGAAGCCGACGACCAGTCCGAGGATCACCTGTCCTGCTATCTTGACCCTGCCGTTGAGGCCTTCCTTGTTGTGCTTGAACACCTTGATGTAGTCGTCAAGGAAGCCTAGCAGTCCGAGCCATATTGTGGTGAACAGCAGGATCAGGGTGTTCTTGTTGCTCAGGTCGCAGAAAAGCAGGATGGGGATGAGCAGTGAGACGATAATGATGACGCCGCCCATAGTGGGGGTGCCTTTCTTTGCCAGCTGGCCCTCGAGGCCGAGGTTGCGGATTTCCTCGCCGATCTGCTTTTTCTGAAGGAATCCGATGGTCTTCTTTCCTGCGATGAGCGCGATGAGGATAGCCGTGATGTTGCCCAGGATTCCCCTGACGGAGATGTACTGCATCAGTCCGATTCCCGAGAAGTCTGTCCCTCGCTGTCTGAGATATTCAAAAAGATGGTAAAGCATTTAGGTTTAGGATTTCAGTTCGTCAAATACTTCAGCTATTACTTCTTTGTCGTCAAAATGCATCTTCTCGTCGCCTACGATCAGGTAGTCTTCGTGTCCCTTTCCGGCAACGAGCACTACGCCTCCCTCGGGAGCGAACATTATGGCCGAGCGGATGGCTTCCCTGCGGTCTGCGATGAATACCGACTTGGCGCGCACCTTGGTGTCCATTCCGGCTTTGATGTCGGCCATAATGGCAAGGGGATCTTCGTGGCGGGGGTTGTCGCTGGTCACTACGACCCTGTCGGCGTATTTGCCTGCGATGGCGCCCATCTCGGGACGCTTGGTCTTGTCGCGGTCTCCGCCGCAGCCGAACACGCATATCAGGTATTCACCCTTTGCGGTCTCCCTGAGAGTCTTGAGCACATTCTCCAGGGCGTCAGGGGTGTGGGCGTAGTCCACAACGGCAGTGACGTTGTTGCCGCCGCGCAGGTACTCAAGCCTTCCGTTGACGGCCCGCAGCTTGCTCATTATGGTCAGGACCTCCTCCTTGTCGGCTCCGAGCAGTATCGCCGCGCCGTAGACGGCCAGCAAGTTATGGGCGTTGTGGGCGCCGATGAACATAGTCCACAGCTGGGTGTCGTCCATCTTGAGGAGCATTCCTTCCATCGTCTGGTCCATTATCCTGCACCTGAAGTCAGCCATAGAGCCGCACGAATAGGTGTATACCCGGGCTGCGGTGTTCTGCACCATCACGCTGCCGTTGCGGTCATCGATGTTGACCAGGGCGAATGCACTGGCAGGCAGATTGTCGAAGAACCTTTTCTTGCAGCGGAGATAGTTGTCGAAAGTTTTATGATAGTCCAGATGGTCGTGGGTGAGGTTCGAGAAGATACCGCCGGCGAAGGTCAGGCCCTTGATGCGCTCCTGATCGATGGAGTGGGAGCTGACTTCCATAAAGCAGTACTGGCAGCCGCTGTCCACCATCTGCTCCAGCAGGGCGTTGAGCTCCAGCGGGTCGGGGGTGGTATGGTCTGCCGGGAATTTGCGGCGGCCGATGTAGTTCTCGATGGTGGAGAGCAGGCCGCAGTGGTATCCCAGCTGGGTGAAGAGTTCGTAAAGCAGGGTGGCTGTCGTGGTCTTGCCGTTGGTGCCGGTCACGCCCACCAGGGTGAGCTTGGACGACGGGTTGCCGTGGAATGCCGACGCCATAAGGGCGAGCGCCCCTCTGGAGTCGGGGACGCGGACGCTGGCGACGCCGCCCGTTCGTCCGTCATAATCGGGATTCTGGTAGACGACTGCCACGGCGCCGTTCTCAACTGCCTTGGCGATGTACTTGTGGCCGTCGGAAAGATTGCCGTCCACGGCTACGAACATAGAGCCGGGAGTGCATTTGCGGGAATCGAAGCAGATGTCCTTGATGTCCACGCCGAGGTCTGAGCTGTGTTCAGACACTTCAATGTTTTGCAGTAATTCTACCAGTTTCATTGTCAGTCTTTTAAAACAATTGTCACTGCCTGCCTGCCGTCAGTCAGCGCCCCGGCCAGAGGTTCCTGGCTCACGACGCGGCCCCGGCCGCTGCAGCTTACGGTGTATCCCTTGCTCTCGAGGGTGTATATTGCGTCGCGCAGTCCCATACCGAGTACGTCGGGCACACCCACTATAGTGTCATTCGCAGCATCCTGCTCGGCATAGGCTTCGATGGCGGGGAGGACGGAACCTTCCACAATGCGCTCGTTCCACTGCGGGCTGGATGCATAGATGTTGTTGGCTATCTCACAGGCTACGGGGCCGCCCCAGGTGCCTCCGTAGAAGTTCTTGTCGGCAAGTTTCGACCACACCACCACTATGACCGAATATTTCGGGTTCTCATAGGGGAAGAAGCCCACGAACGAGCCCTGATGCTTCCTGCGGCCGGAACGGTCGACATATCCGCCGCTGGGCAGCGATACCCTGGCGGTGCCGGTCTTGCCGGCGACGGCCACCTTGCAGTCCTTCATTGCCGTGCGGGCTGTGCCGTTCTTGCCGATTACCACGCCCCTCAGGGCAGCCTTGACCGTGTCGGCCGTGGCCTGGGAGCAGATTCTGCCGATGGTCTCGACTCCATATTCCTTCACTATGCGGCCGTTCTGCTGGAGGTTCTTGAAGAGGTGGGGCTTGACCATCACTCCGCCGTTGGCGATGGCGTTATAGTAAGTGATGATGTGAAGGGGGGTCAGCTCCACGGCGTATCCCATTCCTATCTGCGGAAGGTCGGAAGGGCTCCAGAGCTTGTCTTTCGGGCTCCTGACGGTAGCCTTTCCCATCCCCGGGATGTCGAAATCGTAGTTGTATGTCACCTTGCGCTCGTTGACCACCTTGTCCACGAACTCCTGCGGCCTGCTGCCGTAGTATTCGGCGGCAATGCGGCGGAACACGTTGTTCGAAGAGATCTCCAGGCCCTTGCGCACGGTGATGGTGGAGTAGTTGCGAAGGTATGTGTCCTCGAAAGTGCGGTTGGCCCTGTCGTAATGCCAGAGCACGTCGGCGCGCTGCTGGGTGTCGAGGGTGATGAGCCCGTCTTCGAGGGCTGTGGTCAGCGTGACGGCCTTGAATACTGAGCCCGGCTCGCCGGTGCGTCCGATGGCGTAGTTGTAAGTCTCGGAGAACTGGCCGTCGGGCCGCTTCTCCATATTTACCATCGCCTTGATTTCGCCCGTGGCGACTTCCATCACAATGGCGCAGCCGGCCTCAAGGTCGCTCTCTCCGGCGATCTTGCGCAGCAGCGCCTTCTCGGCGATGTCCTGTATGTTTACGTCCAGTGTCACCTGCACGTCCAGGCCGTCCTGCGGCGGGATCTCGGTCTCCTCGACATCGGGTATCCACTCGTTATGCTCTATGAGGCGCATAGGACGGCTGCCGTCCTTGCCCCTCAGCACTGAGTCGAGGGCAGCCTCGACGCCGACCCTGGGCTTGTCGCGGTTGCTCTTGAGGTGGCCCAGAGTGCGGAACGCCAGGGTGCCGTAGGGATACTCCCTGTGGTCTACTTTGTCGACCTTGAAGCCTCCGTAGCGCTGCCCCTTGTTTAGTATGGGATACTGGCTGATCTCCATCATAGTCGCATAGTCGACCGGGTGCTGGAGCAGCTTGTGGTAGCGTTTCTGGGTGCGGCAGGTCTTGAAAAGGTTCATATAGTCCGCCTTGGTGCGTTCGTGGAACCTTTTCGCGAGTATCTCGGCGAGTGCTTCGATGTTGTTGTCATACAAGGTGTCGTTAGGCACCGAGAAGTCCATTCCGATGTCGTATTCGGGGGTGGAGAAGGCCAGATACCTTCCGTCTGCGGCAAGGATGCTGCCGCGCATTGCCTCGGTGGCGTCCACCCTGGTCACCTTGATGTGGTATTTGTTGTCGCGCACGCTCTTGTCGAAGAATTGCAGCTGCACCATCCTTCCCACAGCGATCAGCGCTATGAGGAAGAACAGGATGTACACGAGGCTTATTCTGACAATGTTATTGCGCATCTTTCACCAATATCCTTTTCGGCGGATCCTCGGGAGCTTTCAGGTCCCTGACCCCGTTCTGCAGAAGGAGGTCCTCCACCTTGCTCTTCTGGTTGAGGCCGGTGAGGGTCAGCTCTTTCTGGTAATATTCAATCTTCAGGGTCTCGATTTCCTTCTCGTTGTCCCTGATAACAGTCATCTTGTCTTCCACCATAAGCCCCCAGATGATGTAGAGGATGATGAGGAAGAAAATGTAGATGATGAAAGGAAGCCTCTTGTCGATGCCCTTCTTGGTGATAATGTCACCGCTGACGACATCGATGATGTAGGACAATATGGCTTTCGCTTTCGGCATCCGTCAGGCTCCGGTCTTTATGGCAACCCTCAGCTTGGCACTGCGGGCGCGGGTGTTCTGTGATATCTCTTCTTCCGAGGGAATGACGGGCTTGCGTACGGCTTTCTCCAGAATGCCGGCGGCGACCTCGTCCCGGATGGCGTTCTTGACGATGCGGTCCTCCAGCGAGTGGTAGGTGATGACGGCAAGGATGCCTCCCTCGTTGAGCGACTTGACGGCCATCGGCATAAATTTCTCGAGCGCGGTCATCTCGTCGTTCACTTCAATCCTGAGCGCCTGGTAAATCTTAGCCAGCGCCTTGCGTTCGGAAAACTTGGGCAGTACCGTTTCAAGGGCGCTGCCCAGTTCCGATGTCGTGCGAATGGGGGAGACCTCCCTCTTCCTGCAGACAAGCTCTGCTACGCGTCTGCTCTGCTCCACTTCCCCGTAAACCCGGAATATGCGTTCCAGGTCTTCGCAACTATAACTATTCAATACACGTTTTGCATCTTTTTCAGCCTTCGGATTCATCCTCATATCGAGGTCTGAATCGAATCTGAATGAAAAGCCCCGTTCTTCGGTGTCGAACTGGTGGGACGACACCCCGAGGTCGGCAAGGATTCCGTCCACGCCGTCATATCCCTCGTATCTGATGTAATTGTGGATGAAGCGGAAATTGCCGTGCACCGCAGTCACCCTTTTGTCATCGGGAACGTTGGCGAGCGCGTCGCTGTCCCTGTCGATGACTATCAGGCGGCCGTCCTTGCCGAGCTGCGACAGAATCGCCGCGCTGTGCCCGCCTCCGCCGAAAGTCGCGTCGACATATACACCTGCAGGATTCACACGGAGGGCTGATACACTCTCTCGTAAAAGAACCGGTGTATGATAGACGGACATAAGACTGCCTCCCTGATTCTAACCGAGGATCTTCTGGGCCAGATCGACGAATTCGTTCTCAGATATCTTTCCGGCCTCGTTCTTTTCTTTGGCCCAAATCTCAATCTTGAAATCTTTTCCCGCGAAGACCACTTCTTTCTGGATTCCGACGGAATCGAGGAGCTCCTTCGGGATGGTGATACGCCCGTACTGCTCGTCCGGGACGACGAGGGCGCGGTCCCTCATATATGCTCTCCAGAAGCGGTCGTGCTCTTTGTTGAACAGATTCAAGCGGCTTCTGACCTCTTGAGAGTCGCGTTCCCACTCGGAATACGCGAACATCTCAAGACAATCAGCAAACAGGCTCTTTTTCACGACGAACCCCTGCTTGAGGGTGTCGGCGCAAAGCTCCTTGAAGGCAGAGGGGAAAACCAACCTCCCTCTGTCGTCCACTTTCGCCTTGTATTCGCCGATGAAACTAGCCATAAACAATATTATGAGTAATGTGTAATGCAAAAGTAGATAAAAATTTTACATTTCTTTCCACAGTATTACATTTTTTTACACAAATTTATCAACAAATCTTATCTTTGTTGATATGAAAAAGATAGCGCTGCTCCTAACTGTCTTGCTGGCTGCCGCCTGCGGCCCCAAAGACACCCCATCAGAAACAGTCACAACCCTCCCTTCGACCATCGAAGACGACCATACTTACCTGTATGGAATCCCAGTCGATATGTACTCCACCGAAGAGGGGACAATAGGCAAGGGTGAAGTCTTTTCCACCATCCTCGACCGTTACGGAGTGTCCCAGCAGAAAGCCTACCAGCTGGCTGACGCCTCGAAGGACGCCTTCGATGTCCGCAACCTCCAGATAGGACGCGGCTATCACGCCTACTTCGACTCGACAGGGGCCCTGGCATATCTCGTATATGAGGCTACCGACCGCAAGAGCGTGGTCTTTTCAGTGCAGGAACCTCTCGGAGCGACAGTTCTCGAAAAAGACCTGGACATCACCACCCGTTACACCGAGGTCGAAATACAGAACTCCCTCTGGGCGGATACCCAGAACGCCGGGGCTTCGCCGCTTCTGGCCCTCAAGCTGTCCGACATCTACGCCTGGACCATCAATTTCTTCGGCCTGCAGAAAGGCGACTGGTTCAAGGCGGTCTATGACGAATACGGAGTCGACGGCAAGTTCCTGGATATAGGCAATGTCTATTATGTGGCCTTCAACCACGCAGGCAAGGTCTATGAATCGTATTACTACGACGACGGCAGCGAAGGCGGCGACAAGTACTGGAACGAGAACGGAGAGAGCCTCCGCAAGGCGTTCCTGAAGGCTCCCCTGAAATATTCCCGCATCAGCTCAGGCTTCTCCTATGCGCGCAGGCACCCCATCACCCATCAGGTCAAGGCACATACCGGAGTGGACTATGCCGCTCCTACGGGTACTCCGGTGATGTCTATCGGCGACGGCGTGGTGACTTCCGTAAAATATGAGGGAGCCGGCGGAAACACAGTCAGGATCACACACAATTCAGTATACAAGACCGCATATCTCCACCTGTCGAAATACGGCCCCGGCATCAGGGCCGGCGCAAGGGTGACCCAGGGCCAGGTCATCGGCTATGTAGGAGCCACCGGCAGCGCCACGGGCCCGCACCTCGACTTCCGCGTGTGGAAGAACGGCACGCCCATCAATCCGGTGACTATGGATTCGCCTCCGGCAGACCCGGTGCCTGCCGACAAGATGCCGCAGTTCGAGGCCGCCAAGGCCAGGTCTCTGGCAAAAAGGGATTCAATCGAGATATACAGGATCTACGAGCGGATGATCATCGCTCCTCTGGGCCAAGTTTCCGAATGATGCTCAGCCCGTCGCGCACGGGAAGTATGAAATTCTCCACCCTGCAGTCTGCGGCCACCGTGTCGTTGAAGGCGGCGATGCCCTGTGTCTGGGCATCCCGGGGCACAGGCTCCTGAAGCACTTTGCCGTCCCACAACACGTTGTCGGCCAGAATCAGCCCTCCGTCGGCCACCTTGTCGAAGACGAGGCGGTAGTAGTCGCAGTATTCCCTCTTGTTGGCGTCGATATACACCAGGTCGAAGCGGCAGTCGAGCTGCGGGATTATCTGCTTCGCGTCTCCGAAATGGAGCTGCACGCGGTCTTCGATGCCGGCCCTGCCGTAGCCTTCGCGGATGAGGTCTTCCAGTTCGTCATTGATTTCGACGGCGTGGATGGTTCCGCCCGGGGCGAGTCCCTGCGCCAGGCAGATTGTGGAATAACCGGTGAAGACGCCTAGCTCCAGGATGCAGGCGGGTTTTGCAAGCCTTGAAATGAGCGCCAGCAGGCTGCCCTGCTCGCGGCCGCTCAGCATACGGGCGTGGTTGGTGCGCAGATGCGTCTGCCTCTCGAGCCATTGCAGGGCTTCGGACGCCGGAGTGGAGTGGCTTTGCAGGTATTCTTTCTCGGTCATTGTCAGGCTAGTATTAACGATATATCAGGAAGGAAAGCTTGTCGGGTGCGAAAACGTCGCAGGCGACGGCCTGCAGGTCTTCGCAGGTCAACGCCTCGACGCGGGTGCGGATCTGGGCGTCGCTCATATAGTCGCCGAAGTTGAGCAGGCTTCTGCCGATGGCCAGGGCCTGGGCTTCTCCATTCTCGGACGATATTGCATTCTGGGCCATAAGCTGTTTCTTGGCATAGCGCAGGGCGGTGCTGCTGAGCGGAGTGCTCCGCATCCTGGCCAGTTCTCCGAGCACCAGGCTGACGCATTTGTCGACATTCTCCTTCTCGCAGCCGAAATAAACCGTCGCGCAGCCGGTCTTCGAATAGGGGACGTACGAGGCTTCGACATTGTATACGAGGGCTTTTTTCTCCCTCAGCAGGCTGTTCAGCCTTGAGTTGCAGGAAGGGCCGCCGAGGATGTTCATAAGCAGCACGAGGGCGATGCGCCTGCCGTCGTAAAGCGAGAAGGCGGGGGCGCCGATGATGCAGTTGCTCTGGTGGTGCTTCTTGTTCTCGTCGCGGTGGAACACGTTCACTTTGACCTCGGGGGCTTCCACCGGATGGGTGCACGCGTCGGCAGGAGCATATTTCAGCATATGTTTCTCCACCGCGTCAGCAATCTTTCCGCTTTCGAAATCTCCCACCACGGTGAAACTCATATTGCAGGGGACAAAGCAAGCTCTGGTGAAGGCGTGCAGGTCTTCGGAAGTGATGCGCTTCAGGGTCTTTGCCGTGCCGAGGATGTGGCGGCAGATGGGACTGCCCTCATACAGGAACTTCTCGAAATCGTCGAAGATATAGTCCGAAGGGGAGTCCTTGTAGAGGTTTATCTCGTCGACGACCACGCTCTTCTCCTTCTCCAGTTCCTTGGGGGCGAAGACCGAGTCGAAGGCAAGCTCGAACAACAGGTCGATGGCCTTCATCACGTCTTCCTTGAGGGTGGTGGAATAGAGGACGATCTCTTCCTTGGTGGTGTAGGCGTTCAGCTCGCCGCCGAGCCTTTCGAGCCTGTCGTTGATGGAAGTCGAACTGCGACGTGAGGTGCCCTTGAACAGCATATGCTCGGTGAGGTGGGCCAGCCCTCCGAGGGCTTCCGGCTCGACCGAGGTGCCGCAGCGGATGCTCAGTGCGCAGTATGCCACCTGTGAGTTGCTATGCTTCAGCGCGAAGCGCAATCCGTTGGAAAATGTCCTTATTTCCTTGCTTTCACTTTTTCCCATAACGGCGCAAAAATAGACAAAAAGTCATTATATTTGTCATTATGGCGCAGTTCATTGTATCAGCAAGAAAATACCGGCCTTCAAGCTTCACAGGCCTTAAAGGACAAGACAATATAGCCCGCACTCTCAAGAATTCCATCTTGACGGGACAGCTTGCCCACTCATACCTTTTCTGCGGTCCCCGCGGAGTGGGGAAGACCAGTACGGCCCGCATTTTCGCCAAGACCATCAACTGTCTGAACCCCGGTCCGGATATGGAGCCCTGCGGCGAGTGCGAGTCCTGCCGTTCGTTCGCAGAAGGCCGCTCGTACTGCATCCACGAGCTGGATGCCGCCAGCAACAACTCTGTCGACGACATCCGCAACCTCACCGAGCAGGTGCGCATCCCGCCCCAGATCGGCCGTTACAGCGTCTACATCATCGACGAGGTCCATATGCTCAGCCAGGCCGCCTTCAACGCTTTCCTCAAGACCCTTGAGGAGCCGCCGGCACACGCCATCTTCATCCTCGCCACCACCGAGAAGCACAAGATCCTGCCGACCATCCTGTCGCGCTGCCAGACCTACGATTTCAACCGCATTTCCGTGGCCGATATGGTGCGCAATATGAAGGACATCGCTGCCGCCGAGAATATCACCATCAGCGACGACGCGCTGCACATCATCGCCCAGAAGGCTGACGGAGCGATGCGCGACGCCCTGACCCTCTTCGACCAGACGGTGGCGTTCTGCGGCACCGACATAACATACGATATGGTAATCAGGAACCTGAACGTCCTTGATTACGACTATTATTTCAGGCTAACCGATTTCTTCCTTGCCGGAGACTATCCGTCGTGCCTGGTGCTCTTCGATGAGATACTCTCGAAGGGTTTCAATTCCCTGCATTTCATCTCGGGTCTGAGCACCCATTTCAGAGATATGATAGTGTGCTGCAACAGCGCCTCCCGCGTGCTGGCGGAGCTCGCCCCGACCATTGTGGCCAGATATGACGAGTACAGCCGCAAGTGCAGCATCAAGTTCCTTTACGAAGCCTTGGGCATCACCACATCCTGCGAGGCAGCCTATAAGGCCAGCGGCAACGGACGCCTGCTCATAGAGTTCGCGCTGATGAAGCTCTGCGCGCTGAGGGGAGAACTTCCCGCCGGCGATCTGCAAGGCGCTACTGCAGCTTCGACGCCGGCAGCGGTTCCGGCGGCAGCAGCTCCCGCTCCGACAACTCCGGCTCCTGCCCAGGCAGCTCCGGCTCCGGTCCGGACAGCTCCCGCTCCGGCAGCAGCTGAGCCCGCAAAGCCGGCAGCAGCAGAAGACTCAATCTCAAACCTTCTGAAGAAGGCGATGCAGACAGCCAAGGCTCCTGCCGAAGCCGTTGCAGCGGCGGCGGTGGAAACTGCCGTGAAGGCCAGCCCGGAAATCACTCCCGAGGTTCTTGCCGGCGCCTGGACCAAGGTGACCGACAACGTCTCCAATCCGCGCGTGCGCTCAGGCCTGACCAAGTTCAGTCCCGTCTACGACAAGGACAGCAACACCGTCACCCAGTTCGTGCTGAACTCCGCCCAGAAGGAATGGATCGAGAAGAACCTGATGGTCCAGCTGCAGGCCGACTTGCAGAAGGCGCTTGAAAACAAAGATCTCTCGCTGAAGGTCGAAGTCCACGAAGACGGCGCCGGCGACGAGACCCGCAAGCCCTACACCACCCGTGAGATAGCAGAGGCTATGCGCGCCAAGAACAGCGATATGGTCCACTTGGAGACAGGCCTGGACCTGGAAATAAAATAACGGATCACCAATGAAGCTTTTCTGTACAAACCTTGTCAAGAAATACGGCATCAGGACCGTAGTGAAGGGAGTTTCGATTGAGGTCGAACAAGGCGAGATAGTGGGACTGCTCGGACCTAACGGTGCCGGCAAGACCACCAGTTTCTATATGATATCGGGCCTTATCAAGCCCAACGAAGGCCGCATATTCCTCGATGAGGAAGAGATAACGACCCTGCCGATGTATATGCGTGCCCAGAAGGGCCTCGGATATCTGGCTCAGGAGGCTTCCGTGTTCAGGAAGATGAGCGTCGAGAACAATATTATGTCGGTGATGGAGTTCGGCGATATGACCAAGGAGCAGCGCAAACAGAGGCTGGAGGAACTGCTCGACGAGTTCGGACTGCAGAAAGTCCGCAAGAGTCTGGGCATCCAGCTCTCCGGAGGTGAACGCCGCCGCTGCGAGATCGCCCGCTGCCTTGCCATCGACCCGAAATTCATCCTGCTGGACGAGCCTTTCGCAGGTGTGGACCCCATCGCGGTGGAGGATATCCAGCACATCATCGCCCGCCTCAAGACCAAGAACATCGGCATCATAATCACCGACCACAACGTCCACGAGACTCTGGCCATCACCGACAGGGCATACCTGCTCTACGACGGCTCCATCCTCGAGAGCGGAACTCCGGAACAGCTTGCAGCCAACCCTGAAGTGCGCCGCAAGTATCTCGGCCAGAACTTCGAACTGCGCAAGGCGGTGCTTCACAAACGTCCAAACACTCAAAACAATTGATACTATGAAAAAACTTCTTCAGGAATTCAAGACCTTCGCTATGAAGGGCAACGTTGTCGATATGGCTGTCGGCGTTATCATCGGCGGTGCATTCGGCAAGATCGTGACATCTCTCGTGTCAGACATCTTTATGCCGCTCATCGGTCTTCTCGTCGGCGGAGTGGATTTCACACAGTGGAAGATAGTCCTCTCGGCAGCCAATGAAGCAGCAGGCAAGGCTGAAGTGGCCATCACTTACGGCAACTTCATCCAGGTAGTGCTTGACTTCATCATCCTCGCGTGGGTGATCTTTATGGTCATCAAGGGCATCAACAAGCTCTCTGCCAAGAAAGAAAAAGAAGAGCAGAAGCCTGCAGAGCCGGCTCCCACTCCCGAAGACATCCTTCTTCTTCGCGAAATCCGCGATTCTCTCAAGAAGTAATCCTTATTGTCGCAGCTTCAGCACGGTAACGGTACGTGACGGCAGATACAGCCGCAGGTAGTGCTTACCGTCGCTGGGGGTTGTGACGTGGCTGACGCTCTCGTCAATCCTCCCGAATCCTCCGAATTCCTCGCGGTCGCTGCTGAAGAGTACATCCCAGGTGCCTTCCGGCGCTTCCACACGGTAGTCAGTGAATGACTTCTCCGGGTTGAAGTTGAATGCGAAATAGCATTCGCCGCGCGTGAAGCAGAGGATTTTGTCATCTTCGTGCGCCAGGTAGCAATAATGAGGCTTGGACAGGAGTTTTTCGCTTGCGAAGAGGTGTATAATCTCAGAGTCGAAGTCGTTGAGACCCTTGAAACGCAGGTTGTCGTCCTTGATGAGGCTCCACTGCCTGCGGGCGTGTTTGTATGACCAGCCGTTGCCTTCCCTCGGGAAATCAATCCATTCGGGCTGCCCGTACTCGTTGCCCATAAAGGTGAGGTAGCCGTTGCCGGCGGTAGCCAGCGTCACGAGCCTGATCATCTTGTGGAGGGCTATGCCACGGTCGATCAGTATGTTCTGCGACTGCTTGTCCATAGAGAAATACATCTCCTTGTCGATGAGACGGAAGATGATGGTCTTGTCGCCCACGAGGGCCTGGTCGTGGCATTCTGCGTAGCTGATGGTCTTCTCGTCCGCGCGTTTGTTGGTCAGCTCATACCATAGGCCTCCCATACTCCAGTCCCAGTCGCTGCGCTCCTTGATCCATTTGATCCACATATCGGGCACGCCCATACTCATACGGTAGCCGAAGCCTACGCCGCCGCACTCCAGCGGAGCGGCCAGACCGGCCATACCGGACATATCCTCGGCGATGGTGATCGCGCCGCGGAACACTTCCCTGGTGATGATGTTAGCCAGAGCCAGATAGGTTACGGCATCTTCATCCACACCGCCGTCGAAATAGCTGCCGTAGCCGCTGAAATCCCGGCCGAGGCCGTGGTCGTGGTAGAGCATACTGGTGACGCCGTCGAAACGGAATCCGTCGAGGCGGTATTCTTCCATCCAGAATTTGCAGTTGGACAGCAGGAAGTAGCGGGTCTCGCTCTTGCCGTAGTCGAAGCAGCGGCTGTTCCAGGCCGGGTGCTCGCCCCTAGGCCCGTCGTGGAAATATGTGGTGTACGAACCGTCCAGCCGGCTGAGGCCCTCCACTTCGTTCTTTACGGCGTGGGAGTGCACCAGGTCCATAATGACGGCTATGCCGTTCTTGTGCGCTTCGTCCACCAGCCTCTTGAAATCCTCGGGAGTGCCGAAGCGGCTGCTGAGTGCGAAAAAGTTGGAAACCTGGTAGCCGAAGGAACCGTAGTAGGGGTGCTCCTGCAGCGCCATAATCTGGATGGTGTTGTACCCCAGCTCGATGACGTGCGGAAGGACGTTGAGGCGGAATTCCTCGAACGAGGCTACCTTTTCCTCTTCGGAACTCATTCCGATATGGACCTCGTAGATCAGCGGGTTTTCCACCGTGACGTGTTTGCGGTGTTTCCAGCGGTAAGGCTTGGCAGGGGCCCATACTTCGGCAGTGAAGATTTTGGTTTCCGGATCCTGGATGCACCTGTATGCGTATGCGGGAAGCCTTTCGCCGCCGCCTGACGGCCACTCCACGAACCATTTGAACTTGTCGCCGTGATGGATTGCGTCTTCCGGGACGAGCAGCTCCCAGTTGCCGCCTCCGACCGGTTTCATCTCAAAATCCGGACTCTTGCGCCAGTTGTTGAAATCACCGGTGACATAGATGCGGTTCGCGTTCGGAGCCCACTCGCGGAAGGCCCAGAAAGCACCCTCCTTGTGGAGACCGTAATAGAGGTGGTTGTTGACAGCGTCGTACAGCTTGCCGTGGTCGCCGCGGATGGCGTCCCTTGCTGCTATGATTCTGTCGTGTCTGGCGTCTATGGCGCCCTTGAACGGCTCCAGCCAGGGGTCCGTCTCGTAAATTTTTTTAATCTTCCTGCCCATTTATGATTTTGTTTATGTCGTCTTCACTCTTCTTGAGGCAGTCCTTGCAATATTTTGCAAGTTCGCTGGCCTTCTTGACGTCGTCGGTCAGGGTCGTCAGGTCGCGTTTGGGGTCTTCGATGCTCTCCACGAGCTTCTGCAATTCTTCCAACGCCTGCTTATACGTTAATTTCTCTTCCATCGTTATTGCAATTTTACATTTTTAACTTCACAATCAGCCCTTCCGTCCTTCAGGATCACCGTGATGCCGTCTCCTGCTTCCAGACCTGAGGCCGTAGTCACTTTCTGCCCTTTTTTAAGGGGTATGGCGAAACCCTTCTCGAGGATGCTCATAGGATTGAGGGCCGACAGCCGCAGCTCGAGCATCTGGATCTTGTGGTTCTCTGCCTGCAGCCTTCCGGCGGCGGAATTGGCCGCTCTGACCAGCAGCATATCTATGCGGCTCCCGGCAACGTGCAGCTCGGAAAGGATGCCTGCGGCAGCCCTTGACAGCAGCATCTCCACTGCGCGCCTCTCACGCTGGATGCGGAGCAGCACGCTGCCCGAAGCTCTCGCCAGGAGTCTGTCCACCGCGGCCGTCGCGTCAGCCCTCTTGCCTTTCAGGGCCATAAGCATCCTTGTGGCAAGCGAGTCCACGAGCTGTTCTTCTGCGGCGAAGATGTCCACGAAATAGTCGGCCAGGGCAGTGGGGGTCTTGAGGTAGCTGTGGGCGATGAGGTCGGCCACGTGACAGTCCCTTTCGTGGCCAATCGCAGTCAGCACGGGAAGCGGATACTGCGCTATGTTGACGGCCAGGTCGTAGTCGTCGAAGCAGGCCAGGTCGAAGTTGCTGCCGCCTCCCCTGATGATGAGTACTGCGTCGAAGTCTGCGCTGCGGGCGGCGATACGGTCCAGGGCGGCGATGATGCCGGCCGGAGCCTCCGCGCCCTGCATCGGAGCCGGGAACAGCTCAGTGTGGAATTTGTAGCCGAAGCCGTTGTCGTGCAGGTGGCGCATAAAGTCGCCGTAGCCTGCCGCGGTCTCGGCCGAAATGACTGCAAAGCGCCTCGGCAGGTCGGGGAGGGGAAGGGTGCGGTTCATATCCATCATACCTTCCTTCTCCAGACGGTCGAGAATCTTCTGCCTCTCGAGGGCGGTGCTGCCGACGGTGTAGTTCGGGTCGATGTTGGACACTATCAGCGAAAGCCCGTAGATCAGAGAATACTGAACCCTCATCTGCAGCAGGACCTTCATTCCGGCCTGCAGCTTCTCGCCGGTGGCAGTCTCGAAATAGGGCCTGAGCACCCTGAAGGTCGAGGCCCAGATTATGGCCTGCGCCTTGGCCGCTATGTTGGTCGTGGTCTCGTCTTTCTCGACCAGGGTGAGATAGCAGTGGCCGCTGGCATTGACGGATATGTCCCATATCTCGGCACGGACCCATAACTGGCGGTCGAAACTGTCTTCCAGACTCTCTTTTATGAGCTTCTGGAGCAGCAGAAGATTGATTTGTCCGTTATTGTCCATAATCGCGGGGCGCTTTCTACAAAGTTAACAAAAGTCTGACTTTTATTTTACTCTTTCGGGGGATTCTGCTATCTTTGTCGATGACTGAAAACACGTCAAAATCACCATGAAGATAGCTGAGGCAAAGTTCGTAGCTAGTTGCAGTTCTGTCGCTGACAAGCCCAAGCTATCCTTGCCCGAATTCGCCTTCATAGGCCGCTCCAACGTGGGCAAATCCTCCCTTATCAACTTCCTCACCGGCCGCAAGGGTCTTGCGCATACCTCTGCCAAACCTGGCAAGACTCTCAGCATAAACCACTTCATCATCAACGACAGCTGGTACCTTGTGGACCTGCCCGGTTACGGCTATGCCAGAGTGTCGAAGGTGACCAGGGAGAAAATTGAAAAGATGATTGACGGCTATGTCCTGACGAGCCCCGATATGATGGTGCTCTTCGTGCTGCTCGACAGCCGTCACGACCTTCTCCGCAATGACCTGGATTTCCTCCTCAAACTCGGAGAGGAAGGCGTCCCTTTCGCCGTCGTGTTCACCAAATGCGACAAGCTCGGCAGCGGCGCGCTGGCGGCCCAGGTGGAGAAGAACAAGCAGACCCTGCTGGAATACTGGGAGACGCTGCCCCCTGTCTTCACGACATCCACAATCGACGCCACCGGAAGGGAAGAACTGCTGGATTACATCGACGAAGTATTGAAAAATCATAAAACAAACAAAATTTGAAATGGAACATTACGAGGATCATCAGATGAAAATCTTTTCCGGCAGGAGCACTCGCTACCTCGCTGAAAAAATGGCTGCCAGCCTTAATATGGAGCTTGGAAAGTCAGAAGTGGTTGTTTTCTCGGATGGCGAATTCCAGCCGGCCTATATCGAAAGTGTCCGAGGTGCGACTGTGTTCATCGTCCAGTCGACATTCCCGCCGGTAGAGAACTTGTTCGAACTGCTGCTTATGATCGATGCAGCCCGCAGGGCATCGGCATACAGGATAATCGCCGTCATCCCTTATTTCGGATGGGCCAGACAGGACCGCAAGGACCGCCCGAGGGTGTCGATCGGTGCCAAGATGGTGGCCAATCTGCTGCACGCCGCAGGATGCGACCGTGTGATGACAGCCGACCTCCACGCCGACCAGATCCAGGGTTTCTTCGATGTCCCGGTAGACCATCTCTACGCTAGTTCCATTTTCCTCCCTTACCTGAGGGGCCTTCAGCTTGAAAACCTCTCCATAGCGTCCCCCGATATGGGCGGCGCGAAACGCGCAAATGCTTACGCGAGGATCCTGGGTGCGCCTATGATCATCTGCCACAAATCCCGCGAGAAGCCCAACGTAGTCGGCTCGATGACAGCCATCGGTGAGGTAGAAGGCCGCAACGTGGTCATCGTCGACGATATGGTCGATACTGCCGGCACCATCACAAAGTGCGCCGATATGCTTCTGGACAAAGGCGCCCTCAGCGTGCGCGCCATCGCAACCCACCCCGTGCTGTCAGGCACGGCGTACGAACGCATCAACAATTCCGCAATCAAGGAATTCATCGTCACCGACACCCTTCCCCTGCGCAAGGATGAGAATACGGACCTGTCCAAGTTCACCGTCCTGTCGGTAGCGCCCATCTTTGCGGAAATAATGGAGAAAGTATTCCTGAACAAGCCTATAAGCGACACATTCGTATACTGATATGCTGTTCTTTCCCGAAATATCGATCGGGTCCGCTTACGACCTTCTGCTCGGCAAGATAAGGGCCTATTTCGAGTCTGCTCACCAGACCAGGGCCGTCGTGGGCCTGTCAGGCGGAATGGACTCCGCCCTCGTGGCAGCCCTGGCGGTCGATGCCCTGGGGGCCGACAATGTCCACGGCATCCTGATGCCCTCCGCCTTCTCCACAGACCACTCGGTGAAGGATTCAGTCGACCTGGCCGAAAGGCTTGGTATGAGCTATGACATCGTCCCCATCAGAGACATATACGACCAGTATCTGAAACAACTCAGCGGCTACTTCGCAGACGTAGAGTGGCACGTGGCCCTCGAAAATATCCAGGCCCGCATCAGGGGCACCCTCCTGATGGCCTATTCCAACCGGTACGGGGCCCTCGTGCTCAACACTTCCAACAAGAGCGAGCTGTCGGTGGGCTATGGAACCCTCTACGGCGACCTTGCCGGAGCCATAATGGTCATCGGTGACCTTTACAAGCTTCAAGTCTACGAAATGGCCGACTACATCAACCGTGACTGCGAACGCATCCCCGCGTCGATAATCCATAAGGCTCCTTCCGCCGAGCTTCGTCCCGGCCAGAAAGACAGCGACAGTCTGCCTCCGTACGACGAACTCGACCCCGTGCTGCACAAGCTCAACGACGGCGGCCTGAGTCCCGACGAGGTTGTGGCCGGCGGAGTCGACAGAGCTCTTGTGGAGCGCATCGTACGCCTGCGCAACGGTGCGGCTTTCAAGGTGATGCAGGTGCCCCCGGTGCTGACAGTTGCGGGGAAACCTCTGCTTCCTGATTTTAAATGTCTGTAGATGAAGATTTTCTTACTTTCTCTGGCGGTTGTCGCCCTTTGCGTCTTCGGGATGTGCTTCAACATCATATTCCGCAAGGACGGCAAGTTCCCTGACGGGGAGATATCCCGCAACAAGGAACTGCGCAAGCGCGGCATCGTCTGTGCCAAGGAGGAGGAACTGCGCTTGTGGGGCAAGCACCACGGCAAGAAGAACCCGACCTGTGCAGATCTGGGTTGTACTTCCTGCGGCGGCTGCAAAATCTTATAAAGCTTTGCGGATTATCGGCTCAAGGCTCGCCACGTCATAGACGTCCTTGGCGAGGAATTCTCCGTCACGTCCTATTACGAACATCGTGGGCACGTGCTCGAGGTTGTAAGATACGATCGAGGGTGAGTTGATGCCTCTGCCGTCGTTGACGCTTATCCAGGGGAGTTTCTGGGAACGGACGGTGGCAGCCCAGGTGGGCTTGTCGGTATCGAGAGATATCTGGTATACCTCGAGCCCCTTGTCGTGGTATTTCTCGTAGAGAGACGTAAGCTCCTGGTTGAAAAGCTTGTGCTCTGTCTGACCGATGCTCCAGAACGACAGGATGATGACATTTCCTTCCAACTCAAGCAGGGAGTGGCTCTTGCCGTTTATGTCGTTCATCCTGATGTCAGGGAAAGACTGCTGGGCAAGAGATTCCAGCTTGGAATCCATTGCAGCGGCGGCTTCACGGCGGGCGATCTCATCCTTTACTGCAAGCACGAATTCGCTGTTGGGGTAGATGCTTGCCAGCGAGTCGTATACGCTCTTGAAGACATATATGTCGGTGCTTTCGTTGAACAGCGGCAGCTCGTCGTTGAATTTCTGGAAGAGGGTGGTGGCGGCAGTGATGGAGTGGGGATTGCTCATAATGTGCTTCATCATATCCCGCTTGTGGTTGATATAGATCCTGCTGAGCTGGACGTTGACATCTTCCGGGGCCTCGTCAAGCACGGCTACCATTGCAGCGGCTGCCTTGGCGAAGGCGTCGTCCACATATTTGAGATTCTTGCTCTCCTGCGAGCCTTCGACCGTATAAGAGCCGAGGGTATCAGCGTTGACCGTGACAGTTTCGCCGTTGCTGAGCACCATACCGGCCAGCTTGACTCCGTTGCGGTAGATGTAATAGAAGGCGGGGTCCTTGCCCGTCAGCTCTACTTTGTAGCTGAAGTTGCCGTCGCGGTCGGTGGTGACTGTGTCGACTACCGTCAGCCTGTTGAAATGAAGTTTCTCAAATACGATTCCGGAACGGTCGAGACCTGCGATGTTGCCTTTGACGGTCGCTGAATATTTGGTGCACGAAACTGCGGCGACGAGCGCCACTGCGAGTGTCAGAGCATTCCTGAGGGTCAGTTTCATATAGCTGCTGCGATTTTTTTGGCTATTTCATTGAATTCTTCCGGAGTAAGTGAGAGCTTCTTGTTGCGGAAGTTGAGGTCTCCCTCAGTCTGGAGAGGCACCAGATGGATGTGGGCGTGGGGAACCTCCATACCGAGCACGGCGACGCCGACGCGCTTGCAGGGGATGGCTGCCTTGATGCCTGCTGCGACCTTTTTGGCAAAGGCCCAGAGGCCTGCGTAAGTCTGGTCGTCAAGGTCGAAGATGTAGTCTACTTCTTTCTTGGGAATGACCAGGGTGTGCCCTTTTGCGAGAGGGTTGATGTCAAGGAATGCATAATAATTCTCGTCTTCTGCTATTTTGTAAGACGGAATCTGCCCTGCGGCTATCAATGAAAAAATACTTGCCATTTTACAGTGTGATGTCTAGGATTTCGAACTGGAGGACGCCTGAAGGAACGGTGACATCCACGATTTCTCCTTTTTTGCGGCCCATCAGAGCCTTGCCGATAGGAGTTGCGGCTGCGAGCTTGCCTTCCTTGAAGTTGGCTTCGCTCTCACCTACGAGCTGATATTCCACTACTGCGCCGGTCTTGATGTTTTTGATCTTGACTTTGGTCAGCATCTGGACGCTGTCGGTGTTGAGACGTGATTCGTCGATTACGCGTGCGTTTGCTATGGAGTCTTGGAGCTTGGTGATCTTAAGTTCAAGCATGCCCTGGGCTTCACGGGCGGCGTCATATTCTGCATTTTCAGACAGGTCTCCCTTGTCTCTGGCTTCTGCAATGGCCCTTGAAATGACCGGACGCTGCGCAAGGAGCGCATCAAGCTCGGCCTTGAGGTCGTCCAGTCCCTTTTGAGTTAGATAGTGAATCTGTGACATGAATTGACAAAAATTAAAAAGAATCCCGTAAAACGGGACCCTTTCGTTAAATCGATACCAAAGTTACAAAAAATATTGAGTTTTCTAAAACTTGGGTTTAAGTATTTCGGAATATATAATCATCTTCTCGGGGTCCAGGTCGAGTTCCTTGCGGACAGTCTTGTCGTCTTCGTGCAGTTCTGTGGCAGTCGTGCGCGGAACGTCCTCCCCGTAGTAGGCAGTGTTGTCCTGCGGGACGGTCGTGGGCTCGGGAACCTTGAAGTTGCCGGCGTCGAAGGTCTCCGGCTGAGGCCTTACCCTGGCCCTTCTTGCATCAGCGCGTCTGCGGCGTTCCTTCTCGCTTTTCACAATCGAGATGACGATGAAGGCGATGAACGCCATAAAGAAGAAGAAAAAAGGTTCCATATCTCTCTATTTCAAAATTTTATCAGCTTCGTCAGCATCTCTGAACAACTGGTCGCGCAACTGGTCCATCGAGTCGAAACGCTGCTCGTCGCGTATGAATTCCACGAAACGGACGGTGAGGTCCAGCCCGTAGATGTCATCTTCGAAATCCAGCAGATGGGTTTCGATGGTCAGCCCGCGCCCGTCTTCGGTAGTGGGGCGGTAGCCTATGTTGCATACGCCCTTGTAGGTCTTGCCTTCGACTGATGCGCGCACCGCATACACTCCGTTGTAGGGGATGAGCTTGAGCGGGTCGTAGAGGCTCATATTGGCGGTCCTGAAACCTATCTTACGGCCTTTGCCGCAGCCCGGGACGACGACTCCTTTCAGAGTGTATTCGTACCCGAGCAGTGCATTGGCGCGTTCTATGCCTCCGGTTTCGATGAGATTCCGGATGTAGGTGCTGCTTATCGTGTTGTAGGAGTCGCTGATGGCCCCGACGCGCACGGCCTTGATGCCGCATTTTTCGGCAATCTTGACGATGTCGTCGCTGCCGGTCTTCTTGCAGCCGAGCCTGTGGTCATAGCCTACTATCAGCGTTGAGACTCCGAACTTGGCAATCAGGTATTCATTTATGAACTCTTCGGCGGTCTTCTTGCTGAACTCCCTGGTGAAATCCACCACGTGGACTTCGTCGACGCCGAGAGCCTTGAACCGTTCTTCCTTCTCTTCGAGGGAGTTGAGCAGACGCAGTTTGCCGGCGTCCTGTCTCAGGATGCTCCTGGGGTGGGGCCAGAAAGTGACGACGGCGCTCCGCTTGCCCTCGGCTTTCGCCGTGGCGCACAGAAGTTCGATCACCTTGGCGTGGCCCAGGTGGACTCCATCGAAGAAACCTGTAGCGGCTACAACCATTTTACGAGTTCAAAATCTTGACGGTGAGGGAGCTTGCTGTTCTTTGCGTACATACGGGAAGCGACTTCGCACATACCGGTGGTCTCAGGAGTGATGTTGACCTGGTAGGTTGCGATGCCGTCCTTGCAGCTTGTCAGCTGGTACTCGTGGATTTCCCTTACGTGATAGTCGCCCTTGGCGTCCTGCTCTGCAAACACGATTTCGAAGCCGATATCCTCAGGATCTACGTCACCGAGGTTGACGACGATCGTCGAGATCCTCTCCTGACCGAGGACGAGCGGATTGTTGGTGGCTTCGTTCTTTGAGTTGGAGATGATTTCGATGCTGTTCCACTCGCGGCGCATATCCTTCTTCCAGAGAGCGATTTCGCGGGCTTCCTTGAAGTCGTCTTTACCCAGCTGGGCACCACGCTTTGACAGGGGGATGTAGTACTGGTTGAGGTAATCCTCCATCATCCTGTTGGTGGTGAAGTTGCAGGCCACCTCGCTGATGGTGTTCTTGATGGTGGCGATCCATTCAGAAGAGATTCCGTTGTTGTCCTTGTCGTAGAACTGGGCGGCAATCTCAGACTCGATGATGTTGTAGATGGTAGCCGAGTCGAGTTCATCCTGGAAATCCTGGTTGTCGTAGGTGCGTTCCATCTGCAGGGCCCAGCCGGCGCCGGGTTTGTATCCTTCAACCCACCATCCGTCAAGGACGCTGAAGTGCATTACACCGTTCATTACGGCTTTCTCGCCGCTGGTTCCGGATGCTTCCTGAGGACGGGTAGGGTTGTTCATCCATACATCCACGCCCTGCACGAGCAGTTTGGCGATGGAAATGTCGTAGTTCGGGATGAACACGATCTTGCCGATGAACTGAGGCATCTTGGAAATCTCGACGATGCGCTTGATGAGGTCCTGGCCTGCGCCGTCGGCAGGGTGAGCCTTGCCTGCGAACAGGAACTGGACGGGATGCTTGGGATCGTTGACTATCTGGTCCAGACGCTCAAGGTTGCGGAAGAGCAGGGTGGCACGTTTGTAAGTCGCGAAACGGCGTGCGAATCCGATGGTGAGGATGTCGTCCCTGAGGGTCTTCTTGATCTTGACGATCTGCTGGGGAGAGTAATGTGCGGTTGCCGAAGTGTCGGACAGGATGTTCTTGACGGCCTCGATAAGTCTCTTGCGGAGAAGGTTGCGTGTCCACCAGATTTCCTCGTCCCGGATGCTGCGGATGCCGCCGAAGCAGGACTTGTCGTAGTGGTGGGTCTGGAATGCGTCGCCGAACACGCGTGCGTGAATCTTCTTCCACTCGGGGGCTGTCCAGGTAGGGTAGTGGACGCCGTTGGTCACGTAGCTTACGTGCAGCTCCTCGGGCAGGTAGCCAGGCCACATATTGGCCAGTATCTTCTGGCTTACCTTGCCGTGCAGCCAGCTGACGCCGTTGACCTCCTGCGACAGGTTGGCTGCCAGGATGCTCATAGAGAATTTCTCACCCGGGTCGGAAGCATTGATCTTGCCGAGCTGCATAAATGCGGTCCAGTCGGATTTCAGGTAGTCGGTAACCTGCGACATATAGACGCGGAGCAAATCTTCCGTGAATGCGTCGTGGCCTGCAGGGACGGGGGTGTGGGTGGTGAACAGCGAAGTGCTGCGCACCATTTCCAGAGCCTCCATATAGGACAGTCCGTCGTTGTTCACATATTCGCGCATCCTTTCGATGCCCATAAAGGCGGCGTGACCTTCATTGCAGTGATATACGTCGGTATTGATGCCGAGAGCCCTGAGCGCCCTGATGCCGCCCATACCGAGCAGGATTTCCTGTTTGAGGCGGTTCTCCCAGTCACCTCCGTAGAGCTGATGGGTGACGCGGCGGTCTTCGTCGTGGTTGTCTTCGAAGTCGGTGTCGAGGAGGATGAGGTCGGTGCGGCCGACTTCAGCCTTCCAAAGCCTTGCAAACATCGTACGTCCGGGGAAAGCGATGCTGACTGTAAGCCATTTGCCGTCCTTGTCCAGGATAGGGGTTACAGGAGCCTTTGCGAAATCCTGGGGCTCGTAGAAGCTGACCTGGTCACCCTGGGCTGAAAGCTTCTGGGTGAAATAGCCGAATCTATAGAGCAGGCCGACGGCAGTCATATTGACTTTCATATCGCTGGCTTCCTTGAGGTAGTCGCCGGCAAGGATTCCAAGGCCTCCGGAATAAATCTTCAGTGAAGTGTCGATGCCGTATTCCATACAGAAGTAGGCGATTGACGGGCCCTGCCTGTCGTCTTTCTCTTTCATATAGGCCTTGAAGTCGGCGTATACGCGGTCCAGACGGGCAAGGAATGCTTCATCCGAACAAAGCTCTTTGTATTTTGACAGCTTGATGCGGTCGAGCAGCTCGAGGGGGCTGCCTTTAGACTCTTTCCAGAGTTTGCTGTCGATAGATGCGAAGAGTTCTATAGCTTCCTGGTTCCAGCACCACCAAAGGTTCTTGGCAAGTTCCTCCAGAGGTCTGAGACGTTCCGGAAGCTGCCTGGTGATGATCATTCTGGTCCAAGAGGGGGTGTTTGTTGCCATTTTAGTATATGAATTTGCTGTTTCTTCCCTGTATACAGGGGTTTTCCCATACTTCGCCACGACTTTGTCTATAGCCAGGGAGTATGCTTCTTTGTAATATGTAATGTTGTTTTTCCAGAGAGCTATCTTGGAAATCTCCCTGGCGTTGTCGCGATATGCAGCTTGTTGTTTCTTGTTGAGCGACGCTATTTCGAGGATGCGGCTGCAGACGCTCTCCACGACCTCGTCATAGTTGCCGTCGGTGCGTTTTACGACGCATATACCTTCTTTCGGCTTGTCGGCGGGATAGTGGTCGTTGACCCAAAGCCCGAAACCGGCGGTCGTAGTGGTCACCGTAGGCACCATAAAAGCCAGCGACTCCAGCGGAGTGTATCCCCAGGGCTCATAGTATGACGGGAATATCGTCAGGTCCATTCCGGCCAGAAGGTCGTAGTAGCTCATATTGAATATTCCGTCGTTCCCGTTGAGGTAGCTGGGAATGAAGAATACGTCTATGCAGGCGTTCTTGCCGTTGTCCAGGTGCAGCTCCCTCATCCGGCGGCTGATGATGTCATAGTCGTCCATAAGATAGTGGGAGACAGCGGTCGTATAGGACAGTGCGGGATTCTGCATCTTCTCGAGCAGGGTCTTGTCGGGACCGTTGTTGCCGCTGGGAACCAGAATGAAGGCGGCTGCCCTGCGGCCTTTGACACCTTCGGCATTCAGCCTGCCGAGGGCGTCCACCACTACGTCGAGGCCTTTGTTGGCGTATTCATATCTGCCGCCGGTAGACAGCAGCAGGGTAGAGTCGTCGTATTCCTTGCCGCTCATCAGCGCTGCCACCTCCAGCAGTTTCCTGCGGGCTGCGGCGCGGACTTCGGGCATTTTTTCGACAGTGGGGGCGATGCTGTCCTCGAATCCGTTGGGAGTTACGATGTCCACCTCCCTGCCGAGGAACTGCTTGCACTCGACGGCAGTAAGGTCACTTACTGTCGTGAAAACATCGGCCTGGGCGGCGGAAGCTTTCTCGAGAGTGTGACGGGCGGCCACGCCGTATTCCACTGCAAGTTTGTCGGCGTCAGCCTTGCCGAGCTCGTCGTAGAGCGGCAGGTTGTTCGAACTCAGGCAGCGTCCGACGACAGTGGCGTGAGTCGTAAAGATCGTTCCGACCGGGATGTTCGCAGATTTCAGGTAGAGCAGGCCGGCTCCGGTCATCCATTCGTGGAACTGGGCCACAACCTTCTTGCCGGATGCGATCCTGAATTTCGTGAAACTCTGGATGACTTCTCCTGCGGCGTAGCCGAACAGTGCGGACTCGACATATTCCCAGTCTCCGGTGAGGGAGTCAACCCCGTAGCTGGTCCACAGGTTGGTGAGTATGTCGTTCTTGCGGGCGATCAGGTGCGTGAAATCCACGAGGAACGCTACCGGATTGCCCGGCACGTTCCAATGACCCACGCGCACGCGCAGGCCTTCTTCTTCAGCGGCCAGGCGCCACGATTTATAAAGCGACGGGTCTTCGGTGAATTCCGGGTTCCTTTCGGTATTGCGCCAGACGTCAGGCCCGATGTGTATATGATGTTTTTTCAGTTCTCCGGCCAGATGGAGGGCTTTCGTCGCAAGGACGGTATGGATGCCGCCTATCTTGTTGCAAACCTCCCAGCTGACTTCAAATAGATAATCAGGCATTTGTCTTATTATTCTTGTTTTTCAGGAAAGCGTCGACCCTGAGTTCGAAATCACTGAGTACATTCATATAGTTGATGAAAGCCTCGTAGGGTGTGTCGTAGGGGTTGAAGTAGCTGTGGACGGCACCGTCTGAGAAGAATTTCGTGCACATATAGTAGAAGTGGTCGCTCTCCTGGAGCATCCTGTAGGTCTTGGTAAGCTCCTCGTCCTTGGTCCTTTTGACCTTGGCTCCAATTGCGTAGACTTTGTGGAAAGCTTCGTTCTGGAGTTCGTTTCCGAGCCAGGCGCTCAGATCCCTCTCCTCGTCGGCCCACGAAATCGGGTCCGGAACGTGGAGCGGAGCTACCGGCTGGTGCATCTTGGCGACTTCGGCGGGGGTGTTGAAGCTGAAGCCTTTCGCCAGCAAAGCTGCGGGCAGTGCCTTGAGGAAATCGAAGATGCCGCTTTCTGCCTGCTGGTGCTCTCCGAAGGTCTCATAGTCCATAAAGAGGTTGAGGGTGTCGTCGTTCTGCAGGGCAGCCTCTACCCAGGAAGCATATTTCTCGGCTGTGAGCGGCCAGCCGTTCCAGTTCTTGTCTGAGAAACGGAAGGCGATGTCGTCGCTCATTGCGCTGTTCTTGAGCAGGAGCCTGAGCCTGGGGTTGATGGCGTTGGTGTATACGAAGTTCGGGCTCTTCCAGCCGAGGATGTGCTTGGCACCCTCTGTGAGCATCGTGGTGTAGCCCATTGAAGCTACGGTGGCGCCGATGGCGTCAGAGTAGATGAGCTCGGTGTTGCGGAAGGTCACGGGTTTTACTCCGAAAGTGGCCTCGATGAGCTTGCTGTGGTCCTTGACCTGCTGCTTGAACTCAGCCTCGTTGGCTACAGATGCCAGAGAGTGGGCGTAGGTCTCTGCGAGGAAGTCTACGCAGCCGGTGTCGGCGAGAGTCTTGAAGCTGTCGATCACTTCCGGGGCGAAACGTTTGAACTGGTCGATAGCCACTCCTGAAATAGAGAAAGCTACTTTGAATTTCTTGCCGTTCTTGCGGATCAGGTCGACGAGGAGGGCGTTGACGGGAAGATAGCACTTCTGGGCCACCCTGCGCATTATGACCTTGTTGGTGAACTCGTCGCAGTAGTTGCTGTCGTTGCCGATGTCGAAGAATCTATACTGTCTCAGTCGGTCAGGTTGATGAACCTGAAAGTATAAGCAGATACTTTTTGTTGTTGCCATAATATGATTTTTTTACTATTTCAAATTCATTGCAGCCTGGTATACGTCCTTGATCTTGGCTGCCGCGTGGTCCCACTTGAGGGAGTTGACTTCGTCATAACCCTTCTCTCCGGCCACCTTGGCGATGGCGGGGTAGGTGACCAGACCGTAAATCGCATCGGCGAGGGCGTCGATGTCCCAGAAATCCACCTTGATGGCATATTTCAGGACTTCGGCTACGCCGCTCTGCTTGGAGATGATGGTGGGCACGTTGCTCTGCATCGCTTCAAGCGGGGAGATTCCGAAAGGCTCGGAAACCGAAGGCATAACATAGACGTCGCTCAGGGCGAACATCTTCTGCACGTCGGCGCCGCGCAGGAAGCCGGTGAAGTGAAATTTGTCGGCCATTCCGAGCTGTGCGACACGCCTGATGGAGCGGTTCAGCAGGTCTCCGCTGCCGGCCATCACGAAACGGACGTTGTCAGTCTTCTGGAGGACTTTGTATGCAGCCTCGATGAAATACTCGGGACCTTTCTGGAAGGTGATGCGGCCGAGGAAGGTGACGGTCTTCTCGGGAACGCCGCGCTTGGCGACGAGGGTCTCCCTGTTGGAGAAGTCGACTGCGTTGTGGACAGTGACGACCTTCTCGGGGTCGATGCCGTATTTGTTGATGACGATGTTCCTGGTCCAGTCGCTGACGGTGATGACCTTGTCGGCTTCGCGCATACCCATCTGCTCGATGGCGTAGACCTGGGTGTTCACGTTCTCGCCGGTGCGGTCATATTCGGTGGCGTGCACGTGGATGACGAGCGGCTTGCCGCTGACTCTCTTGGCGGCTATGCCGGCCAGGTAGGTGAGCCAGTCGTGGGCGTGGATCACGTCGAAATTGTTCTGGAGAGCGAGAGTTCCGCCGACCATAGAGTAGCGGACAACCTCTTCCATAAGGTTGGTGCCGTACTTGCCGGAAAACTTGTATTTGTTGTGGAAGTGGTATTTGAACTCTTCCGACTGCATCAGGCGCTCTTCAGCGGTAAGCTTCGAGTAATCTTCAGGGTCTACGTACGGCATAATGTTGCTGCCGATCCTGAGGAATTCTACCTTGCCGAGGAACTCGTCGATGCTCAGCACTGTGTCGGCTGTGGCGACGTCGCTGGCATTGATGATGCTAATGTCGCTCTGGTCTTCGTCTCCGCTGGCGGAAGGCATCACGAACAGCACGTCGACATCGTTGTGAGCCAGACCTTTGGTCATTCCGTAGCAGGCAGTTCCCAGACCACCTGAGATATGAGGGGGAAATTCCCATCCAAACATCAAAACTCTCATCAGTTATTCTCCTTATATCGTTTGATCATATAGATAATATTCAGAATCTCGGCAGTGCTGAGTGCGGAGTTGATGGCTCCGTGAGGGATGAACGGCGGGTTGCCGTCATAAAGCTCGGCAACGGCGCCGATGCCGTGGATGGTCATATCTTCCTCAAAGCCTTTGATCAGAGATTCGGCTTCGTGGACGAATGCCGCTCCGTGGAGCTTGAAGCAGGCTGCTGTGTAAAGACCGAGCAGCCAGGGCCTGGTCGAACCGTTGTGGGAAGCGAGGTCGCGGGCGTGGTGGTCTCCGTCGTAGGTGTCCTTGTAGAACGGGTTCTTGGGAGCCAGGGTCCTGATTCCGCGGGGAGTCACGAGCTCACGCTTGACAGCCTTGAGCACTTCGTTCTGGGCGATGTCGCTGATGGGACTGTACTGGAGGGCGCAGGCATATAGCTGGTTGGGGCGCATAAAGACGTTCTGGCCTTTGCCGTCGACATAGTCGGCGAGGTGCTTGCGGTCCTTGACCCAGAACATATCGAAGAACACTATGTCTATCTTCGCTGCGATCTCCTCGAGATGCTTTGCGAATCTCTTGTCTGAGTCGAATTTGTAGCACATATCGCTGCAGAAGCGCAGGGCGTTGTACCACAAAGCATTTGTCTCGACCTGATAGCCGGCTCTCTCGACAACGGGATGGCCGTTGGTGTAGGTGTCCATCCAAGTGAGGGCCACGCCGTTCATCTGGGCCCAGAGCAGGCCGTTGTCGTGCATATGCACCTCGGGTCTGCCTGCGATGTAGCTCTTGATGATCTGTTTGAGCGTCTTGCCGTATTTGCTCCAGATGCCTTTGCTGTCACCGGTGAAGTCGATGTAGTTCTGCATCAGCAGGGCCATACGCAGAGGAGCGTCGACCTGCTGTGAAGAGATGAACAGATTCTCTTTCCATTTGTCGATCATTCCGTCGATGACGCGCAGGTATGCCTTGGTGTCGCCGTTGTTGTAGATAGTGAGGCCTGCAGCGGTCATAGTGGTGTCGCGCAGCTGGCCTACGCCGAGCCACGGGAAGCCGGAGCAAATCTCAAGCCTGCCGGCGCGCTCGAAGAAGAGCCTTGAAGCTGCGCTGCGCAGGTTGGATTCGAAGTCTTCGCAGATTCCGACCTTTGAAAGTTCGGAGTTGAAGGTGCGTTTGAAGCTGGCCGGTTCGCAAGTTTCAGTGGATGCCGAGAACACAATGCTCTCGCCTTTCTTGATGGGCATCTCAAAGAAACCGGGGACGAAGAGGTCTTCCTTGTAGTTGTAACCTCTTCTTCTCTCTTCGGGATATACGATGCCGTAGTACCAGTCAGGGTTGGCTACATATTCTGACTTCTTGGACAGTTGCATGTTCAGCGTGGGCAGAGCGTCGTACATCTTGAAGGCTTTGCCGTTCGGAACGTCCATATAGTGGGTGTTTGCGCCGATGTTGCTCTGGGTCAGCTCGTGGATGCTCCTGAAAGAGAGATACGGAGTCAGACGCAGGGTGGTGTCGGAGTGGGCGTCAAGAAGGGTGTACTTGATGAGCACCCTGTCCTGGTCGCGGACCATAAGGATCTGTTTCTGGAATTTCATTCCACCGACGCTGTAAGTGATGGTGGGCACGGGGTCGTTCTCATAGTCGACGATGTACTTGTGCCCCCTCGGCTCGAAAACTTCACCGTAGCAATGAATGCCGAGATTGAACATCTTGCCGTGCTGGATGAGAGTCTCATCAAGGCTTGAAAGGAGCGCGTGCCTGCGCCAGTTCATCTTCTCGATGGGAACGGCAAGCAGACAGTGGTACTTGCGGGTATTGCAGCATACGATGGTCGTATTGGCGTAGGCGCCCGTACGATTCGTGGCAATAAGTTCCCTCTTGAGAGAATACTCGAGGTTTACGAGCTCAGCTTTGTTGAATTTCAGATAAGCCATAAGTGTCGTATATGTATATCAAAAAATGCAGTTTGGAATCAAACTGCAAAGATATAAAAATCAGCGGAATTACCCCCGATTTTTAATTGTTTTCTTTAGCGGCGAAGAAGCGCCACTGGAAGATCAGCAGATAGAAAGCACCTACGGTGATGCAGCTGTCCGCAAAATTGAAAATGGCGCTGAAAAACAGGAACGGTTTCCCTCCCCAGATGGGGAACCAATCCGGAAGAGTGGTGTCGATGATGGGGAAGTAGAGCATATCCACCACCTTGCCGAAAAACGGGCCTGCATAACCGCCTCCTTCGGGGAAAAGCGTGGCTACCTGGGTGAAACCGCTCTCGCTGAAGATAAGGCCGTAGAAAAGGGAGTCGAAGATGTTGCCTATGGCTCCGCACATAATGGCTGCAATGCCGTAAAGGACGCCTGTGGGGACGTCGTCACGCTTGAGCAGCTTGCGGATGTACAGGAACATCGCAACGCCCAGGACGATCCTGAAAAAAGAAAGCAGGAACTTGCCGACTACGCCGCCGAACGACATACCGAAAGCCATTCCTGCATTTTCGACGAAATAAATCTGGAACCAGTCTCCGATGACATTGATGCTCTGGCCAAGAGTCATATTGGTCTTGACCAGGATCTTGGAAGCCTGGTCAATAACCAACAGGGCAATCACGAAAATGGTAATCTTCTTGCCTTTTGTCAGGGCCATTATTTGTTCTTGTCGTTTTTAGCCTCGACGCTCAAGGTGGCGTGAGGTACAAGTCTCAGACGCTCTTTCGGGATAAGTTTGCCCGTTTCGCGGCAGATGCCGTAGGTTTTGTTTTCAATGCGTTTCAGGGCCGCTTCGAGGCTCTGGATGAATTTGTACTGGCGTGCCGCCAGTCTGCTGACCTCTTCTTTCGAAAGGGAATAAGCGCCTTCTTCCATCTGGAAGGTAGGAGAAGTGTCTTCCGTGTCGTTGCTAGAACTCAGGTCTACAGACCCCTTGAGGACTTCATACTCCTTTTTTGCAGCATCAAGTTTCTCTAGGATGAGGGCCTTGAATTCCTGAAGCTCTTCGTCACTGTACCTGACTTTCTCGGCAACAGGGGTTGTTGTGGTTTTCGTCTTTGCCATATCTAACGGAGTTTTAGCTGGTGTTCTAACAAAGATAATAAATAATTCGGAATATTACGCCTTTTCAGCCTTGAGCTCTATGGTGGCTTCGTCCCATTCTACTTCGCAGCCGCCGAAGCCTTTTCCGAAATCGAGGCTGACGGCAAGCGTCTGCTCGCATACGTACTGCCGGAAATCCTGCAGGGCGTCGCGTACCTCGGGAAGGTCTTCCACCGTCAGGCGGATGCGGTCGGTGACTTCGAAGCCGTTGTCCTTGCGCAGGTTCTGGATGCGGTTGATCAGCTCCCTGGCGATGCCTTCGCGGCGCAGCTGGTCGGTGACGGTAATGTCAAGGGCCACTGTAAGGTCGCTGTCACTGGCTACGAGCCAGCCCGGCATATCCTCTGAACTTATGCTGTAATCTTCCTTGTCGAGCAGCACGTCGCCGGAAGCGAGGCTGAGCGTGTAAGCGTCGCTCTTCTCTATGTCGGAGATCTGCTGCTGGCCCATCTGCGCGAAGGCGGCGGCGATGTCTTTCATCTGCTTGCCGTATTTCTTGCCCAGGGTCTTGAAGTTGGGTTTTATCTTCTTGGTGATGAGTCCTGTGGTGTCATAGATGAACTCCACTTCCTTGACGTTGACCTCGCTTGAAACGAGGTTGCTGACCTTCTCGAACTGCTCTTTGAAGCGGCTGTCGAGCACCGGGACCATAATCTTGGCCAGAGGCTGGCGCACCTTGATGTTCACCTTGCGGCGCAGTGCGAGAACCATTGACGAGCATCTCTGGGCAAGCTGCATCCTATACTCCAGGTCGGGGTCGATGAGAGCGGCGTCGAATTCGGGCATCATCTCGTAGTGGACGTTTTCAGCTCCTTCCACAAGGTCGCACCAGAGCCTGTCCATAAAGAACGGGGCGATGGGGGCCGACAGCAGCGCGACTGTCTTGAGGCAGTGGTAGAGCGTCCTGTAGGCTCCGAGCTTGGATGCGGTCATCCCGCCTCCCCAGAAACGCTTGCGGTTGAGGCGTACATACCAGTTGCTGAGGTTGTCGCACACAAAGCTCTGGATGAGCCTTCCTGCAGTCGTCAGGTCGAAGTCTTCGTAGCAGGCGCGCACGTCCCTGATGAGGCTGTTCTCGAGCGATACCAGCCATTTGTCGATCTCCGTGAGCTCTGCCTCGCCTTTGTCGCTGCCGGGATTGAATCCGTCGACGTTGGCGTACAGCGAGAAGAATGAATATGTGTTGTAGAGAGTTCCGAAGAATTTGCGGCGGACCTCATCCACGCCTTCCTCGTCGAAACGGAGGTTGTCCCAGGGCTGCGCATTTGTGAGCATATACCAGCGCAGGGCGTCCGCTCCGTATTTGTCGAGGGCCTCGAACGGATTGACGGCGTTGCCGAGGCGCTTGCTCATCTTGTTGCCGTTCTTGTCGAGGACGAGTCCGTTGGAGATGACGCTCTTGAAAGCGCATTTGTCGCTGACCATCGTGTTGATGGCGTGGAGGGTGAAGAACCATCCGCGGGTCTGGTCCACACCTTCGGCGATGAAGTCCGCAGTCTGTCCGAAGGCGGGCTTGCCGAGGTCCTTGAGGCCCTGCTGGGCATAAGGCATCGCTCCCGAGTCGAACCATACGTCGATGAGGTCGGTCTCGCGGACCATCTTGCGGCCGCTGTCAGACACCAGGAACAATTCGTCGGCGATGGGGCGGTGGAGGTCCACCTTGTCGTAATTCTCCTTGGAGAAATCTCCCGGGACGAAGCCTTTGTCCTTAAGGTAGTTGGACTTCATTATGCCGGCGGCCACGGCCTTCTCCAGCTCATCGTAGAGCTCGGCCAGGGAGCCGATGCATTTCTCTTCCTTGCCGTCCTCCGTGCGCCAGATAGGGAGCGGTGTGCCCCAGAAACGGCTCCTCGACAGGTTCCAGTCCTGAAGATTCTCCAGCCATTTGCCGAAGCGTCCGGTTCCTGTGGACTCGGGTTTCCAGCGGATAGTCTTGTTGAGCTCTATCATCCTGGGCTGCACTGCAGTAGTGCGGATGAACCAGGAGTCGAGAGGATAGTAGAGCACGGGCTTGTCGGTCCTCCAGCAGTGGGGATAGCTGTGGACGTGTTTCTCTATCTTGAAGGCCTTGCCCTGCTGTTTGAGTTCGACGCAGAGGTCTATGTCAAGAGTGGGGTCGTCAGGGCCGAGGGTGTCGTCGTATGCGTTCTTCACATATCTGCCGGCATACTGGCCGTAGCTGGCGACGTCAACCCTTTCCTTTATGAAATCCTTGTCGAGGTCTTCGAGGCGGTAGAGCCTTCCGCTGCGGTCCACCATCGGCTGCTGGACGCCGTTCGCGTCGGTGAGCAGCATAGCGGGAACGCCGGACTGTTTGGCGACCTTGTTGTCGTCGGCTCCGAAAGTCGGGGCGATGTGGACGATGCCGGTACCTTCCTCAGTCGACACGAAGTCTCCGCAGATGACTCTCAGGCCGCCTTCGGCGCATTTGACCCAGGGAATGAGCTGCTCATAACTGATGTCCTTGAGCTGCGAACCCTTGAACGAACCTTCGAGCACGGTGAAGGGGTTCTTGTCGTTGAAGAGGGTGGGAACGAGGGCCTTGGCCACTACATAGATGGCAGGCTCCTTGGTGTAGGGATTGACGCTTTCAACCCTTACGTATTCTATATTGGGACCGACGCAGAGCGCTGTGTTCGAAGGCAGGGTCCACGGCGTGGTGGTCCAGGCCAGGATGAACACGGGCAGCGGGCTGTCGCCGAACAAGGGCTGGGACAGGCTGTTCTTGATGACCTGGAACTGGACGACGCAGGTGGTGTCCTTGACGTCGCGGTAGCAGCCGGGCTGGTTGAGCTCGTGTGTGCTCAGGCCGGTGCCTGCGGCGGGTGAATAAGGCTGGATAGAGTAGCCCTTGTAGAGGTAGCCCTTCTTGTAGATATCCTTCAGCAGGTACCACAGGGTCTCTATGTAGCTGTTGTCGTATGTGATGTAGGGATTGTCAGTATCCACCCAGTAGCCGATCTTCTCGGTGAGGTCGACCCACTGGTCGGTGTACTTCATCACCTCCTTGCGGCAGGTGCGGTTGTATTCTTCGACGGATATGGTCTTGCCGATATCTTCCTTGGTGATGCCGAGCTTCTTCTCCACGCCAAGCTCAACGGGCAGGCCGTGGGTGTCCCAGCCGGCCTTTCTCTCTACAAGGTAGCCGGTCTGCGTCTTGTATCTGCAGACGGCGTCCTTGATGGAACGTGCCATCACGTGGTGGATGCCGGGCATTCCGTTGGCGGAAGGGGGGCCTTCGTGGAATACGAAGCGCGGCTGTCCTTCGCGCAGGGCGAGGGTATGTTTGAATGCGTCCTGTCTGCGCCATTTTTCCAGAATGGTGCGGTTAACTTCTACAAGGTCAAGCTGTTTGTACTCGGTAAAACTCATCTTCCTATTTTTTGAATTTGCAAAGATACTATAAATAGTTAATTTTGAGCAATGCTTTTGAGCAAGGCGCTTCAAGCAGTTTTCAATGGGCATCATAGATATCGTCATACTCTGCTGTTTGCTACCCTGTCTTTATTTCGGAGCGAAGAACGGCTTTCTCAGACAGGTCATATCCCTTGTAATCATCATAGTCGGCATCAAGCTGTCGATCTCGTTCAGCGCTCCCGTGGCCGAATGGCTGGGCAGCCGCATCGAGCTTCAGCCCGTGTGGACATCGGTCATAAGCTTCACAGTAGTCTTCATCGCGGTGGCGCTCGTCTTCGCCCTCGTCGAAAAGTTGCTGAACGCGGTCATCAAGATCACAATGCTCGGCTGGCTGGACCGTCTGCTGGGCATCCTCTTTTCTATGCTGAAGGTGGTGGTCCTGCTGAGCCTGCTTGCCTACTTCGTGAACTCCGCCAATGAGCTCCTTGGCTTCATCAGCGAGGAGGATCTGGCTGATTCCAATTTCTTCAAACCACTTTTGGATTTGTCAGACAAGATATTTCCGGCTTTGAAGTCGATAATCCAAAAACAGCCAGTTTCTGACGTTCCGACAATAGTTGCATAATTGTCGACAGCCTATATTTTTTTCTATTTTTAATCGCCTACTTTGCCTTGAGCAAGCGGGAGCGTAGCTGTGCGTGTGCCTGACGAAGGGGGACGGCCCAAGTACTGCTGCAGATGGCAGACTCCCGTTTGCTTTTGGATGTATGAAAAAGGTAAAGGGAATCAGACAACACGATGCTACGGACTGTGCGGTGGCCTGCATAGTCTGGGTGGCGAGGTGGTATGGCCTCAGCCTGCCTCTGGTGACGGTGCGGCAGATGTGCGGAGCGACCGTGCAGGGCACTACTATCAAAGGAGTGCTCGACGGCTGCTCTGCAGTGGGCCTTGACGCAAGGGCGTTCAAGTCGGTGGCGAAGGATGTGGAAACGCTGCGGCAGGTGCCGAGGCCTGCAATCCTGCATCTGGAGACGGACGAAGGTATGCTGCATTTCGTGGTGCTGAGCGGCGTCAGCCACAAGGGCTTCGTGATAATGGACCCGGCCCGGGGAACCCTTGAGACGGTGTCCGCCGACCGTCTCGGCCGGCAATGGAGCGGATACATCGTCCTTTGCGAACCCGGGGAAAACTTCGTCAGGGGCGACAGGACCGTCAATCCGGTTAGAAGGCTTGCCCGCATCACGAAAGTCTATGGAAAGCAGCTGGCCCTGACAATGGCCGCTTCCATCCTATATATTATTATATCCCTCAGCACGTCGATATTTCTTCAGAGGATAGTGGACGACGTGATTCCGGGCGGAGAGGCAACGGTCCTCACCGCCGTGACTGCGGCAATGTCGCTGCTGGCCGCTCTGGCGTTCGCCTGCGGCCTGACCAGAGTGACTTCGGCGCTGCAGGCCTCCATAGGAATTGACTATTCGCTTGTAAACGACTATCTGAACCATCTGTTCACCCTGCCTGTCGGCTTCTTCACGCTCCGGGGGAGCGGCGAGCTGGCCTCCAGGGTGTACGATGCCATGAAAATACGTTCTTTCATCGTGACTGGTATGACTACCCTTATGCTCAGTCTGTGTACCCTGCTTGTCTCGTTCGCCCTGATGTTCACCTACTACTGGAAACTGGCCTTGTTAATGCTGATGTTTATACCGTTGTACACCGTTGTGTACGCAGTTTCCAACAAGGTGAACAAAAAGGCGAACCGGGACATAATAGAGTCGACGGCTGCGTTTGAGGAGAAGACGGTGGAGGGCATCTCGGCCATCGGCACAATTAAATATATGTGTGCCGAAAAGGCAGTGGCGGCAAGGATAGGGAAGCAGTACGCGCGCCTTTGCGACCGGATGTACTACGGCGGCCGCTGGGCAGGCATTTTCTCGGAATCCACGGAGGTGGTGTCAAAGGCTCTCACGATAACTCTGCTGTGCGCCGGATCCATATTCGTGTTTTCGGGAGAACTGAGCGTCGGTGAGCTGGTGTCTTTCTATTCTATGATCACGCTCTTTTCTGCACCGATGGGCCAGCTCGTGGGGCTGAACGGAAGCTACACGGAAGCGAAGGTCTCTGCGCAGAGGCTGTTCGAGATTATGGATTTCGAGCCGGAGGATGTGACCGGCTCCGATGTGCCAGACTCCGGAGGTGACCTTGTCTTCAGAGACGTCTGCTTCTCTTATCCCGGCTGCAAGCCTCTCATAGAGCATCTCGACGTGACGTTCGAGGCCGGGAAACTGACTGCGGTGACGGGCGGCAGCGGTTGCGGCAAAAGCACGCTCGCAGCTCTGGTGATGCGCGGCTACAAGCCGGTCAAAGGCAGCATATCCTTTGCCGGGGTAGACATCGGCCTTTACGGCCTGAGGCAGTGGAGGAGCAGGACGGCCATCGTGCCCCAGGAGTGCGTGCTGATGAACGCGACCGTGATGGACAACATCACCGGCGGGGAGAAAGATCCCGATATGGAACGCATCGCGGCACTTGTGGTGAGCCTGGGTATGCAGGATATGCTGGACTCGCTGCCTCTCGGGCTGCTGACCAGGGTGGGCGAGAGGGGTGCTACCCTTTCCGGTGGGCAGAGACAGCGGATAGCGCTCGCCAGGGCGCTGTACCGCAGGCCCCGGCTGCTGGTGATGGATGAAGCCACATCTTCGCTCGACAGCGCCGCCGAGGCCGCAATTCTCGCTACGGTCCGCAGTCTTGCCGACGAGGGGATGACGGTCATTATGATCACGCACAAGAGAGACAATCTGGCAATGGCAGACAGGACGATAGATATGAGTCTCGCGAGCTCAGAAGGTGAAGCCTGCAGACCTTGACAATTGCAGGCAGGAATCAATCTAAAACTATTACTACTATGGAAGAAAAAAGAATGAAAGTGACCGGATTGGAGGAGATATCTTCTTCCGAGCTGGAAATCAGGGGCGGAAGTGCCGGTGAGATGATCCGGAAGATTTTGGAGATCACTGTGGCGGTGTGCGCCTTCGTCAAAAACTACTGGGGATCGATCCTGAAAGGATACAGGGACGGTTACAATTACGGATACTAAGGATTGAGGAGGATGCGTTATGAAAAACTACAATGACCTTTTCGTGGAAATCACTGCAGACGAGGCCGTCCTCGTATCAGGCGGTGTGGACTCGAGCCTGAAGGAGCTGCTGTACAACGTGGCCTTTTTCATCGGAAGGCTGGTAAGGACAATCTTCGGACCTAAGGAAGCGGTGGTGTCTGCTTTCTAAGGCTTGATGCACGCGACTGCGGCGGACCTCTGGATTCAGGGGCCCGCCGCTTTTTTTATTCGGCAGAAAAATCCTACTTTTGAGGTCTGTAATGAAAGATAGTCTGATTTTGTCGATAGAAACGAGCGGAGCGGCGTGCTCGGTTGCGCTGTCGCAGGGAGGCACGCTTGTCGCCACTGTCACCATCGACGACAGCAACCGTCAGTCGTCGATGCTGGTGCCGGCCGTCGAATCCCTTTTCCGGAAATGTTCGAAACAGATGTCCGACTGCGACGCGGTAGCTGTCAGCAGCGGCCCCGGGTCATACACCGGCCTTCGTGTCGGTGTGTCGACGGCCAAGGGCCTGTGCTATGGCCTGAAGTGCCCGCTCATCGCCGTTCCGACGCTGGAAGTCCTGCTGGCTGAGGCTATGGAGACGGAGCAGTGCGCCGGAGTGGCTTACTACGTCCCGATGCTGGATGCTCGCAGGATGGAAGTCTATCAGGCCGTCTATGACGCCGCCGGCAATTGCGTCGAGCCGGTGTCGGCCAAGATCCTGGATGCCGGCAGCTATGAAGGCCTGCTCTCCGAGGGCAAGGTTGCTTTCGTAGGCACAGGCGCCGGCAAATACGCTGACGCTTTCCCGCACCCGAACGGAGTGTATGTTCAGACGGCGCCCAAGGCCTCATATATGGCCGCGGCCGCACAGAAGGCTTTCGACGCGGGCAGGTTCGAGGACGTGGCATATTTCGAGCCCTTCTACCTCAAGGAGTTTGTGGCCGTGGTGAAGAAAAATCCAATAAAAAATTAATACCTTTACGCGATTATAAGTCATTCAACTGCAATATGAACAGAATTATCGAAAAGAAACTGCTTGCCCAGAACATCTACCTCATCAAGGTGGAAGCTCCGCGCATTGCGGCGTCTGCGCTGCCGGGACAGTTCCTGGTAGTCATCAACGACCCTAAAGGAGAAAGGATTCCTCTCACAATCAGCGATTATGACAAACAGGCCGGCACGGTGGATATGGTAATCCAGCAGATCGGCGTGTCAACCAGGCTTCTTTGCTCACGCAACGTCGGCGAGTGCTACTCGAGCGTGCTCGGTCCCCTCGGAGTTCCGTCGGATTTCGTGAAGATGAGCGATGAGGAACTCAAGGGTCGCAGGTATCTGTTCGTTGCAGGCGGCGTGGGTACTGCCCCCGTATATCCGCAGGCCAAGTATCTGCACGAAAGAGGCGCGATGGTGGATGTCATCATAGGCGCCAAGACCAAGGACCTGCTGATTTTCGAAGAGGCGATGAGCAAGGTCTGCACCAACCTCTATGTCTGCACCGACGACGGTTCTTACGGCTTCGGCGGTCTCGTGACCAAGAAGATCGAGGACCTGCTGGCAAACGGCAAGACTTACGATCAGGCTGTAGCCATCGGCCCTATGATAATGATGAAATTCGTGACGAAGACCCTGCAGCCTTCGGGCATTCCCTTGACCGTCAGCCTCAACACCCTTATGGTGGATGCCACCGGAATGTGCGGCGCCTGCCGCGTGACCGTCGGAGGCAAGACCCGTTTCGCCTGCGTGGAAGGTCCCGAGTTCGACGCCTATCAGGTGGATTTCGACGAGGCTATGCGCCGTCAGGGAATGTACAATGCGGAGAAAGTTACTTCACACACTCATAAATGCAAAATCGGGAGGGAATAACAATGCAAGATCGTTTTACCAGAGTTAAAGTCAGAGAACAGGACCCCAAGGTAAGGGCTCACAACTTTGAAGAAGTATGTCTGGGATATGACAAGGATGAGGCTATGCTCGAGGCCAGCCGCTGCCTGCATTGCAAGAAACCGATGTGCGTCGGCGCCTGCCCCGTAAATATCCAGATTCCCGATTTCATAGAGCAGGTGAAGAACGGCGATTTCGCCGCCGCGGCTGAAGTGATTTCCCGCGACAGCTCGCTTCCCGCCATCTGCGGCCGCGTCTGCCCTCAGGAGACGCAGTGCGAAGGCAAATGCATCCTCGGCAACAAGGGTGAGGCTGTAGCCATCGGCAAGCTCGAGCGTTTCGTGGCCGACTGGTCCCGTGAGAACGGCGTGAGGTTCAACGAGTGCAAGCCCGCCAACGGCAAGAAGGTAGCCATCGTCGGCAGCGGCCCGTCAGGCCTCGCCTGCGCCACCGACCTTGCGAAAGCCGGCTTCAAGGTACACGTCTTCGAAGTGCTGCATAAGGTCGGCGGAGTGCTGCAGTACGGCATCCCCGAATTCCGTCTTCCCAAGGACCGTGTCGTCAGCAAGGAAGTCGAAGCCCTCAAGGAGCTCGGCGTCGAGTTCGAGACCGACGTCATCGTGGGCCGCACGGTAACTGTCGACGACCTGATGGACAAGGAAGGCTACGACGCCGTCTTCATCGGCACCGGAGCCGGACTTCCCAGATTTATGAATATTCCGGGCGAGAACCTGAACGGCGTAGTTTCAGCCAATGAGTTCCTGACCCGCAACAACCTTATGCACGCCTACGAAGAGGGATACGAGACTCCCATCTATGCAGGAGCGAAATGCGTAGTGGTAGGCGGCGGCAACGTCGCTATGGATGCCGCCCGCACCGCCCTCCGCCTGGGTGCAGAGGTTACGATAGTTTACCGTCGTACGGAGACCGAGCTTCCGGCCCGTCGCGAAGAGGTCCATCACGCCAAGGAGGAAGGCATCGTCTTCAGTATGCTCTCCAACCCTGTCGAGGTCCTCGGTGACGAGAAAGGCTGGGTAAGAGGCGTGCGGTGCATCCGTATGGAACTTGGCGAGCCCGATGCCAGCGGACGCCGTTCTCCCATCCCCGTTCCCGGTTCTGAATTCGACGTGGAGTGCGACGTGGTGATTATGGCGCTGGGTACTTCACCCAACCCTCTGATCGCATCTACGACTCCCGGCTTGGAGACCAACCGCCACGGCTGCGTCGTCCTCAACGAGCAGGACCAGACCAGCCGCAAGCACGTCTATGCAGGCGGCGACGTCGTTACCGGCGCGGCGACTGTGATCCTCGCGATGGGTGCGGGCCGCAAGGCTGCCGCAGCCATTATGCGCGACCTCCTTCCCGAAGAATAAGCTGCTTTCGATATGGGTGTCGGCAAGTGGATCTCCGGTTTCCTGGGCTGGATGATGTTCGGCCCGATAGGGGGACTCGTGGGCTTCTTCCTCGGCACTCTTGTCGAAAAAGGCTCAGTATATACCGAGATAGGCGACGGCTCTTCTCCCTTCGGGACCGGCGGTTCCGCAGCAGGAACGGGCAGCGGCGGCTATTCCCGCGAGCAGCAGCGCACCGGGCAGCGCAACAGTTTCCTTATGAGCCTGCTCGTCCTGTCGGCAGCTGTCATCAAAGCCGACGGGCATTTCGTAAAGTCCGAACTAGAGTACGTGAAGGCCTTCCTGCGCCAGAATTTCGGCGAAGATGCGGCTGAACAGGCCAAGGACATCATCAAGGGCCTGATGGAGAAGGATATCAACATCTACGAGGTGGGCTCCCAGATCCGCCTCTATATGAACTACTCCCAGCGCCTGCAGCTCTTCCATTACCTCGTAGCCCTCGCTCAGAGCGACCACAGGGTGACGAAAGAAGAAGTCGACGTCCTCGGTGCCATCGCCTCGGCCATCGGCCTGTCTTCGGCCGACACCGACTCAATAATGTCGATGTTCAAGAACGACCTCGAGTCGGCATACCGGGTGCTTGAGATATCTTCTTCGGCCACCGACGACGAAGTCCGCAAGGCCTACAAGCGAATGGCCCTGAAATACCATCCCGACAAGGTGTCGACCCTCGGCGAGGATGTCCAGAAGGCCGCCGAGGAGAAATTCAAGAACGTCCAGGAAGCCTACGAAAAAATCAAGAAGTCAAGAGGTATGTCATAGGCCGCAAGTCTCTGTCTCATAATAGAAGAATCTGTAATATTTTGTTTTACAACACTATTATTACAGATTCTTTTTTTGTATCTTTACAAGGATTAGCTTCCCAAAAGCGTTCATTTTTAGCGGTCAACCTTTATCAAATAATTATAAACAATTGTAAATCAATAATTTATTATGACAAAATTCGAATTCAAGCAGGGGTGCAAGTATGCTATGCTGGTTCCGACGAGTATGGGACTGCGCATAACTCCCGGCGACGGTCAGCCCGTTCAATGCAGTGACGTGTTCAAACTTTATGCAACAAGTGCCGAGACCAACGTGGCCAGCGTGTCTTCATACCTGGGCCTTCCGGTGAAAGTGCTGACGACCTTCGTCGAAGGCAGTCCCTTCGCTTCATTCATCAAGGCTAATCTCCGCAGCCGCGGAATGGATTTCGAAGGAGTCGAAGTTCCCCAGGGCGGCCCTTGGGGCTACCGTCACCAGATCAATGTAGCCGACAGCGGTTTCGGCTCACGCGGACCCCGCGTATGGAACGACCGCGCCGGTGAAGTGGGACGTACCCTCAACGCCAAGGATTTTGACCTCGACCGCATCTTCGGCCAGGAAGGCGTGCAGATCGTGCACCTCTCAGGCCTTATCGCAGCTCTCAGCCCCGAGACTACCAAGTTCTGCCTCGAAATCGCAAGGGCTGCCAAGAAATACGGCTCAAAGGTCAGCTTCGACCTCAATTACAGGGCCTCTTTCTGGATCGGCCGCGAGAAGGAACTTCACGATGCTTTCAGCGAGATCTGCTCGATAGCTGACGTGCTCATCGGCAACGAGGAAGACTTCCAGCTCTGCCTCGGCATCGAAGGTCCCGAGGCCGGCGGTAAGGACATCGCAGCCAAGATCGAAGGCTTCAAGGAGATGATCAACCGCGTCCGCAAGGAGTATCCGAACGCACAGGTATACGCTACCACCCTGCGTCAGGTCAACCACACCAACAGCCACAACTGGGGCGCCATTATGTTCGAAGACGGCAACTGGCACGTTGTCGAGCCTCGCGAGATCCACGTACTCGACCGCATCGGCGGTGGTGACGGTTTCGTGGGCGGCCTGCTCTACGCTATGCTCAGAGGCTGGGAGCCCGAGAAATGGATCCAGTTCGGCTGGGCTACCGGCGCTCTTGCTACCACTATGCTCACCGACTACGGCCAGCCTGCCGACGAGGACCAGGTTTGGAGCATCTGGAAAGGCAACGCACGTGTAAAACGCTAATCCACCGAAGCTATGCTTTACTACGCAAGAGGTTCTAAAACCGACAACATCACTCCGGACGAAGTGCGCGCTGCGCTCAAGCAGGTGTTCGACGGGATGGGTCCCAAGAACAGGGTCATAGCCCTGCCGCCTGACTTTACGAGATTCAATTCGTATGCAGGCCCCATCACGGAGATGATATATGACTACTACCAGGACAAGCTGACCGACGTGATGCCCGCGCTCGGCACGCATACCGCAATGACCGAGGAGCAGATCAAGACTATGTTCGGACACACTCCCCGCGACATTTTCCGCGTGCACGACTGGCGCAACGACGTGGTGACTGTAGGCCGCGTGCCCGCCTCTTATGTGGAGGAGGTCTCTGAAGGCAAGCTGCACTACGACTGGCCCGCCCAGGTCAACAAGCTCCTCCTCGAGAAAGACATCGACCTTATCCTGTCGATAGGCCAGGTGGTTCCTCACGAGGTGGTTGGAATGGCCAACTACACCAAAAACCTCTTCGTGGGTGTCGGCGGCAGCGAAGGCATCAACAAGAGCCACTTCATCGGTTCGTCATACGGTATGGAACGCCTGATGGGGCGTCCCGGCGGTCCCGTCCGCGCCGTGTTCGAGTATGCCCGTCAGCATTTCATCCCTGATCTTCCGATAGTCTATATCCAGACCGTGCTGGCCAAGAACAACGACACCGGCAAGATGGAGCTCAAGGGTCTTTTCATCGGCGACGACGCCGAGTGCTTCCGCAAAGCCTGCGAACTGTCGATGGAGACAAACTTCATTATGCTCGACAAGCCCATCAAGAAATGCATCGTCTATCTTGATCCCGAGGAGTTCAAGAGCACCTGGCTCGGCAACAAGGCTGTTTACCGCACCCGTATGGCGCTTGCCGACGGTGCCGAGCTGATCATCCTCGCTCCGGCCCTCAAGGAGTTCGGCGAGGACAAGACCATCGACGGCCTCATCCGCAAGTACGGCTATAAGGGCACTCCCCACACTCTCGAGTGCACAGAGGCCAACCAGGACCTGCAGGACAACCTGGGCGCATCGGCCCACCTCATCCACGGTTCTTCGGAAGGACGTTTCCACATCACCTACTGCCCCGGCGACGGTATGACCCGCGAGGAGATCGAAGGAGTCGGCTTCGGCTACTGCCACTACAACGATATGGTGGCCCGCTATCCCATCGAGAGCCTCAAGGACGGCTGGAACACAATGCCGGACGGTGAGGAAATCTACTACATATCCAACCCGGCGCTGGGCCTCTGGGCGCATCCCGACAGATTCAAGGACTAACTTCAATTCAAGAATAAAAAACAAACAATACTAATGGAGAAAAAATCAGACATTGGCCTTATCGGCCTGGCGGTGATGGGTGAGAACCTGGTGCTGAATATGGAAAGCAAAGGTTTCCGCGTAAGCGTCTTCAACCGCACCGTATCAAAAGTTGAGAATTTTATGAATGCCCGCGCCAAGGGTAAGAACATCTACGGCGCAATGTCTCTCGAAGACCTCGTGGCTTCACTGGAGCGTCCCCGCAAGGTGATGCTGATGGTCAAGGCAGGTCAGGCAGTGGACGACTTCATCGAGAAGCTCATCCCGCTGCTGGAGCCCGGTGACATCATCATCGACGGCGGTAACACACACTATCCCGACACCAACCGTCGTACCGCTTACGTAGAGAGCAAAGGTCTGCTCTACATCGGTACCGGCGTTTCAGGCGGAGAAGAGGGAGCCCTCAAGGGTCCGTCACTTATGCCCGGCGGTTCTAAGGCAGCCTGGCCCATCGTTGCTCCCATCTTCCAGAAGATCTGCGCACAGGTCGCTGACGGCCCTTGCTGCGACTGGGTTGGCGAGAACGGTGCAGGCCACTTCGTAAAGATGGTCCACAACGGTATCGAGTACGGCGATATGCAGCTTATCTGCGAGTGCTACCAGATTATGAAGGATCTGCTCGGTATGAGCAACGAAGAGATGAGTGAAGTGTTCACGGAGTGGAACAAAGGCGACCTCGACAGCTATCTCATCGAGATCACCCGCGACATCCTCGCATACAAGACTCCGGAAGGCGAAGCAGTCGTCGATTTCATCCTCGACACCGCCGGCCAGAAGGGTACCGGCAAATGGACTGCCATCTCAGCTCTCGACCAGGGTGTTCCGTTGACTCTTATCTCAGAAGCCGTGTTCGCACGCTGCCTGTCAGCCCAGAAGGACGAAAGGGTCAAGGCTTCCAAGGTTCTTGCAGGTCCGCGCCCCGCATTCAAGGGTGACAAGAAAGCGTTCCTCGCCGACCTCCAGAAGGCTCTCTTCGCAGCCAAGATCATCTCTTACGCCCAGGGATACACTCTGATGCGTGCCGCTGCCAAGGAGTACGGCTGGGATCTTAACTACGGCGGAATCGCCCTTATGTGGCGTGGCGGCTGCATCATCCGCTCAGTCTTCCTGGGCAAGATCAAAGATGCATTCACCAACAACCCTGCCCTCGAGAACCTTATGGTCGATCCGTTCTTCTGCAAGAAACTGCAGGAGGCTCAGGAAGGCTGGCGCAACGTGCTTGCTACAGCTCTCACCAACGGTATTCCCGTTCCGGCCCTCACCGCAGCCCTCACTTACTATGACGGCTATCGCTGCGACCGCGTTCCTGCCAACCTGCTCCAGGCTCAGCGTGACTACTTCGGCGCCCACACTTACGAGCGCACAGACCGTCCGCGCGGAGAGTTCTTCCACACCAACTGGACAGGCCACGGCGGAGACACCATCTCCGGCACCTACACCGCATAGTGCGGCATTCTCCGATATGGAAAAGGATGGCTCACACCGGGCCATCCTTTTTTATTGTCTGAGAGCCCTTGCAGGGCTTAGCTTGTCTCTGTGCTGTGGCCGGCCTGGCCGGACTTCTTATGGCGCCTGTTGGGCTGAGGGGCTGCTTTTCCGGGCGCAGGGATTTCGTCGTCTGAGAAATAGTAATACCAGTAGCTGTCGCTGTAGAACTGCGGAAGGCTGCCGGGCTGGGCAAGGACTTCGCCCTGGAACGAGGAGTAGCGCTGGAGCGTCTTCTCGCTGATGCCTTCAGACCTGCCTGCCAGCACGAGCGCCTCCTCATAGTAGCGGGGGATTGCAGGGTATCGGTCCCTGGCCGAATCGAAGACTGCCTGGAAGTCGTCCAGGTTCTTCTGCAGCAGCAGCGAGCACAGCACCCTGTCGAGTGAGGCAGGAGCGTTGATGCCGCCTGCTCCCAGAAGGATGAGGTTGGCCAGCGGGTCGCGGGTGATCAGAGGGACGGCTGTCCGGAATGCGAGGCTGTCGGCCTCGCGGGGAGTGCATTCGGCCATACGGTCAGTGAAATGCCGTACATACTGTGAGTGAAGGGTGCTTCTCGAGAGCACTGCGGCGTATTTGCGGGCAAGGTCGTAGTTGCCGATTGAGTAATAGTCTGAGAGCAGACGCCTCAGCACAAGGAAACTCTGTCCGTGGTCTTGATACGTGGCCAGCTGGAAGTAATTGTGGATGGCCTCGTTCGGACAGTGCAGCGTCTCGTAGAGGACGGTGTTGAAGAAGTAGCGGACTTCGTCTTCCGGCCGTTCGCAAAAATCGAAATCATTGCGGCTTTGGACGGGATATCTGAAAAGTTCATCTCCCAACCTGCCTTTTTCTCCCATCGCCAGGAAGGCGTAGGGCATTATTTCGGGGTCGGCAGCAGCCCGCTCAGGCGTCGCGATGGCCAGTATGCGGTCCCAGTCGGACATTACGGCTGCGACTTTCAGCGATGCTGTCCTCTCGCGCTCACGTATGGTGCCGGACAGGGCCAGGAAGAGGAATGCTCCGGATGTGAGAATGGCGCTCGCGGCCAGATCCGTCCAGAATGGCAGCGTCTTGCGCGCTTGCCTGCGAGGCAGCAGCCGGCTCGCGAGCCAGACCAGGAACAATATCAGCACTGCGGCCACCCCGCGTCTTGCGGTGGGAGCGAAGGCTATTGCAATCCACAGGGCGCAGCTGAGGGCGGCGGGCAGGATGTCCGTGTACAGGGCGAAGCGCCTCAGTATGCTGCGGGTCAGGAAGAAGGCTGCCGTCACTGCGGCGGCGACGATAAGCGGAGCGTAGACGCCGAAGCGGAAGAACTGGGTCAGGAAGTCTGCTATGATGCCTGACAGGGGGAACGGGGTCCGCAGCATTGTGGAGAAGTAGTCTCCGCTGAGCAGGAACAGCCCTTCATACTCCTGCAGGACGAAACTGTCCTTCTGGATGAGGAGCGTAGAGAGGAACGCCCCGGCGAAAAGTATCAGAGGTGAGACCAGTTTTTTCATCGGGCGAACATTGTGCTGACTTGTTTGGACAGTGACCCCGGGTCTGCATTGACGAATTCCGGGATGTTATATGAAGTGAGGCGGAGTGTGTTGTGCTGCGGGTCCTTCTGGGGGAGCAGGAACGGTTTGGTGAAATGGCCTTCTCCGTCGAAGTGGGAGAAGAACAGACGGGTGTACCGGCCGTCTATCCGGCGGCTGGAGAAGACTATCCAGCGTCCGTTGGGCGACCACGAGTGGTAGCTGTCCGCATCGGGGCTGTCGAGTTCGTCTGCCCTGCGGACTTCGCCGCTCTCCAGGTCGAGAAGCCACAGGTCGGCCTCCTTGTGCCAGATGGGGAAGGTGCCGTAGGCTGCAGCGGTGAAAAGCATCCATTTGCCGTAAACTCTCGGGAATGAGACGGAGAGAGTGTCGCTTGTAAACACGGTCCAGGGCTCTCCGCGGAATTCACCGTCGCTGAAACGGATCGCCTTGAGGGCATAGCGGATGCTGCCCCGGCTCAGAGGAACATTCTCCGGCTGCGGGGCGCTGCAATAGTAGAGGATATCGCCTGCGGGCGACCAGGCGGGGAAGGTCTCCATCTCCTGCTCGTTGAACAGGGGTGCGTAAGTGGTTACTGAGTCTGTCTGGAGGTCCATCAGTATGATGTCCGAGAAGTGGTCGTACACTTCCACAGGCTGGGAACCGGTGATGGGGAAACTCTGCTGGGTGGAGTTGGAAGAGAAGGCTATGTATCTGCCGGAAGGATGCCAGGCCGGGTAGGTTCCCTGCCGCTTGGGGCCGATGGTGGCCAGGTTGAGCAGGCGCAGATTGTCACCGTCGCGGAAGATCGTGCCTCCGCCGGGACCGCGGGCGTGGAACATCATCCTGGAAGGATCTCCGCCGGCAAAATTGTGGCAGTTGACGCAGCCCCAGCCTGTCGCGCTGTTGTGCACGATGGCCGTTTCCTTGTAGGATGCGAGCTCCCTGGAATAGATGCCCATCTGTCTCCAGCCCTCGTAATTGGGCTCTATCAGTCGGTAGGCTATGTAAGGGGGAATCTCGTCGCGGGAGATGAAGACCTTGAAGGGGGCATATTCGATGCCTTGGCGGCTGCCTTTCTCCCAGGCCTTCACGTAGTAGAAAAGGGTGTCGGCGATGCGCTCCGTGCGACAGGACATCTCCCTGCCGTCAGCCATCTCGAAGCTGAGTGCGGCCATAGACTCCGGCACAGTCACCCCCACGTAGTCGGGGAAAATCTCCGGGCAGCCGTCGTCCGGCGTGAACTGGACCCGGTTGCAGGCTGCCGCCACCAGAAGGCAAAGCACAATCAATACCTTTTTCATATCCCCAAAGATATCAAATTACTCTAAAATCTTAAATTTGTATAAACAAAGCATTACAGATATGGCACTCGAACAACAGATACAAGAAGACATTAAGGCGGCTATGAAGGCCAAGGATGCCGTGGCTATGGCAGCCACCCGCGCCATCAAAGGCGAAATACTTCTTTTCAAGACCAGCGGAGCAGCTGTGGGCGAAGTCACCGACGGCGACGTGCTGAAGATGATACAGAAGCTCATCAAGCAGCGCCGGGAATCTGCGGAGCAATATGCTGCCGCCGGACGTCAGGAGCTTGCCGACAATGAGCTGGCCGAAGCTGCAGTGATGGAGAAATATCTTCCCAAGCAGCTTTCAGCCGAAGAAGTCAGGGCAAAGATCCAGGAGATAATAGCTCAGGTAGGAGCCACATCCATCAAGGATATGGGCAAGGTGATGGGCGCTGCCAACAAGGCCTTGGCCGGCCTCTCTGACGGCCGCACCATCTCCGGCATCGTCAAGGAGCTGCTCTCATAGCTTGGTAACACTCCTTATCATACTTGTCACTTCCGCAGTCAGCATCCTGTGTTTCAACGGGAGGCTGAATTACCACGCCCTGAAATTCAATGCCTGGGCGGTATGGAACCGCAGGCAGTGGTACCGCACACTCAGCTACGGCTTAGTTCACGCAAACTGGGGGCATCTGATTTTCAATATGCTTACGCTGTACTTCTTCGGAAGTGTAGTGGAGAAGTATTTCGCGGCTGCTTTCGGAAGCCTGCGCGGACTTGTCCTCTATGCGGTGCTGTATGTCACCGCCATCGCAGTATCAACTGTCGCGGACCTGCTCAAGTTCAGGAACAATCCTGACTACAATGCGGTGGGAGCGTCCGGCGCGGTATCGGCTGTTCTGTTCGCCTCAATCCTCTTCGAACCGCGGATGGGCATCTACATCTTCTTCATTCCAATCCCGGTTCCCGGATATATCTTTGCTCCGCTGTACCTGCTTTACTGCTGGTATATGGCCAGGCGTAACATCGACAACATCGGCCACTCGGCCCACTTCTGGGGAGCCGTATACGGCCTGCTATTCCCTCTGGTCTGCCGTCCCGGCATTATTGCGCATTTTCTGTCCCAGCTGGGTTTATAGCGGAAGTTTACTATCTTTGCCGTATGCTTATACTCATAATCACCCTCTTTACACTAGCGGTGTTTGCCGTGCTGATAGTGCTGGCAGGCGTCAAAGGTTTTTTCAAGGGGGCGACTGAGGAATTCCACCGGCAGCACGGCGTCCTGACAAAAATGTTCCGCAATCTCAAGGCCCGCGGCATCTGGCGCAGCAGACACAAATCCGCCAAAGGTCTCCCCAAAGACGACGCCCAGGACATAGATCCCGAACTCTGACAGGCAGCCCTTCTCTTTTTGAACATTATCCGATATTAAGCGTTTAAAAACGGCTTAAGTGGATATCATTTCTCTTATTTGCAATAAAAACGTAAGAGTATGAAAGAGAGAAATGATTACTGGATGCGGGAAAGGGAGTGCGAGATTTCCTTTGCGTCTTGCGAGCCCTGTTTTATGATTACTACACAACAACAAGACTGGCTTATGTATAAGTCGCGGGAAGAATTCATCGCAGGAACAAACATTACTGCGATAGCTGCCGGCCTTTCCGACTTTGCTATCCTGGATGATGTGCAGATGAACAACCATCATCATATCCTTGGTGCCGGAACACAGAATCAGGTGGAATCCTTTGTGCGGATCTTTTCTGACAAGATGAGACGTTTTCAGAATACCGTGGGCAACGGCTCGTTGAGAAACTGGACAATCAGGATAGATGAAACTTCCGACCTTCAACAATTCAGGAACCGGACAGCGTATATTGACAGAAATCCTTACGTGGTCAGGCTTGACAGCACTCCTTCGGGCTACCCCTGGAGCAGCGCAGGATTGTTCTTCAATGGTAATATGTGGATGATGGTCAAGGGCGATTCATTCAATTCGCTAAGCGTAGATATGCGGCGGGTTATCTGCAGGTCAAAGACGATCGATCTGCCAGATTCGTACAGGGTATTTCAGGGAATGATCCTCAGAAGCAGCTTTGTGGATTATCACCGTACTGAAAGTATGTTCAACAGCGCTAATCAGTATTTTTCACTGCTTTACCGCCGGGGAGAAGCAGATGTCGAAATTGCCAGAATGCTTGGCGAAGGCATCCAACTCCCCAATGAAGATGTCTTCCAGACGGTCTCAGGCTGGTTTAAAGGTAAAAAGATCAGGGACTTGAGTTTGCAGGAGAGACTATATGCCGCCAGGAAGATGAAAACAGAACTGGCTTGCGCTAACAAGCAAATCGCCCAGATTCTCAGGCTACCCACAGAAGCCGTTGACAAAATGTTCCCTCGCGCACAATAGCCCGTCCGTCGGTCACGTTTTAGCTCTTTCCCGTGGCTGGAACTGCGCGTATGCCGCTGGAAGGGAAGCAAGGCCTTCGGGGGGTTCCGTTCGCCTTCGGCTCACTCCAATCCCTCCCAACGCCTGCTTCGTCCTGCTTCGCAGAACTCGCATTCGTCGGGCCCCTCCCACTCTGCGCGCCGTGGGCGGCCAGCCCCCCGAAGACCTTGCTTCCCTTCCAGCGGCATCTTCCCGACATTCGCATTGACGCTCCGTCTGCTGCCGTCTGGGGAATAGATCCAAAGTGGAAACACAATGGGATAGGTCACGCTCGCGGAAGAGTTGTACGGCCGGGATTTTGGGCGATTTCCCGGCCGAACGTTCGCGGAAGAATCACACGGCCGGGATTATGGGCGATTTCCCGGCCGAACGTTCGCGGAGGAGTTGCACGGCCGGGATTATGGGCGATTTTCCGGCCGAACGCTCGCGGAAGAGTTGCACGGCCGGGATTATGGGCGATTTTCCGGCCGAACGCTCGCGGAAGAGTTGCACGGCCGGGATTATGGGCGATTTTCCGGCCGAACGCTCGCGGAAGGGTCACACTGTCTTTCCCTGAAAATAGTTGACTCACAAAAATGAGTTAACGATGTTTGTTTATCAGACAGAAAAACGATTGAAGTACTACGATCAGGTAGTCGAGATTTATCAAAAAACCGGTTATTCGGCTTATCGCATTGCAA
>JAEEGL016815366.1_pt1 | contig 64685 bp, 40 predicted proteins | sample 9134231 | NCBI WGS metagenome assembly JAEEGL01 (sample SAMN16246548, study PRJNA631951) | gut metagenome | biome: gut microbiome; feature: rumen; material: fiber-attached | host: Bos | place: Iran: Karaj | collected 2018-10
CCATACACAATTTCATCGTTAGCTTACTGGCTGGAATAGCTGCCTATTGTCTCTTCCCGAAGAAACCGACAATCAACATCCAGTTCTATACTGATAATCAGCTGACTCTCTTCTGATTGTTTTCATCGAACTCACGTTATTATACCTATTATTTGTTTGACCCTTGTAGAAGGCATAAGCAGCCGCAGTAGGCGCTGCCTGTCGGTTGCGACTCAGAGGTGTTGTCCTTATCGCCCAGGCTGAAGTCCTTGAGCACTGCTCCAGCTGGTGGCTCTGGGAAAGGCCATTGCAGTCCAGTGCCCGTGGCTTTGGCATATGCCTCGGCACGGCACCAACATTGAGCAAAGAGACGTTCGCGCTCCGCTTCGTCGGTGGCCATGGCCAATAGCGCTCGGTCGGCGGCGGAGAACATACGGCGCACTATATCGGGTCGGTAGCGCGTCACTCGCTGCAAGTCGACCCCTATCTGGCAGGTGGTAGCACTTGCATTCCTGAGCATGGCAGCAGCCACGAGCGAACCCGAATGCGAGAGGTTGAACAGCAGTTCGGGATGATGAGCAAACGAAGGTTTGCCATGCTCGCCCTCGACGTATGTCATCTCACATTCATGCAGACCATGTTCAGACAGCAGGCAGTCGAGCAATAATGCCACGCCTATGCTGAGGGCGCGATTGCGAGGGTTGCCGCATGCCTCGGCTTTCTCACGACGATAGCTGGAGAGATGCTGTAATGCTTCTGTCTGCAAGGCTGGGTCGGCGAGTAGGTTTGAGATATCGGCCACCAAGAGATGTACGTTTCCAGTGGCGCTCTCGCTGCCCTCACTCATTTCGATATTTTGCTCCAATACGATTGTCAGAGCATCGATTGTGCAACAAGAGACATTTATTGGCATCGTTTTGTGGGTTTATTTAGTGAGTTCTGCATTCTTGTGGCTACAAATGTAGTGTGTTTTTCTGACATTATGCGATAAAACGGCCTCTTTTTTCGTTAGGTATCGTAAAAAGTCTCTTTTAGCAGTACTTTAGGAGATGACAAATTTCTTTATTAAAGGTCGATAATTTAATGAAATGACAAAAAAATGCCGATTCTCTTTTGTGTTACAAACAAAACGTGTATTTTTGCACCTCGTAAACCAAAGATCATTATTTCAGGAATGAGAAAGACACTCTTTACGGGCTTATTCGCCACCATCATTTCCCTTTTCGTTTTCACCCCTCTTCAGGCAGAACCTATTAGTCGACAGCAGGCGCGCCAGCGTGCCGTTGACTTCCTTCGCCAGCAGAATTCCCAAGTCACGCTTAGTACCGCCGTTGCCCATAAGGCGCCAAGCCGAAGCACTGGTGCCACGTCCGATCAGGCTTACTATTACGTCTTCAATGCCGATGTCGGTCCAGGCTTCGTCATCGCCTCGGGCGATGATTGTGCGCGCCCCGTCTTGGCCTACAGCGAGCAAGGAACTTTCGATATCGATAGTATCCCCGAGGGCATGCGCTACCTGCTCCAGTCCTATGCCGATCAGATAGCATGGGCTCAAGAGCGAGGCCTTGCTCCCTATGTCGACTCGCCCCTGAAGGCTTCGCGTGTGACCATCCCTCATCTCGTGGAGACATCATGGGATCAAGAATCGCCCTATTACAATAATTGCCCTAAGACTAAGTCGGGATTATTCGGCTCTCAGCAGACCTGTCTGACAGGTTGCGTAGCCACGGCCATGGCTCAAGTGCTTTACTATTGGGGCCGTCAGAAAGGGTACAATAGCATCGGCTCGACGGCTATTCCTGCCTATACGACCAACTCGAACTCCATCAGCGTGGATGCGTTGGAGGCGGTCAATGCCTTCGATTGGAGCAGTATGACAGCCAGCAAACCGACTTCGACTGCCGCCAAGACGGCTGTTGCAACGCTTATGCGTTATTGCGGGCAGTCGGTTAACATGGATTATGGCACAAGCAGTCAGGGCGGTTCGGGCGCCTATAACTTTGATGTCCCCTATGCGTTCAAGAACTATTTCGGGCTCGCGGGTAGTGCGCACTACGTCAATCACAGCGACTTTAGCGATGCGGAGTGGGAAGAACTCATATACGATGAGTTGGCTGCCGGCCGCCCCGTCGTCTATGGTGGCGCAAGTTCTTCTACAGGTGGTCATTGCTTTGTTTGCGATGGCTACGACAGCCAGAACAACCGCTATTATTTCAATTGGGGATGGAGTGGCAGCTACAATAGCACCTCCTTTGCCCTCTCGGCCTTGACTCCTGGTTCCTACAACTTCAATAGCGGTCATGATGCCATTGTAGGCATTCAGCCCAAGGCTTTGGAGACACCCGAACAGGTGGCGCAGGCTGCCAATGTCCGCCTCTATGGCCTCGACCTGAAGAGCGGTTCGACTCTCTTGCGTGGCCATCGTAGTGAAAATGGCGCCTCAAGCATTAACCTTATGGGTCTCGTCCAAAACACATCGGGCATGGACCTCAACCTGGAGACGACGATGGGCATTTACGATACCGATGGCAACTTCATCGGGACGACGGAAATTGAAGAGAAAGACTATGATGCCAGTACAGGTATCTATTATTTCATGAAGCAGTTCTCGTTTGGCGAGGAGTTGCCTTACGGCACTTACAAGCTCATTCCTCTCTGCCGTCAAATAGGCACAGACGCTTGGAATACCATTGCCGGTGGTCGGGACTACTATGTGCAAGCCGTGGTCGATGCCGGTGGCGCTGAGATTCATCTCGCGCCAGCCGAAGGTATCCAAGTTACGGTCAGGCAGACGGGTTCAAACAACAGATACGCGAATACGGCCACCATCACCAATGTTGGCTGCAAGACCTTCACAGGCAGTTTATACGTTGTGGTCGATGACGACTATAGCAGTTACTCGACCATATCCGTTTCCTCGCTCGCCCCAGGAGCCTCCGTCGACAAGACGTTTACTTACAAATATGCCATCACCAGTACGACGCATAAACTGAGTATCGAGGGTATGGCTGGCGCCTACTATACCAACCAGCCTAAGGCTAATCTGACATGGGAGTGCGATTGGCCTAGCAGCGATGACGATAACCACATCTTCCGTCCGACCTACGACTTTGTTGTCCGTCTCACGAATACCGACTTGGGTGATTTCAGTGGGCCGGTAGTGGCTACTCTCTATGAGCACGGAAAGGCTGAAAGCACAGGTGTGTCCAAAACGATCGATGCCACCATCGCGGCAGGAGAGACAAATGAGTACACGTTCAGTTTCAACAACGTAGTTCCCGATAAGGTCTATAATCTGAAATTCACTTATGACGGAGAAACATACTACTTTGGCCAAAGCGGTACCGACGATGACGAGAATATCATCTATTACTACCCCGATTTCTCCTTCACGATGTCCAAGGGCATCAGCGTAGGCTTGCCCGATGATGTCATTTACCATCTTGATGTCGACGGCACCCTTGACATTCCCGAGGATGCTCTTTATGTCGATGCCCGTACCTCGGCCGATCTTACGACTATCGGCGATGGCGGTAATGCCAACACGCTCTTCCTTCTGCCCGAGAGTGCTACCATTCCGTCGGCGCTCGTAGGGCGTAATGTTGTCGTGGACGGAAGAGCGGATGCTATTGCCATTGACGATGCGTTGGGCTTTGCTACGCCCGTCGATTTTACGGCCACGCAAGTCGCCTATCGACGTACGATAGAGGCTGGAGCCTCTGAGGAGGTAGCCAATTGGCAGACCCTCGTTGTACCTTTCGATGTAGACGAGGTCTGTGTTGGCGAGAAGGCAATCGATTGGTATCACTCTGCCGATGACACGGGCAAGCAGTTCTGGGTGATGGCCTTCACGGGTGAAGACGAGGAGGGCGCTCTCTTCAGTCATGCCGAACAGATTGCAGCCAATAAGCCTTACCTCATAGCTGTTCCTGGCGACGTGTGGGGCGAGGCCTGTAACCTTGAAGGACAGCAACTCACGTTCAGCGGGCATAACGCCGCTTTCTGTGCCGAGGCTCCAAAGGGCGTTGTCAGTCATGGCGGAAAGTATGATTTCATCGGACGGGTTTATCAGACCGTTCAGCATCGCAAGTATGTCCTTACGTCTGCCGGCGACCGCTTCGCCTACGCCGATGAGTTTACTGCCGATCCCTTCCGCGCTTATTTTGTGGCTTACGATGATCTTGGTGCGCAGGCGGATGTCAACCTTCCGATGCCGATGCCCGTTCCTGCAGCGCCTGCCCTGTCGGTTGGCGATGTCAATAGCGATGGCCTTATCACAATTGCCGATGTCACCGCTCTCGTCAATATAATCCTCGGCAAGGGTGATTCCGGTTCTGTCGACCAATCCATAGTGGATGTCAATGGAGACAAAAAGATCACTATCGCCGATGTCACGGCTCTTGTCAATCGGATCCTTGGCCAGCTATAAAGTACCCTCTCAAGCGCTTCTCTTAGAATTAATAGCTAAGCTGCCACGGGCTTTTATTAATCTGTTCTCTATCCGATTAGTAAGCCCGTGGTTTCTATAGCATCTATAGTATCTATAGTTTCTATAGCATCTATAGTTTCTATAGCTTCTATGGCATTTTTTCTTCGCTGAAACCTATAAGAGCGGCTGTTCTTCCCCTTCTTCGTCTCTCCAAAACAACCTTTTTTCTTCACTTTTCCCTTCTTTTGCGACAAAAAAAAGGCGGGGTGCATGGCTTTTGTCGCGAATACAGCCGCCTGTCGTATACTACGAACACTTTTCTCGAAAAAAAGTTTGGAATAGGGCATTTTATACCCGTACCTTTGCAGTGTCAAAAGAAACAAGCGAGACAAGACAATACATAATCATCACCTAAAAACATTACAACAATGAAACCGAATTACTTCTCCCTCATGGCTCTCGTAAGCCTCATGACGATCTCCGTTGAGAGCAAGGCCCACGACAAGATTATCCCAGTAGAAAAACTCCCTGCAGCAGCCAAGGCTTTCATCAAGACGCACTTCCCAGGCATGCACATCTCTTACGCAGAGAAGGATGGTTATTACGCCCGGACCTATGAAGCCAGGCTCGTGGACGGAACGGAAATAGATTTCGATAAGAACGGCAATTGGGACAAAGTTGACTGCTACATGAGCGCAGTCCCCGACGCCATCGTCCCCGCTCCCATCGCCGCCTACGTCCTCAGTAACTTCCCCGACTGCGACATTGTCAAAATCGACAAAGAACGCTACGGTTACGAGATCGAACTCTCCAACGATTTAGAGCTGAAGTTCAACCAGCAGGGACAACTCCTATATATAGATGATTAAGTGAGCGGCGAATAAAGGAAGCCATTTACGCGAACGGTCGCAACGGCCTACGCGAACGGTCGCATCGCTTCACACGAATATACGCTCAGGCCTACGCGTATATAGGTAACGGCCTACACGTATATAGGTAACGGCCAACGCGTATAATCGCATTCGCCAACGCGCTTAGTCACTCCCCCCCCATAACTGTTTTTAGGGTATTTATGATTAGCGTCGCTACATTCATTGTAGCAAAGCAGGCGGGACAGAGAAATCAACTCTCTGCCCCGCTTTTCATGTGATGATATGTCGGTGTGTTACTTGCCGAGGATTACATTGACGAGTGCTGTGACGTCAGCGATGGTAATCGCTTCGTCACCGTTCACGTCGGCAATATCAGCGCGGTACTCGGTGGTCTTGCCTAGGATAATATTGACGAGAGCAGTCACGTCGGCGATGGTGATGACACCGTCGCAGTTGACATCGCCAATGGCAAAGTCTGGACGTCCGAAGACGAGTTCGAGTGAAGTCGCCTCATTGTCCTCGCTGAGGGCATTGGCACTGAGGACGGCTTGGCCCGCTTCGACGATGGTGTATTCGTCTGTGGTAGTCGCGAACTGCTGACCATCGAGACGGAAGTATTCATCGGCCCAGACGATCGTCTTTGCGAGTGTGCATTCCAGCAGGTTGTCGCTCACGTCGGCTGTTGCTTCGGCATCGGTCGTGGGGATGCTGAGCTCAGCATTTGCCTCGCCTTTGAAGACCAATGCGGTACCTGCAGGGACAATGCCACTGACCGATTCCAGGATAAGTTCGTTGTCGTTGACTTCAACAGCTTTCCATGCGGTGTAACCATTTGCTTCGGCATCGCTGAGGTCGAGCGTGTAGTTGGACGCGAATGTAGCAAGACCATTGCTGTCGAGGATGAAGTCTTCGGTTGCCATGTCGGAGCCTGCACCCATGGATTCGACAACGATGTCATCGATGAATCCGCGCTTGCCCGTGAAGGTAAGGACGAGGTCGCCCGTGGCGTCGATGATGTCGATGGCGTAGTCTGTCCATTCGCCATTGGTCAGGGTGATTACCGAGTCACAAGTGAGCGTGCCGCCGGTAGCGTTGACGGTGAGGGTGTTGGAGCCGGAGCCCCAGCCTGCAGCACTAAAGGTGAGTGTTCCGTTACCACTAAGGCCAATCGGACTTGACTTCAGAGAGCCATCGTCACCTGACGTACCAATTTTAGCGCATTCCTTGCCAATGTACATTCTAGTCATTTCTCCCCAAGTCTCATCAGACGTGCTGCTTGTGGTAAATTGTTTTGAAGCCACTGAACCAGTATATGAGCTGTCGCGTCCACCGGTACCCGGGAATTGACTGAATCTCTCTGCAAAGAGCGTCTCTGCTTGCATGTTAGCCTTTGCGCCTCCGATGGGCTCAGGCTGAGCGACCGCGAGCTCGAAGTCATCGCTGCCTGCATAGTAAGAGCTGGTAGCCGCGGTGCTGACGGTGGCATGCAATTTGCCGGCATAGATGGGCGTGATGGTGAGTCCGCTGACGGTAGCTGCCTCGGCAGGAACGACAGAGAGCGTTGCAGGTCCGCCAGTGATAGCGTCAGTGCTGAGCGAGTAAGGAGTCCTGTAGTCCGTCTCGGCCTCGTAAGCGAAGTCGAAGACAGGATCTTGCTGCTCGGTGGTAGCGGTCTTGAAGTTGATGATAATCTTCGAGATTTGAGTGTTGCTGTTCGACAGTACCTTGAATGTGTAGATAGTGCCTGCAGTTTGGTAACCTTCTGCTATTACATAAGTGTTGGTGACATTCTTGGCGCCAGTCGTTTTAGTGCTGACGGCAACATCACCGACATAGATGTTCTGTTGGACGTACTCAGACGCAGTGGCCGTGCCTACGACGTCTATGCTCTCTACATCGTATTCGAATGCAGGCAGAGTGAGGTAAGCTCCTTGTTTTCCTAACAGCAATTTAACGCTATTGTTCCAATAATATCCATTGCCCTCCGAACCCGCAACGGTGATGGTATAGCCATCCTTGGTATAGTCTGCAGCATCGACAACTATATTGTCTTTACTATCAGGCAATCCCCAATCGTTGGATGCGAAGTCGAAGATGAGGGTGCTGGGCTCCTCGTCGTCGCCGCCAGAGACGTCGATGGTGAATGCCTCGCTCATTTTATCGCCCCAGATATACTCTGCGAGTTCGGGGAAGTCCACAAAGGGATTGCGGTTCTTCTGAACCTCGTAAACGCGGTTGATGCGAGTCTGCTCCCATTCGTCCACGGGATCTTGACGATGCCATTGGAGGAGCATATTAACAAAATCTTGCGATTTAAAAGTTGGATAGTCTTCTTGGACAAAAGATACGACTGCATCTGTCCGTTCTTCCCAGGCGACATCAGGATAGCACGTGGCGACATAGAAGTAAATACGGGCGAAATCGCCTTTGTTCTCGTCACAAGGCTCGAAGACCATGTCCCCGTTTGCGTCTTGACCCGTCTTCACGCGGGTGTTAGGATCGGAATTGCTATTGGGGTAAGATGGATCACCGACGACGACGCCAAGCGGATAATTCAGTTTCGCAAGGTTTGCCTTAGCATCGGAAGGTATTACTTGAATGAGATCGTTGCCGACAGGTATGGTAAGACTGCCTCCCCACCAACTTTTGGGTACTACATGCTCCTTGTTCATGCCACTGACGGACGAACCATCACCGTTGAAATAGAAAGTATTGTCAGAGTAATAGTCAAAAACCTTGTATTGTCCTTCGCTATTGGTCTCCCCTTCGATATAGTCTACTTGCTCATAAGCTTCCCATAGGTTGCCGTATCCAAGTTTCGTGTGATTGGCAATAATCGTTTTGAGGGCGGCTTTGAGTTCAATGCATGTTTTTCCGTTGGCTTTTCTATAATACGAATTGATGTCCTGCGCCAGAGCGACGATGACGAGGACGAGGAAGGAGAGGATGGAGAGCAGACGCCGATTCATGAAGTAAAATATTGGGGATTCGTTTCCTGTTGATGTTCTTGTTATTTTTGTCGAATGAAGATGTTCATGGGCGTTCCGCTGAAGTTCCAACGCTCACGGATTTTATTCTCGAGGAAGCGCTTATAGGGCTCCTTGATGTACTGCGGCAAGTTAGCGTAGAACACAAAACTGGGGATGCGCGTCTCGGGAAGCTGAGAGCAGTACTTGATTTTGATGTACTTACCTTTCATTGAGGGTGGTGGATAGGCCTCAATGAGCGGGAGCATCTCTTGATTTAATTTAGTGGTACCCACGCGCGCGCGACGATGCTTGTCGACCTCGGCTGCGGTCTCCAGGATCTTGAAGATGCGCTGCTTGGTGAGGGCCGACGCGAAGATGATGTCGAAGTCGGTGAAAGGAGCCATGCGCTCGCGGATAGTGTCCTCGAAGTACTGGATGGCGGTATTGCTCTTGTCCTCCACAAGGTCCCATTTGTTGACGACCACGACGAGCCCCTTTTGGTTGCGCTGAATGAGCTGGTAGATGTTGAGGTCCTGCGCCTCGATGCCTCGAGTAGCATCGAGCATGAGGATGCAGACATCCGAGTTCTCGATAGCGCGGATGCTGCGCATGACGCTGTAAAACTCAAGGTCCTCGCTGACCTTCGACTTGCGGCGGATGCCTGCGGTGTCGACGAGCAGGAAGTCGAAGCCGAACTTCTGGTAGTGCGTATAGATGCTGTCGCGCGTAGTGCCGGCGATGTCGGTGACGATGTGCCGTTCCTCGCCGATGAACGCATTAGTGAGGCTGCTCTTGCCTACGTTGGGGCGTCCAACGACAGCGATGCGGGGCAGGTCGAGCTGGTCCTGGATCTCGTCGGTCTTCGGCAGTTTCTCCAGCACGAGGTCGAGAAGGTCGCCCGTGCCACTGCCCGTAGCGGCGCTGATGCAGAACGGGTCGCCGAGGCCGAGGCTGTAGAAGTCGGCCGCGAGCCACTGCTGGTCGCCGTTGTCAGTCTTGTTGGCAACGAGGATGACGGGTTTCGTCGCACGGCGAAGGATGCCGGCTACGGCTTGGTCGAGGTCGGTGACTCCCGTATTGATGTCTACGAGGAAGAGGATCACGTCGGCCTCCTCGGTGGCGAGGGTCACCTGTTTGCGGATCTCCTCCTCGAAGATGTCGTCGCTATTCACGACCCATCCACCGGTGTCGACGACGGAGAACTCACGACCTACCCACTCGCACTTGCCGTACTGGCGGTCGCGCGTGGTACCTGCCTCCTCGGAGACGATGGCGTGACGGGTTTTGGTCAGGCGGTTGAAGAGAGTGGACTTGCCTACATTGGGGCGTCCTACGATGGCTACGAGCATTATTGTAAAGTGAAAAGTGAAAGAATGAAAAGTGAAAAATAAGAGTTACCTTGGGAAGGATGAAGGAGTGAAAAGTGAAAGAGTGAAAAGTGAAAAATAAGAGTTACCTCATCTTATGTCAAGTGTAATATTTATTTTTCACTTTTCACTCTTTCATTTTTCATTAATCCAGGTCATACCCGAACTGCTTCATTGCTCTCTCGGAGTTGCGCCAGTCTTTGTCGACCTTGACGAAACATTGGAGGTAGATCTTCTTGCCGAAGAAGCGCTCGAGTTCGCGGCGCGCCTCCGTGCTGACGCGTTTGAGGGCTACGCCCTGATGGCCAATGATAATACCTTTCTGCGATTCACGCTCCACGTAGATGACGGCTTCGATGCGAATCAAGTCGTCGCTCTCCTTGAAGCGCTCCACGACAGGCTCCACGGCATAAGGAATCTCTTTGTCGTAGTAGAGCAGGATCTTCTCGCGAATGATCTCGGTGACGAAGAAGCGCGCGGGTTTGTCGGTCCAGGCGTCCTTGTCGAAGTAGGCGGGCGACTCCGGCAGCAACTCCTTGATGCGCTCGAGCACCAGGTCTACGCCGAAACGATGGAGTGCGGAGATTGGATAGATCTCGGCCTTCGGCAGCACGGCATGCCATTCCTCAACCTTCGCCGAGAGTGCGTCCTGGTTGCTGAGGTCGATCTTGTTGATGAGCACAAGGATCGGCACCTGCAGGTGCTGTACCTTCTCGAGGAAGTCGGCATTCTTGTCGGGCGTTTCCACCATGTCGGTGACGTAGAGCAGGACATCGGCGTCCTCGAGCGCACTCTCCGAGAACTGCAGCATCTGCTCCTGGAGCTTGTAGTTGGGCTTGAGCACACCCGGCGTGTCGGAGAAGCAGATCTGCATGTCGGGCGTGTTCAGGATGCCCATGATGCGGTGGCGCGTAGTCTGTGCCTTGAAGGTGGCAATAGAGATGCGCTCGCCCACCAACAGGTTCATGAGCGTGCTCTTACCGACATTAGGGTTGCCGACGATGTTGACAAAACCGGATTTATGCAAGTTAGATGTTAAGTTTAAAGTTTAATGTTTAAAGTTTAATGTTGATAGTTTATAGTTTAAAGTTTAACGGGGGCCGCGACTCGCTTTTTGGCTGTTCAAAGTCAAGGTCTATGTTCTTTAAATAATAAGCATTAAACCTTAAACCTTAAACTTTAAACTAGGTTAAGCTCTCGCTCCGTCGTAGCCCCATTTCATGTAGGCTGCGCCCCAGGTGAAGCCTGCGCCGAAAGCAGTGAAGATGAGGTTGTCGCCTTTGTGCAGCTGGCTCTCATAGTCCCAGAGGGCCAAGGGCAGGGTGGCGCTGGAGGTGTTGCCGTATTTTTGGATGTTCAGCATGACCTTCTCCATCGGCAGTTCAAGGCGCTTGGCCACGGCCTCGATGATGCGTACGTTGGCCTGATGCGGGATCACCCAGTCGATGTTGTCCTTGTTGAGCCCATTACGCTCGGCGATGAGCGCCGTGGCATCGGACATATTGGTGACGGCGAACTTGAAGACGGTGCGGCCCTCCTGATGGAGGTAGTGCATGCGATGCTCAAGAGTGAAATGCGAGGGAGGTGTTGCCGAGCCGCCTGCCTTGAGGCAGAGGAAGGGCAGACCCTGGCCGTCGGTGCGGAGGTAGCTGTCCTGCCATCCGAGGTCCTCGGTGGTCGGTTCTACGAGCACGGCAGCGGCGCCATCGCCGAAGATGGGGCAGGTCTGACGGTCGGTGTAGTCGACGATGCTCGACATCTTGTCGGCACCGATGACGACAATCTTCTTGTAGCGTCCGCTCTCAATCATGCAGGCAGCCTGATCCATGGCATAGAGGAACCCCGAGCAGGCCGCGGAGAGCTCAAACGCGTGTGCGTTGGTGAGGCCGCACTTGCCGAGTACGATGCTGGCCGTTGAAGGGAAGTGGTAGTCGGCGGTCGAGGTGGAGCAGATGACGGCGTCGACCGACAGCGGGTCGCAGCCTGTGCGCTCAAGCAGCTGCTTGACAGCCTTGCGCGCCATGTAGCTGGCGCCGAGGCCTTCCTCGTTGAGGATACGGCGTTCCTTGACGCCGATGCGCGTCATAATCCACTCGTCGGAGGTATCGACCATCCGGCTGAGTTCGTCGTTGTTCAAGATGTAGTCGGGTACGTAGCCGCCTATGCCTGTGATGATGGCATGAAGTTTTTCCATGAAGAGTAGATTTTATGTTGAAAGGTTGAAAAGTTGAAAGGTTGAAAATCAACCTGCTTGATAGACGACTCGCACAGGTTCCTTTCAACGTTTCAACTCTTCAACCTTTCAGCTTTCGGTGTTTACGCTTCTTCCTTTTCGATAGCTACCTTGCCGCGATAGTAGCCGCAAGCGGGGCATACGGTGTGGTAGATGTGGAATTCGCCGCAGTTGGGGCAAACAGCCAGAGCGGGAGCTACGGCCTTGTCATGAGTTCTGCGCTTAAGCGTACGTGTCTTGGATTGTCTTCTTTTAGGATGTGCCATTTTTATTTACTTTTTTGTGATTTACGATTAGCATTTTCTTGTGCATCGAGCATGGAGCGCAGTGCTGCAAATGGACTCTCGGTGGGCTCATCGATGGGCGTGTCGTCTCCGGCGAGCATCTGTTCTACCGCCTCGGGGCACTGCCCGTCGGGGTGGACGTGATGGATGGGGATGGCCAGTGCGATAACCTCATAGAGGTTCCAACTGACATCAAACTCCGCCTCGTCGGCCGGCACGGTGATGAGGTCACCGTCGTCCTCGAAGTGGTCGCCTAAGCAAGCTTTCAGCGTCGCTTCGGTGTCGATGGGCTGGGTCATGAGCTCCAGACAACGGTCGCAGGGGATTTGGATGTCCCCTCGCACGCGAAAGATGAGGTCGAACGCGCCCGACGCTTGTTTCACCCGCAGCGTAGCGTCGAGGTCGCCGTGCTCAATCACCTGTTGGTCAAGCGCCTCAAAGAAGGCGTCGTCGAGGTGCCAGTCGTAGCTCGCGCCACCTTCGGGCAGGTCTCTCAGAAGGATCTTGAAACGGCTTGATGTGTCCATACGGGCGGCAAAGGTAGTGGTTTTTTCTGGAGTGGCCAAAGATTCGGGCAAAAAGTTTAAGTTTTAGGGCTTAAAGTTTAAGGTTTTTTGCATTTGCGAACCCCTTTGGCCTCTTATTTCTTCTTTAATTCGATGCGGAAGGTGGTGCCGCGACCCACTTCCGACGCTTTCACGAAGATGCGTCCGCCGTGGTATTCTTCGACGATGCGTTTAGCCAGCGACAAGCCGAGGCCCCAACCTCGCTTCTTGGTGGTGAAGCCGGGCTGAAACACGCTGCTCCACTTGTTCTTGGGGATGCCTTTGCCCGTGTCGGCCACTTCGAGGACGAAGCGTTGCGTCTCCTCGAAGACCGAGATGGTGATGTCGCCTTGTCCTTCCATGGCGTCGACGGCGTTCTTGCAAAGGTTCTCGACCACCCATTCGAACAGCTGTGCCGAGAGGTTTGCGTAGAGCGGCTGCTGGGGGAGGCGTGTCGTGATGTTGACGCGATTGCTGGTGCGGCGCCCGATGTAGTCGACCACATGAGCGATGACTTCGTTCAGGTTCTCGGGCCGCAGTTCGGGTTGCGAGCCTATCTTTGAGAAGCGCTCCGCAATCATCTGCAGGCGTTTGACGTCCTTGTCCATCTCGGGAAGCAGGTCATCGTCGGGGTAGGTCTCGTGGAGCACCTGCGTCCAGGCCATGAGCGATGAAATGGGTGTGCCCAGCTGGTGGGCCGTCTCTTTCGACAGCCCCACCCACACCTTGTTCTGCTCGGCGCGTTTGCTGCTGGTGAGAGCTATCAGCGCTACGACGGCAAAGATAAGCGCCACGCCCAGCAGGATATAGGGGTAGCTGGCCATGCGCTTGATCATGATGCTCTCGTCGTAGCAGATCTCCATGAAGTCGCTCTCGTCGAGGTAGACGCGGATGTGGTTGCCGTCGGCTTTCATGCGTCGCCCCATCTCGCCTACGACGGCCAGCGTGTCGGCCTCGGTCTCGGCGTGGCGAATGCGCAGGTTGCGGAACGTCTGCACAGTCCCGTCGGGCGACAGCACGACAATAGGTATCGTATTGTTGCTGTTGATCACCTTCAGCACCAGCGACAAGTCGGTGCTCTCGTCGGCCTGGTTCAGCGAACGCATGGCCTCGGCCCACACCTCCATATTGCGCTCCTCCTCGAGGGCGAGGTCACGCACTAGGAAATGCGACCAGATCAGCGAGGCGGCGCAGATGATGGTCGCGACCACTGAAAGGACGATTTTCACCTGCCGGATGCGGTCTGTCCACTGCATTGTGATAGTTTTTTCTTAAAGAAACGAAATAGAAAACGTTTTTAGTATGTGGATTCAGGAAAAAACGCTAATTTTGCGGCATGAAAAAGCTGTTTAGCCTTCTTCTCGCGTGTTGCGTGGGCCTGATACTGGTGCCTTCGCTGCTCGTGGGTTGCCATAAATCCGACGAGCCGAAGCCGGTTGCCGGCACGATGGCTCGCAACACCGTCATCATCTATATGGCAGCCGAGAACACGCTCGCCGAGATCGTTGAGATGGACTCGGCCGAGATTGCTGCAGGCGTCGCCAAGCTGCCCGATAGCACGCGAGTCGTCGTCTTCATCGATGACACCTACTCCAGCCGCCTGCTCGTGGGTGCGAGCGGCCACTCCCTGCATCTGGCCAAGACCTACGGCCGCAATATCTGCTCCACCGACAGCGCCGACATGGAGTTGGTACTCACGGACATCTTCCGCGACTATCCCTCGCGTCATTATGGGATGGTGCTCTGGAGCCACGCTTCAGGCTGGATCCCCGAGCGCCAGCAGGCTCCCCGTCGCCGCACCTTCGGCATCGACAACAACCGACGCAATGCCAACAGCGACCTCGGCACGAAGATGGCCGTGCAGACGCTGGCCAACGTGCTCGCCCACCATCCCCACACCGACTACCTCTTCTTCGATGCCTGTTTCATGCAGTGCATCGAGGTGGCCTACCAACTGCGTGACGTCACCGACTACCTCGTAGGCTCTCCTGCCGAGCTCCCTGTCGACGGCGCCCCTTATTCGCTCATGCTGCCTTTGCTGGCTGAGCGCAAGTTGCTCGATGCCGTCCGCGTCTATTACGACTACTATGTCACGGGCGAGGGCTCTTCAGGCTATCTCGGCGTCGAACTGTCGGCCATACGAATGGCAGGCCTCGAAGCGCTGGTCACGGCCACACGCCCGCTCCTGCAGCAGCTGCTGGCGGGGCGCACCGAGCTCTACTGCCGCAGCGTCCAGCACTACTATCCTTATACCAGCTCCGAGCTTTATCCCGAATTCTACGATATCGTCAGCCTGTTCTACAACCAGCTGTCGAGCGAAGTCTTTGACCGATGGCGGCAGCAGTTCAACCAGGCCGTACCCCTCTCCTTGATCTCGAAGTACTGGTCGTCGGCCTTCTCGCGCTCCATGCAGATCGTCTACGACCCCGATCATTGCGGCGGCGTGTCGGTCTTTGTGCCCAGCGAGGACCATGTCGACGTGGGCTGGGACGATGCCTACCACAACCTCGACTGGTACCGGGCCAATGGCCTGTCGGCAACGGGGTGGTAGGAAGACTGTCCGACGATACACATAAAAACGATTGCGAAAATCATCATGCCAGAGAATACCTTCTACAAGATTCAGTTCACGCCCGAGGAGTGCGAGGAGTGCTACGCTTGGTTTGAGGCTCACATGCAGCAGCTGCCACCCTCGTTCCAGCTCACCCCCGCCATGTACATCCCCGACTTGCCCGCGTGCGTGCGCATGTACGTGAAAAAATTAAGGAAGCAGATGCGGGATAATACCAGCTACAGCGGTCAGTTCTCCGTGCTGCTGATGCTGCGTCAACGCCTCCAGCAGTTGCCCGAATTCCAGGACTGACCCTCTTCCTGCTCTAGCCTCCCCTCAACGCTAACGCTTCAAACCAACTCTCAACCCTATGTTGTTCTCCAAACAGACTTATATCACGCGTCGGACCGTCCTGCGGCAGCGCATCGAGCACGGACTCGTGCTCATCTTCGGCAACAATGAGTCGCCGATGAACTATCCTTCCAACGGCTACAAGTTCCGTCAGGATAGCACCTTCCTCTATTACTTCGGCTTGCAGCGCGACGGCCTCGTAGGCGTCATCGATGCCGATTCGGGCGACGAATGGCTCATCGGCGACGACATCGACATCGAGGACATCGTATGGTTCGGCTCTGTCGACAGCGTCGCCGATATGGCCGCGCAGACGGGCGCCCTCAAGAGCGCTCCCATGAGCCGTCTCGACAGCCTCGTACAAGATGCACGCGACAGCGGACGTCAGATCCATTTCCTGCCGCCCTACCGCCACGACCAGATGATCCAGTTCATGGACCTCATGGGCATCCATCCCCGCGACCAGCGTTCTCAGGCATCGCTCCGCCTCGTACGTGCCGTCGTCGAGCAGCGCATCGTCAAGACACCCGAGGAGGTGGCCGAGATCGAGCGCGCCTGTGCCATCGGCTATGAGATGCACACAACGGCCATGCGCATGTGCCGTCCCGGCGTCACCGAGCAGGAGATAGCCGGACGCATCAGTGGCATCGCTTCCTCGCGAGGATGCATCACCAGCTTCCCCAGCATCCTCTCCATGCACGGCGAGATCATGCACGGCTATCCCTCGCCACAACCTCTCGAGGCGGGACGCCTGATGCTCTGCGACTGCGGTGCCGAGACCAACGAGAACTATTGCTCCGACAACACCCGCACCACCCCCATCAACGGGCGTTTCGATGCCCGCCAGCGCGACATCTATCAGATTGTCGTCGACGCCCACGACCGCGCCTTCGAGATCGCACGCCCCGACGTGAAGTGGTGGGACGTCCACTTCGAGGCCGCCCGCGTCATCACCGAGGGCCTGAAGGCCTTAGGCCTGATGAAAGGCAACACCGACGATGCCCTCGAGGCCGGAGCACATGCCATGTTCTTCCCCCACGGCCTCGGACATGCTATGGGCATGGACGTTCACGACATGGAAGGCCTTGGGCAGATCTACGTCGGCTTCGACGACGAGGTACAGCCCCGCCTCGACCAGTTCGGCACCAACTGCCTCCGCTTCGGACGCCGTCTGCGCGAGGGATATGTCATGACCGACGAACCCGGCATCTACTTCATCCCAGCCCTCATCGACGAATGGCGAGCCAGTGGCCATTGTGCCGACTTCCTCAACTTCGACCGCATCGAGACCTACAAGGACTTCGGAGGCATCCGCATCGAGGACGACCTCCTCATCACCGCCGACGGCTGCCGCTATCTCGGCGAGAAGATGATCCCCTACCACATCGACGAAGTCGAGGAGTTCCTGGCCAAAAGGTGAGAAGTTGAAAAGTTGAAAAGTTGAAATGTTGAAAAGTTGAAAAGTTCTTCGCGAGCGAAGCGTCCCTGCGGGCCGAGCGGTAAAGTTGAAAAGTTGAAAAGCTGAAATATCGAAATACCGAACTTCCGCCCCCCGAACTCCCGCCCCCCCGAAATAACATCCTAACAATAATCCCTTAATCACCTTTCAAATGAAAAAATTACTGATTTGCTTGTTGGCAGCTCTTGTGGCCATGCCCACCTTCGCAGCCGACAAGAAGAAGAAGGAAGAGAAATCAAACAAACCCGTCTTCACCATCGTCAAGCAGTTGCCCATCACCAGCGTCAAGAACCAGAACCGTTCGGGCACATGCTGGGCCTACTCCACCCTCAGCTTCTTCGAGAGCGAGATCCTCAAGAAGACCGGCAAGACCTACGATCTGGCCGAGATGTTTGTCTGCAACAAGGACTATATGGAGCGCGCTGAGGTCACCGTACGTATGCATGGCGACTGCGACTTCTCGCAGGGCGGTTCCGCTGGCGACGTCCTCATCACCATCAAGAACCACGGCATCATCCCCGAGGAGGCTATGGCTCGTCCTGGCACCATGATCGGCGACTCGCTGGCCAACTTCAACGAGTTCTTCAGCGTTATGACGCCCTACGTCCAAGCCGTCGCCGAGAGCAAGAGCAAGACCATCTCCACCCAGTGGAAGCCCGGTCTGCAGGGCATCCTTGATGCTTACCTCGGCAAGACGCCCGAGACCTTCACCTACGACGGACGCGAGTACACCCCCAAGACCTTTGCCGCAAGCCTCGGACTCGACTGGAACGACTACGTCAGCATCACGTCCTACACCCACCATCCCTTCTACACCAGCTTTGCTGTTGAAGTGCAGGACAACTGGCGCTGGGACCACAGCTACAACGTCCCCATGGACGAGATGATGCGCATCATCGACAACGCCCTCGCCAACGACTACACTGTAGCGTGGGGCGGTGATGTCAGTGACGACGGTTTCACGCGCAACGGCCTCGGCATCCTCTACGACCTCAAGGCCGGCGGCGAGAGCCTCACCGGCAGCGACCAGGCCAAGTGGCTCAAGCTGAAACCCACCGAGCGCAAGAGCCTCGCCGAAGAACTCGGTGTCAATGCCCCCGAGGCCAAGCCCACGCAGGAGCAGCGACAGAAGGACTTCGATAATTGGGAGCTCACCGACGACCACGGCATGCACATCTACGGCTTGGCCAAGGATCAGAACGGACGCGAGTACTACCTCGTCAAGAACTCTTGGGGCGAGACCGGCGAGTACAAAGGCACTTGGTATATGACCAAGGCCTTCATCGCCGCCCGCACCATGGACTTCCTCGTCAACAAGAACGCCATCCCCGCCGACATCCGTCAGAAACTCGGCATCTGATTCCCGTCTGCCGACTCCGAAAGGTACACCGCCGTCAACCCTACTTCACAGGGTTGGCGGCGGTGCCTGTTTTTCAACATTGCTTTGCGCCTATACGCATAGACCGCTGCAAATATATGCATAGGCCGTTTCATATATACGTGTGAGCCGTTGCATATATACGTGTGAGTTGCTGCGTGCATAGGGGCAACCCGAAGCCGCCATCTCACTACCTCCTCTTGGCTGTTAAGGCTTCACGAGTTTACGCCCGCCTACGATATAGACGCCACGGGGCAGGCTGTTTCTGAGCGAATGGGTTTGTCCTCCAGCGGGGCGCACGCGGCGTCCGGCGAGATCGTAGATCGCTGCACGGCTATCGGTCGCGCTCTCCATCGTCCCGTCTACGTGATTGGGCTGGCTGGTCATATAGATGAGGCGGAAATTGTCGAAGCAAGCCCAGTCATAGACTGTCGGCAGGAAATGGCGGAGCCCCAAGCGCAAGTCGCCCATCTCGGTGAGTTTGAATGGTAGTTGCTGCTTGTAGTGACCGTCGATGAAGGCGGTGTTGGCGGTTGCGACGTTGTCGGGGTAGGTATAAGGATCGTAGTTGTATGGCGCGTCGGCATCGAAGAGCGAGAGCATTGGCGTGGCTGCGCAGTCCGTCCATGTCTGCACCGCGCTGCCGTCGGAGGCATGAGTAGCGGCATACACCTCAGCCATCTGCTCGGTGCCGAGTGTATGGCGCAGGTAGGCGTTCTTGATATCGCCATGGCGATAGAACCCCTGCCACTCCAGGACGTAGTAGCCCGCAGGCATATTGGGCAGCACCTGATACGTGTCGAAAAGTTGGAAGAAGTGCTCGGCTACTGTTCCGGGCGCAGCGCTGAGGGGAGTCCCTTCCCATCCCAGTGTGCCGTCGGCAAAGTCGGGATTCGAGAGCAGCGAGGTGATGTCCACCTGCGAGCGGTCACCGATGAGCGCCGCGGCGTCGGCATTGGGCTTGGGCGCCACCTCAGGCTTCAAGGCTGGGCACTCAGTGCTCTTGGCTGCGGCTTCGGCGTAGAGCGCGCGTACTTGCTCGGGCATCAGCGCCGTGTCGTAGAAGCGCAGGTCGTCGAAGAATGTCTCGGTCATTCGCGCATCGGCAGCGAAGGGACTGCGACCGAGCCAGGCCTTCGTGCTGCTCACGACGGCGATTGGGTTCGCGTTGGGCTCGGCTGTGCCACGCAGTAGGCCGTCGATGTAGAGGCGTACGGCGGTGGCATCGGCGCTGACCGTGATATTATGCCATTGGTGCTGGCTGAGGCCCGCATCGGAGCTTGTCTTGCAAGTGCCAGCCTGCACTTTCTCGAAATACCAATTCTGGTTGCCGCCTTGATTGATGAGTCCGGCATAGCTGCTCGTGCCGTTGTTGATGTTCCATGCCCAGCAATAGTTGTCGAGGTGGCCGGGGCCTGCGGGCATGATGTTGAGGCTGACGCTATAGGCCTTGCCGTTGAGGACGGCGCCGATGGCAGTGGCGGCGTCGTGACTGAGGTCGAGGTAGCCTTGCGTATCGGTGGTTGCTCCGTCGGCGGTCATGACGGGCCCCGCGTAGAGCGCTCTTCCGCCATCGGCAAGTGGCAGGATGGCGGCTCCGTCCTCGAGCGAACCTTTGAGGGTGGCTGCGTCGTCTTCGGGGGCTCCTGCTTCGAAACCATAGCTGATAGTGGGTGCCGGGGGAGTGGCTGTACGGCCGCTAGCATCGGCGCTGACGTCGACGAGCGGGATGGTGATGACGGAGAGCGAGTAAGCCGGTACGGTATAAGCCAGATAAGCGTCTTCGGGTGAGCCTTCAGGCGTGGTGACGGCAAGCGTGCTCTCGCTGGGGCTGACGTTGAGCGGGTCGCTCATCGTGTTCTCGGCGTAGTTATCGTTGTGGCTCATGACGCGCACCTGAGCCGTCCCGCCCATCGTGGCATCGTTGAAGCGGAAGGCGGCAGGCACGGCATCGCCACCATAGTTGATGACTTTGACGATCGCGGCGTCCTCCGTCTCGTTGATAGCCGCGCAGAGGTAGAGGCGCTGACCCGCGTCGGCTGCGAGCGTGACCGTATGCACGAGCTTGCCGTCGAGATAACAGCGCGCGGTAAGTCCTTCACGTTGAATCTTGATGTGATAAGTGCGTCCTGTCTCGATGGTGCCGCTGGTGCTGGCAAGCGTATGCTTGTTGCCGCTCACGGCTTGCTCCACGCCGTGCTGTCCGTTGCCCCAGCCACCGAGGTTCCACCAGGCGTAGGTGCCTCCGTCGGCATGGGCGAAGGCGATGAGGAAACCCTCGTCGCCCGCGTTCTTCACGGCGTCGAGTTCGATGGTCGCGCCATCCGTGTCGACGTCCATCACCGTCGTGGTGCCGAAGGCCGAGGCGGGCGAGCCCACGGCAGCAGGCTGTTCCAGCAGCACCGTGCCATCGGCAGCCGTCACCTTGATGTTGCTGTAAGTGACGTCCGTGCCCCATGAGCCGAGACCCAGTTTGGCATGGAGGATGTCGACGCTGTTGCCTGCCTCGGTCCACGTCAGATTCTGATGACCGACGTTGGATGCCATCATCTGTTGTACCCAGTAGGAAGGCGAGCCGAAGGAGGCGTAGGCGTTGTAGTGGATCATGTCAGGGCGCCATTGTGCCTCATTCTCGTTCATGAAGATAGGCGCATAACTGGCCATGACACACACGTCGCTGTTGCGCTCCATGCCTGCCATATAGATGGCCTCGCCCAGGGCCGCCTTCAGCGTGCCGTTGGTGCCGAAATCCTGTGTGACGGCATACTCGCCGTTGTAGATCTTATGGCTGCTACGGCTGGCGTGGTCGTATTTGTGGTAGTTGCCTGCGAACCAGTCGGGCGAGCGATAGTAGTGCTCGTCCACCACTTCCACGGCGTTGGTGTTGCGCCAAGTTGGATGGTCCGTGCCCCAGCTCTCCACATTACCGATGAGCGTCATCTCAGGCCAGCGCGCCTTGATGGCTTGGTAGAATTGCTGGTAGCGCTCGGCGTAGTGGTCACTTTGGTCGCGATTGTCAGTTGCGGTGAAGTTGTAGTTCTCATTGCCAATCTCCATCAGTCGCAGGTTGAAGGGCTCGGGATGCCCTGCGGCCGCACGCTTGGCGCCCCAGAAGGTGTTGACGTCGCCGTTGGCATACTCGATGGCATCCAAGGCCTCCTGGATGAAGCCCTCGATGTGCTGGTAGTCCTGAACCCATCCGTGGCCCATGCCGACGTTGACTACGAAGAGCGGTTCAGCGCCGAGGTCCTCGGCGAGCTGCAGGAACTCGTGGTAGCCCATGCCGTTTGAGACGGGGTAGCCCCAATGGCTGTTGTAGAGGCCCAGCCGCTCCTCGACGGGCCCCACCGTATGGCGCCATTGGTAGCGGTTTCCGCCCTCGATGTAGCAGCCTCCCGGGAAGCGGACGAAGCGTGGATGCAGCGCTGCCAGCTTCTCGGCGAGGTCGCGGCGCATGCCATTCTCGCGGTCGTGGAATGTCGGAGGCATCAGGCTGACGGCATCAATATAAATCGTACCCGCGCGCGAGCCTCGAATGGCAAACCATCCCAGTGGATAGCTGCCTGTGGCGGTGATTTCGGCGGTATATTTCTGCCACGTGCTGCCGTCGTCCACGTGCACCACGGCGTGGCCGAGGTCCTGTCCTTCGTAGCTCTCCAAGGTCAGCGTCACGTCGCCCCGCCAGCCGTCGGCCGTCCGCAGCCATAGCGAGGCGCGGTACGTCTGCCCTTTGACGATGTTGATGCCCCAAAAGCCGATGTTGCGCGTGCCGTCGCCAGCCTTGGCCAGGTTGAGGTGCATGGCACGTTTCTGGGCACCGTTCAGCAGGTTTTGTGTCGAGATGCTGAAGGTGGCGGACCCGATGGTCCACCAATGGTCGGGGTTCGAGCCGTTCTCTTCCATCGAGCCGTTGCGTACGAGTTCGGCATAGAGACCACCGTCGCCGGCATGGTTGATTTCCTCGTAGAAGATGCCGTAGTGGAGAGGCCCGATGACGGGGCCTCGCAGAGATGTCGAGAGGTTGAAGGTGGCCTCTGTCGCGCTCGTCGTCCATGCCTGAGCGTGGGCGGTGCCGAAGGATGCCAACAGGAAGGCTATCGCCAGAAGTGTTCTGGCGTCATTCCGCATTCTGTTCATGTGCTGCAAGATCATTAGTTGTTCAAGATTGACGCTGCAAAGATAGGCATTATTTCAAAATAATAGTGTACGAAAGCAAAAAAAATGTGTTTTGCTAATTACCAGATATCAGCTGAATCGACGTGACCTCCAAAACTCTTCCGAAGGTCAATGTCAGCGATGTCGACGCCGAGGGCAAGGTGACCCGTGCCGACGTGACCAAGCTCGTGAATGTCATTCTGGGCAAGGAATAAGACCATTGAGGGGCGTAGACTAAAGCAATGACTTATGAGTCAGAAGGGATGTTCCCCGCGGGCTCATAAGTGTGTTGGCGTCTCTTCGAGCCGAGCGTAAAAAAAGATTGACGTTAAGATTGATGCCGTAGGGAGGCAGCACGCTACGCGTATATACACATCGCCTCACGCGTATATACGCATCGCCTCACGCGTTTAGTACGCAAAGGGCTGAGCGTATATACGTGAAGGGCTACGCGTATAGTACGCAAAGGGCTACGCGTATAGTACGTGAGAGGCTACGCGTATAGTCGTTGAGAACGATGCGCAGGATGTAGGCCTTGATGCCTAAGCGGAAATCCCTGCCCCTCTGCAGGGGGAAGGGAGAATAAAGGTGGGATAGATGTGCTTATAGGTCTTATGCTCGCTAATTGAGCCCAACTCTTAAAGTGATCTCAATAAAAAAACATTCTGCAGTTGTCTGCGACTATCAATGAAAAAAATATATGAACTTGCACCTTACTTCCACTATTTGCTTCAAAACACCATTGAATAAATTGATAACCAGTGGTTTACACTTGTGGAGGCTATTCAATTTGCTTCCACTCAGTCTCCATAGAATCATTTCCTCTCAAGCGGTGGAAGCGGAGTGGAGGTAAAATGAATAGCCTCCACGCTTATCAATTAGTTAATATACAATTAATTAAGTGATATAATTCAGCAAGGAGTGGAAGCTATGCCTTCATTCATATTTTTTTTCAAGACTCGGTTCTTATGAAGAACTTCTTCGCTTGGTCCAACGGGTGTCTTATTCTATCCTTATACGCTTTTGAGCATGAATCTTTACCTGTAAAGTTTTTTAAAAAAAAAGCCCCGCCTCGTCTCACGACGTGGCATCAAAGAAAAAGACTGAGTGTCTTTTTCAAAGATGACTTCCCAGCGCTCCGAGAATGCAAGGCAAGATGATCTTAGCCGTAGCAGTCGAGGTATAAGCGCGTGGGTAATCAGGGCCAATGTGCCTATAGGTCTTCGTTTACTAACTGCTTTATTGAAATCAAGTATTACTATACAAACCTTTTTTATCTCCGTCTTAATATATTCCGTCAGCGTCCACAAGCGTCCATTGGAAATAGACTTCTTGTTTTTCGCTGCAAAGTTACGCAAAAAAGCATGAAGAAGCCCTCGGCGATGCTCGGAAATCGGATGCCGAGGGTGCAACTCTAAAACTAGTTTTATTATTTCGGGCTATTATATCTGCCAAACGTCATTTGACTTCGTCTAATTCCTTCTTGCCAGGTATAGTGCAAACATAATTTTCTATGCTCCCGATTCGAATGTCATTTCTTTACGAATCTTGCTGAGATAAACGGGCGTGATGTTGAGAAACGAGGCGATGTCCTTCAGCGCGAGCTGCTGCACCACCTGCGGACAGCGTTCGAGCAACCGGCGGTAGCGGCCGCGGGCGGAGTAGCGGTAGTGGTCGAGATCGCGGGCATAGACCATCTTGAAAAGGTTGCGCATGAGTTGGCAACCGATGCGCATCTTCTCCGTGTCCTCGTCGAACATGCGTTGGAGCTCTGCGCCTTCGATGACGCGCACCTCGCAGGGCATCTCCGCCTCGATGCTTACCTCTGCTATATCATTATCCAGACAGTATGGGTAGTCGGCCACAAACTCACCCTCGAAGACGAAGCCTGTGCAGTAGTCCTTACCCTCTTCATCGTTGTGGACCATGTACTTGAAGCAACCGCGTTCCACGTAGGCCACCCACCGCGACGGTTCGCCCGCCTCCTCCAGCGTCTCGCCCCGCTCCATCACGCGCCTCTCCCCGTGTTCCATACAGTATGCGCGCAGGAACTCCAGGTCAAGCCCTTCCTTGTAGGTGTTAAAATCCTTCTTCATTTGACTGCTTAGTCCTTTAGGGCTTCTGTCAGTTTCGCTTTCATCTCTTCCAAGCCTGGCCAGCCGACGATGGCCTTTAGAAGTTTTCCTTCGCGGTCGTAGATGAGGTAGTGGGGGATGGCGTTGTCGTAGTCGGGGATTTGCATCTCCTTCATCTTGTCTTTGGGTACGATAAAGTGGTCGCCGGCGTGCTGGCCAACACACTTCAGCCATTCGTCGGTACTGCTGCTGGTGTCGGTGATGTAGATGAAGTCCACACCGCGTGCCGTCAGTTCATCCTTCATCTGCTCCATCTCCTTCATTCCCACTCGGCAAGGGCCGCACCATGTGGCCCAGAAATCCACGAAGACGAAATGCCCCTTGTGCCCGGCAACGATTTTCGGCAACCACTCCTGTGGCTCACCTTCCGGCAGGTCGCATGTCTTGCCTTTGCTGTCGTCTGCCTCCTGCTGCAATTGCGCTTGCACTTCACGGATCTGTGCTTGGAACTCAGGCGCAAGGGCGTTCAGTTCGCTGTCGCTCACAGGCTCCTTGGCTTTCACGCGATTCATCACGGCATGGGCCGTGTCGAGCTCTTTGAACCAGCGTCCGAGCGGCGACGTCTCGAGCCCATTGGCCTCGATGTACTCTTTTCCCTCATTAAACAGATTGGCAAGGCAAGCGTAGAAACCGGTGACGTTGCGGTAATAGGTCAATTCGGCGGCATGGGGATCCTTGAAGGTGAACTGTTGCTCATACATGTCGAGCGAGTCTTTGTCCGTGACCATCTTCCAGCTTTTCTTCACGAACATGAAATTCCTGAGCTTGTTTAAGTAATCCTGCTCAATCAGCATCCGGCGATAGTCTTTTTCGCTTGTTGAGAGGTTGAGCGAATCCAACTGCTTGACGACATCCTGAAACTCATTCCAGCACACTTCGCGCCATTCATCGAAGGTGTCGTGAGCATGGGCTTCAGCATAGTCGCGACTGACTCCCAGCTCCATTCCTCTTATGTGAATGGGCAGGGGCTGCTCAAAGGTGCCGCCTTCGATGCGCACGGCCTTGTTCCAGAGTTCCTGCATCTTCGAAGTAGTAACGTTGTCGGCAGGAGGTTTCATATAGGCTTCGTAATCAGCGAGAGCAGCACGGTTGACATCCAGCTTGACGGTATCGCCGGGGAAAAGGATGAGCGACCAGCCATGAAAATTGTGTTTCAGCGGGTAGCAGATGTCCCACTCCAAGGTAAAGCGTCCAGCGGTGGAATCAATGGTGATTTCGGGGAAAGCATTGCCTTTCAGATTGCCTTGATTGCCCCAGAACCCCGGAGGATAGCTTTTGTCGCCTGGCTGCCAGTTGATATAGCGCCCAAGGATGACGGCAGGAGCACTCTTGCGTTCCCATATCGGAAGGGCCGACGAGGGCTGCGAGGATTGTCGGGAACATGCCACGAGGGCGATGAGGAGAATGGAGAGGATGGGTAGCTTCTTCATAATCGGTTCTGATTGAGGTTTTCGGCAGCAAAGGTACAGTGTTTTGGATGAATGCCCAAGCTTTTTGGCAATTATTCGATAAAACCGAGAGGAATAATCTATGATTCAAGTTTCGGTTGTAGGACAAAAACCTCATGGTCTTCGATGGGTCATCCGCCAATGGGCGTCCGCCGATAGATGGTAGCGGGAGGCAGGAGGTGGCCTTCGGGGTCGAGGACGTGGAGGCGTAGCATGCCGCCGTTGTGGTCGTAGTAGCGTACCTCTATTTTATGTACGCCCGCGCGCAAGGCCTGCTGACCGATTTCCTCATGGGGGCTTTGAGGGTGGTCGTTGTCGACAACCATATTGCCGTCAATCTTGAGCAGGCTGCCGTCGTCGCTCTTGAGGGCGAAGGTGTAGACGCCGTCGGTCGGCACGACGAGGTAGCCGCTGACGATGAGGCCGATGTGACCTCTGACCTCACTCGGGATGACGACGTCCTCGACGGGATAGACGGCTCGCACGGGGCAGCGGTGCAGGGTGTCGCACTCGAAGGCACGGAAGTCATACCACGTGGCCCGGAGCCCAGGCTCGAGCCCTGAGGGTTCGTTGGCGAGCGGCTCGAGATAGCCCTGTTTGACGAAGGCCGCGCGCACGGTCTCGCCCCCACGCCCGTCGGGCTGGAAGAGACGGATGGCGAAGTCGGTGGACTCGTCGACGACGACGGGACCAGTATATCGGGGCGATGAGCCTGTGGGCAGGCTGCCGTCGGTCGTGTAGCGGATGATGGCCGAGGGGTCGGCGCAGGTGGCGTTGAGCGTGCCCTGCGAGGTGAAGGCATTGATGCCGTAGAAGCCTTCGAGGCTGGGCGTGTGGTAGAGGACGCCGAGGCGGTGGAGGAAGCTGAAGTGGTTGGTCATGCGACGGACGAAATCGTCGTAGTCCTTGCGTGACGGCTGGGTCCACGCGAGTTCGGAGAGCGCCATGACGCGTGGGAAATACTGATAGAAGGCGCGGTCGAGGGTGGGGATGTACTCACACCAGAGGTTGCCCTGCACGCCGCGGATGTGGCGGAGCTGGGCGGCGCTCATGCCTGCAGGCTGCAGGTCGTAGTCGTAGACGTCGCGTAGGTTGCCTTTCTGCTCCTTCTGCGAGAAGTACATGGGCGAACCGGGGCAGAAGATGACGTCGTTGCCCTGGGCCGTGACCTCAAGGGGAGCCTCGGGCACCCATGTCCGCCACCACGTGACGGTGGCCGTGCGTGAGAGTCCTCCCTCGAGGATCTCGTCCCAACCCATCATCTTGCGCCCGTGGCGGTTGAGGTAGGTCTCCATCTCGTGGATGAACCACGCCTGCAGCTCGAACTCGTCCTTGAGGTGTTGGTCGCGGATGCGTCGCTGGCAGTCGGGGCACCGCTTCCAGTTGTCCTTGAGGACCTCGTCGCCGCCGATGTGGACGTACTCGAAGGGGAAGAGGCTGATGACCTCGTCCCATACGTCGCGACAGAAGGCGAGGGTCTTGTCCTTGCCCGGGCAGAGAGGGGTCGTGAAGAACTCGCCCCAGCCCACTTGTGGGAAGCAGGAGATGCCGTCGTAGTACTCGATAGCACTGAGGAAGTGGCCAGGCATGTCGATCTCGGGGACGGTCTCGATGCCGCGCTGGCGGGCATAGGCGACGATGTCGCGAATCTGCTCCTGGGTGTAGAAGCCGCCGTAGAGGGTGTCGGACGCAACGACGCGCATGCGCTCGGCATCACGCGGGACGAGCATCGACGGGTCGTCGGTCGACGCGGCTTGTCGCATGCAGACGGTGTCCTGGTCGTTGAAGATGCGCCATGCCCCGCGCTCCGTCAGCAGCGGGTATTTCTTGATCTCGATGCGCCAGCCCTGGTCGTCGGTCAGATGCCAATGGAAGCGGTTGAGCTTGTAGAGCGCCATGAGGTCGAGGATGCGCTTGACCTCGGGGACGGTGAAGAAATGGCGCGACACATCGAGGTGGAAGCCTCGCCACGAGAAGCGGGGACTGTCGTCGATGGTCATGAGGGGCAGGTGGCGCCCATATTGCAGGACGAGCTGGCGCAGGGTGGCGATGCCGTTGGTCACTGCCGAGGGGTCGGTCCCCGTGAGGCGGATGCCCTCGGGGGTGATGGCGAGGCGGTAGGCCCCGGACGCCCCGCGCTTCTGGAGTGCGAGGACGATGGTGCCTGCCTTGCCGCGCTGAGCCTGCGCCTGAAGGGCGGCCTCCTGCCGAAGGCTCGCTACGAGGTAGTCGGCAGCCGGCGACAACTGCGGCGCGCCATAAGCGACCTCGACGAGGTCGGGGACGTCGAAGGTGCCGGCGCCCATGTGCAAGGACTGGGGCGCAGGGATAAGCGTAGGCTGCGCGAAGGTGACGCAGAATATACTGCTAAGGCAGAGCGCGAACGCAAAAAAACGACGATTCATCTTTGAAAATTGAAATGTTCTTCAGACTCGCTGTCGCTCGAAGAAGCGGCAAAGCCGAGCGGAAAAGTTCTTGAAGTGTCAAGCGACCAGAGGTCGAGCGGAAAGATTCGACACTGAAAGTAAATACGCAATAATGCGGAGTAAATTAACTCAGTAAATAGCATGTATTATATATTAATTTTCTGGATAAAATTTACTCCGTATTTCTTGAAGGGTCAAGCGTCGCAAGCGCCGAGCGGACGTTTTGAAAGTTCTTCAGACTCGCTGTCGCTCGAAGAAGCGGCAAAGCCGAGCGGAAAAGTTGAAAAGTTGAAACGTTGAAAAAAGATTCTTGAAGGGTCAAGCGTCGCTTCGTGCCGAGCGGACGAAAAGATTGACGAAGATTGACGCCTTTTTTCAGAGGACGTGAATGTTATATTTTTGACGTCAATCTACGTCAATCTGGACGTCAATCTTCGTCATGAATAAGCTATTCGCTGGTGAGGCGGATGGAGGCCTTCTTGAGGCCCTTGGCCGAGGCTTCGAGGGTGATGGCACCTGGGCGGTCGGAGGCTTGGACGATGGCAGTGAGCTGCCCGGCGAAGGCGTGATGCTGGGGCAGATGGAAGAGGTCGAGGTTGGAGGCGTCGCCATTGGCGGCAGCACGGAAACGTCCGGCACCCTTGACGCGGAACGAGACGAGGTCGCCGGCATCAGGGATGAGGTTGCCGTCGCGGTCGACGATGCGCACGGTGACGTAGGCGAGGTCGTCGCCATCGGCAGCGAGGCGGGTGCGATCGGCGATGAGCTCGATGTGATGAGGAGCGCCGGCGGTGCGGACAGAGGCTTCGGACGTGGTGGCGTCGTCATAGCGGGCTACGACCTTGATCTCGCCCGGCTCATAGCGGACGTCGGTCCACATAAGGCGGTAGCGACGTTGCAGCCATAGCGGGTCGCCTGCCTCGCGGGCGGCGAGCGCCTCCTCGCGGGTATACTTATGTTGGACACCCTGACTCTTGCCATTGACGAAGAGCTCGGCGGCAGGAGCATCGGTATAGGCGAACACGGGGATGACTTCACCCTCGTGGCCGGGCCAGGTCCAGTGAGGCAGGATGTGGAGCGTGCGCTCGCGACGATTCCAGAGACTGCGATAGAGATAGAAGCGGTCCTTGGGCAGGCTGGCGAGGTCGATGATGCCGAAGACGCTGGAGTGGGAAGGCCAGGCATTCGTGTCGTAGGGCGAAGGCTCGCCGAGATAGTCGAAGCCCGTCCATACGAACTGGCCAATCTCCCAAGGATAGTCGTCGGCATTGGCGAAATCGACGTCGGGCGTGTTGGACCACCAGCAATACTCGAGGTCGTAGCCGCTGCACTGATGGTCATCGTAGGTGGCGTTGGCTTTGAGGGCTGCCGGCAGCTTGTAGACGCCGCGGCTGCTGACGGTGGAGCTGGTCTCGGAGCCAAGGACGACGTTCTGCGGAAGTCGCTGGTAGGCCTCCTCGTAGCGGTTGGCACGATAGTTGAAGCCGGGGATGTCGAGTTGCGCTGCGAAACCATTGTCGAGTGCGCAGTCCACCTGGTCCATGCCGCAGGTGACGGGGCGCGTCGGGTCCTCGCGATGGCAGATGTCCTGCAGGAAACGAGCGACTTGATAGCCGTCGGGCGAGCACTGCGTCGGCACCTCATTGCCGATGCTCCACATGACGACGGAGGCGTGGTTGCGATAGTGGCACAGCATGTTGACCATGTCGCGCTCGGCCCACTCCTTGAAGAATCGGTGGTAGCCGTTCTTGCATTTGGCGCGGTCCCACTCGTCGAAGGGCTCTACCATCATCATGAAGCCCATGGAGTCGCAGAGTTCGACGAGCTCGGGAGCCGGCATGTTGTGGCTGGTACGGATGGCATCGCAGCCCATGTCCTTGAGGATGGTGAGTTGGCGGCGGAGGGCGGCACGATTGATGGCGGCGCCGAGGGGGCCGAGGTCGTGGTGGTTGCAGACGCCCTGGAACTTGCGCGGCTGTCCGTTGAGGAAGAAGCCGCGGTCGGCGATGACGTCGACGGTGCGGATGCCGAAGATGGTAGTGTACTCGTCGAGGAGTTCATTCGATGCAGGGACTGTCGACGGCTCAGCCGATGCGGCGTCGGCATTCTTGCCCTTCTTGTCCTTCTTGGGCGATGGGGCAGGGTAGACGCGCGTGACGGCCTTATATAAATAAGGTGTCTCGGGCGACCACAGGCGGGGCGACTCGACGAGCAGGTTCTGGGTTAGGGGCAGCCCATGGGCGACGGTCTGCGTGTTGGACTTCGTCGCTACGACGCTGCCATCGGGCCCATAGACGGAGGTCTCGAGGCGGAACGTCCGCCCCTCGGCATTCTCGAGGGTGGTGCGAAGGGTGACGGAGGCTGAGGACGTCGGCGTCAGCCGGGTCGTGACCTGCGTGCCCCATACGCCGACGTGGACGTCGGAGGTCTGGACGAGGTGGACGTTGCGATAGATGCCTGCGCCGCAGTACCAGCGACTGCTCTCGGCACGGTTCTCGAGGCGGACGGCGAGCGTGTTGGGCGTGCCGTCGGAGTGGACGAGGTCGGTGACGTCGACGTAGAACGAGTTGTAGCCGTAGGGCCAGAAGATGGCCTCGCGCCCGTTGACATAGACGCGTGCCTCGCTCATGGCACCATCGAAAATGAGGGTGGTGCGAGCGGGCGAGGCGGCGGTGGAGGCGGGGAGCGTGAAGGAGGTGCGGTACCAGCCGACGCCGATGTAGGGGAGTCCGCCTGTGCGCCCCGTCTTGAGCGTGGCTTCCTTCTCGCCGTTCTGGGTGACGGCTACATTCTGGAGGTCGAACTCACTGCCGAAGGGACCTTTGATGGCCCAGTCGTGAGGGACGCTGACGCGCTCCCATCGGCTGTCGTCGAACGTAGGCTGTTCGGCTCCGTTGATGTCACCGCGCGTGAAGCGCCAATTCTGACGAAGGAGCGTCTCGCTGCGCTGAGCGTGCAGCGACGTGAAAGAGAGCGCCGTAAGGGCTGCGAAGAGTAAGTTGCGTAACATGTTTTTGTCGTTTTAAGTGTTATTTGTGTGCAAAGATAGTGAGTTTTTTGAATATAGCGCTCGTGATTTGCAAAAAACTCACTATCTTTGCGCCGCTTTTTAGCAAATGGTTATGCGTTTATTCAAGCGACTCGACATATTCCTACTTAAACAGTTCTGCCTGCTGTTCGCGGGCACGTTCTTCATCTGTCTGTTCATTTTCCTGATGCAATTCCTATGGAAATGGGTGGATGAGATGATAGGTAAGGGTTTGGAACTGAGTGTGCTGGCCCAGTTCTTCTTCTACGCGGCTATGACACTCGTCCCGCTGTCGTTGCCCCTGGCTGTGTTGCTGGCTTCGCTCATTACTTTCGGTAATATGGGCGAGCGGCTGGAGCTCTTGGCCATGAAGGCTGCGGGCATTCCGCTCGTCCGCATCCTCAGGCCCGTGCTGGTGTTCGTGTTGTGCGTGGCAGCGGGTTCGTTCTATTTCCAAAACGTGATTGGCCCCAAGTGCAGCAAGCAACTGGCGGCGCTCACCTATTCCATCCGTCAGAAATCGCCCGAACTGGAGATTCCCGAAGGCGTCTTCTACAACGAGATTCCCGGCTACAACCTCTTCGTGGAGCGTAAGGACGCGGAGCGCGGCATGCTCTACGGCGTCATGATCTACAATCAGGGCAACAGCTTCGACGATACGCAGGTGGTGCTGGCCGACTCGGGCCGTCTGCAGTCGACCGCCGACCAGAAGTACCTGCGGCTGACGCTCTACGACGGGCAGCGCTTCAGAAACATGCAGAACACGGGCAGCGCCATGGACCATGCGACGGTCCCGTATATGCGCGAGACATTCAAGTCGGAGGTGGACCTCATCCCCTTCGACAATACGTTGAACCTGCTGGACGCCTCGCTCTTCGATAATAACGCCCAGACGAAGAACCTGAAGCAGTTGGCGCGTGGCATCGACTCGCTGAAGGCCCATCTGGACACCGTCGGACGCGAGCAGTATGAGCAGTACAGCTATGGCTTCCTGACCCGCACCCGCCTCGACGGGCGTCAGGATTCGGCTCAGCTCGTCGAAAAAGCACGCACGTCGACACTGGAGTTTGACACCGTCCTGGCCCATCTCACGGATCAGGAGCGTGCGCGCGTCGTCCGCCTGGCCACCGAGCGCGTGCAGAGCGGAGAGACCCAGACCGAGATGCTGAAGGAGAGCAGCCGCTACACGAACCGCCTGCTGCGCGTCCATAAGTTCGAGCGGCACAAGAAGTTCACGCTCTCGTTGGCCTGCATCATCTTCTTCTTCATCGGCGCCCCGCTCGGCGCCATCATCCGAAAGGGAGGACTGGGCGTGCCTGTGGTCGTGTCGGTGATCATCTTCATCTTCTACTATATCGTCAATGCCAGCGGCGAGAAGCTGTGCAAGAGCGGCACGTGGGACACCACCTTCGGCGCTTGGCTCAGCACGATGGTGCTGGCGCCCATCGGTGCCTGGCTGACGTGGAAATCCAATCAGGATTCGGTGGTCTTCAACATCGAAGCCTACCAGCAATTTGTCAAACGAATACTCAAACGAATAGGACTATGATCAACCTCTCATCCATAGAAGACGCCCTCCAGGATTTTCGCGAAGGCCGATTCGTCATCGTTGTCGACGACGAGGACCGCGAGAATGAAGGTGACTTCATCACAGCAGCCGAGATGATAACGCCGGAGAAAGTGAACTTCATGCTGAGTGAAGGACGGGGCGTGCTATGCGCTCCTATCACCATCAGCCGTGCCGAGCAGTTGGAACTGCCTCATCAGGTGCTGGATAACACATCAGTGCTCGGCACGCCTTTCACGGTGACCGTGGATAAGCTCGAGGGCTGCACCACCGGCGTCAGCGCTGCCGATCGCGCGGCCACCATCCGCCATCTGGCCGACCCCACGGCGAAAGCATCGGACTTCGGGCGTCCCGGACATATCAACCCGCTCTACGCTCAGGACCGAGGCGTCCTGCGACGCGCTGGCCACACCGAGGCGGCTGTCGACCTGGCTCGCCTTGCAGGCTTGCAACCCGCAGCTGCGCTCATCGAGATTCTGAACCCGGACGGCACGATGGCACGTATGCCGCAGCTGAAGGAAGTGGCTGAGCGTCACGGCATTCGCATTATCACCATCCGCGACCTCATCGCCTACCGTCTGCAGCGTGAGCAGATGGTGGAGGCCGCACCCGAAGTGGACCTCCCGACCGCCTATGGGCACTTCCGCGACATCACCTTCCGCCAACTCTCCAATGGGCTCGAACATGTGGCGCTGATCAAAGGTTCGTGGGAACCTGACGAGCCCATTCTGGTGCGCGTTCATTCGAGTTGTGCAACCGGGGACATCTTCGGCAGTCAACGTTGTGACTGCGGCGAGCAACTGCATAAAGCCATGCAGATGATAGATCGAGAAGGCAAGGGTGTGCTGCTGTATATGAATCAGGAAGGGCGTGGCATCGGTCTGTTCAACAAGATGAAAGCCTACAAGTTGCAAGAGCAGGGCGACGACACCGTCGAGGCCAACGTACACCTCGGTTTCCGCCCCGACGAGCGCGACTATGGCGTTGGTGCTCAGATCCTTCGGCAGTTGGGCATTCACAAGATTCGCCTGTTGACCAATAACCCTGTCAAGCGCGTAGGACTTGAGGCCTATGGCTTGGAAATCGTCGAGAATGTTCCTATCGAGATCAGGCCCAACCCCTACAACGAGCGCTACCTGAAGACGAAGCAGGAGCGCATGGGGCATACGCTGCATTTCAATAAATAAGGGAGGAGAGGAGTCGGTTTTAATGACGAATGACGAGTGACGAATGACGAATAAAATATACCGTTCCAGTTCATCGGTAACTTATATTCGTCATTCGTCATTCGTCATTCATCATTCGTCACTCGTCACTCGTCATTCGTCATTCGTCATTCGTCACTCGTCATTCGTCATTCGTCATTCGTCACTCATCATTCGTCACTCGTCATTCGTCATTAAAAGCAAGACTCAGAGCGTCAAATCGTCACTTTGTGGTCTTGCTCGATTGTGTTCGGTCAAAAATAAAAGGGAAAAGCAAAATTAGTGCCCGTTTTCTCGCGCTGATTCCAACTTTTTATACTATCTTTGCGCGCAAAATTATAATACGTACGCAGATGAATAATTTATCGGACCGTCTCAACCGCCTTGCCCCCTCGGCTACTTTGGCCATGAGCCAGCGCAGCAGTGAGTTGAAAGCTCAAGGTGTTGACGTCATCAACATGAGTGTCGGAGAGCCAGACTTCAATACGCCCGACCACATCAAGGCAGCTGCCATCAAGGCTGTCGAGGAAAACTATTCCCGCTACTCCCCTGTGCCAGGCTATCCTGCCCTGCGCCAAGCCATTGTAGCGAAACTGAAGAACGAGAATGGCCTGGACTACACGCCCGCACAAATCCTGTGCTCCAACGGCGCCAAGCAGAGCGTCTGTAACGCCGTGATGGCTTTGGTGAACGCAGGCGACGAGGTCATCATCCCGGCTCCCTACTGGGTCAGCTATCCCCAGATGGTATTGCTGGCAGAAGGCACGCCCGTCTTCATCGATGCTCCCATCGAGCAGGATTTCAAGATCACGCCCGAGCAGCTCGAGGCGGCCATCACGCCACGCACACGTGCACTCATCCTCTGCTCGCCTTCCAACCCGACGGGGTCCGTTTACTCGCGAGAGGAACTCCGTGGACTGGCCGATGTGCTGGCCCGGCATGAGCGGGTGATGGTGCTGGCCGACGAGATCTACGAGCACATCAACTACGTAGGCAAGCACGAGTCGATAGCTCAGTTCGAGGAAATCCGCGACCGCGTTGTCATCATCAATGGCGTCAGCAAGGCTTATGCCATGACGGGATGGCGAATCGGCTTCATCGCTGCTCCCGAGTGGATCGTCAAGGGCTGCAATAAGCTGCAAGGCCAGTACACCAGCGGCCCCTGTTCCGTCAGCCAGAAGGCCGCTGAAGCTGCCTATACGGGTTCGCAGCAATGTGTCGAGGATATGCGTCAGGCATTCGAACGCCGCAAGAACCTCATCGTCCGACTGGCCAAGGAGATTCCGGGCCTTGAAGTCAACGACCCCCAGGGCGCTTTCTACCTCTTCCCCAAATGCAGCAGCTATTTCGGCAAGCGCGATGGCGACCGCGTGATCCAGACGAGCACCGACCTGGCCATGTACTTACTTGAAGTGGGACATGTCGCCACCGTGGGCGGTGATGCCTTTGGCAGCCCTGAGTGCTTCCGCATGAGTTATGCCACCAGCGACGAAAACATCGTCGAGGCAATGCGTAGAATCAAGGAGACGCTGGCTCGTCTCGCTTAATCCTCTTTCATTTTTTCATCAAACCAATTATCTATTAAGCCCATTCCCCTATTATGGATAAAAAACAGATTAAGACTGCCCTCATCTCCGTTTTCCATAAAGACGGTCTCGACGAGTTGCTCAAGAAATTGAATGCTGAAGGTGTGAAATTCCTCTCGACCGGTGGCACGCAAGCCTTTATTGAAAGCCTCGGCTATGACTGCCAGAAAGTGGAGGAGGTGACGACTTATCCCAGCATCCTTGGCGGACGTGTCAAGACGTTGCATCCCAAGATCTTCGGCGGCATCCTTGGCCGACGCGACCTTGAGGGCGACCGCGAGCAGATGGCCGAGTATGCTATCCCCGAGATTGACCTCGTCATAGTGGACCTATATCCCTTCGAGCAGACCGTCGCCAGTGGCGCCGATGAGGCCGACATCATCGAGAAGATCGACATAGGCGGTATCTCACTCATCCGTGCAGGTGCCAAAAACTTCAACGATGTCGTGATTGTCCCCTCCAAAGAGCAATATGGTCAGTTGCTGGACATCCTCAATGCACAGGGTGCTTGCACAACCTTGGCCCAGCGCCGTCAGTTCGCCACCGCCGCCTTTGGCGTCAGCAGCCACTACGATACCGCCATTCACGGCTGGTTCAGTAAATAACAGAGGACCCTCATCCCGCCCTCCCTTGTAGGGGAGTAGGGGGTTGTCTGCCAACGTTTAGGAATGATAAACAAGTTAATTTAATAGCACAAGGAATCTGCTCCCTTCCTACAAGGGAGGGCGGGAGTGGCTCCTTTCTTTTGATTGTTATGGGATTATTTTCTTTCACAAAAGAGATTGCGATGGACCTCGGCACCGCCAACACCATCATCATTGCTGATGGGAAGATTGTGGTGGACGAGCCTTCGGTAGTTGCGCTGGACCGTCATACTGAGAAGATGATAGCTGTAGGCGAGAAAGCCAAACTCATGTACGAGAAAGTGCATGCAGGCATCAAGACAATCCGTCCGCTCCGCGACGGTGTGATCGCCGACTTCAACGCTTGCGAGCAGATGATGCGTGGGCTGATCAAAATGGTTCATACGGGCAGCCATATCTTCACGCCCTCACTGCGTATGGTGATTGGCGTACCCTCGGGGTCGACTGAGGTCGAACTGCGTGCCGTGCGCGACTCCGCCGAGCATGCTGGTGGACGTGAGGTCTACCTGATCTACGAGCCCATGGCTGCTGCCATCGGTATCGGACTGGATGTCGTTGCTCCTCAGGGTAATATGATTGTGGACATAGGTGGCGGTAGCACTGAGATTGCTGTCATCTCACTCGGTGGTATTGTGGCTGACAAGAGCCTTCGCACCGCTGGCGATGACCTTACAGCCGATATCCAGGAGTATATGAGCCGTCAGCATAACGTTCGCGTCAGTGAGCGCATGGCAGAGCGCATCAAGATCAATGTAGGCGCCGCCCTCACCGACCTTGGCGAGAATGCTCCCGAGGACTATGTCGTTCATGGACCTAACCGCATCACGGCATTGCCTATGGAGGTGCCCGTGTGCTATCAGGAGATTGCTCACTGCCTCGAGAAGACGATTGCCAAGATCGAGACCGCAGTCCTCAACGCACTTGAGGAGACGCCCCCTGAGCTCTATGCCGATATCGTACACAACGGCATCTACCTGACGGGTGGCGGCGCTCTGTTGCGTGGCTTGGACAAGCGTCTGACCGACAAGATCAATATTCCTTTCCATATCGCGGAGGATCCACTCCACAGCGTCGCAAAGGGTACTGGTGTCGCGTTGAAGAATATCCACAACTTCTCGTTCCTGATGTAGCATCCCGATGCGTGCGCTCCTTGAATTCATAGCCAAGTACTACCATTGGATGATATTTATTGTACTGGAAGGGCTCAGTCTCATGCTGCTCTTTCAGTTCAATCGTTATCAGAATAGTGTATGGCTGACGACAGCCAACAACGTGGTCGGAAAGGTGGATGCGTGGGAGCAGGAAGCATTGCGCTACGTGACGCTCGGCAGCGTCAACGAGGACCTTACGCGCCGCAACCTTATTCTGGAGTACAACTATGGTCAGGTGAGCAGTCAGCTGGCCGAGTTGACGCACGACTCAACGATTACCGAACGCCTGCAGGCCGACCGTATGGAGGGCATCAAACTCATCCCGGCCAAGGTTGTCACGAACAATATCGTTCGTCGCAACAACTTGATTACGATCTCTGCAGGCTCAGTCGACGGCGTGAAACCTGAGATGGGCGTTGTCTGCGGAACGGGCATAGTGGGCATCGTCTATATGACCTCAGAGCACTACTCCATCGTGTTGCCGCTGCTCAACAGCCATTCGCGCATCAGTTGCCGTCTGCGTGACTCGCAGTTCTTCGGCTATCTGACGTGGGACGGTGGCAGTCCGCTTTATGTCCAACTCGACGATATCCCTCGCCATGCCCGTTTCAAGATTGGCGATATTGTCGAGACGAGCGGCTTCAGTTCGGTATTCCCATCGGGCCTGTTCGTAGGCAAGGTCGATGCCGTGGGCAATAGCGACGACGGACTGAGCTATAAGCTGCGCGTCCATTTGGCGATGGATTTCTCGCGTCTGCACGACGTCTATGTCGTAGCGCAGCAATTCCAACCTGAGGTGCGTGAGCTCGAGCAGAAGGCCGATTCGCTCATGAAACAGTAAACAGCATTACAGTCTAATGATTATCACTTTTCTACAACGGCTCCTTTGGACGGTGGCTCTCGTAGCAGCCCAGATGATGGTGTTTAACTACATCCACATTTTGGGCTACGCTACGCCGTTGCCTTTCGTTTACCTGTTGCTGCTGTTCCCGTTGGGAACCCAGCGTTGGGGCATTCTCTTATGGGGATTCGTCTGTGGTCTGCTCTGCGATGTTGTTTCGCTCACACCAGGTGTCGGGGCTGCTGCCATGACGCTGACGGCTTTTGTGCAACCGCTTATCCTTCGGCGTATGGCGCCTAAGGACGCGATAGAGGATGAACAAGCCAGCTTCGCGATGCTGGGTTTCTGGGGCTACGTCCGCTATGCTTTGTTCCTGACCTTCATCTTCATGTCGGTCTATTTCCTGTTGCTGTCGTTCAATTTCTTCCATCTCCGCGATTTGGCCATTACCTTCGGTTCTAGTTGGGCGCTCACGATGCTGATTATCCTCGTCATCGAAAGCGTCCGTGGCGGCAGAAAAGAGAAAACGAAGGCTTAACTTTCACCCCGATTCCATCTCAGCAATAGTTTTCGTTAACGTTACCGTTCATTTTCGTTATCGTCATCGTTATCGTTCTTCAAGTCTGAAGCGTCGCTGCGCGCCGAGCGCTCGTTCTCGTTCTCGTTTTCTTTATCGTTCTCGTTCTCGTCATCGGTTCCCATTTTCATGTCTGACTCCAATCTTACATATCGCAAATTCGTTTTGGGCTTCGCCGCTTTTGTGGTTGTAGCCGTCTATGTTTTGCGATTGTTCTCGCTGCAGTTGTTGTCCGACGACTACCGTGCGCGAGCCGATTCCAATGCGCTCATGCGTCGCATCCAGTTCCCCGCTCGAGGGGCTATCACCGACCGCAACGGCAAACTCCTTGTCTATAACCAGCCTGCCTACGATGTCATGGTGATTATGCAGGAGCAGGTGGGCGTGGACACGGCCGACCTCTGCCGCAGCCTCGGCATCACTCCCGAGTGGTACGAGCGGCGCATGACTGAGATTAAGAACACGAAAGGCTATTCGCCTTATACCCAGCAGGTGTTCATGAACCAGCTGTCGATGGAGGAGTTCAGTAGTTTCCAGGAGAAACTCTTCCACTTCCGCGGTTTCTATGCCCAGAAGCGCAGCATCCGTCAGTACAGCTTCCCCTACGCCGCCCATCTCCTTGGTGATGTCGGCGAGGTCAATCAGGCTGATATCGATGCCGACGACTACTACCGTTCGGGCGACTACATCGGCAAGCAGGGCGTAGAACGCAGCTATGAGCGACAGTTGCGTGGCGTGAAAGGCTCCGAGATTCTGCTGCGCGATGTCCATGGGCGCATTAAGGGACGCTATCAGGATGGTCGCTACGACCAGAAGCCTGTTCCGGGCAAGAACCTCACGCTTAGCATCGACCTTGAACTTCAGAAGTTAGGAGAGCGCCTGATGCAAGGCAAGCTGGGCAGCATTGTCGCCATCGAACCGTCGACGGGCGAGATTCTCTGCATGGTCAGTTCGCCTACGTTCGACCCCCGTACGATGGTCGGCCGTCAGCGCGGCAAGAAACACAAGGAACTCTCGCGCGACCGGATGAAACCCCTGCTCAATCGTGCCACCATGGGCACCTTCCCGCCAGGCTCTACGTTCAAGACCTCGCAGGCGCTCACCTTCCTTCAGGAGGGTATCATCCAACCGAAGACCCCGTTCCCTTGTTCTCGCGGCTTCCACTACGGACGCCTTACCGTCCGCTGCCACCCTCACGGTTCACCGCTGCCCCTTGTGCCTGCAATCGCGACGTCATGCAACTCCTATTTCTGCTGGGGACTCTATCACATGCTCAACAACCGTAGTCAATACCGCTCTACGCAGGAAGCCATGACCACATGGAAGAACTATATGGTCAGCATGGGCTTTGGCTACCGATTGGGTGTCGATCTGCCGAGCGAGGCACGTGGCATGATTCCGAACGCCGACTATTACGACGACCACTACCACCAGTCGTGGAATGCGCTGACGGTCATCCATATCGCCATCGGCCAGGCTGAAGTGACGCTCACGCCCTTGCAGATTGCCAATCTCGGCGCTACCATCGCCAATCGCGGTTGGTTCATCACCCCGCACGTCGTCAAGGAGGTGCAGGACGACACCATCGCGTCTATTTACCACCAGAAGCGCTTCACCAAGGTGTCGCGGGTGCACTACGAGACCGTCGTCGAGGGTATGGCACGCGCTGTCACCTCGGGAACGTGCCGAGGCGCAGCCACTTCTCAATATGTCGTCTGCGGCAAGACGGGAACGGCGCAGAACCGCGGCTACGACCACTCCGCCTTCATGGGCTTTGCCCCTCGCGACAATCCCAAGATTGCCATTGCCGTCTATGTCGAGAACGGCGGCTATGGTGCTCACTTCGGCGTCCCCATCGGGGCGCTCATGATGGAGCAGTTTATCAACGGTCATCTCTCTGAGGCCAGTCAACGTAAAGCAGACGTCTTTGCCAACAGACGAATAGATTATGGTAGCTATGCAAGATAAACCCAAGAGCATTTTCGCCAGCATCGACTGGTTCACTATCATCGTCTATGTGCTCCTCCTGGCCATGGGCTGGATGAGCATCTGCGGTGCTTGCTATGAGTATGGGCAGCCGCGCGACCTCCTCTCGCTGGCTTCCTTCGACACCCGCACGGGCATGCAGCTCGTGTGGATAGGCTCGTCTATCGTCCTCGGTGCCATAATATTGTTGCTCGACGACCGCATCTTCGACACCTTTGCCTACCTCATCTACGGCGGGCTCGTCGTGCTGTTGTTCGTCACGCCTTTTCTTGCCCATGACATCAAAGGTTCTCTCTCGTGGATCAAGATAGGCCCCTTCAGTTTTCAGAGCGCCGAGTTTGCCAAGTTTGCCACGGCCCTTGCGTTGGCCAAGTTCATGAGTTCCTATGGCTTCAAGCTGCAGGGCTCATGGAAGAATCTCGCCATCTGCGTCGCGTTGATGATGTTGCCGATGGTACTCATTGTCATGCAGAAGGAGACGGGTTCGGCCCTCGTCTATTTCAGCCTCTTCCTGATGCTCTACCGCGAGGGCATGCCGGGCAGCATCCTTTTCACGGGCATCGCTGCTGTGGCCTATGTCGTCGTGGGGCTGCGTTTTGCCGACGAGCGTGTACTTGGGGGGGCTACCAGCCTGGGTGCCATCGCCGTCATGCTGATGATTGTGGTTTTTGTCATTGGCATGATCATCGTCTACTGCCGCCCTGCTGCACTCCTTGGCGAGACGGCTGCTGAGAGCCGTGCTGCACGCTTAGTATATCATCGCTCCCTCCTCGAGACCATCTTCGCATCGCTCGGTTCGATGCTCGCTATCATCGCTATCGCCTACCTCATTTTCTCGCATGAGCGCTTTTCCTCATACGTCTTTGACATCACTCCCGTGCTTTTTGCCGTGTGCCTGATGCTCATCCTGCGCCTCGTCTGGCTGGGCTTCTCCAACCATCTCTATCGCTACGTCTACATCGGCCTCTTCGCCCTCGGCTCGCTAGCAACTTTCTTCTCGGCCAACGTCTTGGTCGATCATCTGGCAGAGCACCAGCAGAAGCGTATTCAAGTGCTGCTTGGCCTTCGTGACGACCCCAATGGCGTAGGCTACAACGTCATCCAAGCAAAGATAGCCATCGGTTCTGGTGGTCTCGAAGGCAAGGGCTTCCTCAATGGCACACAGACCAAGTTGAAGTACGTTCCTGAGCAGGAGACCGACTTCATCTTCTGTACTGTGGGTGAGGAGCAGGGCTTTATTGGTTCGGCCGCTGTACTCGTCCTGTTCTTGTTGCTGCTATGGCGCCTCATCGTAGTGGCTGAGCGTCAACCCTACGCCTTTGGCCGTGTCTATGGCTACTGCGCTTTCTCCATCTTCTTCTTCCACCTGCTCATCAACGTCGGGATGGTGCTAGGCCTGATGCCCGTCATCGGCATCCCGCTGCCTTTCTTCAGCTATGGAGGAAGCTCGCTCTGGGGTTTCACGCTGCTCCTGTTCATCTTCTTGCGCATCGATGCAGGCCGCTCGCGTTTCCAGCGTTGAGGCTTGAACGGCTGCGTCCGTTCGCTCAAGCCTTCACGACCGTTCGCTCAAGCCTTCACGACCGTTCGCTCAAGCCTTTGCGACCGTTCCCATGCGTGATGGCAATGCCCGCTATGGCCGTTTTCGGCAGTCATATCGTTATTCCCTCCCAGATGGGAGGGGAACAGTGGCTGTGGGTGAAGGGGAGAGTGGCGTCCTTGGATAAAGCTTTCACGCAGCAACGCGGATGTCCCTTTTCAGAACCTTCTCAGCGCCTTATTCATACAGCAGTCCACCTTCGGCTGTTTGGCCAGCGGCATCGATAGCAATCTTCGTGGTTTGGGAATTATTGTAGAGGCTCACATGGGCTTTTCCGCTGGCATCGAGCTTCAATTCGGGATTCCAATAGAGCGTTCGGCGATAGTCTTTCTGCCCCTCAGCAGGCGGGTTTCGCTGGTAATCGGGGTGGTAGAAATCCTCTTGGAAAGCAAACCCATCGAGGATGTAACGGCGGTCGCGATAAGTGACGCGCTGCGAACCATCTTTGAAGCGATGGATATCGACGATGACTTCAGGCTGGTTGCTCTGCTCGTAACGCTGGTCGCCCTCGCGTCGTGGCGAGTAGTCGGTGTAAATATAGTATTTATCGAGATAAGTGAGCAGGCCAAAGCGCAAACGATCCAGCGGGCCATACCAATAGCTTTCAGGCTTACCGTCCAGATAACGCTTACTTGTGTAGTGACGCGACATCCCCATATCCGCGATCTTCACACCCGTTATACCGCTGATAGTGTTGTAATAACTGTAGAAAAGGCCGGCATCCAAAGTCTCATTGTGAGCCTGATAGGCATCGATGACATAGGCGGGTTTGGACAGATCTACGTGGCGCAGGCCTCCATGGCGAGTGCGGACTGTGATTTGGTCCATCAAATGGGTACCATCAACGAGCAGGCGCGGCGATAAGTAGGTGGTATCTCGCAACGGGGCGTTATGAACCTGATAGTAAGTGTATGGCTTTATCCAGCGGGGATAGGGGAAATTGAGACGCACATAAAACTCTGGAATTTCACCCAGGCGACCGGCCATGAGGTCATACTCCGTGCGGTTGTCCATCTGCACCCAAGTGTGGGGCTTGCGTCGGCGCAGACCTTCCCACTTTTTATTCCATTTCGTCGTATCGCTCGCACCGAGGAAGAACACGCACTGCCCCTCGAAGCGAGGAAGGTCGATCTGGAAGGTTCCGTTCTTCGTCTCGGTTTCGCCTATGATGAAATCTCTCTCGTCGTCAAGACTCACGAACTCAGCGTGCACGAGCACCTCTTTCTTCACCGTGCCTCGCTCAATGTAGCGTCGCGCTGCTATCTGCCGTTGCTTGCGTTGTTGCTGTTGGTAGTAGTGGTTAGTTCGGAAATTGAGTGCATTGTAGTCCGTTGACTCCCAGCTGCTTCCTTGCAGCGAGTAGACTCCGTGCCAGGTGTCGCTGATGGCGCCGATATTGCTGCGACGCTCGTAGATGGGGTTTAGATTCCAAGCCATATTCCAACGACTATAGCCTACGGGCAGACCTTGATGGAAGTCGAAAGGATGGAGGGCTGTGGGACGGCCGTCGGCATCGAAGAGTGGATTCTGCTGCTGCTCGCTGAGCGAAGGCGACTCTTCCATCATGAATCGCTCGTGGTCAGCTTGTACTTCGTTGAAGATGTTTTCTTGCTCTTCCAGAAGGCTCCAATAGCGATTGACCGTCCCCGTGACAATCTGTGTATGCTCGGCAGGATTCGTGATTTCCCACGCCCCCTTGATGGCCATTTCTTGCCAGTTGAAGCGTCGCCAGCCCTGCGTCAGCATCAGCAGGTCGAGGGCGCGCCGATGCTCCTCGTCGTCACGCTCGAAGAAATAGTCGGGTTGCGGCACGAAGCCTTTGATTTCCGAGGCCAAGAGCATCTCGGTCATGATGTTGCCGCTGTCGAACGTGTTGTCGGCATGGACAGCATCGCGCACCGTCAGCGAGACCGTCTGATCAGGCATCAAGTGGGCTGACGTCACGTCGAAATCAATGCGCTCGAAAGGCTGGTACTGCTCCTTGGCTCCTGTGAACTGAAGTGTCGGCTCTGCCAACTCAGGGCGTGTGACGAAGAAGAGACGGTCAGCATAGATATGTCCGATGCTGTCGAAGACGGTCACCTGATTTACGCCAACGGGTAAATCAGAATGGGCAATGGAAAATGTACGATGAGGCTGGCGCATGGATTCTGTTAGTGAGGCATTGTCCCTTGTCTCTTGCCCATTGTCCATCGTCCTAAAAGTCACCAGTTTGCCTTCGTTCATCACCGTGAGTCCGAGGGGCATGGCAGCAGCTTGGCCAACGGCTGTGATATCAAAAAGCCAGTTGCCCGTCGTGCTGTCGCAACGTACTTGCAACGCCACGCCTTCTGCCTTCACCGCCTTGATATCCTGGCTGACGGTCAGGGGGCGCTTGGCGTCCTTCGGCTGTTCATCGGGCGTGAAGATGGCTTCGTATTTCTTGCCCTCCTCGGGCGTGAAGATGAAGGTGGTGCGACCACGGTTCTCGGTTCTCACCGCCATCACCTCTTCACCACGGTCATCTTTTATCCTTACCCTTTTATTGTTGCAATTGATGGAAAGGATTCCCTCGCGTACCTCGCCCTCCGAAGTGGCAGCCTCGAAGGCCACTCGGCAGGGCACGCCCGCCACCAGATTGCCGCCTTCGGGGAAGAGCGACAGACGCAACTCGGCTTCCTTGGGCTCGCTTTTGAAATAGCGACGCAGGGGACGGAACGTCATATCGCGATAGAAATCGCCTTCTTCCTTTGGCTTGTCGTAGACGGGGAACACGCGCGAGTAGAGTTTCTCGTAGTCGCGGAAGAAGTCCTTGGCCATAGCCTTGTTGTAAAAAGAATACTCAGTATACCAAGAGTGATAGTGCTCGGTCTGCCCCCAGTTGAGCTGCCAACGGGTGTAGGCGCGCAGTTCGAAGTAGCCTGAGTAGAGCGTGTCGGGCAAGGCGAAGAAGCCGTGTCCGCGGCCGTCCTTCATCTCGATGAGTTTGCGCTCTACGAGGTAACCGTCGTGGTTCCATAGCTCGGCGTAAAGCACGCGGCTGATGCGGCTCGGCTGGTCGGTGTTGGTGCGTCGAGTGTAGGCTGCGAACCAGATGGTGTCGCCCAGGAAGTAGGAGGTGTTGTCCATGTGCACGAAGACCTTTTCCTGTGGGATGGCTTGTCCGAATCGCTCCAGACGGTCGGCGAAGCGTGCCAGGGGCGGCAGCGAAGCCTGATAGGCCGCCAGACTGTCGAGGCGTGCCTTGACGAGGTCAACAGCACCTTGTGCGATGGCCTGTTCCTCTGCTGTACGCTTCACCACCTCATTGTTGGCCCAGAACGTGCTGTCGTAGCCTGCTTCGGCAATCGATGAGAGCATATTCTCTCGCGCACGCGCGTTCTTCATTTTCTTGCCTACGTGCAGGTGCTTCTGCCCCTCAACGTTGAAGAGGAGCGTGCGCGTCTGGAAATCGCCCCATTTGGCTTGAACCGAGAGGTCTGCCACCTCAGGGAACTTGCGGTCGTAGACGTAGTCCATGTGCATGTCGAAGGTCACGGGCAGCACTGTTGCCGAGCGCAGCTCGCCTTTGCCGAAGCGCAGCTTCAGGTTCTCCACCTGCCCGTCGAAAGCCAGCGGACTGAGCGTGGCGCGATCCACGTAGAGCGCCCCCGTCATGATAGGAGCTACGACCTCTACGTCCTCGCGGCGTCGAAGTTCGAAACGATAAAGATGCTGGTCGTCGCCGTCCATCTCGGTCACCGAGATGTCATAGAAATGTTGCAGGTATTCGACTCCGGAGTAATGCTTTTTTTTCAGTTGATCAAGGTCTAGCGTTAGTTTATGGCCTCTGGTTCTTGTGGTCAGAGCGCCCGCCGTCCCTTCCGGCTTCAACGGAGCTATCAAGTCGTGCCAGAATAGGCTTCCACGTGTCATGGGACCCATCTCCAGCAGATGATGCAAGTTCATGTCGCTGATTTCTGAGCGGTTCCATGCCGCTTGGCTCAGCAGTCCGTGGCGCCCAGTGAGGAACTCCAACTCGCGTAGGTTCACGGCAGAGCGCGCTCCCACGAAAGCCTCTACGATATCCTGTTTCTGCGAGAAGACGGATGTCTGGCGGTAGAAGTACTGCGCCTTTTTGTTCTCCTTGCGATTGTAGATTTTCTCTAACTTCTTTGCCACCTGCAAGAGCATACCTTCAACGGCCTTGACCGTCACCTCCGAGAGCGTAGCGTCGAGCATCCTCATCTTCACTACGTGGACGCCATCAACGCCTTCTGCCAGACTCAGGTTCTTGGCCTGTAACGTCAGGGTCTGTCGGCCAATGCACGTCAGGCGTAGGATATCCGTCGGTGCAGCTTTGATGGTGAATTCGCCATCGAAGTTAGTCAGTGTGTTGCTCTCCTCGCTGATGTATACGCCCACCAACGGCAATGCCTCGCCAGTCTCGGCGTCGACAACGCGAGCCGTATAGCTCTGTCGTGCGTCGTCTACTTCAGCGGACACCTGTGCCTTGGCTGTTGTCAGGAGCGACAACGCACACATCAAGATACTGATCAGACTGCAGCGTACGCAGTTTCCGTAGCCTTTCGTATTCATAGTCATCTATTTTTATATCTCGTTATAACTCTAAACGTTTAGACTTTAAACTCGTCAACTTGTCTGCTCGTCAACTTGTCAACTTGTCAACTCGTCAACTCGTCAACTTGTCAACTTTTCAACTTTTCAACTTGTCAACTTTTCAACTTTTCAACTCGCCACCCACCTCACTTCCGTTCTTGCAGCATCTTTTGTTCGAAGCGGGAGAGTGGACGTACTTTACGCGGCAGCACGGCTGCCGATGGTGGTGGCGAGACAGGCTCCTGAGTTTTGGCTTTAGCTCGTCCTGACGACCGTCGTTTCGACTTGGGAGCCATTGGCAGTTCGTCGAGTGAACGGATGGAGGTCTTTGTCTTCGTTGTCGCTAATGTTTTCGCTTCCGATATCGCCTGATGGCGCCTTGCGAGTATGAACGCCTCATGAGGCGATAGCTTCCATTTCCATACAATATAGTCGCGTAGGCGAGGCAGATTAGGTTGCAAACGAGCGAAGGTAGAATCGTCTTCGAGCGTTCTGATGAGTCCGCATTCGCATATGATAGAATCGATGGAATGAGTGATTTTGGCATTCTCGTCAAATCGTGGGCGCACATGAGCAAAGCTCATTGCACGGGTAGCGCTATGCACGCCCATCCATCGGTAGAGGTCATCGCCTATGATGTCGAAGACGCGTGTCGTCGGTGGTAAGGCCTCAAACGTCAGGACGAGGATGGAGTCTTCGACATGACTACTGCGCAAAGCGTGGTGGTCATCGGCCTCATCGGAGAGGAACATCGTCGCCGGGGCAGGCCAACTGTCGGCGGCTGTTGTGAAGCGCAAGCTCACACGCGTCTCCGTTTGCTCCGTCTCAACAGCTACCACCGTCCCCTCGCCCGTTTGCACGATGGCCTCGGGCTGGAACATGGTGATGGCTTGCAGGAGTATGATGACTAACACGTTCATTGTCGTTTAGATTCTATCGAGGACGTCATCGAGCGGGCACTCAGGATCGGTCTCGCCGAAGCCGTCTTTCTTCAGCTTGAGCTTACGATGCTTGACGGCAGAGACGGTGATGAGATAAATGCTTGAGATGACTTGGTTGGAGAGCTTCATGCGAGTGAGCATGCAGAGTTGTATATCTTCCTCGCGGAACTCGGGATGGGCAGCCCTGAGACGACTGACGAAGCCGTCGGTGATGCTGTCCAGCATCTGCTCTACGTCGGCCCATTCTTTGGCGCTGAGTTGGCGCTTGTGGTCGCCCTCTTTGCGCAGACGCTGCAGAACTTCGTTTTTGTCGAGAATGAAGCGTTGCAACAGCTGAATTTTCAGTCCTTGTTGCAGTAGGCGCTCTTCTGCTTCCCGTGCTTCGCGTTCACGTTCCTTTGCTTCATGCCGTAATCGCTGTTCTGCCAGTTCGCGTTCACGTTGTTCTGCCAGCAAGCGTTGGCGCTGCGTTGCCCGCCGTTGACGGCTCACGCTTACGATGAAAAGGATGGTAAGAGCGCCTACGACGGTGATGCCCAGTAGCGCCCAGTTCATGAGTCTGCCATGATACATTAAGCGTTCGGCGCGCCGTTCTTGCTCGAGCGTGGCGTGGAAGTAGGCGTCCTTCTGCTGAAGCGCTTCGAAGAAGACGTTCTCGGCGCTTGCAAAAGCCGAGTCCAGTCCTGAGGGGAGTGCCTCGAGGCGGCGCTCGAGGATGGCAATCTCAGCGAGGTGGCGATAGGCTACGTAACGTGACTTGCTGTTAGGCAGGGCGCTCAGACGTTCATAGATCTGTCGGGCCGCGACCAGCGAATCGCTCTGCAAGTAGCAGTTGGCGAGTACGAAGAGGGGTTCGACGTCGGCCGTATCGCTTTCGTCGGGGCGTATCTGACGTGCCAGTGCCAACGCTCCTTCAGTATCGCCTGAGGCCAGACTCAGGTTGGCCAGACGGCTGAGTGCTACGTTGCGGCTCTCGTCGGCTTTGAGGCATTGTTGATATAAGGAACGCGCACGGGCGGTGTCGCCTGTTTGTTCAAGCAGACCCGCCATGACTAGGCTGATGCGTAAGCTCAGGGATTCATCGACATCTCCATTCTGCGGACTTGAAACGTTGCTACGAGTCGAGCGATCTTTCTCGTATGCTTGCTGAGCCTTTTGGGCAAGCGAGAGGGCTTCGTCTTCGTCGGTCCATTGCAGTTGTGCCGACAAGAGGAGCGCGGCTTGGGCGCAAGTCATCCAGTCGAGTTCCGTCTCTGCCTTGATGATGGTTGTTCGCAGCAGATCCTCGTAGGCTTTCACGCTATCGGGCGATGAAGTATGCACGAACTCTGCAGCCTCCAATGATTCAGCTGCCGTGGTCGCACGGTGGCGGTGGCAGCCTGTGAGCAGGCCAACCATCAGAAGCATAATGGAGAGTTGTTGAAAGCCAATTTTCATCGTTTGAGGACGTTATCTTCGTTTTGCCGCTGCAAAGGTACGGTCTTTTCGCGTTTGTGCCAAAAGAAAGGTGTGGAAAAATGAGGTTTGATTAAAACATATTAACTCACTTATTTACAGGTGTATAGTTGATTTTAGAACTATAATAGGTGTGGAAAAGTACATTTGGGGGTTCTCGAGAGCTTGGAAAAATAGGCCATTCTTTTTGGCGAATCAGCAGAAAATACGTACTTTTGCGCTGTCAAAAAAGAAGGACTTTATTCACAAACATTAAACCTAAGGCAGATATGAAGAAACTCTACACGTTACTAACCGTCGTGATTTCCGCTTTTGTCATCACGACAACCTCCTCAGCCCAAAGCACCTCGGGAAAGGCTCAAGTCGGTTATGTCCAATACAGCGCTCAGATTTGGGAATACGATGGTCTTTCGTTGCCCTATGATGCTACGGTTGGCTGCGCGATTCTCCTGACGAAGGATATACTCAAACATTATGTTGGCGGTACCATCACGGGCATGTACGTGGGCTGGGATACCAGCACGCAATCTGGAACCTATAATGGATTCGTGCGCAAGGATTTCAACAGCGAAGACCTCTCTACCGGAAAAGCCACTGTGCGCTACAACTACAGCAGCAGCAATCCCGGGTGGAATACGATGACGCTGACGAAGTACGTGATTCCTCAAGACATCGACCAGTTGGTGGTGGGATTCACGACAAATCTGAAGAAAGATGTCTGTGCCATCCCTAAGCTCTATCCCTACAATCAGCCTAATAGTTGCTACCTCTGGATTGAAGGCGACAACGACGAGAACGGCCAACCCATTTGGCGCGATTCCCGTAATCTTGGTTCCCTGCCCATTATCCTCATCATCCAGGATTCCATGGGTTTTTTCAACTATCTCCCTGTTATCACCTCGATGATAGACAATGGCGTTGTCGTTACGAACGAGTACTCTGACTGCCTGGTGCGCGTCAAGAATGGCGGTTCGATGGCCATCCGCAATATCGAGGTCACTTCCCGTCAGGGTGAGCAGTCGGCCAGCAAGACCCTTGTACTCTCGTCGAGCATCGAGCCGGGTGCCACTAGTCGCTCTTTCCTAATCCCTGTCTGTTGTTTCCAAACAGGCGACGTTGAAGTCAGCATCACGAAGGTCAACAACAAGGAAGTCGCCAACCCCGAAGTGTTCAAGTTGAATCAGATTGGCGTGCCTGCCGCCGTGAGCGAGAAGTATATGCGTCGCCCGCTGGTGGAGTATTTCGAATCTGAGAACAACTACAGGTCACCTCGTTATTTCGATGAATACATGCAGCCTGCCATTGGAGGCAAGACCGATGACATCACTTTCGTATGCCAGCACCTCGATGACCAGTTCATGACGGGCGACGACGATGCTACTGCACTCGCCCTGAGGCTCTGCAGTAACGACTCCTCTGCGGTGAGCATCCCTGCTATGAGCATCGACCGCGCCATGAGTACCGACAATATATCCTACCAACAAGCATCGAGCGGGAACCCCACGTTTGACGTACTCTTGCCTCCCTACGGCGGAGAGACAATTCTCGCATCCTTAGATCATCCTACCTTCGTGGGCGTCAACGTGGGCGGCTACTGGGGTGAGGATGGCGAGACCATCCACGTGCGCGTTGGCGGCGAAGTGGAACCCGGTGTGCTGCCTGCGGGCGAGAAGGCAAGGGTGACAGTGTATGTCATGGAGCGTTTCGTGGATAGCGACAGCCAACTGTTCTGGACTGAAAAGGAAAAGGAAGAGCAACTTGGCCATTACACCCACTACAATATCGTCCGCGAGATCCTCACTGCTCCCGAAGGCGATGAGATTGAGGGCGAAGGCAAGTTCCAAACCGCTTACGAGACCGTCCTCGACCCCTCATGGAAGCGCGACGATCTCTACCTTGTAGCTTTCGTGCATCGCGACGGAGCCAAAGGCGGCAACTTTATGCATGTGTTCAATAGCAATGAAGGTTCTATCGATGAGGCCGATGGAATTGAGAATGTGAGCATTAACGCTAACGTGAACAACGCGAACATCTACGACCTCAGTGGCCGTCGTGTCAATGCCATCTCCCGTAAGGGCGTGTACGTCGTAGGCGGCAAGAAATATGTTCGATAGACTGTTCAACCTGCCACGGCATGACATATCATTTGACGTATCAATAGTAGAATCGTTTTGTTCGAAGTTCCACCTATGAGACGAATCCTTTTATCCCTCTGTCTGCTCGCTCTCGCATGCGTTGCCACGCGAGCACAGATTCCTTATAGTTACGCCCCCTCTTCGCCAGTGCCCGAAGACCTCTCGGGCTTGGGCGGTAACAAAAACGAGTTCGTGCAGGGGCTAGTGCGTTTTGACCCTGCCACCGACCCCGCCTTGGCTCGCATGAAGGGGATGCAGATACGTGGCGTTCGTTGTTGCCTGCGTGCCGCCTATGCTCAGGCACGACAGAAACGGTCGGCCATCTTGGCCAGCCTCGGTAAACCTGAGAATATCGTCCGCACCTTCTACGCTGACTTCGCCGAAGGGTGGAACGACGTCTTGTTCGACGAGCCCTTGACCATCGGCGACGAGCCCATCTACCTCGGCTTGCAAGTCTACGAGACCATTGGAACCCCTTATCCGCTCATGGCTTATTCTCGTGCTACGGTGCCGCAGTCGTGCCTAGTCAACTTGGCGAAGAAGTCTTGGGAGGAGTTCACGGACCGTGGCACCCTGCTCATCGCGGCTCTTGTCGACGAGGCAGCGGCTCCTCTGATTGAGCGAACGGCCTATGCGCAGAATACGACTCATCCGCAGACGGTAGCTCCCGATGCCGACTTCGAGGGCGAACTGTACATTCACAATTTCTCGTCCGTCCCCATCCAGACGCTCGACGTCGCGATGCTGGGTGAAGGGGCTCAGCAGCCTACCGTCAGGCGTATCTCCTTGGATGCACCCGTCGGTCCCTACGAGAGCACAGTCATTACCACTTCCCTTCATTCGGGCACGACAGAGGGCACGGCTGTCGGCTGGCAGGCGACGGTCGAGGGCGTGAATGGCGAGACGGCGCAGGCAGGCCGGCCTGGCGTGTCTTCGCTCTATGTGACCTTCGACAACTTCATTCGCACGCCGCTCGTCGAGGAGTTCACTAGTCAGTATTGCATCAACTGTCCACAGATGGCCTATTTCCTCGAGAAGGCTTTTGAAGCCTACGAGGCTCCTTATGTCTACCTCTCCCATCACAGCGGCTTTGCCGACGACGTGTTCACGTGCGGCCCCGACCGCGAAATCGTCTACGTGTTCGGCGGTTACGAGAACGAATACAATCCCGCCATCATGTATAATCGTGCTATGATGGAAGGTGAGAGTAAGATTGTACAGGGCATACGCGACATGTCGCCTGCACCTTATGCCGAGGCGTTGGCCATTGCTGCCGCCATGCCTGCGATGGCCGAAGTGGAGGTGGCCAGTGCGACGGAGAATGGCGTCCATGTCAAGGGGCGTGTGGCACGCGACCTGCGCGAGAGTGAGCTCTATCTTTCCTGCTACCTGGTTGAGGACGGCATCAGCCCTCAAGTCTATCCTCAGAAAGGCCTTACGGGCGACCCCGATGCCCCTGCCGACTTGATGGACGTCTTCCGTCACAATGGCGTCATCCTGCATCACTACACCGCTAACGCTGCTGGCGACCGCCTCGAGATAGCGCACGACGGCACGTTCGACGTCACCTTCCCTGCCGCCGAAGGCGTCAAGGGCTTTGGGGGTACTGGGCGCCGCATTGTAGCTATCGTTCATCCCATCGTCAAGGACAACTTGCGCGCCAACACGGTACTTAATGCTACGCAAGCCTATCTGACCACAGGGATAGGTGACGTTAACGATAACGGGAACGATAACGGGAACGTTAACGGGAACGTTAACGGGAACGGGAGCGTCTATGACCTGAGTGGACGTAGGGTTCGCGTTCGCGAAGGGGGTGTCGCCGCTTCGGGTAGAGTGCCATTCAAGAAAGGCATCTATATCGTCGGCCGTAAGAAGGTTGTTGTTCGATAATTCGGTCTTCGGTAATCGCTCATTTTGCCCTCCAACTATGGTCTGAGCGTAAAAAAGCAGGGCGTTTAGCGCAAATTAACATAAGTTGCAGCCGTGTGCTGCAACTTTTTGTTTATCTTTGACCGCTTATTATAGGCATCCGTGACAAGAATTGGATAAAAACAACATATAAATGAACTACAAATGGAACTACGAACCGCCCACACCCGAACGTGCCGAAGCCGCTAAGCAGCTGGCAGCCGACGTAGGCATACATCCTGCGTTGGGACGGCTGCTATTGGACCGTGGTATCACCACGGCGGCCGAGGCTCGGCGTTTCTTCCGCCCACAGTTGAGCGAGTTGCTCGACCCCTTCCTGTTTCGCGACATGAGGGTGGCCGTGGACCGCTTGAACAGGGCGCTCGGACGCAAGGAACGCATACTGGTGTACGGCGACTACGACGTCGACGGTTGTACGGCCGTGGCGCTCGTCTACCGATTCTTGCAACAATTCACGACCAACATCGATTTCTACATCCCCGACCGCTATGAGGAGGGCTACGGCGTCAGCCGAAAAGGTGTGGATTTCGCCAAGTCGACAGGCGTAGGACTGATCATCGTGCTCGACTGCGGCATCAAGGCGGTCGAGGAGATTGCCTATGCTAAGGAACAGGGCATCGACTTCATCATCTGCGACCATCACGTGCCCGACGAGGTGCTACCGCCTGCGGTGGCCATCCTCAACGCCAAGCGCACCGACGCCACCTATCCCTACGAGCATCTCTCGGGCTGTGGCGTGGGCTTTAAACTGATGCAGGCCTTTGCCATCGACAACCAGATTCCGTTCTCGCAGCTGGTACCCCTGTTGGACCTCTGCGCCGTCAGCATCGCCTCGGACATCGTCCCCATATTGGGCGAGAACCGCGTGCTGGCCTACCACGGCCTCAAGCAGATCAACTCCAAGGCGAGCGTGGGCTTGAAAGCCATCATCGAGGTTTGCGGACTCATGGACCGCGATATCACCATGAGCGATATCATCTTCAAGATTGGACCGCGCATCAACGCCTCGGGACGTATGCAGAGCGGCAGCGAGGCCGTGGCATTGCTCGTCGAGCGCGATCCCGTGCGTGCGCATCGCATGGCGCTGCAGATCAATGCCTACAACGACCAGCGTAAGGACCTCGACAAGGAGATGACCCAGGAGGCCAATCGCATCGTCGAGCAGTTGGACCCCGGCCATGAGCAGCGCGCCATCGTCATCTACAACGAGGAGTGGCATAAGGGCATCATCGGTATCGTAGCTTCCCGCCTGACCGAGGTCTATACGCGTCCTGCCGTCGTGCTCACCCGCACCGACGATATGGCCACGGGTTCGGCACGTTCTGTCGGAGGCTTCGATGTCTACCGGGCCATCGACGCTTGTCGCGACCTGCTCGAGAACTTCGGCGGGCACACCTATGCCGCTGGCCTCTCGATGCGCGTAGAGAATGTCGAGGCGTTCACCAAACGTTTCGAGGCCTATGTCAACGAGCACATCCTCGACTCGCAAATCCAGCCCGAGCTGAACATCGACGGTCTGCTCGACTTCAAAGATATCAACCATCGCTTCTACAACGACCTGCGACGCTTCGCCCCCTTCGGCCCCGATAACCCGAAGCCCCTCTTCGCGACCGAGCATGTCTACGACTACGGCACGAGCAAGGTAGTTGGCCACCATCAGGAGCACATCAAGTTGGAACTGGTCGACAACAAGAGCTCAACGGTCGTCAGCGGCATCGCCTTTGGCCAGAGTTCGCAGGCTCGTTTCATCAAGAGCAAACGTGCGTTCGACATCTGCTACAGCGTCGAAGAGAATTCGCACAAGCGCAGCGAGGTACAGCTGCAAATCGAAGATATCAGGCCGAGCGAAGAATGACAGACCCTCCCCAACCCCTCACAGTGAGGGGGTGGTCCCCATGAGATGAATACTCCAGATTTTCAATCTTCAAGCGAAAGCGCTCCCTCCCCATCAGGGAGGGGTGGGGGAGAGTCCGTTTATCACCATATCCTCCAAGAATATTTCGGCTACAGCTCCTTCCGTGGTATCCAGCAGGAGATCATCGAGAGCATTGGCAGCGGTCGCGACACCCTCGGTCTCATGCCTACGGGTGGCGGCAAGAGCATCACGTTTCAGGTGCCTGCCCTCGCTGCCGAGGGCTTGTGCCTGGTCATTAGCCCGTTGATTGCCTTGATGAAGGATCAGGTGGAGCACCTCCGCCATCAGGGCATACGTGCAGCTGCCGTCTACACAGGAATGACGCGCGACGAAGTCATCACGGCGCTCGAGAACTGCATCTTCGGCAATTACAAGTTCCTTTATGTCTCGCCCGAACGATTAGGCTCCGAACTCTTCCGAGCTAAACTCTCTCGCATGCATGTCAGTTTCGTCACCGTCGACGAGGCCCATTGCATCTCTCAGTGGGGCTATGACTTCCGTCCCTCCTACACGCAGATAGCCGACATCCGGCGTATGCTGCCCGACACGCCCGTGTTGGCGCTGACGGCCACGGCTACGCCCGAAGTGGTCGAGGACATCCAGCGACAGCTCCTCTTCCGTTCGCCGAACGTCCTTCGGATGAGTTTCGAGCGAAAGAATCTTGTCTATTCCGTTCAGCACATCACTTCGACAAAGGAACAGGAGGTCGAGCAACTGTTGCGCTTCCTGCCCGGCTCTGCCATCATCTACACCCGCAGCCGTTTGGCCACGCGCGAGCTGGCATCCTGGCTTATGTCGCAAGGCATCACTGCAACCCACTACCACGCCGCCCTCACCAACCTCGAGAAAAACGAGCGCGCCAAGGCCTGGCGGGAGGGACGCATCCGTGTGATGGTCGCCACCAACGCGTTCGGCATGGGCATCGACAAGCCCGATGTCCGTCTGGTCATCCATACCGATGTCCCCGATTCGCCCGAGGCTTATTTCCAGGAGGCGGGACGTGCAGGCCGCGACGGACAGACGGCCCATGCGGTGCTCCTCTATGACAGTCGGTCTGCAGGTATCCTCCGACGGCGCATCGACGACACCTTCCCACCCGAGGACTACGTCGCTCAGGTCTACGAGGACGCTTGCTGCTTCCTGCAGATGGCGATGGGCGACGGTCGAGGCGTCACGCGTGAGTTCGACCTCGAAGAGTTCTGCCGCCGCTTCCGCCATTTCCCCGTGCGTGCCTACAACGCCCTCGGTCTGCTCTCGCGAGCGGGATTCATCGAGTGGACAGACGCCGAGGAGAACCACAGCCGCGTCATGATGTCCGTCGGGCGCGACAGCCTCTACGGCATACAGCTGCCACCTCTTGCCGACCGCGTCCTCCATCACCTGTTGCGCACCTGCACCGGCATCTTCAGCGAGTACGCCACTATCCACGAGGACGAGATCGCTCACGCCCTCGGCGTCACCGATCAGGCTGTCAGCGAGCAACTGATCGAACTGAGTAGGCGTCACATCCTGCAGTTCATCCCGCGTAAATTCATTCCTTATCTGACTTTCACGCAACGGCGGGTCGAGCGCGACGAGATTGTGCTGCCACCGCGCGTCTATGCCGACCGCAAAAGCGAGTTGAGCAAGCGCGTGCAGACGATGATCGAGTATCTCGAGACCGACGAGTGCCGGAGCCGTTTCTTCCTCCGTTATTTTGGCGAGGAGACGAAGAGCGACTGCGGACTATGCGACAATTGTACGCATAAGGGCATTTTGCCCGAATGCGATGAGGCCGAGGTGCGACGGCTCATCCTGGATTTCGTTGACCGTCATCATCCTACCTCGCTCTTGCAGATACAGTTACCCGAGGTCCCTGCCACGCTCTTGGGCAGAGTGCTGCATCAGATGCTTGAGGAAGAGGAAATCGTGCTGGCCGACGAGACCGCGAGTTGACATAAATTGTTTTTTTGAGGGGCTTGAAGTAATTATTTGACGCGAATAGCAAGTTTTTGGCTTTTATTCATTATTTTTGCAGCCCATTACTACACGCACGCACATGAAAGTCCTCAAATTTGGCGGCTCCAGCGTTGGCTCCGCCGACAGCATCCGCAACGTCAAGCGTATCGTAGAGTCGCAGACCGAACCCGTTATCGTCGTCGTCTCTGCCCTCGGCGGCATCACCGACAAACTCATCCGCACCTCGCAGCTGGCCGTAGCTGGCGACGTCGCCTATCTGACCGAGTATGCCGAGATGGCCGAGCGCCATCATGCGATGATTCATGCGGTCATCCCTGAGGGTGCCGCTCGTCAGCGGCTCATCCTCGAGGTCGATCGTATGCTCGAGGAGCTGCGCTCTATCTATCAAGGCGTCTACCTCATCCGCGACCTGTCGCCCAAGACGCAGGCCACTATCGTCAGCTATGGCGAGCGCATCAGCAGCCATATCGTTGCCACGCTCATCGACGGAGCCCAGTGGTACGACAGCCGGCAGTTCATCAAGACCGAGGTGAAGGGAGGACGTTCACTCCTCGCCAGCGAGCTGACTAATCAACTCGTGCGACAGACGTGGAACAGCCTGCCGCCCATCTCGCTCGTGCCGGGCTTCATCTCCACCGATGCCGAGAGTGGCGAGGTCACTAACCTCGGACGAGGCGGTTCGGACTACACGGCCTCCATCATCGCCGCTGCACTCGATGCCACTTCGCTTGAGATATGGACCGATGTCGACGGCTTCATGACGGCCGACCCGCGTGTGATATCCTCGGCCTACGTCATCCCCGAGCTCTCCTACATCGAGGCCATGGAGTTGTGCAACTTTGGCGCTAAGGTTGTTTATCCTCCTACGATCTATCCTGTTTGCGTCAAGAACATACCCATCCGCATCAGGAACACCTTCAACCCCGATGCGCCCGGTACCGTCATCAAGAAGGAGGTGGCCGACGACAGCCGCCTCATCAAGGGTATCTCCAGCATCAAGGGTTCTACGCTCATCACCGTGGCGGGCCTCTCCATGGTCGGTGTGATTGGCGTCAACCGGCGCATCTTCTCGGTCCTGGCCGAGAATGGCATTTCCGTCTTCATGGTCTCGCAGGCCTCGTCGGAGAACAGCACCAGCATCGGCGTGCGCGATCAGGATGCTGCCGCCGCCTGCCGTGTCCTCAACGATGAGTTCGCCAAGGAGATCGAGACGGGCGCTATGTTCCCCATGCAGGCCGAAGGCGGACTGGCCACCGTGGCTGTCGTGGGCGAGAACATGAAGCATACGCCCGGCATCGCTGGCAAACTCTTCGGCACGCTCGGCCGCTCGGGTATCAGCGTGATTGCCTGCGCACAGGGCGCCTCAGAGACCAATATCTCCTTCGTTGTCGATTCCAAGTATTTGCGCAAGACGCTGAACGTTATCCATGATGCGTTCTTCCTCTCCGAGTATCAGGTCCTGAACCTCTTCCTCTGTGGCGTCGGCACCGTGGGCAAGTCGCTCATCGGGCAGATTGCCTCGCAGCAGGAGAAACTCATGCGCGAGCAGGGATTGAAGCTGAATGTGGTAGGCCTGGCCAGCAGCCGTCGAGCCATCTTCGACCGCGAGGGACTCGACCTCAACCGCTATCGCGAACTGTTGCAGTCGGCACCCGAGAGCAACGTCCGCCGTCTGCACGACGAGGTCATCGGCATGAACATCTTCAATTCCGTCTTCGTCGACTGCACGGCCTCGCCCGAGGTGGCAGCCCTCTATCACGATTTCCTCGAACACAACGTCAATATCGTTGCGGCCAACAAGATAGCGGCCAGCAGCGACTATGCCAACTACCACGAACTCAAGGCCATCGCCCAGCGCCGTGGTGTCAAGTTCCTCTTCGAGACCAATGTCGGCGCCGGCCTTCCCATCATCCGCACCATCAATGACCTCATCCATTCGGGCGATAAGATTCTGCGCATCGAGGCGGTGCTCAGCGGCACGCTCAATTTCATCTTCAATAAGATCAGTGCCGACGTACCCTTCAGTCAGACCGTCCACATGGCCAAAGACGAAGGCTACAGCGAGCCCGACCCTCGCGTCGACCTCAGCGGTACCGACGTCATCCGCAAACTGGTCATCCTGGCTCGCGAAGCGGGCTACCAGCTCGAGCAGTCCGACGTGGAGGCCAGCCTCTTCATCCCCGATGCGTTCTTCAAGGGCGATGTCGAGACCTTCTGGCAGTCGCTGCCTTCGCTCGACGACGAGTTCGAGAAGCGCCGTGCACGCCTCGAGTCGGAGGGCAAGTGCTGGCGTTTCGTAGCCAAGTACGAGGACGGCCATGCACGCGTAGCCTTGGCTGAGATTCCCAAGGGACATCCGTTCTATGGACTCGAAGGCAGCAACAACATTGTCATGCTCACCACCGAGCGTTATCGCGAATACCCGATGCTCATTCAGGGCTACGGCGCTGGGGCCAGCGTGACAGCTGCTGGCGTCTTCGCCGACATCATGAGTATTGCTAATATTTAGACCCTCTCCTCACGCCCCCTTGTAGGCGAGGCTGCTTACCTTTCAGAAAGTGGACTTCTTTAAGTGGGTTCTATAGATTAGCTTTGAAAGATAATTCATAGAGAATTTGTTAATTCATAGAACACACCTTAAGTGGGTGCAGTAGCAGCTATATCTCTATAATGAATAATAATTTAGACACTCAAATACTTTCTGCTCCCTCCCCGCAAGGGAGGGCGGGCGTTAGCTCTATCTGCCACCTCGTCATCCTTGGCGACGGCATGGCCGACTGGCATGTGCCTTCGCTTGGCGGAAAGACGCTTCTTCAATATGCCGACACGCCCGCCATGGATTGGCTGGCCCGCAATGGACGTTGTGGGCGCCTGAAGACGGTCCCCGACGGCTTCCATCCCGGTTCGGAGGTGGCCAACAGCAGCATCCTTGGCTACGACCAGCATCTCGTCTACGAGGGGCGTGGACCTCTCGAGGCTGCTGCCATTGGCGTGGAACTGGCCCCCGATGACCTCGCCCTGCGTTGCAACTTCGTCTGCATCGAAGGCGAGATGCTCAAGAATCACTCTTGCGGTCGCCTCGAGACAGAGGAAGCCGCGCCGCTCATCGATTACCTCAACGAGAACCTGGCCTCCGACCCGAAGTATCAGGGGCGTGTGCGCTTCTACACAGGTGTGCAGTACCGCCACCTCCTCGTTGTCAAAGGCGGCAACAAGCATCTCCTCTGCACGCCGCCTCATGATATCCCCGGACAGCCTTGGAGGCAGCATCAGATAGCAGCCGAGATTCCTGAAGCAGAGGAGACGGCTGCCCTCCTGCGTGACCTCGTCGTCCGTTCCCAAGCCTTCCTCCTGCAGCATCCTTTCAATAAGGAACGCGCGCGTGAAGGCAAGGACATGGCTTCCAGCATCTGGCCATGGGGTGGGGGCTATCGTCCGCAGATGGTACCGCTCACCGAGCGCTTCCCCCAGGTCCGTCGGGGTGCTGTCATCACAGCTGTCGACCTCATCCGTGGCATCGGACGTTATGCCGGCCTCGATGTCATCAACGTCCCTGGCGCTACAGGTCTTGCCGACACCGCCTACGAGGCTAAGGCCGACGCCGCCATCGAGGCGTTTCGCAAGGGTTACGACTTCGTCTACCTTCATGTCGAGGCCAGCGACGAAGCCGGTCACGACGGCTCCGTACCGCTCAAGCTTCAGACGATTGAGGACCTCGACCATCGCCTCGTCCAGCGCATCCTCGATGCGTTGCCTTCGCTGCCGCCTTTGGCCATAGCCCTCCTGCCCGACCATCCCACGCCCTGCGAGCATCGCACCCATACTGCCGAACCTATTCCCTTCACCATCTACGCTCCCGGCATGACTCCCGATAGCGTGCAGACCTTCGACGAGGATGCCGCTCACGAAGGTGCCTACGGACTCCTCGAAGGCGATGCGTTCATCAGGTTGTTTATGTGTCAGTCAAGCCTCTCCCCCGACCCCTCCCCTGTTAGGGAGGGGAGAAAGAGCCGAGCGGGAGAAGATGGTAAAGAGGCTTCCAACTTCTATCGTACTGCTTCATCAGATATTTATCCTATACTAAAAGATCATGCACGCGTCAATCGAAAAGAGTCCACTCTCGCTGAGGATATCCTTTGGCAAGAGCTAAGAAGAAAACAATTAGGTGTTCTCTTCCGTAGGCAGCATCCTATAGGTGACTATATTGCAGATTTTGTTTGCTTATCTATAAAACTAATTATAGAGGTGGATGGCGAATACCATAACACCCCTACTCAAGCTAACGAGGATCAGCAACGCTCCGATTGGCTTCAAAACAAAGGCTATCGAGTACTTCGCTTTACTAACGAAGAAGTCGTTTATGATACTGCAAATGTCATTAAACATATTAAATTAAAAATTTCACATCCTAAATAGCAAGTTCACTCTCCTCCCTCTCTTGTAGCTAAGCGCTCCTTCTTATTTGAAGTATGCAAATAACCAGCTGACTTCCAGAGAACTTGAGCTCCCCTCCCTAACAGGGGAGGGGATGGGGGAGAGGCTTATTGTTTTTCTATCATGCTCTACTACAGCACTAACCACAAAGCCGGTCGCGCCACGTTGCGCGAGGCAGTCGTCCGCGGACTCGCGGAGGACAAGGGGCTCTATATGCCCGAGGTCATCAAGCAACTGCCCGCCTCGTTTTGGGACGAGATGGCCGAGCTCACGTTTCAGGAAGTAGCCTACCGCGTGGCCGATGCGTTCTTCGGCGAGGATGTTCCTGCTGACGACCTCCGACGCATCGTCTACGACACCCTCTCTTTCGACACGCCTATTGTCGAGGTCGAGCCTAACATCTATGCGCTCGAACTCTTCCATGGCCCCACGCTTGCCTTCAAGGATGTGGGCGCTCGCTTCATGGCGAGGCTCTTGCAATGGAGCCTTTCCTCGCTCCCCTCCCCGACGGGAGGGGCCGGGGGTGGGTCTTCGGTCAATGTCCTTGTGGCCACTTCCGGCGATACGGGTTCGGCCGTCGCCAACGGTTTCCTCGGCGTGGAGGGCATCCACGTCTACGTCCTCTACCCCAAGGGCAAGGTGTCGCCCATCCAGGAGTGCCAGTTCACTACGCTCGGGCAGAACATCACGGCTGTTGAGGTCGACGGCGTGTTCGACGACTGTCAAGCCCTCGTCAAGAGCGCTTTCATGGACGCGGATCTCAAGGCCCACATGCGCCTCACATCGGCCAACAGCATCAATGTCGCGCGTTTCCTGCCGCAGGCCTTCTATTACTTCTGGGCTTATGCGCAGCTGAGGAAAATGGAAAATGGAAAATGGAAAATGGAAAATGACCATGATCAACCCTCCATTGTCCATTCTCCATTGTCCATTCTCCATTCTCCATTAGTCGTCTGCGTCCCCTCCGGCAACTTCGGCAATATCTGTTCCGCCCTCTTCGGGCATGTCATGGGCTTGCCCGTCAAGCGCTTCATTGCCGCTAACAACGCCAACAGCGTCTTCTACGAGTATCTGCAAAGCGGCGACTACCGTCCCCGTCCTTCTGTGCAGACCATCGCCAATGCCATGGACGTCGGCGACCCCTCCAACTTCGCTCGCATCCTCGACCTCTACTCCCGCGAGGATGTCTTGAAGGCCTTGGCAGAACGTGGCATCGCGCAGCCCCTCCCCTCCCTGACGGGAGGCGTCCGGGGTGGGTCTTCCTTCCTCTCCGGCGCCACCTACACCGACGAGCAGATAGCCGCTACGATGCGCGACTGCTACGCACGCACCGGCTACATCCTCGACCCGCACGGCGCCTGTGGCTACCGAGCCCTCAAGGAGCAGCTGCTCCCTGGCGAGGTCGGTATCTTCCTCGAGACCGCTCATCCCGCCAAGTTCAAGGACACCGTCGACCGCATCCTCAGCATCGACCTGCCCATCCCCGAGAAGCTGCAAGCCTTCATGCGCGGTCAGAAGAAGAGCATCGCCATGCCGAAGGATTTCGACTCGTTCAAGAGCTTCCTCTTGAAACAATAGGAACTTAGAGATAATATGCTAGTTGGCACAAAATGACGCCGTGCTCGCAGAGTGCAGCGTCATTTTGTGCCAATTGATATTGAATTACCTTCTTTTTTCGCTTTTCACTTATCACTTTTCAACTTTTATCCTTATCTTTGCAGCCGCTAAGACATTAAACATTAAACTTTAAACATTAAACTTTAAACTTCAAATATAAACATTAAACTCTACAATATGGCAAAGAAAGCTCTGCTGATGATCCTCGACGGATGGGGCATCGGCAACAAAAGTAAAGGCGACGTCATCTATCAGACGCCCACCCCCTACATGGACTACCTCAACGCCACCTACCCCCACAGCCAGCTCCTGGCATGTGGCGAGAACGTAGGTCTGCCCGACGGACAGATGGGCAACTCCGAGGTCGGTCACCTCAACATCGGCGGCGGTCGCATCGTCTATCAGGACCTCGTCAAGATCAATCGCGCCTGCCGCAACAACTCCATCATGCAGAACCCCGAGATCGTCAGCGCATTCGAGTACGCCGTGCGCGAGGGCAAGGCCGTCCACTTCATGGGACTCACCTCCGACGGAGGCGTCCACTCCTCGCTCGAACACCTCTTCAAGCTCTGCGAGATCTCGCAGGAGTATAAGGTGCGCGAGACCTACGTCCACTGCTTCATGGACGGCCGCGACACCGACCCCCGCTCCGGCGTCACCTTCATCCAGCAGCTGCAGGAGAAGTGCAATGAGACCGGCGCACACATCGCCAGCATCATCGGCCGTTTCTACGCCATGGACCGCGACAAGCGTTGGGAGCGCGTCAAGATAGCCTATGACCTCCTCATCAGCGGCGAAGGCTACCAGGCCAAGGACATGGTCGAGGCCATGCAACTCTCCTACGCCGACGGCATCACCGACGAGTTCATCAAGCCCATCAACAACGCCAACGTCGACGGTACCATCAAGGAGGGCGACGTCATCATCTTCTTCAACTATCGCAACGACCGCGC
>JAEEGL015927907.1_pt1 | contig 64671 bp, 48 predicted proteins | sample 9134231 | NCBI WGS metagenome assembly JAEEGL01 (sample SAMN16246548, study PRJNA631951) | gut metagenome | biome: gut microbiome; feature: rumen; material: fiber-attached | host: Bos | place: Iran: Karaj | collected 2018-10
CGTCGTGCTTGAAGATGCGGCCCCCAAGAAGAAGGGGATTGAATTCACCACCGAAAATCTTGCGTTCGTGCGCCATATAGTCGGCGTCGCGTCCGGCAAGGGAGGCGTTGGAAAGTCCACCGTCGCCGTCAACCTCGCCTGCGCCCTGGCGCGCCTTGGGTACAAGGTAGGCCTTGCCGACGCCGACGTTTACGGTCCCTCCGTGCCCCTTATGACAGGCACCGAAGGACAGGCGCCGATGGCCGAAGAGATTGATGGCCGCGAACTGATGATACCGCTCGAAAAGTACGGCGTCAAGTGGATGAGCATCGGATACTTCGCCGACCGCGGCCAGGCGCTGATATGGCGCGGCCCGATGGCCAGCAACGCCCTCAAGCAGATGATTTTCCCCCTATGGTCCCCCAGGGGACATTTGCCCTTTTTGGGGGCCTGGGGCGGCCACAGTTTTGCGAAGTAAGTGCTGCCTCCGGTGATACAGGCGTCTCCTCAATCAGTCCGAAAATCGGTCGGTCGATCTGCTTGTTGCGGAACATGCTGGACCACCGAGGGCAACATGCCCGGCTACAGGATCACCAGCCGGATCCCGGGCTACACCTCTCAATCCATCTTCCTCCCTGCAGCCGGCCGACGGATAGAACTGAACCTCGAATCTTTCGGCGAAACCGGCTACTACCTCAATTCGACGCTGTCTGACTCATCCACCCGCACGGAAATCAAGGAACTCTTCGAAGCCTGCATGGACGATCCTGATAGCTGGAACGACGAAGACCGCTGCTGGGGCTTCTCCGTCCGCCCGGTCCTGGATTAACGGTAGTCTCGGTCCGTTGGCCTGACTCCGACGGACTTGATTCCGACGGACGCTACGGCATGTCGGTCCGCAAATAACGGTCGCTCAGACTCTTCACCGTCGTCAGGGGTACAGTTCGCCGTACCCCTGACAGCATTTTAAGCCGTTTTTGCTGTTAGGGGTCCCTCGCTTCGTACCCCTAACGACAGTAGCGCCTCGTTTCGCACTTCACCTCCTCCGCGAAGACGCAAAATAGACCGCTTTTCAATCTTCGCGATGAGGGTGGGAAGGATTGTCCGCTTTATTCTGACGCGAAGATTACGTGAAGCATCTCACATCGTCCTCGCGGTAGGAGTGTGAGGAGTTCAGGGGAATCAAGGTAACGTTCTGAGCCAGCTCAGAACGTTATGCGGTAGCCGGCGGAGAGGCGGAAGGAGACCGGGTGGTCTGTGTAGTAGGATTCCAGGGTGGTGTCCCAGACGTGGCGGAAGACAACTCCGGGCTGGAGGAAGAAGGCTCCGTGGCGGGTGGGGTGAATCTGGATACCGGCGTTGAGGCTTCCGGAGAGGATGAAGTCGCCGAGGAAGTCGGAGCCGCGGTCGGAGGCGGTTATGCCGGCGTCAATCATATCGTACACCCTCCAGTTGCGGGCGATTCCGTATTCCAGCTCGGGGCCGGCGGAGAAGTAAATTGACAGGAGGCGCAGCTGCACAGGGGTGTAGATGACGTGGACCGGGAGGCCTAGGTAGTTGAGTCTGTCCTCCGACGTCGATGTGATCTGGCCGCTGATGGATGTTGCCGTCGATGCAAGGCGGGTGTAGAGGAGGCCGGTCTCGATGCCCCAGTGGCGGGTAATGTCGAAGCTGACCATAAGGCCGAGCTGGAAGTCGAGGCGTCGTGTGATCGATGTCTCGGTGACGCGGTTGCGGCTGAGCATCGTGGCCTCACGGGGCGTTGCGCCCATCCTGAGGTTGCCGGTACGGAGGCCGTAATTGATCGTATTGGTGACCGATGTGCCTCCGGGCATACCGGCACCGACGAGGGTGGCGGCGATAAGGGGCCTGTCGCGCTTGACGGGGCGGGAGACGGGACGGGAGATGGATTCGGGATCAAAATCGGACTGATTCGATCCGAACGGGGCCTGATCGGTGGTGTCCGGGATCGAAACTGTGACGTTTTGATCCTGGTCGGAGGAGGGGGAGGAGGAAGAAGAGATTTCTCCACTCCGCTCCGCTTCGGTCGAAATGACAGAAGTGGAGACGACGGAACCATTCCCTGCCGGAATATCCGTAGAGGCGACGTCCGAAGAGGATTTTCCCGAAGAAACCGGGGTGACCGCTCCGCGATTGCTGCTTCCGGGGGCAAAACCGGGGTGATTTGCACCCGGGGCGGAGGATTTACCGTCTGCGGGGGGCAAAACGGGGGTGTTTTGCACCCGGGCAGGATCCTGGGCAGAAACGGCTTCGGGGATTTCGGTCTGGGCGACCGTTCCGGGGTTGTCGACGATGATGGCGTCGGCCGGATTGACCTTGACGGAACCTCCGGAGACGCGGAGAATCAAAACTGCGGCAACGGCGGCCGCAACACCAGCGAGCGACCACCATACCGGGGCCGACCGCCGGCCGAACAGCCTGGCAAACAGCCCGCCGCCGGCCGCTCCAGCAGCCTCCTCAGCGCCAACAGCGCCGGCGGCCTTGAGTGCCTCCCAGAGACCTTCGGGAGGGTTTTCGGTGTACTCCGACATCCGTTGCCGGAGATCGTCATTCCAATTCTTATCTGTCATTTTTCTTCCTATATTCTTTTATTTCGCGCGCCAGGAGGGCTTTGGCCCTGAGCAGCTGGGAGGCCGAGGAGTTTTCCTTGATTCCCAGCAGCGACGCTATCTGTCTGTGGGGCATCTGCTCGAAGACATACAGGTTGAAAACCGTCCTGTAGCCGTCGGGCAGGCCCTGGATCATCTTCTGCAGCGCGGCCAGCGGTATGTCCGAGACCTCCGGGTCTTCTTCCGGGCGGTCCGGAAGCCTTTCCACGTCTTCCGTCACCTTTTTGCCTCGCAGTTCGTGCAGTGCGCCGTTGACCGCTATCCTTGTCATCCAGGCTTTCAGGGATCCTTCTCCGCGGTATTCGAAACCGGGGAAGTTCCGGAAAATGCTGATGAAGGCTTCCTGCAGTACGTCTTTCGCAACATCCTCGTCCGGCAGGTACCTGCGCACCACGGCCGAGAGGTATCCGGCATAGCGGTCGTAAAGTTCCCTCTGGCCCCGGGGATTCCCGTCGCCGACAAGCTGCGCCAATTCTTGATCGGACAGGTTATGTACGTGTTTCGAAATCAAATTCGGCGCTGACGGGATTTCCTTCCGTCGATGTCCAGTTAATCCTCAGTTTGCGGGGGCCGTCCTCCGTAGGGGGCAGCGAATTTATGTCAAAGTATATCGTTCCTTCTGAATAGACGGCATCTCCATCGCCGTTGGCATTGTGCATCAGCGTGAGTTCGTACGGGTCTTCTCCCTGAACGAGGAAGAAGTCGTGGTGGCCGGCGGGATCTCCCCACCAGGTCTTGTAGTGCAGGGTGACGTAGCCGTCTTCCACGCTGGTTATCCAGGACTTGGTAAGGATGTCGATGCCGTCGGAGCCGTAGCCCTCGGCGGGGTAGGGTTTAAAGGCCCCCTGGTCGATGGGCTCAAGCCAGTTGACATCCACCCTGTGACCGTACAGGGGCACTTCTTCCGCATAAATGGTAACCGAAGCCATGGCCCGGCACTGGCGCTCGAAGGGGTAGCCCTCGCCGGGATAGAGCCTGTCGCTTCCGTACTGGAAGAACACGGTTCCGTCAGCATCCTGCTTGATGGTGACTATTACGTCAGCCTTGTAGAACTCCGGCGCAGCATCGGAAAAACTGAAACCAGCTTCTTTGCTGCAGGAAACCGCAAGCAGCGCCACAAGGCACAAAATTCCTCTGAACAATCTCATTTCTACCTATAAATCCGCGTGGGAACAAAATCTTGCACCCCGCACGCAAGATTCAGCAAAAATAAGGATTAGTATTGTAAAACCCGCAACTTATGAAACGATTTACGACGATTGCGATTCTGGCCCTTCTGCTTACCTCATGCAGCAATGCCGAATTTGCACCCTTTGCCCCCGAAAAGGGCTATTACATGTCCAACGACGCCGTTGGCATGTTCGAGCCCGGCATGGACGAACCCCAATCCGGCGACAGCTTCGACGAAATAACGGAAAACGACTTCATTAAGGTAAGCGAACAGCCCGTTTCCACCTTCAGCATCGACGCCGACGGCGCATCCTACGCCTACACCCGCCGCTGCCTCAGACAGGGCTATATCCCCGGTAAAAACGCCGTCAGGACCGAAGAGTTCCTCAACTATTTCACCTTCGACTACACCGAGCCCACCGGCGACGAGACCGTAGCCATCAACGCAGAGATAGGCGACTGCCCCTGGAACGCGTCCCACAAGCTCCTGCGCCTCGGACTCAAGGGCAAATCACTGTCGGATGGCGAAATTCCCCCGGCTAACTACATCTTCCTCATCGACACCTCCGGCTCCATGCGCGGCGACGACCGCATCGAGCTCCTCAAGAGCGGCCTCTGCAACATGCTGGACTATATGCGTCCCGTCGACCGCGTTGCCATTATCACCTATTCCGGCAGCGTCTCGATGCCCCTGGAGTCCACCCTCGTAAAGAATCCCGCCGCCATCAAGCGCATCATACGCAAGCTGGAAGCTGACGGCTCCACCGCCGGCGGCGCAGCGATGAAAATGGCTTACGACGAGGCCTCCGGGCACTATATGACCGGCGGCAACAACCGCATCATAATGTGCACCGACGGCGACTTCAACGTCGGCGTCTCCTCGACGGAAGAACTCGTAGAAATGGTGGAGAGCTATCAGGAAAAGGGCATCTACCTAAGCATAATGGGCTTCGGCCAGGGCAACTACCAGGATTCCCGCATGGAGAACCTCTCCAACCACGGCAACGGCACCTACACCTACATCGACTGCGAGAATGAAATGATGAAGGTCTTCGTCCACGAGCGCTCCCACTTCTACTCCGTGGCCAACGACACCAAGTGCCAGCTGACCTTCACCGACGCCGTCGACAGCTACCGTCTCATAGGCTACGAGAACCGCGTCATGAACAACGAAGACTTCGAGGACGACAAGAAAGACGCAGGCGAAATCGGCGCCGGCCAGACCGTAACGGCCATCTACGAACTCATACCGGCCCAGGGCTTCACCGAATCAGTCCCCGCCGCCACCTTCGACGTCCGCTACAAGAAGGCCCTCGGACAGGAAAGCCGCCCGCTCAGTCTGAAGGTCACCGTCCCCAAGGCCAAATACGTCTCTTCCCCCGAATTCAGCTTCGCAGCGGGCATTACAGCCTTCTGCCTGACGCTCAGGGATTCCCAGTACAAGGGAAATGCAAGTTTCGACATGGCCTCCGAACTGGTTGCCAAAGGCTCCGCCAACGTGTCCGATCCCCTCAAACTGAGGGCGGAACTGGCAGAACTTATACGCGCCGCCGCGAAGGCACAGCAATAAACGCCACGCTTCCCGCGAGCAGCAAAAGAAGAATGATTGAACTCAGGCGGGAAATCCAGGCGCCCCTTTCATAAGAAACAGGCTCGAAGCTCATAGTGAGCGTATGGGCACCGGACGGGAGGTCTATGCAACGCAGAAGGCCTCCCGCTACCGTTCCAAGCTCATCGGCGCCGCCCTCGTAGAGTCCGATGGGCAGCTGCGTGCCGTCGTCGAGCCGCGCCACCCATCCGGCCGGATAATACACCTCGCTGAACACCGCACGGCCTCCCTCGGGGCTGCTGAATGAGTATTCCAGGCGGTCGGGGCTGTAGGAGGTCAGTTCAACCGAGCCGTCCGCCGACTCGAACCAGGCGTTGCCCCTGGCATACTTGTACCTGAGCGGAGCATTGTCCGGAGAAATGATGATGTAACGGCAGTTGAGCGAAGAGAGGCTCTCCAGGTAAGGCAGAATATCCTCCGCCTCCCCTACCGTCCTGGCGCCGCTGAAGGACTTGCCCAGGGTGGAAAGGTCCTTCGCCAGGCGGGCGTCGATATACTCCTGATAGCGCTGGAGCTTTGCCGGCGAGTATCCGCCGATGTTCTTGTGCCAGTATGACGGATGGGAGTCGTTGAAGATATTGACGCTGAGATCGACCACGCGGAAGGAAGGGTCTTTGTCTGCAAGTATTGCTTCGTCCACCGGACGCTTGGCGATCTGGTTGCTGAAGGTCTTGGCGGGCAGGAAGTGGTCGTGATTAAGATACCGTTTGCCCACCGTAAACATGTCCAGAAGCACCAGCACGCATACGATTGCGGCAGCCGGGATGCGGCGGCCCTGCTTGCCGGCGCCCCAGAGGAGGACGACGACAGCGGCGGCGATAAGCAGCAGCGAGCGCAGCGTATCGGTCCACATAAGGTCCATACGGTCCGCCATGAGCGCCTGGACCAGCACGTCGGGCTGGCCGGCGTCGGCCGCTCCGGAGAAGGATCCGAACATGCTCTGCAGCACCGCCAGAAGCAGCACAAGGCCGAATGAAACCCCGCCGGCGGTGAGCACCTTACGGCTCAGCGCACGGACGTCGGGCTCGCCTTTCACTATGCGGTCGAGCATAAGGAATCCCAGCACCGGCAGCGTGAACTGGAGTATCACCAGGGCCATCGACACCGTACGGAACTTGTTGTACAGCGGTGCCAGGTCGTAGAACAGTTTGGTAAACCACAGGAAATGGCTGCCGAGCGACAGCAGCACCGCCAGCAGCGAAGCCGCAGCCAGCCACCATTTCTCCCTGCCCTTCCAGTACATCAGGCCGAATATAAACAAGAACACCGTTATGGCACCCATATACATAGGGCCGGCGGTGAAGGGCTGGGGGCCCCAATAGGTCGGAAGGCTCTTGCGGACCTGCGCGAGGTTGGGCTGACCGGCCCTGCGAAGCAGTTCGACGGTCTCCGACTTCATGCTCAGCTCACCCGCCGACGATCCGCCGTTGTAATTGGGTATGACGAGGTTGGGAAGTTCCTCCCAGCCGTAGGACCAGGCCGTTGCATAGTCGATGTCGAGACCCTTGGTGCCGCCTTCCCTGGCGCCGCCCTCGGAGGAGCCGCCGCGCATCGAATACGGAGTGTACTCCCAGGTGGGAAGGAGGCTCGACGCGTTTGTCGCGACTCCGGTGAGTCCCAGTACCAGCAGCAGCACCGAGGCCAGCCAGAAGTACTTCTGCGGCTTCTTGCGGGCAATCATCCATACGAACAGCACAAGTACGTACAGCAGTATGATGATGGCAAGATAATAGGAAATCTGCGGATGATGGGCCTTGATCTGGAAGGATACGGAAACGCCGAAAAGGGCCGCCCCGAGGCCTATGCAGGCAAGGCGCCTGCGCTTGCCGAGCCCCTCCTCAACCGCCTTGCGGTAGGTGAAAACCAGGGCTGCAAGCACCCAGGGAACGTATGCCAGGGCCATCATCTTGGTGTTGTGGCCGACCTGGATGATCTGCAAATTGTACGAGCAGAAGGTGACGGCGATGGCGCCTCCGGCCGCAACCAGCGGGCTGATGCCGAGCGACAGCATCAGCAGGAAGGCTCCCAGAAGCGATATGAAGAAATACGTCGCCGGACGCCTGCCCGTCAGCAGAAAGTCATAGACCGGCTTGGTGACGTCGCCCGTACTGGGGCTTGTGAATGCGATGGTGGGCATGCCGCCGAACATCGACTCCGTCCAGGCGGCGGGCTCGCCGGGATGCGCCTTGTCCCACTCCAGCTTTTCGTGGGACATTCCCATCCATCCGGAGATGTCGGACTGATTGACGACCTTGCCGGAGAGGACGTCCGGGACGAATGCGTAGGAGAGTACCAGGAAGCCCAGCACTATGCCGGCGATTATGAGAATCTGTTTCTTCATGCTGCTATCGGATAAATTGTTCCACCCAGGCGGAATCCACTCTCACAAGGCCGTGGAGGCTCTCCCCGATGACGGGATTGCGGCCGATGATGGCGGCGCAGTCCTCGTAAACGTTGAAGCCTACGGCCAGAAGCTGCATCTGCGAGTCTTCCGGATAGGTGAAAATGATTTCGTTGTCGACGCCCTCGGTGCGCAGGAACTTCAGCTGGACTTCCTTGCCCATCTCGGAACGGGTGACGAATTTGCAGAACTCCAGCGCGGCGTCGTCCAGCCCGGCGTGGAATATCTTGACTTTCTCTATGAGGTCGCCCACATTGGACACCAGCCTGCCGCTCAGGCCTTCGAGCCCTTCTACGGAGATACTGCGGTCCGACAGGCATACGAGGCAGTTTTCATCCTTGTACACCACCGGTGAACCGATAAGTTCGCGCAGGCCGCACTCCGGGCATTCACGCACGAAAAGCTCGCCGCTGAGCACTCCGGCCTGCAGTTCGGGCTCGCCGGTGGCGTCTATGAATGAGTACACCGGGGATTGGTACGTCCTGCCGCAGCGCGGACAGCGGAATTGTTCGGATGTGGATTTTGTCATAGTATCTCTGCCATACGGCGGGTGAGTTCAATGCGGGAAAATGCCGAAATGTCGCCGGTGCACGGGCCGTCTTCGCCGCTAAGGTGGCGCTCCCATGCACTGTCGATATAATTCCGGAGGGATTCCTCACGGTCCCAGTCGTACATCACTCCGGCGCCCGTTTCGCCGAGCACGCGGGCTGAGGCGCTGTCTTCCTGGCCGATTCCCAGTACGGGACGGCGCGCCGCGAGGTATTCGAAAATCTTTCCGGGAAGGGCCTTGGCGTACTCCGGTTCGTGACGGAGCAACAGCAGGAGGACATTGGCGCTGCGCTGCTCCGCGACTGTCTTGTAATGCGGCAGGTAGCCGAGGTCGTCGACGTTGTCGGACAGGCCGCGGACGCGCAGGGCATCGAAGATTTCAGGATCGACCTTGCCTGCGAGGCGTATGCGTAGCTGCCGCTTGAAGTTGCTGTCGGAAGTGCACTTGCGGGCAAGGATGTCCCACAGGCACAGGGGGTTGCCGTCGGAGGAGAAGAGACCGGTATTGACGACGGTGAAGCGGTCGGCGGGAAGTGCCGGGGCGTCGGTGCAGAAGTCGGCGTCGTCGTAGCCGTTGGTCAGAAGGAGTACCGGAGTCGAGGTGCGTTTCTGGAAATCCTCCCGCTCGAGCGGGGAAACGGACACTACTGTATCGGCCTCGTCGAGCACCTGTTTCTCCAGGCGGCGGTGGCGCGCTGCCGTCCACGGCAGGAGCTTCATATGCTTGAAGTAGAATATCTCCGTCCAGGCGTCGCGGAAATCGGCCACCCAGCGCACTCCGGTGCGGCGTTTGAGGCCAAGACCGATGAGGTGCATGGAGTGGGGCGGACCGGTGGTGACCACCGTATCGACGGGATGGTCCTTGAGGTATGACGTAAGGAAACGGACTGACGGGCGGATCCAGCCGGCACGCGGATCGGGGACGAACAGATTGCCCCGGACCATCACCGCAAGCTGCTGCAGCAGGGTTTTCTTCTGGGCGTTGAGCTGGTTGACGCCGGCTCCCTTGCCGGAAGACTTGACCACCTTGCGGTAGAAGCCGTAGGGCTCGCGGATGGGACGCTTGATGACTTCAAGCCCCTCCGGGATGTCGGTCAGCAGGCTTACATCGACCGCCAGCTGGTCCGGGTTCTCCGGGGTATAGACGACGCATTCCCAGCCGAAGCGGGACAGGTATTTGGAAAACTTGAGCCAGCGTTGCACGCCGCTTCCGGCGGTGGGCGGCCAGTAATAGGTTATGATGAGGACTCGTTTCATTGGTCGGCTCCTACTTCTTCTTTGAGTTTGCGCAGCAGGTCGAAGGCGCGCAGGGGCGTCATGTTGTCGAGGTCGGCGGCGAGGAGCTGTTCCCGTATCGAGCCCAGCGTGGGGTCGTCGAGCTGGAAGAAGGAAAGCTGCACGCTGCCGTCTTCGGCGGTGTTTTTGGAAAGGGCGTCGGCGTTGCGCTCGCGGCGCTCCAGGTCGCGGAGGGTGCGCTCGGCGGAGTCTATCACCTCGCGGGGCATACCGGCCATCCTGGCCACGTGGATACCGAAACTGTGGGCCACTCCGCCGCGTTCCAGTTTGCGGAGGAAGATGACGTCGTGGCCGTCTTCCTTTACCGCTATATGCCAGTTGTGTACGCGCTGGAAGCGGTTTTCCAGGTCGTTGAGCTCGTGGTAGTGGGTGGCGAAGAGGGTCTTGGCGCCGTGGCCCTTCTGGTGTACGTATTCTACCAGGGCGCTGGCGATGGACATGCCGTCGTAGGTGGAGGTGCCTCGGCCGATTTCGTCCATCAGCACCAGGGAGCGCTCGGAGAGGTTGTGCATTATCATCGACGTCTCCAGCATTTCCACCATGAAGGTGGATTCGCCGCGGGAGATGTTGTCGGTGGCTCCGACGCGGGTGAATATCTTGTCGAATATGCCTATCCGGGCGGAGTCGGCGGGGACGAAGGAGCCGGCCTGGGCCATCAGCACTATGAGGGCCGTCTGGCGCAGCAGGGCGGACTTTCCGGACATGTTGGGGCCGGTGAGTATCATTATCTGCTCGCTGCGGCTGTCCATGGAGATGTCGTTGGGGACGTATTTCTCGCCGGGCTGCATCATGGTTTCTATGACAGGGTGGCGGCCGCCTTTTATCTCGAAGGAGAGGGACTTGTCCAGGACGGGGCGGCAGTAGCCCCTGTCGATGGCCTGGACGGCGTAGCCCTGCAGGACGTCGAGCTGGGAGATGACGCGGCAGTCGGACTGGATGTCCTTGATGCGGGAGCGGATGTCTTCGACCAGGCGGGCGTAGAGGTCGGCCTCGATCTGGTAGATGGAGCCCTCGGCGTCGAGTATCTTGCGTTCGTATTCCTTCAGCTCTTCGGTGACGTAGCGCTCGCCGGAGACGAGGGTCTGCTTGCGGATCCAGTCCGGGGGGACCTGGTCGCGGTAGGTGTTGCGCACCTCGATGTAATAGCCGAAGACGTTGTTGTAGCCTATCTTGAGGGAGCTGATGCCGGTGCGTTCGACCTCGCGGCGCTGCATTTCCTGCAGGTAGTCGCGTCCGCCGGAGGAGATGTCGCGCAGTTCGTCCAGTTCCTTGCTGACGCCGCGGGCAATGACTTCGCCCTTACCTATCTGGGGGGCGGGATTGGGGGCCATCGTCTTCTGTATCCTGGCAAGCAGGGGGTCGGTGTCCCTGAGGCCTTTGGCGAGTTTTTCGAGGGCGGGGATGCCGGTGTCGGAGCAGATGCCGCGGACGGGGGTCATCTGGCCCAGGGAACGCGCCAGCTGCATCACCTCGCGGGGGTTGATCTTGCCGGTGGCGGCGCGGGCGGTGATGCGCTCCAAATCGCCTATGTCGGATATGCGGGCGCGGAGGTCCTGCAGGGCCTCTTCGTTGTCGATGAAGAAGCTGACGACGTCGTAACGGCCGTTGAGCGTGGGGATGTCCATTATGGGGAGCGCCAGCCATTCGCGGAGGAGGCGGCTGCCCATCGGGGAGCAACAGCGGTCGAGTACGTCGACGAGGCTGACGCCCTCGCGGCCGGCGTTGCTCTGGAAGATTTCCAGGTTGCGCAGGGTGAAGCGGTCCATCCAGACGAAGCTGCCTTCGTCGATGCGGCTGATGGAACAGATGTTCCGCAGGCCGGTGTGGTGGGTCTGCTCAAGGTAGAAGACGAGCGCGCCGGCTGAGCATACGGCAAGCGGGAAGCGGTCCACGGCGAAGCCTTTGAGGGAACTTACTCCCAGCTGGGAGCAGAGTTTTTCGGTGGCGGCGTCGGGGACGAATGCCCATTCGTCGAGGGCGGTGACGTAGAAATCGGGGTGTTTGTCCCGTACGGTACGCCAGATGTCGCGCTGCACTACCAGTTCCTTGGGGTGGAAGGAATACAGAAGGGTGGATATGTAGTCGGGGCTGCCCTGGGCGACCTTGAAGGTGCCGGTGGAGACGTCCAGGAAGGCGGCGCCGCATTCGGGGCCGTCGTAGGTGAGGCCTGCGAGCCAGTTGTGCTCCTTGCCCTCGAGCATCGTTTCGCCGAAGGCTATGCCGGGGGTGAGGATTTCCGTCACTCCGCGCTGGACGAGTTTGCCTTTGGCGAGCTTGGGGTCCTCGAGCTGGTCGCAGATGGCGACCTTGAAGCCGGCGCGGACCAGCTTGGGAAGGTAGGTGTCGAGCGCGTGATGGGGGAATCCGGCCATTTCGGTGTCCCCTTTTTCGCCGTTGGAGCGGCGCGTGAGGACCATTCCGAGGACTTTGCTGAGCGTGACGGCGTCGTCGGAATAGCACTCGTAGAAGTCGCCTACGCGGTAAAGCAGCAGGGCTTCGGGGTGCTGGGCCTTGGTTGCGAAATATTGTTTGAGTAGCGGAGTGTCTTCCTTTGCCATATCTTGCGAATATAGCAATTATTTTCCGTTACTGCAGTATGTTGATGATGAAAATGACGAGGATTGCGGGCGGGATTATCCAGCGGATGAGGAAGTAGATGACGTTGAATACGCCGGTGCCGATGCGGACGGTGCCGCCGCTGGTGAGTTCGTCGCGCACGTCGGCCTTTTTCATCTTCCAGCCGACGAAGAGGACGAAGATGAGGGCGCCGAGGGTCATGAGGATGTTGGAGCTGGCGTAGTCACAGAGGTCGAAGATGGTCTTGTCGAAGAGTTTGACGTCCTTCATCGGGCCGAAGGAGAGGGAGCAGAAGATGCCGAGGATGAATCCCGGGACGAAGAAGGCGAGGACGGCCTGCCAGCGCTTGAATCCGTATTGTTCGACGGCGTGCTCCACGCAGACTTCGAACATCGATATCGACGACGTGAGGGCGGCGGTGAGGACGGCGAGGAAGAAGGCCAGGGTGACGGCGTAACCGATAATGGGGGCGTCCTGTCCCATTTTGGCGAATATGTACGGGAGGGTTTCGTACACCAGGGGCGGGCCGGCGGAGGGTTCGATGCCGGCGGAGAATACGGCGGGCATGATGGCGAATCCGCTGATGAGGGCGAACATGGTGTCGGAGCCGGCGGTCCAGAGGCCGGACTTGATTATGCTGTCTTCCTTCTTCATGAAGGACGAGTAGATGAGCACGGTGCCCATGCCGAGGGACATGGAGAAGAATGCCTGGCCGAGGGCGGCGGCCCATCCGTCTCCGTCGAGCTTGCTGAAGTCGGGTTTGATGAGGTAACGGATGCCTTCGCCGGCGCCGGGCAGCAGGCAGGAGAAGACGACGATGAGGAGCATGAGGAAGAAGAGCATCGGCATCGTTATCTTGGTGAATTTTTCTATGCCTTTCTTGACGCCGCCGAGGACGATGAGGGCGGTGAGGCCGAGGAATGCGGCCATCATCGATATGGATTCGACGGGGGATGCGGCCATTTTGTTGAAGATGGCTACGGCGCCGTCGGGATTGCCGTGGGAGAGTTTGCCGGCCAGCGAGCGGAGTAGGAAGTCGAGGGACCATCCGCCTACGACGCTGTAGAAGCTGACGATTATGAAGCTGGTGAGGACGCAGGCGGCTCCCATCCATTTCCATTTGGTGCCGGGTGCGAGTTTGGTGAAGGCGCCGTAAACGCCGAGGCGCGCCCTGCGGCCTATGATGGCCTCGCAGACGAAGCCGGGAAGGGCGATGGTGAGGCAGCAGAGTATATATGCTATGATGAACGCTGCGCCGCCGTGTTCTCCCACCATGTAGGGGAAGCGCCAGATATTGCCGAGCCCGATCGCCGACCCGGCCATCGCCATAATGAACGTGAATTGGCTGCCGAAATTCTCTCTTTTTCCTATCATATTCATAATCAAAGTCTCAAAGATGGGAAAAAGTGTGTAAAAATCCAAAAGGGGGGGGTGGAAGGCTGTTCATGGTGGGCCTGCAGAAAAAGTACGGTACTCCCTCCTGAAACCCTCCGCTACGCTCCGCCCCTCCCACGCCTTGCGGCGCGGGCCCCTCCCGTTCATGGTCACGGGCGACCAAAGGTTTCAGGAGGGAGTACCGTACTTTTTCTGCAGGCCCACCACGGCCGGGGGCGGCCACGGTCTGTCGGATGCGGGTCTCTTTTTTCTATCAGCCTGCGGCTTGGGATGCTTGGCGACGGGATTGTGGCTATGTTCAGAGTCCTGTCACAATGGAGAATGGGCAAATAATAGGGCGAAACGCACCGCGACGGGATTGTGGAGGGATTCTACGTCCTGTTGTGAAGGATGAGTCTTTCAGGGTGCTCCTGATGGAAGAATATTTGTTCCATCTGGAGCGTTTTGGCCGTTTTTTGCGCCTGATGGAAGTATTTTCCTTCCATCGGGCGCACTCTGTAGCCGCAGGTAAGGGAAAAAGCGAAGCCAGAACCTCTTCTATCAGTCGCAGGACAATACAAAAAACAAAGATTATCTCCCTGGTGACGAATTCTTTGCCCGGTGGTCCCACCATTGGACCACCAGAGCATACCCATCGGGCCCACCCTCGCAGCCGTTCGACAGGGTGGCGCCGATGAGGCTGACTTTCGGGCCCACCCTCTCACCAGTTCGACAGGGTGGTGCCGATGGGGCCGCTTTTCGGGCCCACCCTCGCACCTGTTTGGCAGGGTGGTGCCGTTGAAAGCGTCTTTTGTGAACCCGAAGTGACAGGATTGAGGATGCGCCCAGAGTCCTTTCGCGATGGGGATATGGCTATTTCAAGTTGGTGCGAGCCTGGATTATTCGTATATTCGCAGAGTTTTGGTTCACTCGTAATTTTTATTCTCTTTGCTTATGACCGGGGTTCTTAAAAGTTTTGTTTTGCCGCAGGAGCTTTATGCGGATGATGTTGCTGGAATTGCCGGGGAGTGTGTCCGTCGTTACGGGGAGAGGGAGTGGCGGTCGGTGGTTCTTACCAACGAGATTCACGGGCATTTGGGGATTTACTCTACCCTGGGGGCCAAGATGGGGGTGCTGGCTGTTGAGCTGTTTGAGAAGAGGGGTGTCGTCGGTGATATCTCTGTCGTTTCTTTTGCGGGGAACGTTCCTCCGGTGAGTTGCTTCAATGACGGATTGCAGGTCAGTACCGGTGCATCTATGGGACACGGGCTGTTTGCTGTCGGCGCAGAGGGGAAAGAGTGTTCCGCCAGGGCAAGGTTCAGTTGCGGCGGTTCGACCTTCGAGTTACGGCTGAAGCCTGAGTACGAGGAGGTTATCAGGGCCGATATCCGGAAAGGGGTCGACCTGTATGGCCACGCTTCGCCCTATTGGGAATATGTCCGCAGCCTGGCATTACGCTACTGGAAGGATTGGGACAGGGCGGATATTTTCGAGCAGGCCGAAGGCAATCACTCGGCGACGGGATTGTAGCAGTGTCCAGAGTCCTTTCGCGAAGGGAAAATGGCGAGAAGTGAAACGAAACTCACTGCGACGGGATTGTGGCGGCGTCCAGAATCCTGTAGCAATGGGGGGCTCATGGTGGGAAAAGGGGGGCTCCCGGTTGGAGGAAAATGGACAGGTGCGGCTGGTCGGAGAATAAGGGCGAACGCTCCTTGTGGGAGGAAAAGGGGCAGGTGCGGCTGATGGAAGGAATTCGGTTCCATCGGGAGCGTTTTGGCCGTTTTTTGCGCCAAATGGAAGGAAAAATCCTCCATCAGGCGCACTCGGCTGCTGCAAATCAGGGGGAGAAAGGAAGGTAAAGGACAAAGGGGCAAGGGGCAAAGGAGAAAGGAAGGCCAGAACCGTTCACAGTCCGGTGGCTGGCAGAATAAAGGTACTTGCACCCGGCAGACCGTGGCCGCCCCCGGCCGCGTGAGGGGGAGGGACCCACAAGCGAAAGCGCAGTGGGAGGGATGAGTTGAGCCAAACGTCCGGTGGACGTTTGGCTCAACTCAGTCTGCCGGGTGCAAGTACCTTTATTCTGCCAGTCAGCGGACAATACAAAACCGAAAGAGATCTCTCCGGGGCCACCCTGCCAGGTCAGTGAGAGGGCGGGACCGAAAAGCGCCCTCTACGGAGCCACCCTGCCGAAACAGCGAGAGGGCGGCCCCAAAAAGACCCCCTACCCCAACCTCTTCCAGACGGCCCAGACCAAAGCGCCCCAGCCGAAGAAGAACAGCAGGTACACCCAGAAAGGAAGCCCGGCATCACCGGCCGAATAAGTATCCCAGTCCAAAGTCTTCTCAAATTCGGGGATGTCGGCATAATAATAAGCCCCGGCACCGTAATCCAGGTCGGGATTGAGGCCGAGACCGTGCACCATGATATACACCGCTGCGGCAACGGCCAGAAGTCCGACCACTGTCGCAGCAATCCCCCAGAAAGACCACTTCCTGCGCGCCATCAAAATCAGTCAAGCGCAGGGACGGGGAAAACGGCGCCCGAGAGCAGGAACCACACCATCGCAAAGGTCAGCACGATGTTGAATGTCTGCCCCACGAGATAGAGCCACAGGGGTTTGCCGCCCTTCATCTGGCGGGCGATGTCCCGGAAATTGGTATCCAGGCCGATGCTAACGAAGGCAAGCACGAAACACCAGTTCTTATACTGGTCGAGAACGCCGTTGACGGCCTTCACCTGGTCCGCACCCGCAAGGGGCAGCACGATGAAGGAAGCCACCAGCGAGGCCACGAAGAAGCCGATGATGAATTTGGGAAAACGCGTCCAGATCTCGCCCGCGCCGACTTTCTGCCCCTCTTTACGCCCCACACGGGTGGTGAAGAACACCGCCACGAAGAAGGCGATGAAGCCGATAAGTATATTCTGGATCATCTTGACGAGGACCGCCGCCTTCTCAGCCTCTCCGCCGAGCACGGAACCTGCCACGGCAACGGCACCGGTGCTGTCCACGGTGCCGCCGATGAGCGCGCCGCCCATGATAGGAGACATACCGCAGAGCCTGATGACGACCGGCTCCAGCACCATCATAAGCACGGTGAAGATAATCGATATCGAAATAGTCATCGTAAGGTCATCCTTCTTGCATCCGGAAGCGGCTCCGGAGGCGATAGCCGCCGAGGTACCGCAGACGCTGGTGGCCGACGCCATGGTAATCACAAGGGGCTTGTTGTCCATCTTGAGCACCCGCGTGCCGAACCACCACATAAAGAGGATGACCACGGGAGTGACCACCCACGCTATCCCAAGGCCGTAAAGGCCGAACTTGGCGATATTGCTGAACAGCACAGAAAAGCCCATTATTACAAGACCGGTCTTGATATAGAATTCCGTACGAACGGCCGGCTTGAGCCACCCCGGAGTGCCGACGGTATTGGAAATAAGCATGCCGACTATCAGCGCCCAGAAAGCCCACTCGAGATAACGGTTGAGGGTAAACTCGGCGCTCACAAGCCTTACCACCACAGACAGCAGGAAAACCACTATGAATGCAGGGATGAACTTGCGGACCTTCTCACCGGTAAGCCACGCCCCGACGGTGAAAAGCAGCCCCAGGACACCGGCAGTAAGGAGCATCTTGAGCCAGAATGCACCGCTTGCAAGCTGCTGGCCGAGGGGCACTGCCTTGGCTGCGGCGGCGCCAGTAAGCTGCTCGCCGAGAGTCCAGGTCTTGAACCTGAGTGCTGCAAAATCGAAGGAACCGGTAAGGACGGCAAAGAGCCCGACCGCTATGATGATGAAGCCGATCCATACGGCAAGCCAGTCCTCGGTGTGAAGAAGTTTAGAGTTGTTTTTCATTCTGCAAAAATAACAAATCTTTTTTACCTTTGTACGAGATGAAACAAAGGCTTGCGTCACTGGATATCCTGCGCGGAGCGGACATGTTCCTGCTGCTGTTCATAGGGCCCGTAATCCGGGCCTTCTGCAAGGTATGCCCCGACGGCACCGCCTGGTTGTCGCAGCAGATGAACCACACGGCCTGGGCCGGATTCACGCTGTGGGACATCATCATGCCGCTGTTCCTCTTCATGTCCGGCATCACCATTCCCTTCTCGATGGCCAGATACTGGGAGGGGCAGAAGCCGGACGGCCGGTTCTACCTCAAGCTCCTCAAGCGCTTCTGCCTGCTGTTCCTGCTTGGCTGGATAGTGCAGGGCAACCTCCTGGAGTTCGACTGGAAACTGTTCCACCCGTACGCCAACACCCTGCAGGCCATTGCCGTGGGATATGTCGTCACGGCCCTGCTGTTCGTGCATTGCAAGCCCCGGTGGCAGATTGTCGCCGCGGTAATCCTATTCGCCGCATACTGGATTGCATTCGCCTGCACGGGTATGAACCTGGACGGCCAGGACAATATCGCCATGACCATCGACAAAGCCGTACTTGGCCCGCACCGGGACGGCGTCAAGTGGGCCGACGGCGTCTGGCGTTTCCGAAAAAGCTACCAGTACACCTGGATACTGTCGAGCCTCAACTTTGCGGTCACGGTACTGCTGGGATGCTTTGCAGGTCAGATTCTCAAGAACGAAAAGCTCTCTCAGTCAAAGCGCGCACTGCAGGTGGCACTCACCGGCACGGCCCTCACTGCGGCCGGCCTCGCCATCTCACCCCTGTTCCCAATCATCAAGAAAATCTGGAGCAGCAGCATGACGCTCTTCTCCGGAGGCATCTGTTTCCTGCTGGTGGCGCTCACCTACTGGCTGGTGGACGTACGCGGCTGGCACAAGGGCACCGACTGGCTCAAGGTTTACGGTATGAACGCCATCACCGCTTACTTCCTGGGCGAATTCGTCCGGTTCACCTCCGTCTCGGAGTCGTTCCTCCATGGGCTTGGCGGCCTCCCGTGGCATCCGGTGCTCATCGCGCTTGCCGACGCATCCATCCTTCTTGGCATCCTCGTCGTCATGTACAGGAGTAAGGTTTTTTTGAAAGTATGATGTATCTTTGTACGCTATGAAAATTACAAAGGTCCTTGCACTGTCGTCCGCGCTGCTCCTTGCGGCCTGCGGAAATAATTCCAACAACCGGAACACGAACCAGGTCACCGACGGGTCCGTGACGGAAGACCGCGCCTTCCCGATGGTCTCCACTCCCCTCGTGTACGGCAACAACACCGCGGAAGCCCGCGAATACAACCTCGAACACTACTGGGACAACTTCTTCAACGGAAGCGGCACCACCGACGCCACCTCCATCCTGGGCGTCAAGGACGGCGACGTTGAGCAGGCTCTGGCCAATTACATCGGAGCCCTCGCAGCCGTCAAGTCCATGGCCACCCCCGACTCCCTCCAGCCCCTCCGCCTGGCCCAGAAGAGCGTCCGCACGATGTTCAGCCGCCTCGAGAACCACCAGAAGGCAGATTCCCTGACGTACATCCGCTTCACGGAGATGGTCACCAAATACCTCTACGACCCCAACTCCCCGGTGCGTGACGAAGACCTCTACCTCCCCTTCGCCGAGGCCGCCGGCCGAAGCGCCCTCACCTCGCCCGACATGCGTGCCGCATACGCCTTCGAGGCCCGTCAGTGCCGCACCAACCAGTTCGGGGAAAAGGTCCCCGACTTCCGCTACAGCACCGCCTCCGGCTCCAAGGGCACCCTCTACGGCGTCCGGGCCGACTACACCATGCTGTTCTTCAGCAACCCCGGCTGCAGCGCCTGCAAGGAAATCATCGACCAGGTCATGTCCCGCCCCTACGTGGAGCGCTACATCAAGGAGGGCCGCCTCGCCATCGTCAACATCTACATCGACGAAGAAATCGCCAAATGGAGGGACTACCTGCACAACTATCCCTCCTACTGGATAAACGGCTACGACTACACCTTCCAGCTGCGCGACAGCGGCAAGTTCGATATCCGCGCCATCCCTTCCCTGTACCTTCTGGACTCCTCCAAGCGCGTCCTCTTCAAAGACGCCCCCACGGAGAACGTCCTCGCATTCCTCGACAAGATATGAAACAGTACCTCGACCTTCTCCGCTACATACGTGAGCACGGAGTGATCAAATCAGACCGCACCGGCACCGGCACCCAGAGCATCTTCGGATACCAGATGCGCTTCGACCTGTCGGAAGGATTCCCCCTGCTCACCACCAAGAAGGTGCACCTGCGCTCCATCATCCACGAGCTCCTCTGGTTCATCGCCGGCGACACCAACATCGGCTACCTCCACGACAACAAGGTCTCCATCTGGGACGAATGGGCCGACGAAAACGGCGACCTCGGGCCGGTGTACGGCAAGCAGTGGCGCAGCTGGCAGGCCCCCGACGGCCGCAGCATCGACCAGCTTTCCGGCGTCATCGACCTCATCAAGAATCATCCCGATTCCCGCCGCATGCTCGTATGCGCCTGGAACCCCGCCGACGTGGACAAGATGGCCCTGCCGCCCTGCCATTGCCTCTTCCAGTTCTATGTAGCCGACGGCAAACTGAGCTGCCAGCTGTACCAGCGCAGCGCCGACACCTTCCTCGGCGTCCCCTTCAACATCGCATCCTATTCCCTGCTGACGATGATGCTCGCCCAGGTCTGCGGCCTGCAGCCGGGAGAATTCATCCATTCCTTCGGGGATACCCATATCTACCTCAACCACTTCGACCAGGTGGCCGAACAGCTCACCCGCGAGCCCCGTCCCCTCCCCCGTATGATCCTCAACCCGGAGGTCAAATCGCTGTTTGACTTCCGCTACGAAGACTTCACCCTCGAGGGCTACGACCCCTGGCCGGCCATCAAAGCCCCTGTAGCAGTATGAAAAAATGCCTGATAGTCGCCATCGCCGACGACAACGCAATAGGCGTCCGCGGCCAGCTCCCCTGGCACCTTGGCGAAGACCTCAAGTACTTCAAGGAGAAGACCAAAGGCTTCCCGGTGATAATGGGACGCACCACCTATTTCTCGCTGCCGTTCCATCCTCTGAAGGGGCGGACCAACATAGTGCTGAACCTCGGCGGGGACCCCATCGAGGAAGATTGCCGCTGCGTCTATTCGTTTGACGAAGCTTATGCCGCCGCAGAGGCCACTGGAGCCGAAAAGTGCTTCGTGATCGGCGGCGCCTCGGTATACCGCGCCGCCATGCCCGACATGGACGTCCTGTACATCACCCACGTCCATACCACCGTCCCCGAGGCCGACACCTTCTTCCCCGTCATCGACCCGGCCGTCTGGGAACGCATCAGCACCTCGGAGACCCACACCGACCCTGAGACCGGCGTCACGTTCGAGTTTGCCGTTTACGTCAAAAGGGATTAAATTTCCATGTTGAACACCATACCGATATGGTATGGCTTGCAGTCAGCGGGAGCGCCGAAATTCCAGTATGCGCTCACGCCGATACGCGTGACGAATGGCGCCCAGGCGAGGTTGCCGAGGACGACGCACAGGTCGGCGCCGACGCTTGCGAGGGCCCGTCTGGCGGGCAGCGGATAGCCTGCGGATACCTTCGTAAAGTACGCTCCGTCTGCATGCAGGGTGCATTCGAAATTGCGCACGTAGGCCACCGGGCTCAGGGCCGACCAGTCCACCGGAAGGAACGGGAAGGCGTAATCGAGCGTGGCCCGGCTCTGGAATCCGTAGCAGTTGACCTCAGACGCGAGCGAGCTGAACGTAGCCATTCCCCTCGGCAGGACGGAAACGAAACGGTCGTTGAAATAAGCCTTGCCGAGAGGCATCTGGGCCGTTGCGGTAAGCTTGATGCCGTGCGTACGCATTATGCCGGGAAGGTATCCGTAACCGAAGACGTATGCGTTGGGGGAGAAAATATCCGATGCTCCGATCCGTCCGCTCCATCCGGCTTCCAGGCCCGCTCCCAGGCGGGGGTAGATGGCCGACGGGGGCGTCGATCCTATCACGTAGCCGCGTATGGATGCGGAAATGCGGTTCATCGGCGCAAGCCCGCCGTGCGTTACCAGGCTGTTGGACACCGCCGCCTGGACTTGCGGAATGACACCCCTGTACCAGCCACCAGAGGAGAAACCGAAGGGGATGTACATCTTGACGTATGCGTCGAGGGATGGCACCCCGGCGACATCGCTGCGGGTAAATCCGAGCTGGCGGGAAAAGTTCGCATAGGACATCTGGAGGTAGTACAGCGACGCCGGATCGGTGTTCAGCGCCACTGAGGCCTCGATTTTGGGGTACAGGCCGTTGTAGGTGAACTTGGACTCGACCTGATGGCTCCAGTTACCCTTGTCGTCCCAGAAGGCACCATAGGCGACGGTCCCGTAAAGGGTTTCGAGCTCATTCTGGAAGAACGCGGTGGCGCCAAGGCTTACCGACGAGAAGATATTCTCGAAGCTGAGTTCGCTGACGGCGTCGGGGCTGACGTAAATCGGCGCCCAGGAGTGGAAGTTGAAGAGGTGCTTCAGGCGGCTGTATTTCTGCGGTTCCGGAATGACTATCACGCTGTCGCGGTCGATGGGCAGCGGAGCCTGGAGGTCGGCGGCAAGTTCGTAACGGTGGGGCGTGCGGAAGTCTTCCCGTACCGGCTCCGGAAGCGAATCCAGCGGGGTGCGGTACAGGTATTTGCCATTGTCACCGGGGGTGGAATAATAAAGGCCGTCGCCGCAGAAAACGTGTTCGTGACTCCCTTGAGGCATATTCGTCAGGCGGCTGGCGGCAGTGCCGTCGATGCGGTAGAGTTCGTTGACGCCGGAAATATCGGAGGAAAACAGGATGCTGCCGTCCAGTTCCTGGATATCCTTGATATTGGAGTTTCCGCAGGCGAGACGGAGGCTGAAGCCGCCGGTGGCGTCGTATATGCCGCTTCCGGATGGGCTTATCGCCGTTACGAATATATCTTCTCCCAGCCAGGCGGATTCAAGTATCTGGAGGCCGTCGGGGGCGTCGTAACGGGAAAGGACCTCTCCGGTCCGGGCGTCGATGACAAGCAGCGCCGAGCCACCTTCCGCCGGGTATTCGGTAACCGCCAGACGCAGGCCCTCCGGGGATACGGAAGGATTGTACCAGCGGGTGCGATGGGTAAGGCGGCGGTGCCTGCCGTCGGCTCCGCAGTACCATATTTCGGAATACGTTATCATCTCCCACCTGTGGTCGTTGATGATTTCGCTCCAATACAGGCGCCCGAGGGCCTCTGACGCCTGCAGGGGGCCGGTGCTGGAGGAAAACTGCGAGATGACTTCCGCGGTGCCGTCGGGGGCGATCCGGACAAGCTCAGGCGAGCGCTCGAGGCCGCTGCGGACGGCATAAAGGGAGCCGTTGAGCTCACTGGGGGACGAGTACTTGAGATACCTCCTTCCGGCAGGAGTAATCTGCTGCGAGGGCATGAACGGCGCACGCGCGCATTCGTCCCGGCGCCACCTTGTCTGGAGGGTGTCGGTTATCTCGGCGAACGCATCCTTGAACTTCTTGCCGCTGACCTCGCGCACCGTCTTGTCGTAATTGAACAGCGGCCAGGGCCAGCCCTTCTTGCGCAAAAGGCGTTCGTAGTAACGCGCCGTGAAGTCCTGCGCGCCGTATACTGAACGCATGCCGGCGGCGCGGATGTATCCGACCGTATAATAATCGGGCGTATAATTCTTGATGGACCCGAAGCGCCACTGCCAGAAATTGCGGGTGTCGCCGGCAAGGAACGCTGCCCTCTGGTATTCCAGGAAGGATGCGCTGCGGCCGCGGCCGGAGAGCGTAAGTTCCGTTTCCGCGGCAACGGCGTCGCCCTCGAAGAAGGACGGTCCGCAGTACAGCGAAGACAGCGCCCCGGAGAAGAGGTTGCCTACGATGTAATTGAACGGACGGTACGGGCGGGCGTTCACATACTGCATCTGCGCCACGTGACGCGACTCGTGGGTGACGAGATGTAGCGGCCAGTCGCTGGCGTCGTGGGGGTCGAAATCGGGAGTGGTGTACAGCGACATCCGCCGGGGCGCATCGGCCACCATACCGTTGGAATGGGAGGTGTAAGGATGCAGGACGACCGGCAGCGGCCGTTTGTATTCCTGATTGGGAATATAGCCTGCAGTGGCGCCTACGGGGCGTTTGACGCGCTCCAGGATGTCGGCGTACACGCGGGCGAGGGAGTCGAGTCCCTCGGGATATACAACCCTGTAGTCGGGCGTGGTTATCTGCCTCCAGCGCAAGCCCGCCGGCTCACTGCCCTGGGTGTAGAACTGGGCGGTGGCCGGCAGGGCCAACAGGAGCAGCAGCACTGCTACAAGGCTGCGGCGCATATCTTAAGCGAGTTTACGGGCGCCGTCGGATATGACGACATCGTAAACCTTGAGGTCGATGCCGAACTGGGCCTTGTACTGCTCCTTTGCGGCGGCGATGAATGAGTCGTAGAGGCTGTCCTTCACGAGGTTGATGGTGCAGCCGCCGAAGCCGCCGCCCATTACGCGGGAGCCGGTGACCTCCATCTTGCGGGCCAGTTTGGCGAGGAAGTCCAGTTCGGGGCAGCTTACCTCGTACAGGCGGCTGAGGCCGAAGTGGGTCTGGTACATCATCTCGCCGACGGTCTCGTAGTCGCCTCTTTCGAGGGCGTCGCAGACGTCGAGGACCCTCTGGACTTCGCCGATGACGTATTCAGCGCGGATGAAGTCTTCTTCGCTGATCTTGTCGCGGACCTCATCGAGCCAAACGCGCTTGCAGTCGGAGAGGAAATCGACTTCGGGGTGGTTCTCCTTGATGGCTGCGGCGGCGCGCTCGCAGGACTGGCGGCGGAAGTTGTAGGCGGAACTTGCGAGTTCGTGCTTGACGCAGGTGTCGAGCAGGACGAGCTTGTAACCCTCGGGGTTGAAGGGGAAATACTGGTGCTCGAGGGTCTTGCAGTTGAGGCGGATGAGCTGGCCCTTCTTGCCGAAGCAGGAGGCGAACTGGTCCATTATGCCGCACATGACGCCACAGTAATTGTGCTCCGTGCTCTGGCCGATGCGGGCGAGCTCGAAGAGGTCTATCCCGTTGTGGTTGAGGTCATTGAGAGCATAAGCGAAGCAGCTCTCGAGGGCAGCGGAGGAGCTGAGGCCGGCGCCCAGGGGGACGTCTCCGGCAAAGACGGCGTCGAAACCTGCGACCTTGCCGCCGCGCTTGATGGTCTCGCGGCAGACGCCGAAGATATAGCGGGCCCACTGCTCTGCGGGCTTGTCTTCCTCTTCGAGGCCGAAGATGGCGGAGGCGTCGTAGTCCAGGGAGTACAGGCGGACCTTGTCGGTGCCGTTGAGTTTGATTTCGGCAATGATGCCCTTGTCGATGGCTCCGGGGAACACGTAGCCGCCGTTGTAGTCGGTGTGCTCGCCGATAAGGTTGATACGGCCTGCGGACGCATAGAAAACGCCGCCCTCACCGTAGAGGGACACGAATTTGCTGTGGATTCTTTCTTTCATTGGTTACCAGTATTATACGTTGAATAAGAAATGCATTATGTCGCCGTCCTGTACGACGTAGTCCTTGCCTTCGACGCCCATCTTGCCGGCGGCGCGTACGGCGGCTTCAGTCTTGTACTGGACGAAGTCTTCGTATTTGATGACCTCGGCGCGGATGAAACCCTTCTCGAAGTCGGTGTGGATGACGCCGGCGGCCCTGGGGGCCTTGTCTCCGGCGTGGATGGTCCAGGCGCGGCACTCGTCGGCGCCGGCGGTGAAGAAGGTACGGAGGCCGAGGAGCTTGTAGGCCTCCTGGATGAGGCGGACGACGCCGGATTCTTCCAGGCCCATTTCCTCGAGGAACATCCGGCGGTCGTCGTAGTCTTCCATTTCGGCAATCTCGGACTCGGTGCGGGCGGAGATGATGAGGATGCCGGCGTTTTCGTCTTTAACCGCCTCCCTGACGGCGTCCACGTAGGCGTTGCCGCCGGCGGCGGAGGCGTCATCGACGTTGCAGACATACAGGACGGGCTTGTTGGTGAGGAGGAAGAGGTCGTGGGCAAGGGTGGCTTCTTCTTCGTTTACGAGCTCGACGCTGCGGCAGGAACGGCCCTCGCGGAGGGCGTCGCGGTAGCGGGTGAGCAGGGCGGCAAGCTTCTTGGACTCCTTGTCGCCGGCGGCCGCGGCCTTGACGCATTTGGCCAGGCGGGCCTCGACGGTCTCGAGGTCCTTTATCTGGAGCTCCAGGTCAACGACTTCCTTGTCGCGAACTGGGTCGACGGAGCCGTCGACGTGGACGACATTGCCGTCGTCGAAGCAGCGGAGGACGTGGAGTATGGCGTCGCATTCGCGGATGTTGGCAAGGAACTGGTTGCCCAGGCCCTCTCCCCTGCTCGCGCCCTTGACGAGGCCTGCTATGTCGACTATATCGACCGTGGCTGGGATGGTACGCTGGGGATGGCATATTTCGGTAAGCACCTCAAGGCGCTTGTCGGGTACATTGGTGGAGCCGAGGTTGGGCTCGATGGTACAGAAGGGGAAGTTGGCACTCTGGGCCTTGCCGCTGCTTACGCAGTTGAACAGCGTGGACTTTCCCACGTTCGGCAGACCGACTATTCCGCATTTGAGAGACATCTTTTATTTTTACTGGTCAATTCCTACAAATTTAATATTTTTTAGCATATTTGCCATATGAAAACGACTATGATTATACTTCTGTCCCTTTTGTTCCATCCGCAGGATTCCCTGCTGGTCGTGAGTTGGAACGTCGAGAATTTCCTGGATTACCGCACAGACACCACCGGGCGCCATACGGCCGGAAGGTTTTATACCAAATGCAACTCCGTTTGCAAGACTCTACTGCTTATCGCAGAGCAGGAAGGCCGGCTGCCCGACGCCGTCGCCCTGATGGAAATCGGCGACCGCTTCGTGCTGGACCGGCTCGTGCATTCTACGCCGCTGCGCAAACTGGACTACCGCATCGTGCATTATGAGTCTCCGGACAGGCGGGGCATAGACTGCGCCCTGCTGTACCGGGCCGGGTCGCTGCGGCTGCAGCGCTCCCGGCCGGTGCACCTGGTGGATACCACCGGTTTGGTGATGTCCACCAGGGACATCCTGGTGGCCGAATTCGACAGCCTCTGCATCCTCGTCAACCATCACCCCTCCAAGGTCGGGGCGGACTCGGAGCGCCGCCGCGGCATCGCCATGGCCCGGATGAATGAACTGATGGATTCGCTGGCGGGGGCTTGGAGGGGGGCAGAGGGTTCTTGGCGCGGGTCTGAGTGCTCTTGGCGCAAGTCCGAGGGTTCTTGGCGCGGGTTTGAGGGCTCTTGGTGCGGGTCTGAGGGCTCTTGGCGCGGGTCTGAGGGTTCTTGGCGCGGGTCCGATTTTCCAGCCGGGACCTGCGCCACGAAAGTGGATTCTACGCTGTATGATGGCGCAGGTATCCCTTCTTTTTTCGGACCTGCGCCATCAGGCGTGGAACGACCGGTACTTTCAGTCGGGGATTTCAACGACGACGTCTGGCAGGCAGGAGGACCGGGAACCATCAAGTACAACGGCTCCTGGGAAAAGATCGACGGCCACTTCGCCCGCGGCCTTGCGGTCCGCGAGAAGGTCTTCGCCTCTCCCCTTCTGAGCGAGGAAGACCGCACCTGGGGCGGCACCAAGCCCCGCCGCGCCTTCTCCGGCCCCCGCTGGCTCGGCGGCGTCTCCGACCATTACCCCATCATCCTCTGGATCCGCCGGGAATAGCTTGGGACTTCTAATCCTGTTTTCTCTTCACATCTCCCGCCTGCTCTTCACCGCTCCTGCTTACTCCTCACCGCACCTGCCTGCTCTTCACCATTCCTGCTTACTCCTCACCGTTCCCGCCTGCTCGTCACCTTTCCTGTTTGCTCCCCCTGATGCTGAGTACGCTGTTTCGGGTCCACCCTCTCATCTATTCTGCAAGGTGGTGCCGTTTTGACGTCCCTTCGGTCCCACCCCCTCATCGATTCGACAGGGTGGTGCCGCTGTGTGCCCCTTTCCGTCTCACCCTCTCATCAGTTCGAAAAGGTTTCCTGGTGGTCCAACGGATGGACCACCGGGAAAGGAATTCGGTCTAAAAGTGTGCTGGTGGTCCAGCGGGTGGACCACCGGGCAAAGGTGTTTGCTTCCTATCGGTCCCAACCTCTCACCGATTCTGAAGGGTGGCGCCGTTTTGACGCCCTTCGCCCCACCCTCACCGGTTTGACAGGGTGGTGCCGCTGAGAAAGCGTCGGCCGACGGGGAACCCATCTGAGACGCCTTCTGCTAAGGAGTGGCGTCGGCTGACGGGTTGTCTAACGCAAACGTATGTGAGGACAACGTGGGGATGCTCACGTTGTCTTCGCTGCACTGGGAAGGGCGAAACGAAGGCAAAACTGCACGTGAAGACAACGTGGGGGTGCTCACGTTGTCTTCGATGCACTAGAAAGGACAAAACGGCGGCGAAACTGCACGTGAGGACGACGTGGGGGTGCTCACGTTGTCTTCGCTGCACTGGAAAGGGCGAAATGGCGGCGAAACAGCACGTGAGGACAACGTGAGGATGCTCACGTTGTCTTCGCTGCACTGGGAAGGGCGAAACGAAGGCGAAACTGCACGTGAGGACGACGTGGGGTGCTCACGTCGTCTTCGCGGCACTGGAAAGGGCGAAACTCCGACAAAATCGTCCGCGAAGACAAACCCGACTAAACGGTTCCACCCTGCTCGTACGATGAGAGGGTGGGACCGGAGAAGGCGGTTTTCGGACCCACCCTGCACTAACGATGAGAGGGTGGGAAAGAAAAAAGCCCACAGCGGCACCACCCTGCGGAAGCGATGAGAGGGTGGGGCCGGAGAGGAAAGGAATTCGGAGGCCGCAGGCCGACGCAGGGGGTTTCGGGGGGGTGCGGCCCCCGTCCCCTGGGGGTGCAGGGGGATCAGAAAAGAGGGGCCTGCCGCCAGGCAGACCCCTCTTTCTTCCAGAAGTCGGCGACTTCTAGAAGAAACGTGCGCGGTTGTCCTTGACGTCAGCCTTCTTCATCATTTCGGGCATGATCATCTGGGTGGAGTAGCGGACTTTCTGGGACTCGTTGTCGCGGATGTCTTCGGCGGTGACTGCTGAGCCGGTTTCGCGGCCGGTGACCTTGAAGACGAAGACGCTGGACTCGCCTGCTACGGGACCGCTGATCTCATTCTCGGGGGCTACGGATGCAGCACCGGTGAGAGCGGGCTCGATGTAGGAACGGGACATGGAAGAGAAGGAGACGTCCTCTGCGGTTGCACTCTGCACTCCGAGGGCGCTTGCGATCTCCTCGATGGAACCGAGACCGTTGATCTTGGATGCGACTTCGGCGCAGGTGTTGGCCCTGAGCTGCTCGGCGCGGAGAATCTGGTTGATGGAAGGAGCTACCTCGCTCACCGGCTTGTAACCCTCCTCGCGGATGTCCTTGAGGGCGACTACGAAGAAGTAGTTGTTGTTGACGGTGATGATGTTGGAAGCCTTGCCTTTCTTGGCGTCATATACCCAGCGGGTGATCTCCTTGGCCTGGCCGATGGAGCCGTAGTTGGAGGTGGCCTCGGTGACGTTGTTCATGGTGTGGGAATAGACACCGGTGGAATCGACGGCCCTCTTGTAGCCCTCGTAGGTACCTGCTGCGATGGTGGCGAAGCGGTTGGCCTTGGAATAGAAGTCGTTGAAGGTCTCCTTGCCGGCAAGGGCGGTCTTCTCGAGGATGGCGACCTGCTTCTTTGCGACGGGCTTGGTGCGCTTGGTGACGAGCACTACGTGGCTGCCGTACTGGGTGTTGAGCACGAAGGGCTTGCCAAGGTCAGCTGTGATGCAGCTTTCGAATCCGGGGATCATGTAGGTCTGGGTGAACCATCCGAGGTTGCCGAGTTCGCCGCCGTCGGCGGAATTCTGGTCGACGGAGTAGAGGGCTGCAAGGCCGGAGAAGTTACCGCCCTTGGCGACCACGCCGCAGAGGCTGTCGGCCAGGTGGCGGGCGTCGCTGCCCTGGAGAAGGATGTGCTTCACGTAGACGGAGTCGGGAACCATGGCGTTGCCCATGACCTTGACGCTGCGGAAGGTGTTGCCGTTCTTGAAGACGGGGGAAACACCCTGTGCGGAACCGAACACGAAGTCGTTGACCTCGGAGGATACGGTATTGAGCTCACCGGCCTTGTACCAGCGCTCGGAGAGTGCCTGCTCGGAGTTGCGGAGCAGGAATGCCTTCATATTGGCGGTGGCTGCGAACTCGGGAAGGAGAGCCTCGATCTCGTCGCTGGTGGCGGCGATGTCGGCATCGGAGGGGACTACCTCGTAGACGACATACTCGATGTCGCGGCCTGCGGCCTGCTTGTACTCGTCCTTATGGGCCTTATAGTACTTCTGGATGTCGCTGTTGGAAACCTTGACGGTGCTGTCATTGTAGTTGAACGGCACGGAGACATACTCGACGTCGAAGGTGGTGTTGGCCTCTGCGAGGGCGCGGTCAGCGATAGCCTTGGGAAGGTAATCGGAAGAGGAGAACAGGGCGTTGTACTTCTCGTAGGTCCTGGTGGTGAGGATGGTGTTCTGGAGGTAGTTCCAGAAGGTCTTGAGGCGGCCGGTCTCGTCGGAATTGACGTTCTGGACGAACTGGCGGAGGGCCTCGGGATCGTAAGTGCCGTCAGCGCCGGCGAAAGCCGGGTTCTGTGCAAGGACCGGGGAGATGTGGTCTCCGGTGGTCAGGTCTACCATTTCGTCGGCACCGACGCGGATGCCGGCGTCCTTGGCGTTCTCGAGGAACATATACCTGTCGACGAACTCCTGCCATGCGGCATTGCGGATCTGCTGCTGGGTCTGCTCGTTTGTGACGCTGCCGCCGCTGAGTACCTGCTGTACGGTGGTGAATTTGTCCACGTTCTCCTGGAAGTCGGTGTAGGACACGCGCTTGCCTGCGATGCGGCCGACGTCGTACTTGGACGACATGCCGTTGACTGCATTCTGGAGGGTGGAGGGATCGATAATGAATGAGAGGAGGGCCAGAGCGATGATGATGGAGATCGCAAGGCCGAATTTTACGCGAATTTTCTGAAGAACCGCCATTGTATTTTATCTTTTAATTTTTTCTTTCAAAAGTAATGGGCCGCGAAGATACTAATTTTTTGGGAAAGCACCAATAAAATTCACAGAATCAATCACAACACGGGTGGAATCACGCTCCGAAACGGCGTAACTGTTGAAAGGTTTGTGGAGGATGGAGTTGCGGGCGTGGTCGTCGGAACGCATGCCGTAGCCCTGCATGAAACCGTCCGGAGAATACATCTTGACGTAGCAGTCGGTGTAGATTTCCTTGCGGGTTTCGTCCCAGTAGATGGTGTCCGTCTCCATTGCCTCGTGCTTTATGACGTTGTTTATGAGAACATTGCCGTATGCCGACCAGACGTCGCTCCGCTTTCCGGTCTTGTCCACTTCGTGGCGGGCGTTGTCGGAGAAGATGACGGTCTCCAGCAACCCCTCTTCCGTATAGGAATAGACGGAAAGCCCGCCGGGGAAAAGGTCGAGCTTGACGGTGTCGTTGTCGTATGTTTCCATCAGCGGAGCCTCGAAGCGCATTTCCACCTTTCCGTTCCTTGTCTGGACGGAAAACATGTTGCGCAGCGTCTGGACGGGGGTGCGGGACAGGTCGAGGGTGTCCGCCTCCTTGAGGCCGCCGCCGCAGGAAACGACAATACTGGCAAGCGCACAGACGCCTGCCAGTATCGGTAAGAGATGTTTCGGGTATTTCAAACTACTTGACGGTACGGACTGTTGTGGTTGCCCTCATTCCGCCGCAGACGACGGTGTAGGACTGACCGTTGGTAATATCGTACATGAAGGCGTCGGCTGCAGGAGGGAAGTACCTGCTGTACTGGCCGATGTAGCGGTTGGCGTCGTCCGTCAGGGAAGGATCGGCGGCCTTGGCCTTGTTCATGTAGTCGCAAGCCACCCAGTAAGGTGCGCGGCGGGCGATTTCGTCTCCACCGCAGGCGGCGGAACCCCAGATGGTACCAATGAGGAGGTATGCCTTGCCGGCGAGACTCTCATCCATCGAAGGAACCTTGCTTGCTGCCTCGTAAGCGGTGGCTGAACGGCCGTTCTTGAAGCAGTAAACCGCAAGTTCGTAGAGGTAGGATGCGTCCTGCTTGACGTCGGAGTCGTCACGGTCGATGGCCTCCTGCATATACTTGACGGCGTCGGCTACGTTGCCCTTTGAGGAGTGCAGTTTGTACAGATAGTACGCTGCGGCTGCCGAAGGCTCGAGCCTGTACATCGTGGTGACGGCGTTCAGGAAGAGCTCGTTGCTGTTGCAGTCCTCCGCCAGGGAGAGCATCTTGACGATGTTCGTGGCCAGGGCGAGGTCGTCGGGATTGGCCTCGTAACGGGGACCGAAGAGGGCGAGCAGGTCGTCGCAGGTGGCCACCTTGCTGGAGATGAACAGGTTCTCGATGTTGGTGCGGAAGTCGGAAATCTGCTTCTTCTCAATGTCGGATGCGGGGACGATGGCGTCGAGCATCTCGATGTTGCGGGTGTAGAGATTGAGGATTTCCTCGGTGCCGAGTGCGCCCTCGCCATACAGGTCTACCGCGGACTTGAAGTCGTTGAACAGCACGGAGGCCTTTGCCTTGTCGCCAAGGGAGGCGATCACGCTCTCGTAGATGGCGTGGACCCTCTTGGAATCCTTGGAGAGGTACTTGGCTGCATAGGTGGCCTTGTTGTTCAGTGCGGTTACCTTATATTTGGGATACAGTTCGGCCCTCTGGTCCTGCAGGGTCATGAGGGTGTCGACCAGTCCGGCAACCATTGCGGCGTCCTTGCTGTTCTTGGCGATGAGCCTCGAGATGAGGTCGGAGCCGTGGATGAGCAGGTTCTGGCTGCAGGTCGCAGGGCAGAGCTTGTACGCCATTCGCCAGTTGGGCGTGGCATCATCGTAATTCTTCTGCTTATAATACTCGGTGTAATAGGAAAGGTACTTCACGCACTCTTCCGCGTTCTCGCCGTACTTGCTCATGTCCATCTGTGCGGACAGGCGTACCGAAGGGAGAACCACCATCAGGCTGATTGCTGCTAATAATACTTTTTTCATATCGATCGGTCTTTATTTTGTTTAACTAATCGTACGCGAACTTCTGGAACCAGATGTCGAATAAGTTGAATCCGACCGAGAAATTTATGTATCTCTCCTGGATCATATTGTTCTTCAAGGAACCCCTTTGTCCAAAGTCTATGCCAAAAGTGATTCCGTTGTACCAGCGGAAGACGGGCAAGGTGGCTCCGAGGGTGATTCCGAAGGAGTTTACGGGGTTGCCGTCGAGCAGGAAATAGTCGTTTTTCCAATAGGCTCCTGCGCGATATGCTATCTTGCGCCAGTAGTAGCGTATGTCGTTGCGGTTGGGGATATATTCGACCCCAAGGCGGTATGATTCGGAAACGGAAGTGGAGAATACTGACTTGCCGCCGGTGGCCGCGAGGTTGCCGGTGAAGCCCTCGGCGTTGTCAAGGCCGGAGGAGCGCCAGTCGGAACGGGTGTAGTCGAATTCAGCCTGGAACTTGTCGGCGTAACGGAAACTCAGGCCTATGCCCTGCTCGCTTGCAATCCTGAGACCCTGGGGGGTGCCGAGACTGTGGTAAAGGGTATCGGGCTGTGCCGAACCGGTGGAATAGCGGTAGTGCTCCGTGTGACCCCCGATATTGGCGGCGGTGCGGTAAGTGGCACCGACGGTAAGGGACGCCTTGGTGCCGATGGGCTGCTCATACTGCAGGCCGAACTTGCCCGCGGGGGCGCCGAGCTGCAGGATATGGCCGTTGGAGGCGCCGTTGTAGGATGCGTCGGAGAAGGATTCGGTGAAAGATTTGTTGATCTTTCCGAAGTAATAGATGAATTCAGCTCCGAGGGAAAGCCTGCGCCAGAATGTAACTCCGGCGGCGGCGTAAAGCTGATACAGGCTGCCCTGGCCCTTTGCGGAATAATTGATGTTCCCGGTGCGCCCGATGAGTGCCGGATCGGAGAAACTGTAGCTGTAGCCGTATCCGGTGCTGCTCATAGGCATGATGCCGACCATCATGGCGGAGGAACGCCAGATGGGGAAGGATATCATGAGGTCGCCGATGTTGGCGGTATTGGAGGCGGAACGCATGTCACCCTGGCGGAACATCTTGTTGTCCTGGATGATGGAATAATCAGCCATGAACGCCAGGGTGTCCCTTGCGGTGACGGCGGCGGGATTGAGCGGATTGAGGAACCTGTGGTTGCGGGATGCGATGCCTACGCCGCCCATCGACTTGTTGTAGGCAGTGCCGGGGGTGGCGAGGTCTCCTATGCCGAATATGGAGTACGGAGTGTAGCTTCCGAAGGTCTGGGCGGAGAGGCCCAGGCCGCCGGCCGTCAGCAGCAGGGCCGACAGCAGTATGCTACGCAATTTTCTTCCTGACATATTCATCGGTAATTATGGCGAGCCCCATAAGTCCAAGGTTGCAGACTACAAAGATGGGGTTTTTCATTTGAGTGGCAAAATAAATTGCGTCTCCGCCTGTAAAAATCACTACATTTTCGGGATTCGAACGCATGTACCCCTCTATTTCAAACTTTATACCCGAAATGACGCCGGACTCGATGGAACTCTGGAGGGAATCGCCCGGAAACCTGGCCGCCGAGGGCATGTTGACGAGCGGGAGGGCCCTGGAATAGCGGTTGACGGCCTTGAAGCGGGTGCGGCAACCGAGGGAGATGTTTCCTCCGAGGTAGGCTCCGTTGTCGTCCATGAAATCCACGGTAAGGGTGGTTCCGAAGTCGAAGACGGTGCAGGGCTTGTACTTGAAAAGATAGCGTGCGGCCACGAGGGAGGATGCCCTGTCGCCGGTGAGGTATGCGGGAAATCCGTATTCGGAAATGACTTCCGTGTGGTTGGCGTCGAGAAGGAGGAGATTGGGGCAGGCGGCCTCCAGTATGGATTTTTCCTCCGGCGTGACGGCGCGTACGGATACGACCGCCATCGCCAGGGGGGCCTGCTTTGCGGTGATGGAGGTGATGAAATCCATCACCCTTTCTCCCTGGTAACGGAAGGTTTTGCCGAGAACGGTTCCGTCCGACCAGGCTGCCTTGACGGCAGTGTTGCCTATTTCCACCAGAAGGTTCGACATATCGATAAGCCTGCAAATTTAGGAATTTTATTCCAACTTACTAAGTATTAGCCGGGCTTTTTGCAGGGAATCCACGTTTCTGGTTATCAGTTTGAGCCGTCCCTTGCTCTGTTTGAACTCCAGCGAGTACACCCCTGCATTCACCCTGTCGAGCACCCGGGTGAAGGTATCCGACTGGAAATAGGGGGACATCTGGTTGGCGATGAAGAATGCTATGAACATTCCGTTCTTGACCACGATGCGGTCGAAGCCCAGGCGGGCGCCGGCGTTGCGTATCTTCACCACTTCGAACAGGTTTTCCACCTCCGTGGGCAGGTGGCCGAAACGGTCCTGCAGCTGGAGTTTGAAGAGGTCTATTTCCTTGTCGGAGGATATGGAGTCCAGCTGCTTGTATATGCGGATTTTCTCCGCCGTTATGTCGATGTAGTCGTCGGGGATGAGCGCCTGCTGGTCGGTTTCCACGGTGCAGTCGGTGGTGAAGGCGCCGCGGTCGCTGCGGGTTATCAGTCCGGCTTCTATTCCCAGTTCTTCCATTGCCTCGGAGAGGATTTTCTGGTAGGTCTCGAAGCCCATGTCGCTGATGAATCCGGACTGTTCGGCACCCAGGAGGTTGCCGGCGCCGCGGATGTCGAGGTCCTGCATGGCGATGTTGAATCCGCTTCCCAGGTCGCTGAATTCCTCAATTGCCTTGAGCCTGCGGCGGGCGTCGTCGGTGAGGGTGGTGAGGGGCGGGACTATCAGGTAGCAGAATGCTTTCTTGTTGGACCTTCCCACGCGGCCGCGGAGCTGGTGGAGGTCGCTCAGGCCTATGTTCTGCGCCTGGTTGATGATGATGGTGTTGGCGTTGGGGATGTCGAGGCCGTTCTCTATGATGGTGGTGCAGAGAAGCATGTCGTAGTCGCCGCGGATGAATTCCAGCATCCTGTTTTCCAGTTCCTTGGATTCCATCTGGCCGTGGGCCACGCATATCTTCATATCAGGGATGAGGCGGTGGAGGATTTCGTAAATGGCGGGGAGTTCCTCAACCTTGTTGTGCAGGAAGAACACCTGGCCGCCGCGGTTGAGTTCGTAACTGACTATGCTGCGGATTTCGTCCTTGTCGAAGAGGATTATTTCCGTCTGGATGGGGATGCGGTTGGGCGGAGGGGTGTTGATGATGCTGAGGTCGCGCGCGCCGAGCAGCGAGAACTGGAGCGTACGTGGGATAGGGGTGGCGGTAAGGGTGAGGGTATCAACCGCGGAACGAAGCTTGCGGAGTTTTTCCTTTGCGGCAACGCCGAATTTTTGTTCTTCGTCTATCACCAGCAGGCCGAGGTCCTTGAATTCGAATGCATCAGAAAGGATCTTGTGAGTTCCTATCAGGATGTCGATCTTGCCTTCGGAAAGGCGTTTCTTTATGTCGGTAAGTTCCTTCGCGGTGCGCAGGCGGCTGACGTAATCAACCGTGCAGGGGAGGTTCTTCAGGCGCTCGGAGAATGTGTTGAAATGCTGGAGCGCAAGGATGGTGGTGGGAACCAGCACCGCGGTCTGTTTGCCGTCCACGGCGGCCTTGAATGCGGCTCGGATGGCTATTTCGGTCTTGCCGAATCCTACGTCGCCGCAGACCAGGCGGTCCATCGGGCAGGTGTCTTCCATATCGCGCTTGACGGCCTTGGACGCCAGTTCCTGGTCGGGGGTGTCTTCATACATGAAGGAAGATTCGAGTTCCTCCTGCAGGTAGGTGTCCGGGGAGAATGCGTATGCCTTGGAAGCCTTGCGGCGGGCGTACAGCTGGATGAGGTCCTTGGCTATGTCCTTGACGCGGGATTTGGCGTTGCCCTTCAGCGTGAGCCAGGTCTTGGATCCGAGTTTGTTGATCTTCGGGGGCTCGCCGTCGCGGGAACGGAAGCGGGATATCTTGTGCAGGGCGTGGACGGACACGAATACCACGTCGCCGTCCTTGTAGGTTATCTTGACGACTTCGTTGATGCGGCCGAAATCGTCCCTGAGGCGCACCAGGCCGCCGAAAACTCCTACGCCGTGGTCTATGTGTACGACGTAATCTCCGACGTTGAAGGAGTTGAGGTCGTTGATGGTGAGCTGTTCGGTCTTCTCTACGCTGCGGCGCAGGCTGACGCGGTGGAAACGGTCGAAAATCTCGTGGTCGGTGTAGCAGCAGATTCCGTCCTGCTTGTCGATGAATCCGTTGTGGATGTTCTTTCCCTTGACGAGTTCCGGAATAAGGCCGCCGTTCTGTGAGAGGATGGACTGGATGCGGTCGAGCTGGTTGGATTTGTCGCCGAAGATCATGACCTTCAGGCCTCCTTCTATCTTCTCGCGTATGTCTTCGGTGAGGAGTTCGAAATTCTTATTGAAAACCGGCTGCGGTGCAATTTCGAAATCGACCGTATCTGCATTCTGCTGCGCCAGGGGGGTGTCTATGAACACCCTTTGATACTTCTGCGTAAGCTGGAAAAAGGGTTTTTCCTTATACATATCAGAAGAATCCAGCCAGATAAGGGTTCCTGCCGGCAGGACCTCGAGGATATTCACTTCGCCGGAATCCCCTTCCGATATTATTCCTGAAACTATGTCGGCAGACTCGACCTGCTCCTTCGAAAGTTGGGTGTTGCAGTCGAAAAGGTTGATTTTCTCTACTTCGTCTCCCCAGAAAGAAACCCTGAAGGGATAGTTGCGGGAATATGAGAATATATCCACTATGGAACCCCTGATGGCAAACTGCCCGGGAGCGGAAACGAAATCAGCCTTTTCAAAACCCGCTTCTATGAGCCTGGAAGTCAGTTTGTCGTGGGAAATCTCATCGCCGGCCTTGAGGGTGAAAATTGAATCCGATATGGTCTTACGTGCCGGAATCGCCTCCTCAAGGGCCTCAGGGTAAGTTACGATGAACAGTTTTTCCCCTTTATGGTTGAGGATTATCTCGACCGCGGCAGTACGCTGTACTCCAAGGGACGACTTATAATTGCTCCTCTCTACATTCTTCCCGCTCGACGGCAGGAAGAATACAGAATCCCCTTCCGTCAGGCTGTAAAGGTCGGCGGAACAATACTCCGCCGCCTCCCTTCCCGGAAGTACGATGAAATTGACGCCGTCCTTAGCCGCCTCGCTCGCCACAAACCACCTTGCAGACAAAAACAACCCCCGGCAGAATACATCCTTTCCGGAATCTATCCTGCTCCTGAGTTTTGATGTAGATTTACTGTTGATCAACATCACTTTATTATCTTAGCTTCACAGCGACTACTGAAAAAGAAGGGTACACCCTCCGAAAACCCTCCGGCCTTCGGCCTCCGCCCCTCGCCCTCCGAGCGAGGGAACTATTATCCCCCTGCACCCCCAGGGGACTGAGAGGCGTTCCTCTCAGACTCTCTGCCTGACCTGACGGCGCGGGCCCCTCCCGTTCATGGTCACGGGCGACCAAAGGTTTCAGGAGGGGGTACCCTACTTTTTCAGCAGTCTCTTCCCGTGCTTTATGTTTAAAACTCTGTTGATAACCCCGGTATTTTCCTGTTAATATCTTTCATCACCCTGTTTTGAACAGGTCTTCAAGAAAGCATCAACAAAAGTTTTAACTTTATTTTCAATTCCAACTTATTTATAATCAGCGGTATTATCGTGTTATTAACAAATTAACAGCGCAATAATACAACATCAAAATAAATATAAAAAGAATTATATTTGTAATTGTAAAGAATCTGACGGAATGACCGACTTCGACCCACACAATACAAACGAAGGCAAAGATAAGGATTTAGACGGAATAATCAGACCCCGCGAACTCGAAGATTTCACCGGCCAAAACGAAATCGTATCCAACCTCCGCATCTACATCCAGGCCGCAAAAATGCGCGGCGAAGCCCTCGACCACACCCTCTTCCACGGCCCTCCCGGCCTTGGAAAGACCACCCTCGCCCACATCATAGCAAATGAGATGGGCGTAAACATGAAGATAACATCTGGCCCCGTACTCGACCGCCCTGGCGACCTTGCCGGCCTTCTCACATCTCTGGAGACAGGTGACGTCCTCTTCATCGATGAAATCCATCGCCTGTCGCCTGAAGTGGAGGAGTACCTATACTCCGCCATGGAAGATTATGTCATCGACATAATGATAGACAAGGGCCCCGGAGCCCGTTCCGTGCGTATTTCGCTCAATCCTTTCACCCTGGTGGGAGCGACCACCCGTTCCGGACTCCTCACCGCTCCCCTTCGTGAAAGGTTCGGCATCAACTGCGGCCTCGAGTATTACGATACCGACCAGCTGGTCAAGATAGTCAAGCGCAGTTCCGCTATACTCAGGATAGGGGTTGACGAAGACGCAGCCCGCGAGATAGCCCTCCGCAGCCGCGGCACTCCCCGAATCGCCAATGGCCTGCTCAAGCGCGTCAGGGACTTCGCCCAGGTGATGGGAGACGGCCATATCGACCTCAAGATAGCACGCTATGCGCTTGACAAACTTAATATCGACACCCGCGGCCTCGACGCCATCGACAACAAAATCCTCCGGACAATCATAACTACCTTCAAGGGAGGTCCCGTCGGCGCCAACACCATAGCGACCGCCATCGGAGAGGACCAGGGTACCTTCGAAGAGGTTTACGAACCGTTCCTCATAAAGGAAGGATTCATAGTGCGGACGCAGCGCGGACGAATAGCAACGGAACTCTCATACAAGCATCTTGGCTACGTAAAAGAGCCTCAGGAAGGAAATTTGTTCGCCGAGTGATTGCAGGAGTGCGCAAAAATGACTAAAATTGCAGACTGATTACCAATTAATAATTATAAGATGGCTGAAAAATTCTCATCCAAGATTCCCGAAGGACCTTTAGCCCAGAAATGGACCAAGCGTAAATCGGAAATTCATCTCGTAAGCCCCAACAACAAACGTAAACTTGAAATCATCGTCGTAGGAACCGGTCTCGGCGGCGCATCTGCAGCCGCTTCCCTCGGAGAACTCGGTTACAATGTGAAGATCTTCTGTATCAGCGATTCTCCCCGCCGCGCACATTCCATCGCCGCCCAGGGAGGTATCAACGCCGCAAAGAACTACCAGAACGACAACGACTCCGTTTACCGCCTCTTCTACGACACCATCAAGGGAGGAGACTACCGCTCCCGCGAGGCCAACGTTTACCGTCTTGCAGAGGTCAGCGCAGCCATCATCGACCAGTGCGTGGCCCAGGGAATCCCCTTTGCACGCGAGTACGGCGGCTATCTTGCCAACCGTTCCTTCGGCGGCGTACAGGTCAGCCGAACGTTCTACGCCAGGGGTCAAACCGGTCAGCAGCTGCTCCTGGGCGCTTATGCGTCCCTCAACAAGGAGATTGCCGCGGGTACCGTCAAGGCGTATCCCCGTCATGAGATGCTCGACCTGGTAGTTGTCAACGGTGAAGCCAAGGGTATCATCACCCGCAACCTCGTCACCGGCCAGCTCGAGAGGTTCGGCGCGCACGCGGTCATCATCGCCACCGGTGGTTATGGAAACACCTACTTCCTTTCCACCAACGCCATGAATTCCAACGGCTCAGCCGCCCTCCAGTGCTATAAGAAGGGCGCATATTTCGCCAATCCCTGCTTCGCGCAGATCCACCCCACCTGTATTCCCGTACACGGCGACCAGCAGTGCAAGCTCACCCTCATGTCCGAGTCCCTGCGCAACGACGGCCGTATCTGGGTTCCCAAGAAGAAGGAAGATGTGGAGAAACTTCGCAAGCACGAAATCAAGGCCTCCCAGATTCCTGAAGAGGACCGCGATTACTACCTCGAGCGCCGTTATCCCGCATTCGGTAACCTTGTTCCCCGCGACGTCGCGTCCCGTGCAGCCAAGGAAAGGTGCGACGCCGGCTTCGGCGTGAATGAGACCGGCAAAGCCGTCTTCCTCGATTTCTCCGAGGCCATCAGCCGCCTCGGGCATCAGAAAGTTGCCGAGCGCTACGGCAACCTCTTCGAGATGTATGAGAAAATCACCGCTTCATCCCCCTGGGAGGAGCCTATGATGATATATCCCGCCATCCACTACACAATGGGAGGTATCTGGGTCGATTACGACCTGCAGACCACCATTCCCGGCCTGTATGCCATCGGAGAGGCTAATTTCTCCGACCACGGCGGTAACCGTCTCGGTGCTTCTGCCCTTATGCAGGGCCTTGCCGACGGCTATTTCATCGTCCCCATCACCATCGGCGACTACCTTTCCAAGAAGTTCTCCGAGCCCAAGACCGACGTCAACTCCCCCGAGTTCATCGAGGCTGAAAAGGCTGTTCAGGCACGTATCGACAGGCTCCTTTCCATCAACGGCAAAGAGACCGTCGATTCCATTCATAAGGAACTCGGCCACATCATGTGGGAGTACGTCGGTATGGCCCGCGACAAGGAAGGCCTCCAGAAGGCTATAGGCCTTATCAAAGACCTCCGCAAGCGTTTCTACGAGAATGTCAAGGTCCCCGGCACCCAGTTCGAATTCAACCAGGAACTTGAGAAGGCCCTCCGTCTCGAGGACTTCTTCGAGATCGGCGAACTCATGGCCCGTGACGCCCTCAACCGCAATGAATCCTGCGGCGGCCACTTCCGCGTTGAAAGCCAGACCGAAGAAGGCGAGGCTAAGCGCGACGACGCCAACTACATGTACGTAGCCGCATGGGAATACAAGGGTGAAGGCGTGGAACCCGAACTCCACAAGGAACCCCTCGTTTACGAAAACATCAAGGTCATTACCAGAAATTACAAGGACTAATATGGAATTCAACTTAAAAATATGGCGCCAGAAGAACGCCAAGGCAAAAGGCCACTTCGAGACTTATCATATTTCTGGTATAGAGGAGGATGCATCCTTCCTTGAAATGCTGGACATCCTCAACGAACAGCTTATCCGCGAGGGCTGCGACCCCGTGGCGGTCGAGCGCGGCTGCCAGAGCAGCGGTCCGGTTTCATTCGACCACGACTGCCGCGAGGGCATCTGCGGTGCCTGTTCCCTGTATATAGACGGCCGTGCCCACGGCCCCGACGACCACGTCACTACCTGCCAGCTCTTCATGCGCCATTTCAAGGACGGCGCAACCATTACGGTAGAACCCTGGAGGAGTAAGGCCTTTCCCGTCATCAAGGACCTTGTTGTTGACCGTACGGCGTTCGACAAGATACTCCAGGCAGGCGGTTTCATTTCCGTCCGTACCGGTTCCGCGCAGGATGCCAACAATATCCTCATTCCTCACGACAAGGCTGAAGAGAGTATGGATGCGGCTGCATGCGTAGGATGCGGCGCCTGTGTTGCCACCTGCAAGAACGGATCGGCTATGCTGTTCGTCGCGGCACGCGTCAGTTCCCTTGCACTCCTGCCCCAGGGCCGTCCCGAGGCCAAGCGCCGTGCCAAGGCTATGGTCGCCAAGATGGACGAACTCGGATTCGGCGGATGCACCAACACCCGTGCCTGCGAGCTGGAATGCCCCAAGGGTATCACTGTGGCCCATATCGCCCGCCTCAACCGCGAGTTCCTCAAGGCTAAGTTCTCGGATTAATCCGATAAATACTATAAAAAAGAGGCTGACTTTATCAGCCTCTTTTTTATTATTATTCAGTTCCAGGTCAATTTTTGGGAGTGAACGTATATTTCTTGATAAGGACCGGTTTGCTTCCAGGTGCTTATGTTGTGCTAATTTACCATAGGAAGTTGTTGAACGGCCAGCGGCCGGCGTGGATTTCCGCCACCATCTTGTAGATGTCGCTGCGCAGCTTGGGGAGCCCTTCCTTGCTGAGGGCGGACATGAAGATGCAGGGGTTCTTCTTTTCCCCTATCCATTCGGCCTTGACGTCGTCGAGCGTGCGGTTTTCCCTGCCCTTGGGCTTGAGGGAGAACTCGTCGTAAGGCTCGTAGGTGTAATTGTCTATCTTGTTGAAGATGATGTACTGCGGTTTGTCTCCGGCGTCTATGTCCTTCAGTGTCTTTTGTACCACCTGCATCTGCTCTTCGAAATCGGGTGCGGATACATCGACTACGTGGATGAGGATGTCGGCCTCGCGGACCTCGTCCAGAGTGCTTTTGAAGGCTTCGATGAGCTGCGTGGGCAGTTTGCGGATGAATCCTACGGTGTCGCTCAGGAGGAAGGGACAGTTGTCTATTACAACCTTGCGTACGGTGGTGTCCAGGGTGGCGAAAAGTTTGTTTTCCGCGAAAACGGTGGACTTGGACAGGAGGTTCATCAGGGTGCTCTTGCCGACGTTGGTGTAACCTACGAGCGACAGGCGGACAAGCTGCCCGCGGTTGCCGCGCTGGGTGGCCATCTGCTTGTCGACTTTCTTGAGCTGTTCCTTCAGGCGGGCGATTCGCTCGCGTACGATACGGCGGTCCACTTCAATCTGGCTTTCGCCCATACCGCCGCGGGTGCCGATACCGCCTCTCTGGCGCTCCAGGTGGGTCCACATGCCGGCCAGACGGGGCAGCATGTAGTTGTACCGGGCAAGGTCGACCTGCATCTTGGCATATGCCGTCTTGGCGCGCTGGGAGAAGATTTCCAGGATGAGGCTGGTGCGGTCTATGACGGACGATGTTTTGATGACCTTCTCGATGTTGCGCTGCTGCATCGGGGTCAGTTCATCGTCGAAGATGACGTAGTTGATGCAGTGCTCCTCGCAGTAGTCGGCTATTTCCTTGAGTTTGCCGCTGCGGATGTATGTCGCCTTTTCCGGGTGGTCGATTTTCTGGACGAATTTCTTATCCCCCTTCACGCCGGCCGTTTCGGCGAGGAACTCAAGTTCGTCCAGGTATTCCGCTATTTTGCGTTCATCGTCGCCCTGGAGTATGATGCCTACGAATACTGCTCTCTCTTCTGTCATTTTTATCAAAAAAAGGCCATCCGTTGGGACAGCCTCTTATTAAGCTTTTTCTTTTTTTATCTGAGCTGGAAAATAACGGGGAAGGTGTAGGTAACCTTGACCTTGCGGTCGCGCTGTTTGCCGGGAGTCCACTTGGGGGACATTGAAACTACGCGGACTGCTTCCTTGTCCAGTGAAGGGTCTACACCGCGGAGGACCTTGACGTCTGATACGGAGCCGTCGGTCTTTACGGTGAACTGGAGCATTACGCGGCCCTGGACGCCGTTTTCCTTGGCAACCTCGGGATAGACGAGACGCTGGTTGACCCATTTTGAGAAGTCGTTTGCGTCGCCTCCCTGGAATTTGGGCTTCTCTTCAACGAGTTGGAAGGGGATGGTTTCCTCTTCCACTACCTCTTCCTTGACTTCTTCGACGTAGTCCTGGATCTCTACACCGAGGCTGCTGTCGTCCTCGAGGTTGAGGATGTTGTCGTTGACTTTGATGTCATCGTCGATGATGTCGATCTGGTCTGAGAGGACGGGAATCTTGGCTACCTCGGGTGGCGGAGGAGGGGTTTCCTGGGTGATGGGAATCATCTCTTCCTCAATAATTTCAGTGTTTTCGGCCAGGAGGGTGCTCTCCTTCTTCTCCTTGCTGCTCCATTCGAAGGCAAGCAGGGTGACGAGGAGGGCGACGACGAATCCTATTTCTACGAACAGGAGCCGCTTGTTCTCGAGACTGGCTTTTTGTGATTTCTTGACTTCCATATTGGGTAATTTATTTTAGTCTGTTCAAGTTGTAAAGATATGAATATTTAATTTCAATTCCAATTTTTGTTGTAGATTTGCGTTGTTTTTATCCACTCAGGCTTATGGTACGGTACTTTTTTGAGGATGTCAAGTTTCAGTATAAAGACAGGAGATTCAACAATTCCTGGCTTAAGTTGGTCGCCGAAAGCGAAATATGCCGTCTCGGCGAAATCAATATAATCTTTTGCTCCGACCCTTACATCCTCAAAATCAACCTTCAATATCTGGGCCACGATTACTTTACGGATATCGTCACGTTCGATTATTCCGAAAAACCTGTCGTTTCCGGCGACCTTTTCATCAGTGTTGATTCCGTTCGGGAAAATGCCGTTTATTACGGGACCGAGTTCAAAGAGGAACTTCACAGGGTCATCGTTCACGGGCTCCTTCATCTTATCGGTTATGATGACCATTCGGATGAGGATATCAAGATGATGCGGAGCAAGGAGAATTATTATCTCGACATCAGGCGTTCCCTTGCAAAGTGAGTTTGACATAATCGTCGTCGGCGGAGGACACGCAGGTTGTGAGGCGGCCGTTGCCGCGGCACGGCTCGGCTCTTCCGTGCTGCTTCTCAGCATGGACGTCCTGTCGTTTGCCAAGATGTCCTGCAACCCTGCAATCGGAGGAATCGCCAAAGGACAGATCGTCCGGGAGATTGACGCCCTTGGTGGTTGCACCGGTCTGGTGACGGATGCCACTACCCTTCAGTTCCGGATGCTCAACAAGTCGAAGGGCCCTGCCATGTGGAGCCCCCGGGCGCAGTGCGATAAAATCCGGTTTTCTCTGTATTGGAGGCAAATCCTTGTAAACACCTCAGGTTTAACGATTTACGAAGATTTAGCTTCTTCTTTTCTCTTTGAGAATTCAAAAATCTGCGGCGTCCGTACTCTCGGCGGTCGTATTTTTCGCTCCCGGGCTGTTGTTTTGACCGCCGGAACCTTCCTCGGAGGGAAATTGTTTGTCGGTCGACGGCAGTTCACCGGTGGTCGTATCGGCGAGCAGTCTTCGGTCGGACTGACCGAACAGCTCCGCTCTCTCGGTATTCCTACCGATCGGATGAAGACCGGTACTCCTCCTAGGATCGATATCACTTCGGTCGATGTTTCACGTTTGTCCCGTCAGCCCGGCGATTCGGTTCCGGAGAGATTCTCTTTCCTTGATGTTCCCTCTTCCGTGCAGAAGTCCGGCGCGCAGATGGAGTGTTTCATTGTCCATACCAATTCTGAGGTCCATTCGCGGCTCCGCGAGGGGTTCTCGGATTCGCCTTTGTTTACCGGGGTGATTCATGGTCGCGGGCCGCGTTATTGCCCGAGTATCGAGGATAAGCTGCGGGTGTTTCCTGATAATGATTCGCATCAGTTGTTCCTTGAACCGGAAGGGCGCGGGACCAATGAGTATTATCTTCAGGGGTTCTCCAGTTCGCTTCCTTTTGAGGTTCAGATGCGTGCTTTGCGGGCGATTCCCGGACTTGAGAATGTACGAGTATTCCGTCCGGCGTATGCAGTCGAGTATGACTTCTTCGATCCTACTTTCCTGTTGCCGACCCTGGAGTCGCGTGTCGTTCCCGGTCTTTATCTTGCCGGTCAGGTTAATGGTACGACTGGGTATGAGGAGGCGGCTGCGCAGGGGTTGATTGCCGGCATTAACGCTCATCTGGGCATCAGTTCTCTTGAGCCTTTCGTGCTTCGCAGGGATGAGGCTTACATTGGAGTTCTGATTGACGATTTGATTACGAAGGGAGTTGACGAGCCTTACCGGATGTTTACTTCCCGTGCCGAGTTCAGAATCCTTTTGCGGCAAGATAATGCTGATCTGCGGTTGACCGAACGGTCTTATAAGATTGGTCTTGCTGACCGTCGGCGATATGATTTGATGGTTGCCAAATACGATGCGGTAGATCGTCTGACATCTTTATGCGAGCAGAACAATTTGACTGCCGCTTCGGTTAATCCTTATTTGGAGAATTGTGGCTCTGCTGCTCTGTCTGAGTCAAAGAAGATTTCCGATATCGCTACTCGTCCCGAGCTGTCTTTGTTCGACCTTTTGTCTTTTGTTCCACGTGGAACACTTTCTCGGTATGGGTTCTCTGAAGTACCTTCTGCGGATGTTGCAGATGCAGTAGAGATCAATCTGAAATATCGCGGGTATATCAGCCGTGAGCGTGAGCTTGTCGACAAGATGCGTCGACTGGAAGATCTTGTTATCCCGGACAATTTTGATTTTGATAAGATATCCGGCCTGACCATCGAATGTCGCCAAAAGTTCAAGAAATACTCCCCTCACACCATCGCCCAAGCCTCCCGCATCTCCGGCGTCTCCCCTGCCGACATTTCTGTACTCCTCGTTTATTTCGGTCGTTAACACCGTAGTTCTGCGGTTTGTCTTCCCATATGTTCCACGTGGAACGTTTGGGGGTTAGAGCATTTGGAGGGCGGATTTGATGATTTGCTCGACGGTGGCGCGGGGGTTGGCTTTGAGGATGGCCTGGATGGCTTTCTGGATGTTGGCCTTGTTGAAGCCGAGCATCTGGAGGGCGCTGGTGGCTTCGTCGGCTGAGGCGTTGGATTCGGAGGTGAAGAGGACGTCGGAGCTGGCGGCACCGCCTTTGACGATCTTGTCCTTCAGTTCAAGAATGATGCGCTGGGCGCTTTTGAGACCGATGCCTTTGACGGATTTGAGTGCATTGACGTTCTCGGAGAGGATGGCGTCCTCGAGTTCTCGCGAGGTCATTGAAGAAAGGATCATCCTGGCGGAAGCGGCGCCCATTCCGGATACGCCGGTGATCAGGCGGAACAGTTCCCTTTCGTCTTTGGTTGCGAAACCGTAGTCGACGGAGGTGCCGTCCCTTTGGTTGAACTGGGACTGAACGTAGATGGTGGCCTCCTTCTTGCCTTCCAGCTTTTCGTAGGTCTGCAGGGATATCTCCAGGCAATAGCCCATCCCCTGGTTGTCGATTACCACAAAGGTCGGAGAAAGCTCCGCAATCTTTCCGTTGATGTATTCCAGCATAATCACTTCTATTTCCCACAAAAATACAGATTATTTTGTAATTTTGCGCTGAAACAATTCGGACCGGTATCTCCCGAACCTGTTGCCACCCTCGGCATCATAAGAGGGAGGGGCCCACAGCCCGCTGTGGGAGGGGTCGCGAAGCGACGGTTCGGGAGGTACCGGCCCGAAGTGTTTCGGCGCTTTAATCAACATTTATGGACAGAAGACAATTCATCGGAATATCGGCATCCGCTGCATTTGCGGCGGGATTGGAGTCCTGTGGCGTGCGTCCCGGCGGATTCGAAAACAAGCACCACGGGCCGATGAAACTGCGTTTCTATCCTTACGAACTGCAGCTTGCCCATACGTTCACCGTCTCATCCTATTCCCGCAAGACAACCCCAGATGTCCAGGTGGAAATAGAATATGACGGCATAACCGGCTACGGCGAGGCATCCATGCCGCCGTACCTCGGTCACACCGTTGAAAGCGTCTGCTCATTCCTGTCAAAAGTGGACCTGAGCGGCTTCAGGAGCCCTTTTCTTCTGGAAGACATAATGGAGTATCTCGACACCATTTCTCCCGGAGACTCCCCTGCCAAGGCCGCCATAGATATCGCCCTGCACGATCTCACCGGCAAGATTATCGGCCAGCCGCTGTACAGGATCTGGGGTTATAACCCCGAAAAGGCCGGCCCTACGACGTTCACAATCGGCATAGATACGCCCGATGTCGTCCGTCAGAAGACTGAGGAATGTGCCGGACTGTATCGCATCCTCAAAGTCAAGGTCGGACTCGACAGCGACGAGCAGATGATAAACACCATCCGCAGCGTCACAGACCTTCCGATTGCAGTGGACGCCAATCAGGGCTGGAAGGACAGGAGCAAGGCTCTCGATGAGATTTATTGGCTTAAGGATCAGGGAGTTGTGCTTGTCGAGCAGCCTCTTCCAATCGACCGTCTGGACGACACCGCATGGCTTACCGAACGCAGTCCCCTGCCCATCATTGCCGACGAATCCATCCAGCGCCTGAAGGACATCCCGCGTATCCGGGGCGCCTTCAGCGGCATCAACATCAAACTCATGAAGTGCACCGGGCTTCTTGAGGCCCGCAAGATGATAGCGTACGCCCGCGCCGAGGGCCTGACCGTCATGCTCGGATGCATGACGGAAACCTCCTGCGCCTGCACCGCCGCCGCCCATCTCTCCCCCGCCGCAGATTTCTGCGACATCGACGGCAATCTTTTGATAACCAACGACTTATTTAAGGGGATGACAGTCCGCCAGGGGCTGATGACCCTTCCCGACTCCCCCGGCCTCGGCCTTACGAAATTATGAATATCCAGCAACTCAGGGAACAGTTTCCCCAACTCAGCCGAACCGTATATGGCAAACCGCTTGTCTATCTGGACAATGCGGCGACATCCCTTCGTCCTCAACCCGTCATCGACAAGTGGACTGAGATTTCCTCCGAGCGTACCGCGAACCTCCATCGCGCCGTCCACCATATTGCCGCAGAGGCAACCGAAGAGTATGAAAATACGCGTCTGAAGGTCGCCGGATTCATAAATGCGCCCGATCCGCCGGAGATTGTTTTCACCTCCGGAGCAACGCATTCCCTCAACCTTCTTGCCTTCAGCCTTGGCGAGGCCTTCGTCAGGCAGGGGGACGAAATCATCGTCAGCGAGGCCGAACATCATTCCAACCTCGTCCCCTGGCAGATGCTCTGTGCGCGCAAAGGCGCTGTGCTCAAGCGGCTTACGGTGGACGACAGCGGGCGCCTGCAGGCGGAACACCTCCCCTCCCTCATTACGCCACGCACCAGGATCGTTGCCGTCGCACATATTTCCAACGTCCTCGGACTGGTCAATCCCATAGAAGAAATAGCCGCTGTCTGCAGGAAGAACGGCGTGCTGCTGGTAGTTGACGGCGCCCAGGGAATAGTTCATCAAATGGTTGATGTACAGGCTATTGGCTGTGACTTCTATGCATTCTCCGGGCACAAGATGTACGCCTCCCCCGGCACCGGTGTCCTTTGGGGCCGAAAGGAGCTGCTGGAGCAGATGCCACCTATGTTCGGAGGAGGCGAGATGATAGAGACTGTTTCCTGGGAATCAAGCACTTACGCTCCCTTGCCCCGCAAGTTCGAGGCGGGTACGCAGAACATTTCCGGCACTCCGACGCTCTCCCCCGCAATCGCCCTCATGCGTCAGATGCCTCCGCAGGAAGACGTCAAGGAATACGTTTACCGTACGCTGACGGAGGAACCCGGAGTGAGGCTCTTCGGTACGACGTCCGACCTGAGTCTCAAGGCCCCGGTCTTCTCCTTCGCCGTCGAGGGTGCGCACCACGAGGACCTGGCACTCATTTTGGACAAAATGGGCGTTGCTGTGCGTTCCGGGCAGATGTGCGCCGAGCCGCTTATGGACCGCCTCGGCGTGACCGGCCTGCTTCGGGCGTCATTTGCTCCGTACAATACACTCAGCGAAGCCGAATTTTTCGTAACTTCGCTGCGCAAAGCGATAAGCATGTTGAAATGACCCTCCAGGAAAAGAAAGAACAGATAATCGAAGAGTTTTCCATGTTTGACGAGTGGCTCGACAAGTACGAGTACCTCATCGAACTGGGCAAGGCGCTCGCGCCGTATCCGGAAGAAAAGAAGACCGACGACCGCCTGATAAAAGGCTGCCAGTCAAGGGTTTGGCTTGACGCCCAAATGTCCGGTGGCACCCTTGTCTTCTCCGCCGACAGCGACGCCGTCATCACCCGCGGAATCATCAGCCTGCTTGTGGGCGTCTATTCCGGACGCACCCCTCAGGAGATCCTCTCCGACGATTTCTCCTTCCTGGAAACCATCGGGCTCAAGGAGAACCTCTCCCCCACCCGCGCCAACGGGCTCCTTTCGATGATAGAAACGATACGCAAAAAGGCAAGCGAAAATGTCTGATTCTGTGCTCACTCCGGAGGACGTAAAGGAACTCGCCCCCCTGTACGAAGACGTAATCCTTGCCCTCAAGCAGGTTTACGACCCGGAAATCCCCGTCAACATATATGACCTGGGGCTGATATACGAACTCAACATCAATCCGGCGCACGAGGTGTATATCAAGATGACCTTCACTGCGCCCAACTGCCCCATGGCCGACGAGGTCATAGCGGAAGTCCAGCACAGCGTGGAGAACACTCCCGGCGTTGCAGACTGCCATATCGAGCTTACCTTCGACCCCGTCTGGGACCAGAGCATGCTCTCCGACGAAGCCCGCGTCGCCCTGGGCTGGGATCCCGAATTATGAAGGAGCTGACCCTTCTGCTGGGAACCAATCTTGGTGACCGTGAGGCAAATCTCTGCGAGGCGCTCCGGCGGCTGGATGCCGCTTTCGGCGGGCGTCGTTTGCGTATTTCTCCGGTTCTTCAGACGCAGGCCTGCGGTTTTACCGGGCCCGCTTTTCTCAATCAGGCAGTGGTCTATTCTTCGCGCCGCACTCCGGAATCTGTTCTGCGGCTTTGCAAGCGGATAGAAAGGGCTATGGGCCGAAGAGACGCTCCAGAGTATGATTCCGACGGCCGCCGGGTGTATCACGACCGCATTATCGACATCGATATCCTTTTTTACGGAGATATCCGTATGCAAACTTCCCTGCTCACCATTCCGCATCCGCAGGTGGAGAGCAGGGAATTCGTTGCGAGGCTTCTTGAATTGCTGAGCTGATTATTCGGCTACTGCACGCACTGGCTGGCCCCAAAAGGGCCTTGATGGCCTCTATTTTGCCTTCAACCCCCGAAATGACGCCTTCACCGTCAAAAATGAAGGGTTCACGATATTATAATTCCAGATTGTAGTTAGGCGCAGTACTTTTGCTGCGCCATTAAACTTTTATTGAAATGCGAAAAATAGCATACACAATGATTGTGCTGCTGTCATGTGTAGTTGCAGCAGCTCAAACCCGTAATATTTCGGCAGAGGTTCTTGGAGCCTCCCAATTGGCCGGCATAAGTTATGATGGGCGTTTTGTCGGCAACAGCGGCTTCGGATATCGTGTCGGGCTTGGGTATGGCCTTGGCATTCATTCCCTGTTGTCTTTCGGCAAGCAGGACATTCATGGCGTGACGGTCCCCGTAGAAGTCAATTACCTTCTTGGGAAAAAGCGCAGCCACCTGGAACTTGGCTTCGGAATGAACAACGGGATGTACAGGGTCCACGTCAAGACATCTGCGATTACTGCAACAGGAGAAGATGGAAGCACCTACGAGATTCCGGCCGTGGATGAAGTAAACTATACCTGGGGGTACTTCTTCTTCGGAGATATAGGTTACCGGTTCCAGCCCGAGAATGGATTTACGTTCAGAATAGGGCTCAGTCCGTCATTTTCCTTTAACTCCCGGCACGCTGTCCAGAAGAGTTGGCTGACCCCTTATGTCGGCTTTGGGTGGGCGTTTTGAGAACTTGTTTCCCATTGACAAAAAAATGAAGTAACTTGCACCCGCAAATCCCACGATATGTATTTCAGCCTTTTCGACACATATAAAACCGGTCCGGAGGAGCGCCGCCGCAGGCATCTTATGATTCTTGTACTGGCGGTAGCGGTCAGCTGGCTCCTGTGGTGCATAGTGAGCATCTCGTATTACAGGAACTTCAGCGGATGGGCGCTGCTGAAAGAGATGGGTATCGACCTCGCCGAACACCTTGTCGAGACGATTGTCCTGATTGAGCTTTCGCTGCGCTTCTGTTCACTTGTAGCGCGATTGTTCTGGAAGCATCAGAAAAGCTTCGGACGGATGCTGGAGATGGTGCTCATAGTAGCCGTGTTCAATATCCTGTGTGCGTTCGGCATGGCCGCTTTCTACCGATGGGTGTATCCTGAGAACACTACGGTATTCTGGCGTGTTTTCTATACGGACTCCGCAATGACGTCCGTGCTGAGCACCGCCTGCCTGATTTCCTTCCTTATCAGCCGTCACCGCGATGAGGAAGAAGCCAAATCGGAAGCCGAGGCCCGCATCCGCGAAGACGAACTCAAGGCCCTGCGCTCCAAGCTCGACACCTTGGCGCTCCAGGCCGACAACCACTTTGTTTTCAATAGTTTCAGTACGCTGTATAACCTGATTCCGGAGGAGGTGGAAGACGCAAGGGCCTTCACCTTGAACCTTTCCAACATCTATCGTTACCTGATGATGAACTCCAGCACGCACGTGGTGCCGCTGCAGAAGGAACTCGCCTTCACTAAGGAGTACCTGAACCTGATAAGATACCGCTACAGCGGTGTCAGCATCGAGATCGCCGAAGACCTTCAGACCACCGTGGCCTATGTAGTTCCGGTGTCTGTTCAGATGTTGGTGGAGAACGCGCTTAAGCACAACCGCCACGGCGAAGGCGCCGGCCTGCACATACGTATCTTCAGGGATGCGGACCGGATTGTCGTAGAAAACAACATCCTGCCGCGCTTCGATTCTCCGGCAAAGAGCGGGCACGGCCTCAAGAACCTTGGAGAGCGATACGAACTCCTCTGTGGAAAAAACCTGAAAACAGAAAACGACGGCAGTTCCTTCCGCGTAAGCCTTCCGCTGCTTGACATAAACGAAATCCGCTATGAAAGTTCTGATAATTGAAGATGAAGCCCTGAGCGCAAGGGCACTGGAACGTACTCTTAAGACATTGCGCCCCGACTGGGAACTCGCCGGATGTACGACAAGCATCGAAGCGTCGTTGCGATTCCTTGCCGAACACAAGGATATTGACATCATCCTTTCCGATATCCGGCTCGACGACGGCTTGTCCTTTGCCATTTTCGACAGGATTGAGACCAAGGCCGCAGTAGTATTTGTGACGGGCTACGACGAATATGCCCTTCGTGCATTCGATTACAACTGCGCAGACTATCTGATGAAGCCGGTACAGAAGTCTGATTTGGAGAAGGCCCTTAAGCGTTGCGAGGAGCGGTTCCCGCGCCTGACACCGTCTATGCTGAAAAGCATGTCTCGCGACATAATGGAGCGTAAAGTGGATTACCGCAGACGCTTGCTGCTGGAGCAGGGAAGCAGGACTCTGGTGGCGTCCGTGGAAGAAGTGAGCTACATTACCTCCGATGTCGGTGGTACGAAGGTTTTCCTGAGGAATGGAACGTGTGGTTACATAGACAGCCCTCTGTCCCGGCTCGAGACGGAACTCTCCCCGGAACTCTTTGCCCGCGTGAACCGCCAGTTCATAGTGGCTCTTGATGCGATAAAGGCTTTTGACGAACTCCCGGGCAAGCGGGAATGCGCCCTGGTGCTCAAAGACCCGCATGGCGCTACGCAGATACACATTTCCATCCCAAAGCGTAAAGAACTCACCGGGCTGCTCTATTGAGCGGCCTTTTTTGCTCATCCCCGAAAATGACGTGTTCAGGAGCAAAAATGTAATGTTCGCAAAGATTAATTTGTGCATAAGGTTGTTATTGCTCAGATTTGTGCTATAATTCATCGTAACGATGGACAAGAAGTACAAGTTTTAAAAAAATAAGATGGCTATGAAACCTTTATTAAAAATTACATCTATTCTCTTAATGACAATTGCGATTAGTATCTCATTCGTTTCGTGTCAGAAAGTAGTTAATGATAAAAACTGGATTGGCTTTTCAGAACGTGTCATTAGCTTTGATTCCGCTGGCGGGGAAAAAACAGTACCAGCATTAAAAAGTGGTTTTTTTCTAGAACAGTTAACATCATATGGCCCGGATAATGAAGTTCTTTACCAAGACTTTCATGGGGAAGATGGGACTCTGTCATGCGAATGGTGCACAATTATAAACAATTGTAGTACTGGCTCAAACTCTATGACGATATCTGTTTCCAAGAACAAGACAGGATCAATGCGCACATGTAAGGTATACGCTATGATGGGCGGGTATGGAGAGGTTGTTACAATCAACCAAGAAATGGAGTGAAATCCTTGATGCTTATGCCAGAAAGGGTCTCACTCAGAACTGTTTGGTAACTATTCTGAAATTTCGTGTCGGATGAGTTGTGATACGCAGGGGTTCTGACCCGGCTGCGGGGCGCTCAGGCGGCCTTCTTCTGCACGGAATACTGCAGGCCGAGCATCTTGAGCCGGCCGATGAGTTCGCTGCTTACGTTGACGGCGAATTTCTTGGAATGGAATTCCAGGTTGTAGCCGGTGGGGGAGTCGTGGAGGGCGACGGATAGGGGAGTCTTGCCGGCAAAATCCTTCAGTATGCCTTTGAACCGGCGGCGGAAATCCGGGCCGAGCAGGGACGTGTCTATATCGACCGTTAAGCCTGATACGAAGGTGTCGGCGACGTTGCCAAGAAGCAGCACCTTCTTGATTTTCAGCGTGTAAGGAGCCGTCTTGCCCTGGGCGCGCTCTTCCGGCTTGATGAAGAAGCGCTCGTCGATTTCGCCCTGTATGTACAGGTATTCGTGGGGCCGCATATAGGCCATATAGGCTTCGTAGTCCTTGCCGAACAGGGCGAATTCGTAGTGGCCGCTGTAGTCCTCCACCGTGACGCGCGCGCCGGGGGAGCCGGTCCTGGTGGTTATGGCCTTGACGTCCGTCACTATGCCGGCGAGCGAACATGGGAACTTCTTGCCGTCTTTCTCGCACTCCTGGATCTTGTCGGCGAGGCGGCCGATGGGCAGATTGGTAAAGTTGTCTATTTCAAAGGAATAGCGGTCGAGCGGATGGGCGCTCAGGTACATTCCCACGAAGTTCTTTTCTTCCTGGAGCAGGCTCAGTGTATTCTCTTCTTCCGGTGCCGGAGGGAGCTCGGGGCGCTGGGGTTTCATTTCCTCCACCTCGCCGAAGAGCGACAGGCTGTTGTCCATCTTGTCGTTCTTGTAGAGTTCCATATAGCGGATGAGGGCGTCGATGAAGCGCTCGCCGGTGTTGCAGAGGGCGAAGAACTGCGACCTCTTGTAGCCGAAGGAGTCGAACGCTCCTGCGAGTGCCAGGATTTCCACTGATTTTGGCGTAATTACGACCGTTTTGGAGTCCTTGGCGCTGCGGGTGGCCATCCTCTCCACGAACTCGTATATGTCCGCAAAAGTGCCGTTTTCCGCCCTTTCTGCCAGGATGGCGTCCACCACGTTGGTGCCGAAGTTCTTGAGGCCGCCGAGGCCGAAGCGGATGTTGCCGTCACGGTTGACGGTGAATCCTGCCACGGACTCGTTGACGTCGGGGCTCAGCACCTTGATGCCGTGGAGCTTGCAGTCGGCCATGATCTTCTTGATTTCGTCCATGTTGCCGAGGTTGCAGGAGAGGTTGGCGGCGAGGAACTCGGCGGTATAGTGGCACTTGAGCCAGCCGGTCTGGTAACTCACCCAGGCATAGCAGGTTGCGTGGGACTTGTTGAACGCGTACTGGGCGAACTTCTCCCAGTCTTTCCATATCTTGTCCAGCACCTTCTCCGGATGGCCGTTGGCCTGGCCCTGGGACATGAATTTGTCCTTCAGGACCATCATTTCATCTATCTTCTTCTTGCCCATGGCCTTGCGGAGGCGGTCGGCCTCGCCCTTGGTGAAGGACGCAAGCTTGCGGGAGAGGAGCATGACCTGCTCCTGATAGACGGTAATGCCGTATGTTTCAGCGAGATACTCCTCCATTTCGGGGAGGTCGTATTCTATCTTCTGGACGCCCTGCTTGCGGGCTACGAAGTCGGGAATGTAGTCCATCGGGCCGGGGCGGTAGAGGGCGTTCATAGCGATGAGGTCCTCGAAACGCTCGGGGCGCAGGCGCTGCAGCCAGCTCTTCATGCCTTCGGATTCAAACTGGAAGACCACCGTGGTGTCGCCGCGGCCGTAGAGTTCGAGGGTTTCGCGGTCGTCGATGGGGATAGCCTCGATGTCGATGTCGATGCCGTGCCGCTGCTTGATGTTGCGCAGGGTCTCGTGGATGATGGACAGGGTTATCAGGCCCAGGAAGTCCATCTTCAGCATGCCGACGTCCTCGATGTAGTGGCCGTCGTACTGGGAGGTCCAGACATCTTTTCCGGTTTCCTTGTCCTTGGACAGGCAGATGGGGATGTAGTCGGTGAGGTTGCCCCTGCCGATGATGGTGGCGCACGCGTGTACGCCCACCTGGCGGATGCTGCCCTCAAGCCGCTGGGCGTATTCCAGGACCTCCTTGTTGATGTCGGGGCCGTTTTCCAGCTCGTTGCGGAGTTCCGGGACCAGGCGGTAGCAGTTGGCCAGGGTAATCTTGACGTCGACGTCCTCCATACCCTTCTGGAAGGTGCGTTTCTGCTTGACGCCGTCGATTTCTATCTCTTCCTCCACAACCTTGAAACCGGGCTTGAGTTCGTCCAGCTTGGGGTTGAACGGGTAGGTCTTCTCTTTCTTCTCGCTCAGGCGGTCCGGGATCATCTTGGTGAGGCGGTTGGACTCGTCGATGCTGACCTCGCTGATGCGTGCGACGTCCTTGATGGCGCTCTTGGCGGCCATCGTGCCGAAGGTGATGACGCGGGAGACGTGGTCGGAGCCGTAGGTGTTCTCGACGTAGTCGTGGGCGTCGAGCAGATTCTCGAAATCGACGTCGATATCGGGCATCGAGATGCGGTCGGGGTTGAGGAAACGCTCGAACAGGAGATTGTACTTGATGGGGTCCAAATTGGTGATTCCCAGGCAGTAAGCCACGACGCTGCCGGCGGCTGAACCTCGGCCGGGGCCGACGAGATACCCATGCTTGCGGGAGGCGGCGATGTAGTCCTGCACGATGAGGAAGTAGTCCGGGAAACCCATCTTGCAGATGGTCTTGAGTTCGAACTCGATGCGCTCCTGCTGCTCGTCGGTGAGGGATTCGCCGTAACGGGCGTGCGCGCCGCGGTAGCACAGTTCGCACAGGTAGGCAACCGAATTGCAGAAGGCGTCGCCGCGGTATTCGCGGACCTCGCGCCCGGTGGCCTTGTCCTTGGTGATGCTGTACCGGCCTTCGTCGATAATCGACTTGTACTGCTCCAGCTTGGTGTCGATGGAGCTCATGAACCTGGGGTCGATTTCGAACTTGGGGAGAACGTGGGGGCGGTCGATGGAATACGCCTCGGCCTTGGCGGCCACCTCGAGGGTGTTGGCCAGGGCCTCGGGATGTTCGGGGAACAGGGCGGCCATCTCTTCCTCGCTCTTGAGGAATTCCTGCTGGGTATAGCGCAGGCGGCCCGGGTCGCTGATGTTGGCGTTGGTGGTGAGGCAGATGAGCCTGTCGTGGACGGGGCCGTCTTCGCGGTTGAGGAAGTGGACGTCGTTGGTGGCGACGACCTTGATGCCGGTCTCTTCGGCGAGGCGGAAGATGCCCTCGTTGACCAGCGACTGCTGGCGATAGACCTCGTAGATCTTGTTGTAGGACTCCTGCGGGATGCCCTGGACCTCGGTCTTGTGGAGCATCACCTCCAGGTAGTAATCGTCTCCGAACACCTTCCGGTGCCACTCAGCGGCCTCTTTTGCGCCTTCGTAATTGCCGGCCATGAGGTTCTTGGAGATTTCTCCGGCGAGACAGGCGGAACTGCACATCAGGTCCTGGTGGTACTTCTCTATGATTTCGTGGGTGACGCGGGGCTTGCGGTAGAAGCCGTCGATGAAGCCGGCGGAAACTATCTTGACGAGGTTCTTGTAGCCGTTGTAGTTCTTGGCGAGGAGGATGAGGTGGTAGTAGTCTTTGTGGTCGTTGTCCTTGAGCTTGTTGTCGTAGTGGCGGGTGACGTAGACCTCGCAGCCTATGATGGGTTTGACGATGAGGGAGCCGTCCGGTGCCTTGTTGGATTTGTCGTACGCCCATTTGAGGAACTCCTTGACGCCGTACATGTTGCCGTGGTCCGTGATGGCGAGGGCGGGCATTCCGAGTTCCCTTGCGCGGGCGAAGAGTTTCTTTATGTCGGTGAGGCCATCGAGGATGGAGTACTGCGTGTGGAGGTGTAGGTGGACGAAAGGCATATGCAAATATACTGAAATAATTATTATCTTTGCGCCATCAAAACACAATGAACAATGAAAAAGATTATCCTTATCACCTTAGCAATTTTTGCCATCACCGCTTCCGCTTCCGCAGAGCGCAGGAACGTCCCTTACGCCAGCCTCGGTGTCACCACCAAGGTTGACGGACTTTTCGCCAGCTTTGCACATCCCGGTGCCGGTGCCGCTTTCGGTTTCCGCAATTACAACCAGGATGCTTTCGTCTCCTTCACCTACGGTGCAGAGGCATGGGCAAGCGTAACTCCCATCAGCGACGGTGTCCTCTGGGGCGCCTATGCAGTTCCCCAGATCGGTGTAGCTATCGGCCCCAGCGGCTTCAAGTGGCATCCTTATGCCGGTTTCATGGCAGGATACAACAACGAAACCCAGAGGTTCAACGTCGGTTCCAAGCAGGGAATGTCGTTCGATTTCGGCAATCACTTCACCCTTGATTTCGCCACCTACATCCCCAACTCCTGGGTCGGCACCTGGGTTACCGCTGTGAACATCATCTTCAGGTTTTAATCTGATTTGAATAACAAAAAAGCCGCACAGATCGCTCTGCGCGGCTTTTTTGTGTTTAAATCGGATTTACTTGCTAAGCTTGAATCCCAGCTTCAGCTGGTCCACGTTTGACAAAGCCTGCTGGACGGTCTTGATAGTGGCGTTGTTGTTTGCCAGTTTGCCGATGGCGTCGAGCAGCTGCTTGATGAAGTCGAGGAACTTGCCGGTCTCGAAGAGGATCTGGCAGCCGTCGGAGGTGGTCTTGATGGTGCCGACGAGCTTGAAGGTGAGGATCTTGGCGAAGTTCAGGGTGAGCTTGTCGCCTTCCTTGGTCCAGGTGCCGGGGATGTTGATCTTGCTTGCATTGAGCGTAAAGGATCCGTCCTCCTTGAAGTTGAAGCTTGCTGCGCCGGGCTTGATGCCTGCCTTGGCGAGGAGTTCGTTGGCCTTGTTCTCGATGGTGCCGGTGCTGGCGGATGCGGCGAGGTTGGCAAGTGCGTTGTCGGAGCCGGCGCCGATGGCTACTCCCTGGTATTTCCAGTTGCCCTTGATGTCGAATGCGGTGGCGGAGCCTTTGCCGGAGATGACGTCACCAACCTTTTCGGTAGCGACCTTGAGGAATGAATCGAGCCAGCTCTGGGCGCTGGCGGCGGATGCGACGAGCATCATTGAGCCGATGACGGCGATAATCTTTTTCATATTGAAACGGTATTAAAGTGTGTTTTCCTGTTTGGGCCAGCCGGGGGCGGAGACCGGGTGCTCGAGGCCGTCGGGGGAGACCAGGACGGCGCCGGCGTCGCTCTGCGCGAGGTGGCCGATTATGTCGAATGTCTGGAAATCCTTGCGGAAGGCCTCGTATCTGCCGATGGGGACGACCAGCAGCACGCGGCAGTCGTCGCCTCCGTTCATGGCGGCGGATACCGGGTCGAGGTCGAGAGTCTTGCCAAGCTCGAAGCTGCCGCCCTCGAAGGGGATGTGGTCGGCGTAAACCTTGACGCCGAGGCCGGTGCTGCGGCGGAGCCTTAGCAGGGCGTCCGCGAGCCCGCGGTCTACGAAGCAGGCCGCTGCGGGGGTGATTCCGGCCTCTGCAAGGGCCTCGGGCAGGCAGGCGGGTACCTCCGGCTTGAGGTAGGAGCCCACGAGCATGCGGTAGCGCTCCAGTTCTTCCTGGTTGCTGCCGCCGTTCTCGAAGCTGCTGCGCCCGCGCTCCAGCACCTGCAGGCCGAGGTAGGCCGCTCCGAGGGTGCCGCTTACGCACAGCAGGTCCTTGGAGGCCGCCGCCGGACGGGAGGACAGTGCGGACGGAACCACTCCGCCGGCCGTAACGCTTATTGCAAGGCCGTTTCGTGAGGGTTGAAGGTCGAGGCTGAGGGTTTTATAGCCGAACTCCTTCGCTGCGACGAGGACGCCCTCCCAGAGCTCCTTTATCTGGCTGAATCCGAGTTTGGCCGATATGCCGAGCACGACGGTAAGCGAACCCGCGCCGGCAAGGCCGGCATACAGCGCCCCGGTGACCAGGGCGACGCTCTTGTAGCCGAGGTGCCTGAGGGGGAAATAGACGAGGTCGAAGTCTATCCCTTCCAGCAGCAGGCGGCTCTCGCTGATGAACTGCCCGCCGCAGGACTGTACGGCGGCCGGCGCAAAAGGCTCGAAGCCCGAACCCTCGAAGAGGCTCCGGATGGCCTCGATGCGTCCCATCTGTTCAAAATCCTGCATACACGCAAATATAGAAAACCTTCGCCAAAAGTGCAACAAAAAACTGCCGGTCACTACGGCCGGCAGTTCCAAATAAATATTCTCTCAAATATTATTTCTTGACCTCTTTCTTTGCGATCCTGCGGGTGGAATCGTACATGATAGGAGTACCGATCATGATGGAAGCGTAAGTTCCTACGAGTACACCGAGGCAGAGTGCAACGGACAGACCCCTGATGCTCTCTCCGCCGAAGATTGCGATTGCAAGCATAGGGAGGAGGGTTGACACGGAGGTGTTGACTGTACGGGTGAGGGTCTGGTTGAGGGACTTGTTGACCATGGTCTTGAAGTCCTCGTTGGGATGCAGTCCGAGGTTCTCACGGATACGGTCGAAGATAACCACGTTATCGTTGATGGCGTAACCGATGATGGTAAGGATTGCAGCGATGAAGGTCTGGTCGACGTCCAGGTTGAACGGCAGGATGCCGCTGAACAGGGAGAAGAAGCCGATCAGGATGATAGCGGTATGTGCCAGTGACACCACGCCGCCGAGACCCCAGTTCCAGCCCTTGAAACGCCATGCGATGTAGGCGAAGATGATGAGGAGGGCGAGGAGCACGCTGATGATTGCGGAGCGCTTGATGTCGCTTGCGATGGAGGCGCCGACCTTGTCGGAAGAAATGATTCCGTTGGGGCTGTCCAGCGTGGAGGTGAAGTCGGTGAGGGTGAGGTCTTCCTTGTAGAATCCCTTCAGGGCGTCGAAGAGCATGCCTTCGATTTCGGTATCCACTGCGGAAGATTCGTCCTTGACCTTATAGGAGGTGGTGATCTTCATCTGGGAGTCGCCGCCGAACTGCTTGACTTCCACGGAGGATTCGGGATCTGCGGCGTTGAATGTGGCATTGACAGCGCTGCGGACCTCTTCAGCGGTGACGCTCTGGTCGAAGCGGACTACATAGGTACGGCCGCCGGTGAAATCGACACCATAGGTGAAGCCCTTAAAGAAGATGCTTCCCAGGGAGATGACGATGAGTGCGCCGGAGATGATGTAGGACCACTTGCGGGCCTTGATGAAGTCGATGTTGGTGTTCTTGAGGAAGTTCTTTGACCAATCCCACTCGAAGGTCATGCCCTTGCCCTTGTTCACGCGGTCGTCGATGATGAGACGGGTGATGAAGATGGAGGTAAGGACGGAAGTGACGATACCGATGATGAGCGTGGTGGCGAAGCCCTTGATAGGACCGGAACCGAAGAGGAACAGCACGAGACCGGTGAGGAGGGTGGTCACCTGACCGTCGATGATGGCGGAGTAGGCGTTGGCGTAACCGTCTTGGACGGCCTTGCCGAGACCCTTACCTGCCTTGAGCTCTTCCTTGATACGCTCATAGATGATAACGTTGGCGTCCACTGCCATACCCAGGGTCAGGACGAGACCTGCGATACCCGGGAGGGTGAGGACGGCGCCGAAGGATGCCAGGGTGCCGAAGAGCAGGAGGACGTTGGTGAGAAGGGCCGCATCTGCCACGAGACCCGCTCCCTTGTAGAAGAGGATCATGTAAAGCAGAACCAGTACGAATGCGATGAGGAAGGAGATGAGACCGGCCCTGATGGACTCTGCACCGAGGGAAGGACCTACAACCTGCTCCTGTACGATCGTGGCGGGGGCGGGAAGCTTACCGGACTTGAGGACGTTGGTAAGGTCGGTGGCCTCTTCCATGGTGAAGTTGCCGCTGATTTCCGAAGAACCGCCGGAGATTTCGCTGTTGACGGTAGGATAGGAATATACGGTGCCGTCGAGGACGATGGCGATCTGCTTGCCGATGTTGTCCTTGGTGAGGCGTGCCCAAACGTTGGCGCCTTCGGCGTTCATCGTCATGGAGACGGTGGGGGAGCCGCCGCGGCGGTCGTTGGTGGTGACGCGGGCGTCGGTGACAACGCCGCCGTCCAGGGGGGCCTTGCCGTCACGGCTGGACGCCTTGATGGCGATGAGCTCGAAGATGTTGTCGGCCTGCATCATTTCGGAGGGCTTGACGCTCCACATGGGGCGGAACTCCGGAGGGAAGATGGATGCAACCTCGGGCATACGGAGGTATTTGCCGACCGCTGCGGTATCGGCTGCTGCGGCAAAACCGATGCAGGCGTTGCCACGGTAGTTGGAGGGCTGCAGGACGGCGAAGAGGGGATTGGCCTTGCGGAAGGCGTTGAGGTCTGCCTCATTCTCCTGGTTGGCCTTGATTTCCTCGGCTACGAGGTCGCCTTCGGCGGCTGCGGGAGCCTCTTCAGCGACGGGCTCTTCAGCTGCCGCATACTGTGCGAGCAGGGCGTTGGCCTCCTGGAGGAACGGGGTGATTTCGGCTGCGTCGAACGTTGTCCAGAACTCGAGGGATGCGGTGCCCTGGAGGAGCTTACGCACACGCTCAGGCTCTTTTACGCCCGGGAGTTCCACGAGGATGCGGCCGGTGTTGCCGAGCTTCTGGATGGAAGGCTGGGTGACGCCGAAACGGTCGATACGGTTGCGCAGGACGTTGAACGAGTTGGAGATGGCGCTCTCGGACTCCTCGCGGATGACGGAGAGGACCTGCTCGTCGGTGGACTCGGGCTTGATGCGGTCGCGCATCTCGTAGGTGCCGAACACCTGGGCGAGGCGGGCGCCGCCGGAGGTCTCCTTCCAGGCGTCTGCGAAGAGGGTGATGAAGTCGGACTGGGACCCTACCACACGCTGCTTTGCGAGGCTGACGGCCTGCAGGAATGCGGGATTCTGGCTATTGCCGGAGAGAGCCTTGACGAGGTCTTCGAGCTGGACCTGCAGCATGACGTTCATACCGCCCTTGAGGTCCAGACCGAGGTTGATCTCCTTGGCCTTTACGTCCTTGAATGTATAACCGAAATAAACTTTCTGGGAAGAGATGGAATCGGTGTACCGCTTCTCTTCATTCTTCTTGAGGGAGTCGAGGAAATAAGCCTGATCCTCGGCTGCTACCTTGTTGAATTCTGCTCCCTGGGCAAAAGCCTCGGCGCGGGCCGCTGCAGTCTTGGCCGCTTTTCTCTCCTGGAGGGAGGTGACGGCGGTGAAAGAGAGCTGCCACAGGCAGGCGATTGCGAGCAGGATTGCTACAAGTCTGATTGCTCCTTTGCTTTGCATAATTTATCTTGATGTTGAATATATTTCAAAAATAGCTTGCAAAGGTAGTATTTTTATCGGAATAAACCAATTAAATATAAAAAACCCTGTTTTCGCATCATTTTCGCCCCGGCTTTCCGTACGGGGAGATGTTGATTAAGCGGAGCGAGGTAACCGTTTCGGAATCGTAAGCACCCTCGCTTGTAGAGGGAGGGGCCCGCTGGCCCGTAAGGGACAGTGGGAGGGCGAGCGCAGCGAGGATGGAGAAACGGTTGCCTCCGTAGCGCAACATCTCCCCGTACGGAAAGCCGCGGGAGACGGAAAGGGTCTGCCCGACCTTGAAATTTCAAGCGAAGCGCAGAAATTTTGTAGTGGGAGGGCAGACCCTTTCCGCCGGGAGCGGCGCAGATATTTACAGAACTACAGGTTCCGGAGCAAGTTGTTGAGGTTGACGCGCTTGTCGATGAGGGCGCGAAGGTCCTCGATCTTCACGCGCTCCTGGCTCATGGTGTCGCGCTCGCGTACCGTCACGCAGCCGTCTTCAAGGCTCTGGTGGTCAACGGTGATGCAGAACGGAGTGCCGATGGCGTCCTGCCTGCGGTAGCGCTTGCCGATGGAATCCTTCTCCTCGTACTGGCAATTGAAGTCGTACTTCAGGTCGTCCATGACCTTCTGGGCCAGTTCGGGCAGGCCGTCCTTCTTGACGAGCGGCAGCACGGCGGCCTTGACGGGCGCCAGGGGAGCGGGGATGCTCAGGACAACGCGGGTCTCGCCGTTCTCAAGTTTCTCCTCCTTGTAGGAGTGGCTCAGGACGGCCAGCACCATACGGTCAACGCCGATGGAAGTCTCCACCACGTAAGGAGTGTAGGCGGCGCCTTCCTCGGGGTCGAAGTATTCGATCTTGCGGCCCGAGTACTGCTGATGCCTTCCGAGGTCCCAGTTGGTACGGCTGTGGATGCCCTCAAGCTCCTTGAATCCGAAGGGGAACTGGAACTCGATGTCGGTGGCGGCGTTGGCGTAGTGGGCCAGCTTCTCGTGGTCATGGAAACGGTAATTCTCCGCACCCATGCCGATGTTGACGTGCCACTTCATGCGCTGCTCCTTCCACTTCTTGAACCACTCCAGTTCGGTACCCGGCTTGATGAAGAACTGCATCTCCATCTGCTCGAACTCCCTCATGCGGAAGA
>JAEEGL016035184.1_pt1 | contig 64646 bp, 53 predicted proteins | sample 9134231 | NCBI WGS metagenome assembly JAEEGL01 (sample SAMN16246548, study PRJNA631951) | gut metagenome | biome: gut microbiome; feature: rumen; material: fiber-attached | host: Bos | place: Iran: Karaj | collected 2018-10
AATCTTTCCTCCAGGGAACTCCCCAAAATCGTTGAAGTCGTCGTAGCCCCGCTGGGTGGCGAAAATGCGTCCCTCCTCGTCGCGGATTATAGCGGCTACAACCACTACCGGTCCCGTGGTGGTGTGGTCGGACGTAAGAAAGGATACAGGAAGACCGACGAGCAGATGAGAAACCAGTATGCAGAGGAACTCCGTCTGCTCCGTAAAGGATACAGTCTGGCCAACGTGAGAAAACTCACGGGAACCGCCGTCAATACTCTCCGGAAAGTATCCAAGATAGGAGGAGTTTCGGAGAGCGGGAAAAAAGAGAATGGAAATGGAATTCAGTATATGAAAGAGACAACCGGATATCAAAATCTGAGACCTTATGGGTCGAGGTGAGTTTGGACAAAAATGATTGTCAGTGCTATAGAATATCAGGGGATAAACTCCGCCCAGAGTTACATCAGACTTGCAATTCTATTATTTGTTCTGAAAATTGTCAATACCCTGCTTGATTCCTGCAAGCAATTGTACAATTCCGCAAAAGAGAGAAAACAAGATAAATTCACCAAGACCAATAAAGAAGAATACAATATTAAAGGAAAGTATACTAACAATAGCCAAAACGATAAGTCCTATGATGCTTAACACCAACATTATTGTTGCATAAGTATACCACCCGCTGCGTTCTACATATTTGGATGCCTGCTCTTTAACTTGTGGTTCGTTGGATTTGTTCGTCTCCTTTACCTCGACTAGGGAAGTTCCACAGAATGGACATTTTGCAAATTGGTCACTAATTTCTTTTCCGCATAGTTTGTTAGGACAAATAACTGTACTCATATTAATCTAATTTTTACTCATCCGCACCACGACGAGTATTGTCTACAAAAGAAGCGTGGTGCCGTACAATCTTAAGTATCCAGATTGAGGCATAAGCCCTTCTAAACGCACAAATCTATCCATAAGATAAATAACGCTTCACGGTTTCTTTGTGAAACCGAATGCAAAGATACGCTTTTTTTTTTCGACACTTTCGCATTTTAATTATTCTATTAGTAATAACGTATAAATCAATATAATTGCCATAGGGCTTTCTTCGTTTATACTTTTCGGAAAAATATTTTCGGCAAACTTCCCGAATGGCACATATTTTGATATATGTCAACAAAACCATGTTGAAATAATGGACGTTGACCTTGATTGACGCGCTTTGTTTTATCGTACTTTTGAATTTGTAATATAATTGCGATAATATCAATAATATTATTGATTATTAAGATAATATATGGAAGCTGTATTTAGCCAGAACGCCAAAAAGGCCATATCGTACAGTCGTGATGAATCAATCCGGCTGAAGAACGGCGCAATTGGCGTCGAGCACATTTTCTTGGGCATCACACGCGAAAGCTCCTGTTCTGCCGTGCTTCTGCTCTCCGATATGGGATTGGATGTATCGGCCGCCAAAACCCGCGTGGAATCCGTCATCGCCAACAATAATGATGACGTCAAGTACATCGAAGACAGCGATATACCCATGTTGCCTCAGACGCAGAAGGTTCTGCGGCTGTCTTTCCTGGAATCGAAGAAACTGCATAGCAAGGAAATACGTACCGAACACATTCTGCTGGCCATACTTATGGAGGGCGGCAATATCGTTACGCAGATGCTTGAAAAAGAGGCCATCACCTACGAAAGAATGCTGCAACGGGTTCGTCAAGAGTCGAACAGCGGCGAGGATACGCCACAGATCGACTCGGCCGACGAGTACCTTAATAATATTGATCAAGGCAACAACGATGACGATGATGCCGATTACCCCTACGCCAGCCCTCAGGATGCGAAACCTAGCAGCGCCGCGAAAAGCGACAGCAAAACGCCTGCTTTGGAGAACTTTGGGCGCGACCTTACCAAGGCGGCTGCCGAAGGTCGGATGGACCCCATCGTGGGACGCGCGGCAGAGTTGGAGCGCATAGCGCAAATCCTGAGCCGCCGCAAAAAGAACAACCCTATTCTTATCGGCGAGCCAGGCGTGGGTAAGAGCGCTATCGTCGAAGGTCTTGCCCAACGCATAGTGGAAGGCCGCGTGCCCCGCACGCTATACAACAAGCGTCTCATATCCTTGGATTTGGCATCGCTTGTGGCCGGTACAAAATATCGCGGACAGTTTGAGGAGCGCATGAAAGCCATCCTGAACGAGCTGGAAAAGAATCCCGATATTATTGTCTTTATCGATGAAATCCACACCATTGTGGGTGCAGGAAGCGCCAGCGGTTCGCTCGATGCCTCCAATATGTTTAAGCCCGCTCTCGCACGGGGTGAAATCCAATGCATTGGCGCCACCACCCTCGACGAATACCGCCAATACATAGAGAAGGACGGCGCCCTTGAACGCCGATTCCAGAAAGTGTTGGTGGAGCCGGCCACAGCCGATGAAACGTTGGAGATACTGAACAACATACTCCCCAAATACGAGAACCATCATTTGGTGTCATATACCGATGATGCCATCAAAGCGTGTATCTCGTTGACGGAAAGGTATGTGAACGACCGGTTGCTGCCCGATAAAGCTATCGACGCACTTGATGAGGCGGGTGCCCGTGTGCGTATTGCCAATGTCAAGGTGCCACAAGAGGTGCTCGATTTGGAAAAGCAAATCGAAGAGGTGAAACAGCGCAAACGTGAGACTCTTCTGGAGAAAAACTACCAAGAGGCCGCCAAATGCCGCGATGAGGAACGCGAATTGGAACAACGATTGACCGAAGAGAAAAAACGTTGGGATGAGATTGAGCGCGAGCAACAGGTGAAGGTGACTGAGAACGATGTGGCAGAGGTTGTTGCCATGATGACTGGCGTGCCTGTGCAACGCATTGCACAAAATGAAGGCACGCGACTGCTGCAGATGGAGCAGGAACTCCAGGGACGCGTGATAGGACAAGACGAAGCCATCAAACAAATCAGCAAAGCCATCCGCCGCAACCGCGCCGGTTTGAAAGACCCCAACCGTCCTATTGGAAGCTTTATCTTCCTCGGACCTACGGGTGTGGGCAAAACGTACCTTACCAAAGTATTGGCGAAGTATCTGTTTGATAGCGAAGCATCCATGATTCGTATCGATATGAGTGAATATATGGAGAAGTTTGCCGTCAGCCGTCTCATCGGAGCGCCTCCGGGATACGTGGGATACGAGGAAGGCGGACAACTGACAGAGAAGGTGCGTCGCAAACCCTATAGCATCATCTTGTTGGATGAAATAGAAAAAGCACATCCTGACGTATTTAACGTATTGCTGCAGGTGCTTGATGACGGACAGCTGACCGACGGAATGGGTCGCAAGGTGGATTTCAAAAACACCATCATTATCATGACGTCCAACATTGGTAGTCGCCAGCTAAAAGATTTCGGCACAGGTGTGGGCTTCAGCACCAGCGCACGACAGAATGAGCAGGCGGCTCTGGAGCGTGGTGTTATCGACAAGGAATTGAAAAAGAAATTCGCTCCGGAATTCCTCAACCGTGTTGACGATATCATCTATTTCAATAGCTTAAAACGAGAAGATATACACCGAATTATAGAGATTGAACTCAAGGGATTGTTTAAGCGCATCAACGGTATGGGTTATGGTGTTTCCATCGATGAACAAGCCAAAGATTTTCTGTTGCGCAAAGGTTGGGACGAACAGTATGGTGCCCGTCCACTGAAACGAGCGATACAACGCTATATTGAGGACGATTTGGCAGAAGAGATTATCAAAGCCGATATTCTTCCCGGCGACAACATCCAAATCACCACAGGCAAGGAGTCGGATGACAAAATCAGGATTAACGACGAGAAGATTATTTTCAATATAGAGAAAGGAGCTACGAGTCAGCAATTAGACGAAGCAATTAATGCTGCCGACCCCCTACCCGCCCCTACTGAAGCGTAACGCATTACCGACAAAATGAAGATACCGCAAGAATGCATAATGACATAGCCAGCATCATGTTGTTATCAAATTTAGATGGCAACAGTCCTGCGGATTTTTATTTTTATTTTTATTAGCCGGCGATTAAACCGGCTTTTTTGTGTACATTTGCACATGCAATTCTATGCACTCTTCTTTCTTAAGACAATGAAACATATAGTATTACTTATATTGTTGTTTGTGGCGGTATGGGCACCCGCGCAAACGGTGAGCGACGTACGCTTCAAACGGGTGGACAAAGAGGTTACCGTGACCTACACGCTTGACAAAGCCGCCGACATTCGTGTGCAGGTGTCTGTCGATGGCGGTGTCACGTTCGGCAATTATCTGGAAAATTTCTCCGGCGACGCCGGACGCAACATTCAACCAGGCAACAAAACCATCCTTTTCTATGACCTCCCCGACCTGCGAGAGATCCCCTATCTGCTCGACACAGCAGCTGGCGTGTGCCACGACGACACCCTGATAGTCTTCAACGTGGAGGTAGAGGACGGCTCAACGGTCATCCGTGTGGGCGATGTGGCGTTCCGCATGTTGCAGGTGGCTGGCGGCACATTCAACATGGGGTGCGACCGTCCCAATGACATCAAACACAGCTATGATGCCGACAAACCTGTGCATCAGGTGACGGTCGACACTTTCTATATGTCGCAATACGAAGTCACACAGGCATTATGGATGGCCGTGATGGACAACAACCCGTCACGTTGGCAAGGTAACGACAGCTTGCCTGTGGAACAGGTGTCTTATATTGCCGCACAGACCTTCATCGCTCGTCTGAGCCAGATGACCGGTTACCGTTTCCGTCTGCCTACCGAAGCCGAATGGGAATTTGCCGCTCGCGGTGGGGTGAAATCCAATGGCACCATATTCCCTGGTACCGCCAAGAATCTGAATGATGTTGGCTGGTACTGCGTCAATAGCGAAAACATCACCCATCCCGTGGGGCGTAAGCTTCCCAACGAGCTTGGTCTTTACGATATGGCCGGCAACGTGTTGGAATGGTGTAGCGACTGGTATGGTTCCTATACCGAATCGCCACAGGTAAATCCTAGAGGCCCACGTCAAGGTGACAGCCGCATACAGCGTGGCGGATGCATCAACAGCCCGTCGTGGGGCTGCGCTGTAAGCGACCGGAACTGGTACTTGCCCGACCGCGGCTACGGATTCTGCGGATTCCGGCTGGTACTCGACAGCATCGAGGAACCTGTTCCTGACGATGAATACTAATCATGATTACATTTATTCATAACCACGAGAACTTTACAATATATGAATAACATCATCCAAGTGCACGATAAGACGTTCAAGCTCTACATGTCCGACGTCGAGATACAGAAAGAGGTCAAGCGTGTAGCCGCTGAACTATCGCGCGACTTCAAAGGGAAAGACGTTATACTTTGCCCTGTGTTGACAGGCAGCTATCTCTTTGCCGCCGATTTGACCAGATACATGGACTTCGATCCAGAGCTTGCTTTTGTACGCTATTCCTCCTATGCGGGAATGCAATCCACCGGTCATGCGAAAGCCGTGCTCGGATTTCCGGAGCGTTGCCGCGGACGCCACGTTGTGATTGTGGAAGATGTGGTGGACACAGGAGAGACCGTCGGCCAGATGCTTGAGGACATCAAGCCCTTGGAACCCGCAAGTGTGTCGGTGTGCGCATTCTTCTTCAAGCCGGGAAGTTTCCGGAAAAGCTACAAGGTCGACTATATCGGCAGGTCGATACCCGACAATTTCATCGTTGGCTATGGGCTCGACTACGATGGCGAAGGCCGGACCTATAAAGATGTATACTCTATCGCTGAATAACACATATTCGATGAAAAGAACAAGCAAAATACTTATTGGATTGTTGGCTGCGACGCTCTGCTTCGTGAGCTGCAACAAAGACAAAGACAAACAGGAACAAAGCTTTGACGCCTCCAATATGGTTGGCAAATGGGTGAACGGTTCCGAGTTCTATCGCTACGACAACACCTACTCAGAATTCATCCCCGAATTGAAAGACACCGTCATTCTGGTCAACGGTTGTACATGGGATACCGCCGACGATGTGACGGAAGAAGAAGCAAGTCCTTTCGTGTGGACGCTGTCGGGCTCGCAGCTCACCCATGTCCATATCATGCGTATGTACGGCAACACCGACCCCAAGGCCTACACCATGATAACACTCACGGGCAATACGCTGGCCTACAAGGATAACTATGGTCAAACCTTTAGCTACACTCGCGTACAATGAACGAAGAACATATAACCCCTGCTGACAGCCAACCCTCACGCAAAGGAATGCCCCAGTGGCTGAAAACATCGCTCATCTCGCTGGGTGCGCTGGTCGGAGTGATGGCAATCGTGCTTGTGGTCGCCTGCTATCTGATATTCACGCCGGCACGGCTCACGTCGATAGTCAACAAGCTTAGCAACAAATACATTCTCTGCGAATCCAGCTTCGAGAAGGTGGATCTCACGTTGTTCCGTACCTTCCCCGATGTAGGTTTGGAGGTCAAGAACGTGAAACTGAACAATCCCATCGATGCCACGATGCGCAACGGCGATCCGGTCGAGGACGAACTGGCTAAGCTGGAAAAGCTGACTGTGGCTGTCAATATCCGCGACTTCCTGAAAAAAGGCGACATCAAGGTGACGCAACTGCTGGTGGACGATGTTGACGCCAACCTTTACATCGCTCCCGACGGAAGGACAAACTTCGACATCTTCCAGTCAGGCGACACCACGGAGAGCGAACCTTTTGAGTTGCCTGACAACATTGACATCAAAAAGATTAAGATAAGCAACTTCAACTGTCGCTTTGTTGACGAGAAGGACGGCATGGACGCCCGTCTCAGCGACTTCGACCTCAAAGTCGGCGGTCATTGGAAAGACAACAGCGCCGACGGTGCCGTAAAACTCGCTGTGCAGAAACTTGACCTGACCATGTGCGACAGCAGCAACGTGGAAACGCTGATGGCGTCGATCGACGAGACGGAGCTGCACCTCAACGCTGAAGGGCCGCTGTCTTCGCTGCGCGGCAAGGTGGACCTGGAGATTCCCAAAGCCCAACTCCGCGCCAACGGGACAGAATTTATTACCGAGCAGGCCAACGCCAAGCGGTTGCTGAAAGTCGACCTGCCATTCAACGCCAACCTTGAGCAGATGGACTTCTCGCTGGAGAAGGCATCGGTGGCGTTGACTGAGTTTATCATCAATCTCACCGGTTCAGCACGGCTGGCCAATGAGACGGAGCCCATGAACATCGACATGGATTTCAGCACCAACACGTGGGAGGTGGCGGAGCTGTTGCAGATATTGCCGGCGCAGTTCGTCTCGTGGGCCGAAGGCATGGATCTTGATGCGAAGCTCAAACTGAACGGCCACGCCGCCGGTACGCTGACCGACACCACGATGCCCAAGGTCAACGCAAACCTGGCTTTGACCGACGGACGTTTCTCGGACCGCGACCTTATCCCTTACGACCTGAAGAAAATCAACGGTTCCATAGATGCTGACCTCGACTTGTCGCCCAACGGACGAAGCAACGCTAAAATCAACAATCTGACGGCGGTGACGGGTAAGAACGACATTGCCCTTTCAGGCAAGTTGGACGATATACTGGGTCGCCTGTACGCCGACTTGCGGCTGAAAGGCAACATCCTGCTGGCCGACCTCAAGCCGCTGCTGCCCGCCGACATGCCGCTGGAGGCCAAGGGCAAGACGCGGCTGGACATCAAGGCCAAGGGTTATTTCGACCAGGTGACATCGTCGGACTTCAAGAGTATGAAGGTGGACGGCAAGATTGATTTCGCCAACCTTGACGTTCGCTATGATGACATCGCCGCGCAGTCGGAGGCGCTGTCGGTGGCGGTGCAGATTCCGGCGGCGAAACATACGTCGTCGTTCAGCGAGATGCTGAGTGCGACGGTGGTCAGCGGCAAGCTGCACGCCGATGTGGCGTCGGCGGGGCTGAAGGCCGACGTGGAGGGTGCCGACATCTCAGCGGGACTGAGCGACGTGACAAATCCCAAACAGCCGTTCTCGGTGGCCGCCAAGTTCAAGTTCAACAAGATACTGGCCGACATGGATTCGCTCAACGCGGCGCTGACATCGCCTGAAGGCACGTTCGAGATGGTGCCCGACGTGAAGAATCCGGCCAAGGTGAAATATAAGATTGTATACAACAATGCGGCGCTGGCCTGCAAGGTGAACGACAGCTTGTCGGTCAACGTGGCGGGACTGTCGGTGGCGGGCACGGCCAACTACGACTCGACACGCAGCAATGTGTTGCAGCAATGGAGCCCCGACCTGAAGGTGGACTTCAAGCGCGGCTACATCAACGTGGCGCAGCTGCCCTACATGGTGCAGATTCCCGACATTAAGTTCAACTACAAGCCGGAGCGGTGCGAGATTAGCAGCGCCAACATCGTGTTCGGCAACTCGGACTACTACATCTCGGGCTCGGTGACGGGCTTGGAGAAGTGGCTCTCGCACGAGGATGTGCTGCACGGGGAGCTGAATTTCACGTCGAACTACACCAATGTCGACGACCTGCTGGATGCGCTGAGCGGCCTGGGAACGGACCCCGACACGCTGGAGCAGCAACGGAAGGAAGACAACGTGAGCAAGGAGGCCAACCCCTTTATCGTGCCGAAAGATGTCGACGTGACGCTGCACACCCGCATCAAGGACCTGACGGCGTTCGGCAACGACCTGCAGGAGCTGGGCGGCAACATCACGGTGCGCAACGGCACGGCGGTGCTCGACCAGATTGGTTTCGTGTGCAAGGCGGCCAAGATGCAGCTCACGGCGCTATACAAGACGCCACGGGTGAACCACATCTTCCTGGGTCTCGACTTCCACTTGCTCGACATCGGCATCAGCGAGCTGATTGACATGATTCCTGCCGTCGACACCCTGGTGCCGATGCTGTCGGCATTCGACGGCAACGCCGACTTCCACCTCTGCGCCGAAACCTACGTCGACGCTTTCTACCAGCCCAAGATGTCCACCCTGCGCGGCGTGGCGGCCCTGACGGGCAAAGACCTCGTGGTGCTCGACAGCGAGACGTTCGACAAGATTGCCAAGCTGATGATGTTCAAGAAGAGCACCAGGAACGTCATCGACAGTCTCGACGTGGAGATGACCGTGTTCCGCAAGGAGGTGGAGCTCTACCCCTTCCTGCTGTCGATGGACAAGTACCAGGTGGTGGCCTCGGGCCGTCACAATCTGGACAACAACTACAACTACCACCTTGAGATTCTGCAGAGCCCGCTGCCCACGCGGCTGGCCGTCGACGTGCTGGGCGTCATGCCCAAACTGGGCTTCAAGCTGGGCAAATGCCGCTACGCCGAGCTCTACAAGCCGGAGAAACGCAACGACCTCCAGAAGCAGACGCTCGAGCTGAAGGGCATGATTCGCAAGTCGCTCGAGTCCAACGTCAAGCAAGACACCCGCACCTACCAGGGGCTGGGCCAGTGAAATGAAAACAACGGAGACAGACGCCCACGCGTCTGTCTCCCTTTATATCCCTGAGCCATCGAAAGGTTGTTCTATATCGTCCTCGGAGCCCTCGCGCTCTACGTGCTCTACCGCGTGCTCGGCCAGTGGGTGCTGCCCGCCGTGACACGCCGCCGCATGGAACGCTACAAAAAGGACTTCTTCAGCCGCAACCCCCACATCGACGCCGACCGCTACGAGGAGCGTCAACGCGAAGCCGAGGAGAAATCGCCCATCATCGACCGCCGCCGCCGCCGCCGTCTCCGCTAAACGGCGCCATTTGCCCTGCCACTACGGCTCAACGCGACGTTGTGGCCTCGTGTACGTCTGTGCACACCATGGTGTGCATGCAAATAGACCATGGTGTGCATGCAAATAGACCATGGTGTAAATGCAAATAGACCATGGTGTAAATGCAAATAGACCATGGTGTACATTCAAAAACACATGGAGAAATCTCAAAAAACACAAGGGGAATTCGTGTGGAAGTCAGGCGTACTCTTCGAGAAGGCGCTCTAGGGCGGCGACTGTGGCGGACAGTGTGGCGGCGTGGAGCACCTCGTTGCGGCGCGATTCGGTGAGATGCAAGCTCCTGTAGCTGAGACACCAGTATTCTTTGATTTTGCGCACCTTGGCCTCGTCGGTCACAGGACGCTCGAGGATGGCCGCCAGCAGCATGCGCAGGAAGTCGGCAGCCCGTCGCGGCGCGGTCTCCTCCCCTTTTATCTCGCAGGGCAGCAGCGGGTTGTAGAGCACACCACGGCCTATCATCACATCCTCCACCTGCGGGAAACGGCTGCGCAGGGCACGGTGGTCGGCCGCCGTGACGATGTCGCCGTTGTAGATGACGCGGCTGCGTATCAGCGGCAGCACCTCGGCAAAGGTCGCCAAGTCGGGCACGCCGCCGTACTGCTGCCGGCCCGTGCGCGGATGGACGGTGACACTCGCAATGGGATAGTCGTTCAGCACGGGTACGACGGCAAAGATTTCCCTCGGATTCGTGTAGCCCAGCCGCACCTTGACCGACAGGCGCGGTTTCAGCTGCGGCACCACCGCGTCGAGCACCGCACGCATCTCCTCCGGATGCGGCAGCAGCCCCGACCCGCGGTGCTTGGCCGCCACACGTCGCATGGGGCAGCCCACGTTCCAGTTCACCTCGCCGTAGCCCAGCTCGTAGAGACGGTTGGCCAGCGCCACAAACTCCTCTGGCTCGCGCCCCAGCAGCTGCGGCACCACAGGCATCGCCCCCACGTTGCGCTCCGGCAACACGTCGTCCACCTTCTCCAGCGCGTGGCGCAAGTCGCCGTGCGTCAACGAGAGAAACGGGCTCACCGCCAAGTCCAGCGCACCGGGGAACACAGCGTTGTAGGCGCGGCGGAACATCACCTCCGTCAGTCCCTGCATCGGAGCCAGTATCAGCATCGTGTCGCCCTTTCCTGTGCCCAGCGGCATTACTGCTTCTTCAGCGAGAGCTCGTCGCGGTGCGTCGCCACATAATGTTTCAAACTTCCAATCAGGTGGTTGCCCACCTTGTTGATGGGCTGGTAGAGCACCGAGCCACTCTTCACCTCCTGTGTGAGCAGCGCGTCGTGACGGTCGATGACATCCACGTAGTAAATCAGCACACTCAGGATGCAGACGCATTTGAGCATGCCGGCCACGGCGCCGAGCAGATTGTTGAGAAATCCCACCTTTACCAGCTTGACGAAACCCTCCACCACGCGGCCCGCCACATAGGAGAGTATGACCACGGCCACAAACGTGATGAAGAAAGCCACCAGCACGGTGGTGTCGCCCTTGAGGCCGACCCACTGCGCCACCAGGTAGGAGAAGTGGATGGCCAGGTAAGCGCCCAGCATGATGCCCGCCAAAGCGGCCAGCTCGTAGATGATGCCCCGCTTGTATCCCTTCCAGATAAAGAAGATGAGCGGCACGGCCAGGATAATGTCAAGTATGTTCATTGTCGGTGCTAATCAAGTGATTCTCTCAGTTCTCGGGCCGGCGGCGCATGCGCGCCGCCGGCCTCTTTCGGACTGCAAAATTACATCTTTTCCGCGACATACGGATTTTTTGTGTAATTTTGCAGTCCTTTTCAACACCGACACCCGTGCCGCCCACACGGCCCACGCGTCGCCAAATAGAACACCCCATGGCACCCAACGACCATCCCACCCGTCGGCGCACCTCGCGCAACATCAAATGGATAGTGCTCGCCATCACCGTGCTGCTGGCACTCGCCGCCCTATGGGAGGTCAACAACATCTCGCGCCAGATACGCATCTCCGAACAGCAGAAAGTGCAGATTTGGGCCGCCGCCATCGGACAGAAAGCACAGCTGGTCAGCTACACCGAAGCATTCTTCAACGAGGTGGCCGCCGAAGAGCGCAGCAAGATGGAGCTCTACACCCGCGCCCAGCAGATAGCGTTCACCCAGCCCCTCAACAACACCGTGGGACTCTTCTTTACAGACTATATCATCGCCAACCGCACTATTCCTGTCATCGTCACCGACGGCGACTCCAATTCACGCATCTCCGCCTTCAACAACATTGAACTTCCAGAGGGATGCACACGCCTCGCCGGCGACCTATACACCGAGTTCACCCACGAAGAGCCCATCCCCTACCGCGTATGGGGCATGCCCTTCGTACTATATTATAAGGAGTCGCGCATATACACCGACCTCCGCAAGGTGCTCAACAGTCTCACCCAGTCGCTCCTCGACGAAATCACCAACAACTCCGTCGCCGTCCCTGTGCTGGTGGTCGATAGCTTGCAGGAATACGTCATCGGTAGCGGTAACTTGCGCGAACGCGAATTTGATGAGCCCGACCGTCTGGCCAACAAACTATGCGAGATGGCAGAGGAAAACGACCCCATCGAGATACGCCTGCCCGACAACAACCGCGCCTACGTCTTCTACGAAAGCACCCCCCTGCTCAAAGCCCTCCGCTGGGTGCCCCTACTCTACATCTTCATCATCCTCGTCCTACTCCTTGTCTCCTATTATCTCTTCCGCACTGCCCGCAGCAACGAGCAGAACCGTATCTGGGTAGGCATGGCCAAAGAGACCGCCCACCAGCTGGGAACCCCCATCTCCTCGCTCATCGCCTGGACCGAATACCTGAAGGACAAGACCTTCGAGGAGAAGTACGCCGTAGAGATACGCAAAGACCTCGACCGACTGGAGACTATCACGCATCGCTTCTCCAAAATTGGCTCCGTACCCGAACTGGCGCCCGAGAACGTCTGTGAAGTCATACAGAGCGCCATCGACTACCTTCAGAACCGCACTTCCAAAAAAGTCAAGTTTGTCACCAGCTTTCCCGACGAGCCCGCTGTTGTGCCGCTCAACCGCTACCTCTTTGAATGGGTAGTCGAGAACATCTGTAAGAATGCCATCGATGCCATGAACGGCAACGGAACTTTCACTGTCATCGTGAGCGGTGACGCCCGCAATGTCATTATCGACCTAGGCGATACAGGCAAAGGCATTCCACCGTCGATACAGAAACATATCTTCGAAAGCGGATTCACCACCAAGCAACGTGGCTGGGGACTGGGACTCTCACTGGCCCACCGAATCATCAACGACTACCATCGCGGCAAGATATTCCTTAAATACTCCATCGAAGGACAAGGCACCGTGTTCCGCATACTCCTGCGTCGCAATTAATATATTGTATAGAAGCAGCCCAACCTGTCCTTCACAACTGAACACTGTCATGAAAAGAATCGTTCTGATAATCGTTCTCATCGCCACCGCACTCACCGCCGGTGCACAACAGTTCACCTCCTATCGCAACACCGTGCCCGATGCCTACAACTTCTGGGTATACACTCCCGACGGTTACGAAAATACCTACGAAGTAAAGCCCGTCATCCTCTTCCTGCACGGTGCCAGTCTCTGTGGCAGCGACCTAAACCGGGTGATGCGCTACGGTCCTCTTGATGCCCTCAAGCGGGGATTGCACATCGATGCCGTCATCATCGCGCCCCAAAACCCTGGCGGTGCCTGGAAGCCATCCAAGCTGATGAAAATTATCGAATGGGTAGAAGAACATTATGTTGTCGACACCGACCGTCTCTATGTGCTGGGCATGAGTTTGGGCGGCTATGGCACCCTCGACTTCACTGGTACATATCCCGACAAGGTGGCTGCTGCCATGGCTCTCTGTGGCGGCGCTAACCTGCGCAACGGCTATTGCGGCCTTAATGATGTCCCTCTCTGGATTTTGCACGGCACCGCCGACCGCCAAGTAGGGCTGAAAGAATCACAGAAGGTAGTCAACGCTATGGAACGTTGCGGCAGTACTGATCGACTTATCTTCACCAAACTGCCCGGCGTGAACCACGGTGGTCCTGCCCATGCATTCTATATCAGCGATACATACGACTGGCTATTCGAGCACCGCCTGTCCGACCCGGGACGCCCCGTCAACGAAAGCTACACCATCACCCCCGAGTCGTTCCACAACGTATATCGGAAGCTCACCCCTCGCAAGATACCCGTTGCCTCTAGTTCCTCCAAAGGAAACGCCAAAGCATCCCCTGCCCTGTCCGACAATGACAGTCAGTCAAATGATACAAAGCCCGTAGCAAAAAACAGTATGCCAAACAACGGCGACCCCGTGTACCACACCATTCGCAAAGGCGACACTTTGGGACACATCGCCGCCCGTTACCACACCACGGTGAATAAAATCTGTCAGCTAAACAACATCCGCTCCACCACGGTACTCCAAATCGGCAAGAAACTTCGGGTAAAGTAACGCCTGTTGAGCGCGGGTTGTTACTTCTCGTCCGCCATCACTTGACGTATGGCAGCGAGGAAATCATTGACATCCTGCTCCGTAGTATCGAAAGAGCACATAAATCGCACCACATCGGCCGCTTCATCCCAGTCATAGAAGAAATAGTGGTCAAGCAGTTTGTGCCAAGCGTTGCGAGGCATCTGCACAAAAACGCTGTTCACCTGCACAGGATACATCACCTTCACGCCCTCCTGATGTTTCAACCCCTCATATAGAAGCTGCGCCATAGCGTTGCTGTGCTCTGCGTTGCGTCGCCAGACACCTGTTTCGATATAGGCCGCCAACTGGACAGCGATGAATCGCATCTTGGAACAGAGCTGGGACATCTGTTTGCGACGATACTTCATCTCCATATCAAGAGCAGGATTGAGTATGACGGCACACTCACCCATCAAGAGTCCGTTCTTGGTACCTCCGAACGACAAACAATCAACGCCCTGGTCTGTAGTCATCTCACGAAACGTCACCTCACGCCCCATCTGGCTGCTCAGCGCCACAATGGCATTGGCAATACGTGCGCCATCCATGTGGAGATACATATTGTAACTGTGAGCCAAATCGGCCAGAGCCCGAATCTCGTCAAAGGTGTAGAGCGTACCCAGCTCGGTAGACTGGGTGATGGATATGGCACGCGGCTGGGAGTGATGCTCAAAGCCGAAACCATGCAACTGCGTCTTGACCAATTCAGGGGTCAGTTTTCCATCGGGGGTGCTTACCGTGAGTAACTTGCATCCCACGATGCGTTGGGGTGCTCCACACTCGTCCACGTTTATGTGCGCCGTATCGGCACACACCACCGCATGGTGGGAACGACACATGGCATCGATATTCAGCACATTGGCGCCGGTGCCGTTGAACACAAAATACACTCCGGCCTGTTGCCCGAAGAGCTGCTTGAACAGCGACACTGTCCGCTGGCAGTACTCATCGTCGCCATAGGCAAGTGCATGTTCCACGTTGGCCTTCTCAATGGCCTCCATTATCTCAGGACTGATGCCCGAATGGTTGTCGCTTCCAAATCCACGTTTCATGGGGAAGATAGTTTGAAATGTTGATTGCGCTATTCTCTCTTGATGCTATTTGTCCATCGTCATGAGTAGTTCTTCGTTGCTCTTGGTACGATCCATATATTTCTGCAAGAACTCCATGGCCTCAATTGAATTCAGGTCGGCCAGCTGGTTACGCAGCACCAACGTCCTACTCAGGATGTCGGGCGCCACCAACAAGTCGTCTCGACGGGTGCTGGAAGCCACCAAGTCGATGGCGGGGAAGATACGTTTGTTGGACATCTTGCGATCCAGCTGCAACTCCATGTTGCCCGTACCCTTGAATTCCTCAAAAATCACATCGTCCATCTTGGATCCCGTTTCCGTCAAGGCGGTAGCGATGATGGTGAGCGAACCACCGTTTTCAATATTACGGGCGGCACCAAAGAAACGCTTGGGTTTCTGCAATGCATTGGCTTCCACACCACCGGAGAGCACTTTGCCCGATGCTGGCTGCACCGTGTTGTATGCACGTGCCAAACGTGTAATGGAGTCGAGTACGATAACTACGTCATGTCCGCACTCGGTCAGACGTTTGGCCTTTTCGAGCACCAGATTGGCTATCTTCACATGACGGTCGGCCGGCTCGTCAAAGGTCGAAGCAATCACCTCGGCATCCACACTACGCTGCATATCGGTCACCTCCTCTGGACGTTCATCAATGAGAAGCACCATCAGGTAAACTTCAGGATGATTGTAGGCAATGGCGTTGGCCACCTCTTTCAGCAGTGTCGTCTTACCTGTCTTGGGTTGTGCAACGATAAGACCACGCTGCCCCTTTCCTATCGGCGTGAACATATCGATAATGCGTGTGGAACGCGTCTCACTCGGGTGACCTGTCAATTTAAACTTGTCCTGGGGAAACAGCGGCGTTAGCGACTCAAAGGGTATACGGTCACGCACCTGTTCCGGCGTCAGCCCATTGATTTCCTTCACTTTTACGAGAGGAAAATACTTGTCGACCTCTCTGGGGGGACGGATAGATCCAACCACAGTGTCGCCTGTCTTCATGCTATAGGCACGTATCATATTGGCCGATACATATACATCGTCGGGCGACGGCAGATAGTTGTAGTCCGACGAACGGAGAAAGCCATAGCCATCATTGGTCACCTCAAGCACACCTTCTGTATCCACAACACCTTCGAGCATCGAGACCATCTCGTTGTAACGCTGCTCACGATAGCGACGCGAGTTGACGCCGCTCGGTTCCTGCATATCACGGGATGGCGACTCAGTATCTTCTTGTTTGGGTTGAGCTTGCTTGGGAGAATCCCCCTGCGGCGCAGGTGCTGCCAGTTCGGGATGTTGCTGCACAGGTTGAGGCGTTTCCGTAACAGGATTGACCTCAGTCGCAGCTGCCTGCTGCACATCTGTGGGCTGTTTCTTGGGACGACCACGTTTGCGCTTGGCCGGAGATTCTGCCACTGGAGTTGGGGCGTCAGGTTGATGCACCGCATCGGCTGACGGAATCGATGTTTCTTCCTGCACAGGAGACACATCATGGTGGACAGGCACATCGTTGGCAACCACATTCGGAGTGACGGATGTCGGAAGCTCATCCGCATCACGACGTATCAAGAGTCGCCCGCTGGGGCTGACCACTTCGGGAATATCGGAAAATACAGGAACCTCTATCGAACTGATACTGTCATCCTTCTGGATGGGCGCAATTGGTTCCGGTTTACTGGTGTTGACGGCAGGCGTTCCAGCAGGTGTACTCTTTGCATTTTTACGTTTTTTGCGTTGCGTCGGCATATTGGATCCGGCTATAGGTTGCAATGTTTTGCGGGCACGCCGCTGGCGTGGTTCCGATTCCGCTGACGATTCTTTCGCCATATCCTCCTGCGAGGGGTTCTTGGCTTGGTTCTCCAAAATCTGAAACACTAAATCGTTCTCCGAAAAACGGGAGGGAAGAAAGATACCGACCTTCTTGGCAATGTCAACAAGCTCGCTTTTGTCTTTCTGTTCAAGGTCTTTTTTATAGTACATATAAAGTATTAAAGGAATGATTCTTTTTTCAAATTCCACCAATCGGTAGAATTGTTAAAGAAAAATACTGATTAATAAGATGTAATGAATAATTACAGATGTCTTCTCTGACTCGATTTGACAATGCAAAGATACTCATTTTCTCCAACAATCATAAAAAAATTTGCCATTATGACAAAAATGCGTACCTTTGGATGTTTGAAAAAAGAGCCCACAACCGCCCCTTAACATGGGTAAATGGGTATAAATCAAATAAGAGAATACAAAATAAATATAACCACTAATAATTAAAAAACAATGAAATTCCCCGAAACATTAAAGTACACCCAGGACGACGAATGGGTAAGAATTGATGGCGAATTTGCCTATGTAGGAATTACCGACTACGCCCAGCACGAACTCGGCGACATCGTTTTTGTCGACGTGGATTGCGAAGGCGACACCATTGACGCAGGCGAAGCTTTTGGTTCCATTGAAGCTGTGAAAACCGTAGCCGACTTGCTGATGCCTGTGAAGGCCGAAGTTGTAGAGTTCAACGCTGCTCTTGAAGATGCATCCTGCATCAACAACGACCCCTATGAGGCCGGTTGGATTATCAAGATTAAACCCGCCAACATGGGTGACATCGATGGCTTGATGGATGCAGCCGCTTACAAAGCAAAAATCGGTATGTAATTCATACAGACAATACTTAAAAAGCCGCACAAATATGTGCGGCTTTTTTTATGCATATTCTTGACGGCTTTCTGAATGTGCCGCAAAGCGCTTCTATTATTGTATGGTTAATAAAAAAAAGACGCAATCTGCGTCTTTTTGCCATTTGAGAGTATATCTCCGGAGGAGTTCCGTTTTGTGGTCCCTCTTGGGTTCGAACCAAGGACCTACTGATTATGAGTCAGTTGCTCTAACCAACTGCGCTAAGGGACCGATTTCTTGCGTCAGAGTCATATACTCTTGCCGTTCAAAATCGGGTGCAAAAGTACACATTTTCCGAGAACCCCGCAAATTATTTTTCCCCAAGGGCACTCCATCTGGATATAATGCACTATTTATCACAATCTCTCTGCTTCAATTTATCTACTGCACTTTTTTGATTTTTCTTTAATATTCATCGTGTTTTCACAGAAAAAAGTAGTATTTTTGCAACTCAATAATGAATCGCAGAATATGGGCAGAATCTTGGCAATCGACTATGGCATAAAGCGTACGGGCATAGCTGTGACCGACCCTTTGCGCATCATTGCTACAGGTCTGACCACCGTGGAGACCCCAAGACTGATGGATTTCCTGAAAAAATACTGCCAGCAGGAGGATGTTGACTGCTTCGTTGTGGGCGAGGCCAAACACATGGACAACACCCCAGCCGAAAGCGCTGCCATCATCGAACCTTTTGTAACGGAACTGCGGGCCGCTTTTGCCGATAAGCAGGTGTACCGCATGGACGAACGATTTACCTCCAAGATGGCCTTTCAAAGTATGATAGACAGCGGTTTGGGACGTAAAAGACGACAGAATAAAGCACTTGTCGACGAAATCAGCGCCACCCTTATACTCCAAAACTACATGCAACTGATGCAAAATAGAAAGTGCTGATTTCACCGCCACAGAAAGAAGTGCAACAATAAAAAGAATCCTAAATTAGAAATTTCATGATACTCCCCATTGTACCCTACGGCAGCCCCGTGCTACGCAAAACATCAGAACCTATCGATAAAAGCTATCCCAACCTCAAGGAATTGATAGCCAACATGTATGAAACCATGTATGGCGCTGACGGCGTAGGTTTGGCGGCACCGCAGATCGACCTGCCCATTCGCCTTGTGGTTATCGGGTTCCGTCCTTACGACGAGAAGACCGAGACCTACGGTGAACCACAGGAGGAACACACCCTTATCAACCCCGTCATTCTTGAAAGCGGCAGCGAAAAGGACTATTTCAACGAAGGTTGTCTCAGCATCCCCGACATCCACGAAGATGTGCTGCGTCCCACAACGATACGTCTGCGCTGGCTGGACGAGAATTTCGAACAACACGAAGAAACCATTGGTGGTCTTTTCGCCCGAGTGGCACAACACGAGATTGACCACCTCGACGGCAAAGTGTTCACCGACCGTCTCAGCCCGCTGCGCAAAACTATGCTGCGCCGCAAACTAAACGACATAACAGCCGGTAAGTTCAGCACACGCTACCGTATGAAACGCAAAAACAAATAACCATATATAAAACCATAAAACAACAATGAAACGCTTAAGTTTTACCATCGTCGCCTTGTGCGCCATCATTTTGGTAAGTTGCCATCCCAACCGTTCCAAAGAACTCACCCAGATACAGCAATACGAAGACTCCCTGCTGCACAATGCCGCCCAGGTGATCATCGACACCAACTTGGGCAATCAGACAGTGGCATTGTACCTTCAGTTTGCCAACGATTTCCCCAACGACTCTCTGACGCCGGGATTTATCTACAAAGCTGCCGACATCTCCTTCAACATGGGCAAATACCCTGCAGCCCTGGATTACTTCAACCGCATAATAGACAACTATGCAGAATATAGCGACCTGGGAACCTGTTATTTTATGGTAGGCGAGACATACAACTGCATGTCCCAGTACGAGCAAGCCAAAGAGGCCTACCAACAGTTTATTGAACTCTTCCCCGACCACCCTCTTGCCAAAGACATACGCTACCAATTGGAACACAACATGGTTGGCATGTCGCCAGAAGAGATGCTTAGCGTGGTGATGGAGAACGCCGCCGTTGAGGACGCCGTGCTCTGACGACGATCCACAAGCTACATATATATAAGGTATATAATATATATAATGCATAAAGCGCCTTTTGACCAAAGGCGCTTTTATTTTGGGTCGTTAACGAACCAACTGACAAAATGTCATAGTCAACCTGCCAAAAATGCAGATATGTTCATCGGCTTATGAACATATGTTCGTTGGCCAATGAACATATGTTCGTGGACCGATGAACATAGGGTCCCAAAAACATCCAGTTTTTTGCCGTTCACTCTCGGGAGTAATACATCTCTCTTCTGAGTGGTTTACCGTTCTGGATAGAACTCACTGAAGGTATAGTCGTCGTAGAGCACCACAAATTTGACAATTTTCTTTTGCTTCACGAGAGTTGCATCTTTTCCACCAACGGCACTGTCGTTCTCATTTTTTCGATTCTCCTCATTTTGGCTTTTTTCAGCTTCAGGAGTGGGTTGCGGTACAGCAACAGGCGACGGCACACTTCTTCCCGTCGCCTTGGGCAATGCATTGACAGGATGTTCTGCCACATTCGTCTGAATTGGCTGCTGATACGTAATTCGCTGAGCTTCATCCTCTGTGGCAACTGGCTGGGCTTCTGCTGCCACATCATTGACTGACGAGAATAAATCCAAAGGCAACTCTTGTTTTGCAGCAGCGGCACTTCCCGTCGCAATGTTCTGGCGTGCCGTTGGAACGACAGGTACAGGATCTGGTGTAGGGGTAGCATAACTGGGCACATACATTTCTCCTTTACCAAACATCAACCAATTGATGTCAATCTCTGGATAACGTCGTACAACCTTCATAACAAAATCAAGACTAGGGTTGTTGCGACCCGACAGAATGTGGGACATACCCGAGGGCTGCACGCCAATTTCATCAGCAAACTGTTTCGACGTGATATTTTTCGCCCGCAAAATTAGATTAATTCTATTTACCATAACATTACAAGTGTAATCCTATCTTTAATCAAATTACAAAAGTACAAATTACTTTTGATATACAGAAATAAAATTCGCGTATTTACATTTGTAAATACACATAATATTGAATTATTACTTGAATTAATCAAATAATTTAATTGTTATTCCGATAATAAATAAATGTAATCTATAGAATTATTACAGGTGCAATAATTCGCTATTTATCAGTACATATTAATGAATTAATTATACATATTATTTTGGTAAATAATATTCTAAATACCATCACCTATATTGATGTATAAATTATTTGGCATTTTACAAAATTCAATGAAATATTTTTGTAAAATTTACATTTGTTATATTGTACATTTGTAATACGTACCATTGTTTTACTTTTGTAATTCACATTTGTGATACTTATTTTCTACAGCAATCCACCATTAGGAGGATTCCAGACAAGTAAATCGACATTGCCCTACAGCTTCTGGTGGCTAAATTATCATCTCCCAGTTGTCCCCCCCAATCTCAATAACCAACCCTCCACCCTACCCCACCCGACCTGTCATCATTGAAGGTTTGTCATTTTTATCATGCTCGACGTTGAACGAGCAACCTATCGCCAAGCAGTACTCTTTTTCGCGTACTATTGCCTGAGAATTGAAAAAACGGTTGGCAAGGATACGTGACGAATGGAAATTTTGATTCTCGTCAACCAAAACCAACTGTCAAGTGGGTGTTATAAGCGTATTGACAGATGGTTGTGCGGATAGAACACTTGACAACCGATAATGGCTAAAATATTGCCTGACCATTTTTGTAAGTCTTATAGGTGTTTGTTACACGACAAAGTATGGCGGGTCAACCGGTGAGATTGCATACCGACGAAAAAAAACATAATAATTGATTTTTTTTATACTTTTAAATACGTAGAATAAAAAAAGTGCGTTATCCCTATGTTTTTTTTAGACAGATAAACATATACCAATATCATGAAAAAAAGAGTCATTACCATTCTCATCGTCATGGTTGTTGCAATGGTGGCAGCATCCTGCTCACACAAGACCTGCCCTGCATACCGTGGCTCTATTGCAGAAAACGTGGTTGTTGAATAGTCAAACAGCGTTCTAACCGCCCGTTATCGTTAACAACAAACAAAGCAGGCATCCTAAAGGATGCCTGCTCTATTCGTTTTCGCTGCATGAGTGTGCGACGGATTTCAACAAATCAATTTCCAACCGACAATAATGATATAGGGGAAGGCATTGCTGCCCTCCCCTATTCTATTGGCACGCTGTATATGTCGACTACAGATTGATTTTGTCATTGACCATCTTCAGAAGTTCGGTTTCTTCCTTGATGGCAGCAGCTTCAATACTGGCGGCTTTAGCCAGGATATCGTCTCTAAAGGCGGTGTCCTTCAAGCTGGAGGCATTGATTTTCACATTGAGGTGAGCGCCCATCACAGCACTGCGGGCGCAGAGTGCTCCTACACCAGCATCGGTGACGCTATTGGGATTGCCTATCTCAATCATGGCACGGCAAACTTCAAAGGCCTCAAAGGATTTCTGCATGGTACGGAACGGCACCTCGGTCGCATATTTGGTAGCATCCTGAATGGCAGCCGTACGAGCGGCCTTCTCCTCGTCGGTCTTCTTGGGCATTCCGAAAGCAGCCATTATCTTATTGAAAGCATTGGTGTCTTCGTCAACAAGATGTATCAATTCGTCCTTGATTGCCTGACCTTTGACGGCCCAGTTGGAGAAAGTCTCCCATTGGTCATCCCAACCGGGTTTGTGGCTGGAAAGGTTGGCCACCATCGTAGCCAGCGAGGCAGCGAGTGAACCCATATAGGCACTCACGCTGCCACCACCGGGGGCGGGACTTTCCGAAGCTGTCTCCTCGGCGAAACCTTTGCAGGTCATGTCGACCAATTTCTTCTGGCTGTGGTCCTCAATCAGATACTCAATCACTTTCTCACGTGGATTGAATGGTTTGAGGTCGTCTAGTCCCATCGACTTGATGGCTATCTTCATAATCTCATCCTCACTCACGCCAATGCTGCGTTGCTGTTTGGCCAGATAGTATTTGCCTGCATCGATGAGCACGCTCTTCGGTATCAGACCCACGATTTCGCAACCCGTCACTCTCACGCCTCGGGCAGCGGCTTTGGCACACACCTCATCAAAACAGAGGTGTACCGGTGCCACCTTGATTGAGGTGATGTTCATGGAAACCTGAGCAATGCCGTAATCCTCGATATACCAACCGATGGCTTTGGTGCCTTTGAGGGTACCGGGAATCATGATGGTATTGCCTTCGGCATCTTTCATCGGTTTGCCGTTCACCTTGCCGCCTTCGCGCTGGGGACGACCTTTCTCGCGCACATCAAAGGCGATGGCGTTGGCGCGACGTGTCGATGTGGTGTTCAGGTTATAGTTGATAGCCACAAGGAAGTCACGGGCACCCACCTGGGTAGCACCGGTCTGCGCCGTATGGTCGTTCCAGACGTTGGGACCGAAATCGGGTTTCCACTCTTCGGTGCCGAGACGTGTGGCCAACGATTCATATTCGCCCGTGCGGCAGTAGGCCAGATTGCGACGTTTGGGCTGGAAAGCGGCATTCTCATAGCAATAAATGGGAATCTGCAACTCTTCGCCCAGACGGCGGCCAAGTTTATGAGCATATTCAACAACCTCGTCCATAGTGATGTTACTCACCGGAATCAATGGGCATACGTCGGTGGCACCCTGTCGGGGATGGGCGCCATGATGCTGGCGCATGTCTATCAGTTCTGCAGCTTTCTGCACCACTCTGAATGCAGCTTCGCATGCCTGTTCGGGCTCACCGACGAAGGTGATGACAGTACGGTTGGTCGTTGCACCAGGGTCCACGTCAAGCAGTTTCACCCCTTCCACTTTCTCAATCTCCGCCGTTACCTGGTTTATGATGTTCATGTCACGTCCCTCGCTGATGTTGGGTACGCATTCAATCAATTGCTTCATATACGTTGTATTTTTAATTGTTTATCTATCAAAACAATGTCAGTACATCTGCCGACAAAGTTCTGTATGCAAAGATACATCCATTTATCGGTATATGGGCACCCTTGCAGAAAAATTGTAAACAAGAAATTAAGAAGCTGCGTAAAATTAATTTAATGTTTTTCTTAAAGCATCTAAACGTCATATTTTCCTTCTTTCCTCAGTTACAATGGACCCCCATTGGCTCCACCAACGTTTCTTTGGCTCGGCAAAGGATGCCAGTATCCTTTGCGCTTGCTTTGCGAAACTTCGCGCCTTCGAAAAGAATAAAAATCTGCTCGTTTATATGCATAACAAATTCCATCAATCAAATTTAAACAGCTTCTAATAAACTCAACGCACCACGTTTGGCTCATTTCACCACAAGCTCAATGCCTCCCGTCAGCATCACCCCTGGCTGCCGTATGCCGCCATAATCGAAGTAGACACGATTAAGCAAATTGCTGCCCTCCACATAGATGGTGGCGCGATGCAGGCGATACGCCACCCTTCCGTTCAACAGCCATACCGGAGCGTAATCCGTGGCATTCCCGTCAGCATCCATATAGCTGCCGTGCCGCTGCTGATAGCACAACTGCCAGTCAGCCGTAAGATGCCGGGCAAGTCGCAGCGAGATGGCCATATTCATTTTGTGGCGCAGATAATCGAGCGCATACTTCGATAGATATGCACCCGCCTCCTTATCCAGACGACAGAAAGCATAGTTGACCTCCGCATTCCGCAACCAGCTGTCGGGAGTATATGCTACCGACATCTCGATGCCCACCGCGTTCACCTCTGTATGGTTGGCGCTACGCCAGAGAGAGTCGCCTGGTTTCTGAATCCAGTCGATGACGTTCTTTCCCCGACGACCATAGACAGTCATATTTGCATGCCAGCTGTCATGGTCGTAATGCACAGACATTTCGCCAAATGTTCCCACCTCCGGATGTAATGCCGCATTGGCCTCTTGGATGGCGCTGTGGTAATAGAGGTCGGTGAAGGTAGGCATCCGCAGCGATCGCCCTAAGCGACCGGTTGCCCGCCAACTGTCGTCCAGTCGCCACTCGGCATTGCCAGAGAAACAGAATCCTGTACCGAACATACTGTTTCCATTGACAGAGACGCCGGCCGAAGCCGTCAAGCGACGCCAATAGAGATAGTGTTGCAAAAAGGCGACTCCATTGATGCGTGTTTTGCCATATTCAAAAAAGTTAGACCCGTCTGCAAACGGAACATGAACGAGCGTAGCCAACGAATCTCCCAACACCGTACTGACAATATGCTCATTGCGCAGTTCCAAGCCCGCCACTGTATGTCCTCCACGCCACGGTACGCTCATCTTGACGTTGCCGCCCTCCACGCCGCTGATGTGGTAATTATGTCCGCCATACCATGCCGGCGCCACCGTCATCCCGTCCCTGAAAAGCTCGAAACAGTCGTAGTGCCAGCGGCCAAACAGCGAATAATCCACAGCCAGGTTGTCCCATCTGCGATGCCGCGATGCCGACGCCAGCAGCGTGCGGGTGCGTTCGTACTGGTCGGGATAAGCAAGCGAGTAGAAAGCGTATGCGCCATAGTCCTTTGTCTGGAAACCTGCCTGCAAATCCCAAGTAGCTCCGTCGCCATTGTCGCGACGAGCCCGCAGAAAGACATCACCCCGCATGTAATCCGTATTGCGCATATAGCCGTCACTACGGTTGTATGCCGCCGTCCCCGACAACTGCCACGCTCCAACTTCCTGCATGAGATTCAGATGGATTCGTCCTTTCCCATAACTGCCACCTGCCACCCCAAGCTTCAGCCGGCTGCTGTCCTGTTGTGTCGTCACGATATTGATAGCGCCACAGAAAGTGGACAGCCCGAAATATTCAAGGCCCGCTCCCTGCAACAGTTCTATACGTTCCACTGCCGACATATCAATAGGCAAGTCCATGCTGTAGTGACCTGTGTGCGGATCGGTAATATTCACACCATTGAGCAACACAAGCACCTGGTCGAATGTTCCACCACGCACCGACAAATCCGACTGCACATCGTCAACACCACGGCTGCGGAGGTCTATCCCTGGCAGATGGTCCAAAAGGTTGCCCAAAGTACTGACAGGCAAAGTGTGTATCTCTTCAGCCGACAAGACACGCACAATCTGAAGATGCTCCACATGGTCAGCCGACCGCTTGGCAGTCACCTTCACCTCCTGCATGTCTTTGCGGACCGACACAGTGTCCTGTGCCATCGAAACCCCATTAATTAGCAACAGCAAGACCAGCGCCACAACACGCAAATCACCATGTCGTACAAAACAAAACGGCCGTCTGTCGTTACTATACGGCAGACGGTCGCTGACAAATTTCTTACAGTCCAACACAGACGCACACGCATCATATTGGTCTACAAAGCATGTCTCAGCAGCAGTTTCGTTTTCAATAGCATGCAGCGACACATCGGTGTCATTATCCAGCGACTCCCGTTGCCTGCTGGCGGCAGCCATCGGAGCTACTGCGCGGTGCGATTTCTTCATCTGCAGGTCGGTCATATATGCCGACAGCCGCCCGATGGTTACCTCACGGTGTATCGAGGCAAAAGCCGCAAAGCCCTTGCGCGAAAAGCGCCGGAAGCGTATTGTATTTGTATTCTGTCGAATTGCTAACATATAGATTATCCTTTTCGGAATGCAAAGATACAACAAAAAACGCTAATGCCTCAAAAAAAATCTGCTTACGACATGATATGACAAATATATGTTGTACTTTTGCATTCCGAACGTATCGGAGTGGCAAGCACATAACCAACCAGCTTGTCTTGCCGGCTGAGAAATATTGAAGAAATGATAAAGGACTTTGCAGCCATTGATTTCGAGACCGCCAACGGGCATCGTTCCAGCGTATGCAGCGTGGGCATCGTCATCGTCAGGAACGGAGTGATGACAGATAAATTCTACCAACTCATCAAGCCAGAGCCGAACTATTACAGTTGGTTCTGTCAGGAGGTGCATGGACTCGGGCACGAAGATACCGACGACGCAGAGACATTCCCCACGGTGTGGGCCAAGGTGGCACCACTGATTGAAGGGCTTCCTTTGGTAGCCCATAACAAGATGTTCGACGAAGGTTGTCTGCGGGAGGTTATGCAGGTCTACCAGATGGATTGGCCGGGCTACAAGTTCTATTGCACCCTACAGGCCTCTCGCCGCAAACTGCGCTATTTGGAAAACCATCAGTTGCATACCGTGGCAGAAGCATGTGGCTACTGCCTTGAGAGCCATCACCACGCACTGGCCGACGCAGAGGCCTGTGCCGCCATCGCGATCAAGCTGGGACTTTGACCGTCATTATTCGTCATCTTCGGCATACATTGCCGCCATTGCTTTCGCCTCTTCCCGCAGCTCGTTGCGCAGCGACTCCGGTTTCAGCACCTCGATGGCGCTACCCATAGCAAGGATGCGCTGCCGCAAGTCGACCGTCGGACGCACCCGCAGAGCGAAGACGGTATAATCCCCGTATTTCTTCAGTTCCATCTGTGATTTGTGCAGAGGCAGCGACCGCACGTAGTTGGCCTGCTTGTTCGACACTTTCAACCAGATGCTTTCCACCTCCCCAATCCCGATGGTGATTCCGAAAACGCCATTGAACATCTCATCCAAATCGAAGCTAGGGTCGCGACGGAACGTCTCCTCTTTGAGTTCGAAATGACCGATACGGTCGAGCGCATAAATCTTATAGGGCATATCCTTCTTGTAGCGTCCTATCAGGTACCAGCGCCGTTCGTACATCTTGACGGCATAGGGTTGGAAATCGAAGTAATGGATAGCCGAGTCGGCCCAATAGGGATTGTAGTCGAACTCCACCAGACGCTGCTCTTTCAATGCCTGCAGGACGGCAGGAAGATGTTCGGTATTGGCATGCTCAATGCTGATATACTTTGCAGCGTCTTTGCTGTCGCTGACGATGCGGTTGGCAGCGATAGAGTCGAGCAGCCAACGTCGGAAGTAGTCGTTGGCGCCGCTGTCGGCGATACGGTAACGATAGTCGGCACCCCGCTGATAACATTCTATCTCAATGCCGAAGATTTCTTTTACCTCATCACGGTGTCGGTGGAACGTGCGAAGGTTGTATTTACCGCCATCGCTGATTTCATCGTCATACTCGTAGGCATCCGACACCTGGGCGAAAGTAAGCCCCACCTCCCCGCTTCTCATCAAAGTGTCCACCAGCCAAATATATTTCTTTAGCAGTTTCATCACACTATCATTTTTCATATATGGGCGTTGTCCCTTGCGAAGCTTATTGATTGTTCTTGTTGATAAGGTTCACCACCACCTTCACCATCACATCCTTTTCCCCGGGGCGGCTTTCGGCAATCATCAGCGTGAGAGCCACCAGCGTATTGTCTTCGATGCGCTTGCTGCCATCTGGACGGTACAGTATGTGGTTGTCGTTCAAAAACCAGAGGTAAATCTGGAACGCGAACTTGATGAGCGAACCAGATTTAAGGCAGCGATACGCTTGTTACCATCGCTGAACGAGTGGTTCTTGGTGACCAGATAGAGCTGCATCGCGGCTTTCTCCTCCACCGACGGATACAGCTCCACCCCATCGAAAGTTTGGTAAATCTGGCCGATACTGCTTTTAAACGAATCGTCCTTCTCATTGCCGAAGAGGGCGCTCTCACCGAAATGCTCCTTCAACGACATAATGGCCTGCTTGGCGTTCTCATACGAGGCGTGAAAAGGTTCCTCCTTAGTGGTCTTATCGATAGATAGCCGCTGATAGTCATAGCTGTCGAGCGTGTCGAGGGCGTAGGTGTAGTCAGTCACCACGTCGAAGAGCGCGTTGGTCTCATCGTTCGAAAGCAACGGCTGGTTCTGTATAGTCCGTCCGAGCATCCCCACCAGCTGCCGCAATTCGCCAATCTGCTCCTTGTGTATCCGCTCATTCACGGCATAACCCTTGACAAGATAATCCTTCAGCACACGGTTAGCCCAACGGCGAAAATCAACACCTCGTTTTGATTTAACCCTATAGCCCACTGAGATTATTACGTCAAGATTATAATAACTAACAAGATGGGTCTGAGACTTGCCATCTATTGCACCATGCGGAGTGGTTGTCGCAAATTTTGCGACAACCACTGAATCCGACAATTCTTCCTTTATTGCATTGCTAATATGTTTTCGGATTGTTTTATCATCCCTATCAAATAGCATTGCCATCTGATTGGCAGTCAGCCACACAGTTTCATTCTCCAACCGCACATCAATAGCGGTCTGCCCATCATCGGTTTGGTAGATGATTATTTTGTCGCTAATGTTTTCCATATTTTAATAACGGCAAATGCGTCACTTTATTGGGCAGTAAGTATGGCTTTTAATGCCACTCTGTGGCATCAAGGATATATGGCCTCGGTCGTTCTATCTCCTTGTGACAGTTGGGGCAAATGATGGGTACCTCTTTGTCATAGTATCCTCCACATTCACATTTGACATTGCAGTATTCAAGGAATCTGTCAGTTGTCTGAAGTTCCTTGCCGCACTTGTCGCAATGCAATACATCAACCTCTTTACCGGGCCCCTCACGCCATTCAAATTCCCGATTGCAATGAGGGCACTGGAGTTTATAAAGACATCCCATTAATTGTTGTTTAGGCCATTTGCAATAGTGCCAAACTTACGTTTAAATAATTGTTCCTTTGCAATTACAGCATCTTTTGTGCTGCTTTTTGACATGGTCATGACAAGTGAAAAAGTGAAGTTTTGGGCATAGTTTGAATCTGCATCAACCAATTCTTTTAATGTCTTGTTATTACCATGTCCATTTGTCCTAACATATTCAGACCAACGCCCCCAGATTCCCCCATTTTCACCATAGGCAGAACCTATATATAATTTGCCACTTTTATTGTCGCAAATGACATATACACCATACACGGCTGACAACATACGTTTCCAATCAGGGTATTCATTACTTATTATATCTGAGAGCTCATCAAAAGACAATTCAAAATCCATGTAATCTGTGAATTGCTTATAACAAAGTCCTGGCGCGATTTCGACCACTTCCATTTCATTTTGATACCATTGATGCCATGCAATTGCATTGCCCCATTTTATTATAACACGCTCTTTAAGAGATTCAAAACCATCAACCTCCTCCATTGGATAGTAGTATTTGTCGTCATTGCACGTACGGCGACTATCGTCCATTGGTAATTCTGCAAGAATTTTATAGACACCAACAAATCTTGCACGATTTGATTCCTCCCCAATAAAACTAACAATGTAGTCTACGTTATGAAATACCGGTTTACTTTGAGCTGATTGATACTCTAGAAATGCCTTTCTATTGTGGCGGTAAAGATTATACAAACTCTGTTTCTCCTCTTCTTTACCGTCGTCTTTTCGACGATTGTCTTTTTGACGAACAAGTTTGATTTTGTCGTTAGGATTTAATCCTCTATTGTTCAACAGTTCTTGGATAGTAATCTTCTTATCCATTGGAATAATTTTATATGGGTTAAATATAAAAATATTAACGTCTTTTTATTATAATTATTGCATGTCAATTACTTCTTAGAACAGGCATTTCTTCCAGTCCCAACGCTTTGCTTTGTCCCAATAGATGGTAATGGGTTCGTCGGGATGGGAACGCCAGTGCCGACGCTCTATCTTGTCAAGCGCAGTGTCATCATACTGATATTCGTCCGATACAATCCAACAATTATAGATTTCATGTTTACCAAATCTGTTATAGCGTGTGCGGCATGTTTCTTTCACACATTTTTTCAACTCGTCGGACAGCAGTTTGATTAGTTCGTCGTTATCAAGGCACTTAATTCTATTTGACATTGGGTTGAAGTTACTTATTGGGTCATTACCCATTATCATCCGCCAGATGTAGGTGAAGATAACCCAGTGGATACGGCAGCGGTAAATCTCGCTGCGGTCTTCGGCATAGCGTTTAATAACCCGTTTTAGATTTCCGCCTCTTTGTACAAAGCCACCAAGAATCACTAGTTTTTCATCCAGCGTTTTGTAAGTCCATTCATGGCCACAATCGTCCCAAAAATCGCGTGTAGCAAGACATGCTTCATAATTTTTCAGGTCGCAATCAAAAGGTTTAGTGTCTGTTTTCATAATATTTTGTATTTTGATTTCAAGATGCAAAAATACAGCAGCGGTATGCCACATCGTGACACACCGCTGATTTTTTTTCGTGAATTGAATATTGAACTACCCTATTCTATCTCCGCAGAAGGGTTTTCGTTTGCATTTGGAGCAGTGACGACCTTGCCAGACGCTATCAAGATGGTCGGCAGCGGCATCCACCAATGACGGTTCATCGGTAAGGATGCCTGCTTCGAAGTTCCGGTTGTTGTCGCCTTTCATACCCATACCGGCGCCCGTGAGGTTGGCAGAGCCGATATAGGCCATAGAGCAATCGAAAATCATTATCTTGAAATGCACCCGAGGACAAAGGCGTCGTTCCATCCTTGTCCATAAACCAGGGTATTTGTCGAAATCCTCGCGGAAGTTCTCACCTGGCTCTTTAGCATGAAGCAGCCGCACATCGACACCACGTTTCAGTAGTTTGTCGAGCACCGACAAAAACGGCACCACGTCTCTCCCACCCTCCACATACAAATCCTTCAAGTCTGCTGTCCCAATCCACAAGTCGTGCTTGACCTTCTCGCAAAGCGAGAGGACTTTTGCGTAATGATCCTTATCCGCGATGTATTGTATCATCCTATCGGCCTAGCTTTGTCCACTGGTGAGAGCCACCTTGGGGACATCCTAATGTTGAAGGGGTACGCTCGTTATTGAGGGTAATACCGCACTTCTTGCATTGGTAGGTCACATTTCCCACATGCCCCAGATGATTCCATTGATGCGAACCATTGGCCGGACATCCAAGCGAGGAAGGTGTGCGTTTGCTTTCCAACAAAGTGCCACATTTTTTGCAGTTGTAGTTCTCCTGCCCCACCTCTCCCAGATCTTGCCACCTATGTGAGCCACCAGCCCGACAGTTGAGGGTTGATGGTGTACGTGACGATTTCACCAAGGTAGCGCACTTGCTACATTGGTAGTTTCTTAGACCGCTGGAATTATTACTATATATTCCTCCAAACATCAACAATGCGATAAATAATAATGACTTGATCATAATATTTTGTGGAGTTGATGGAGCTTCAAAACCCATGTGGGCATTTCAGCGGCGATGCCTTTGCAAAGGTCGGGATGGTGTACGCTGCTGGTTGTACGCTATTTTGCTGCCGAGAGGTCGCTATTGGTGATGACAAACTTGTATTCCACATTGCCGTTGCCGTTGCGATATATCTGTATGGTACGCTGCCAGTTGGACATCACCATAGGGCTACGGGTGAGGGTATACTCGTCCAGCGACACATCGTCGGCCACATAACGCTCGAAGAAGAAATGGGCGATCTCGTCGTTGTCGAAGTCGGGAGAGCCGATAACATCCTCATTGAAGAGATACGCTGTTCCGCCTTTGGGAAGCCGGTACTTGGACACACGCAACGTATCGCCTACCCAATAGCTGGTATCGGCATCTCCATTGCTGTAACGAAAACCGTTGGCGTGCAGCTTGGTGACAACGGTAAATGTCGAATCGGAATTATTGGTGATTTGGAAGCTTTCGTGGCTGTCGGGCTCACAGGCAACAACGGCCATAGCCAGCAACACAGAAGGCAGAAGGAGTCGTAGGATTTTCATTGTCAAACAATTTTACCAAATACATTCGGTATAACGGAGTATTTCTGTTTTTAGTATGACGGGGTACAGTTACAGATAGAAACCACAGTCAATCTGCCTGACCGCCAGTGTCTGGTTTCAGGTGTCTGGTTTCAGGTTTCAGGTGTATAGAAACTTGGAACATGGAACATGGAACATGGAACTTGAAACTTGAAACTTGAAACTTGAAACTTGCTGCCTGACCGTAAGGGAAGGCATGCGAACCCGATGAGCAAACCAATAACCAGAATGCGTAGGAGCAGCAGCCCTGTTGTAGGGGACTTGCCTCGTTGCACCCATGCCATTGGCAAGGTAGTACATGGCTCTGGACCTTGCCAAGTCCTTGCTAACACTTTGCCAACACCTTGCCAACACCTTGCCAAAAGAATATAAAGTTATAGACACAGTATTCTCTGATTTCAGGTGTCTGATTTCAGGTGTCTGATTTCAGGTGTCTGATTTCAGGTGTCTGATTTCAGGTGTCTGGTGTCAGGTGTCAGGTGTATAGAAACTTGAAACATGAAACATGGAACATGAAACATGGAACATGAAATATGAAATATGAAACTTGAAACTAGTATAACACCAGTCCCAGAAGGCCGGAGAGGAGCAGCAAGGTTATAGGTCCGGGGCGACGCAGGAGCCCTTTCTGCGGAGCTTCGTCCTTTTGCCGTTTAGGCCACACGGAACATACGAACACAGCAACAAAAAGGGCTAAGGAGATGATGAACTGCCGGGTGTTGGTGTCGGGTGACCCGAAATTGTCGGGAGTCAAGAGCACCAGCGCGGCGCTGGCGATAACGCCCACGATGACAAGACGCAATAGCCGCAACACCATACGCACCACCGGCATATCCTTGTAGCGCGACAGCAGGCGGCTCACCAGCAGCATCAGCGTTACCGGAACGAGAATGACGGCAAGGGAGGCAAGCACAGCCCCCACCACCGCCCACGGCACCGAATAGCCGGCGTTGAGCACAGCGGTATAGCCCGTATAGGTGGCTGTGTTGATGCCTATAGGCCCTGGAGTCATCTGCGAGATGGCCAGTATGTCGGTGAACTCCTGCGCCGTGAGCCACGCATGGTTGACCACCACCTCGTTCTGAATCAACGCTATCATGGCATATCCACCACCAAAGGTGAATGCGCCAATCTTCAGGAATGTCAGAAAGAGGGTGAGAAACATCGCGTTGTTGTTTATTCTGTTTGTCCTGGTTGTTTGTCCTTATTGTTGCGTTCCGAAATCTTGCCCCACACGACGCCGATGAGGATGGTGGCCACGATGACCCATACCGGCGAGACACCAAGCGCCCAGATAAGCAAGGCCGCCAGCAGCGGAATCCAGCTGGTGCGCCAGGAGAGCCCGGCATCCTTGGCCAGGCGGAACACCGGTGCCGCAATCAGCGCCACCACCGCCGGACGGATGCCCATGAAGATGCGGCTGACGATGTCGTTGTCGCGGAAATGGCGGAAGAACATAGCCAGCAGCAGGATGATGCACACCGGCATCAGGATGTTGCCCAGTATGGCACACACGCTTCCGGTGACGCCCCTGAGACGGTAGCCGACCGAGGTAGCCATATTGACGGCGAAGACGCCAGGCATGGCCTGCGAGAGCGCCATCAGGTCGAGAAACTCGACACGCGACAGACAGCGGCGACGCTCCACCAGCTCCTCTTCCATCAAGGGTATCATCGCATAGCCGCCGCCTATGGTAAAGACGCCGATTTTGAAGAAACTGACGAAGAGCTGGATGAGTGACATCGGATGCGGAGAAGTTTTATTCTACAGATATGAATACTAAAATATAAAAACTGCCGTTTAAGAATATTCAAATTAATTTCGAATTGCAAAATTACGCTTTTTAATCCAATATGACAAGATTTTTATTCTTTGGGCTTTTTATCGTGTTCATCATCCTGATGTTGGCGATGGATTTGGGTGTGTTTCACAAGAAAGACCGCGTGGTCGGCATCAAGGAGAGCGCTATATGGACAAGCGTGTGGGTGCTGCTGTCGATGGCCCTTGCCGCCCTGATATACTTCCATGCCGAATGGATTCACGGCATCGGCAGTTTGGAGGAGCTGCAGGCCTACGCCCACGGCAGCGACCTGGAACGCCAGCTGCAGGGCATCAGCGACTATGCAACGGCTCTCGATATCTACCGCCACGAGATGGCCACACAATACCTGGCCGGCTACTTCATGGAGGAATCGCTCTCGGTGGACAACATCTTCGTGATGATACTCATCTTTGCCAGCTTCGGCATACCGAGGGAATACTACCACAGGGTACTCTTCTGGGGCATACTGGGAGCCATCGTGCTCAGATTCATATTCATCTTTGCCCTTGGTGCGTTGGTCAACCGTTTCGGCTGGGTGCTGGCGGTGTTCGGCGTCATCCTGGTGTATAGCGGCATCAATATGTTCAAAAAGAAAGAAGAGAAGATTGACACCGCCAACCATCCCGTAGTGAAATTCTGCAGCCGCCATTTCCGCGCCACTCCCAACCTCGACGGACACAAGTTCTTCAGCCGCATCGACGGCAAGAGTTTTATGACGCCCTTGTTCATCGTACTGCTCGTGATTGAGTTTAGCGACATCATCTTCGCCGTCGACAGCATACCCGCCGTCTACGGTGTGACACAAGACCCCGAGATTGTCTTCTTCTCCAACATCTTCGCCGTCATGGGGCTGCGCTCGCTCTTCTTCCTGATGAGCGATGTGGCCGACCGCTTCTGGCTGTTGCAATACGGATTGGGAGTATTGCTCACCTTTATTGGCGCCAAGATGCTGCTCCACCAGTTTGTGCCCGACTTCGACATCACGGCCATGCAAGGTCTCTTCGTCATCCTGGGCATCTTGATCGTCAGCATCGTCCTGTCGCTCGTTATCAAACGCCCCGTAAGCAAAGACAACGGTATGCATGCCGACGCCTAACCATACAAGCCATCCATGGAATCCATCAAGAAAATATACAAAATCGGTCACGGGCCTTCCAGCAGTCACACCATGGGACCCCGCCACGCAGCCGAAACCATGAAGGAGCGCCACCCCGACGCGCAGCACTACAGGGTGACCCTCTACGGCAGTTTGGCCGCCACCGGCAGAGGCCACTTGACCGACCGCGCTATCATCGACGCTCTGGCTCCCGCCCAAGTGGAGTTTGTCTGGAAACCGGAGACCTTCCTCCCCTTCCACAACAACGCTATGACCTTTGAGGTTTTCGGCGGCAACGAGCGGCTGCTGGAAGAGAAGACTATCTACAGCATCGGCGGTGGAGAGCTCAGCGACGGTACCCCTTCCGACGTCAACCATATTTACAAGCACAACAAGATGTCGCAGATACTCCGCTATTGCGAGGAGGAAGGACTGTCGCTGTGGGAGTATGTGGAACGCCAGGAGAGCGCCGATTTGTGGGACTATCTGACCACCGTGTGGGAACAAATGCAGGAGACCATCCATACAGGGCTCCACGCCGACCGTGTGCTGCCCGGCCAGCTGCACCTCCACAGCAAAGCCCGCCAATACTATGTGCGAGCCACCTCCTATCGCGAGAACCTGCAGGGACGCTGTCTGGTCATCGCCTATGCCCTCGCCACCTCGGAGCAGAACGCCATGGGCGGCAAGATAGTGACCGCACCCACCTGCGGCAGCGCCGGCGTGCTGCCCGCAGTACTCTTCCACCTTAAAAAAGCTCACAACTTCAGCGACCATTCCATCCTCAAAGCGCTGGCAACGGCAGGACTCTTTGCCAACGTCATCAAGACCAATGCCTCCCTCAGCGGTGCCGAAGTGGGCTGCCAGGGAGAGGTGGGCAGCGCCTGTGTGATGGCCGCCGTAGCCGCCAACCAACTCTTCGGAGGCACACCCTCCCAGATAGAATACGCAGCCGAGATGGCTATGGAGCACAACCTGGGGCTGACCTGCGACCCCGTGTGCGGCTTGGTGCAGGTGCCCTGCATCGAACGCAACGCAATGGCTGCGCTACGCGCCCTCGACGTGAATATGTATGCCGCCATGAGCGATGGACGGCACATGATATCGTTCGACAAAGTAGTCGAGACCATGAACCTCACAGGCAAAGACCTGCCCAGTTTGTACAAAGAGACCGCCCTGGGCGGCCTGGCATTGGACGAAGGCCGCGACAAAGGATGCTAACAGACAGCATTGACAACAAAACATAAAAACATATCAAGATGATACTTTTAGACATATCCAACGGCTGGAAAACCACCATCATGATTGTCCTGATGGGCTTGGTGTTCTATTTCTTCCTCATCCGTCCCCAGAGCCAGCAGCGCAAGAAAGAGGAGGCCTACCGCGACGGGCTGAAAAAAGGCGACCGCGTGATGACCTCCGGAGGCATACACGGCACCATCAGCAGCACCGACGCCACCCACGTCTATCTGGAGATAGCCGCCGGCAAGAGCATCAAAGTGCAGAAGACCGCCATCCGCCCCATCGCAGAAGCCCGCTCCAAATAAGTCCCCCCGAGTTTCCGAGTTGCACATTTTCGAAACAACTCGACAGCTTCCCGAGTGTCGATGGAGCACGACGGGTGTGCAAAGGATGGGGATGACTGTTCCTCCTTCCAAAGTTCGGTAATAAGAAGGTCGGAAGCATGGATGGCTTCGAATACGATTGCCGGTATGGCAATGTGATATGAAACCTTACTTTTTATGTACCTATTCTTAATAGAATAGAAAATTAGAATGGGCTCTCGTCCTCTTCTTTTTTCTTGCGAAGTATTTCAAGCTTTTTCGTTGCATTTATTACTTGAACTTAGGTTGTAACTTTTACTTTTGCATGGCTCAATTTTGAACTGTCCTAATTGTCCCAACTGTCCCACGAGATTTTTAGGGTTTTGTTTTCGACTTTGGGGATACCGTACTTTTGAACTGCAACACTGCAACGCGCAACGCGACCACAGAGGAGCGCAGCAACGCCCAAAAAAATTCTGAAAAATTCGTAGACCGCAATCCCACGGTTGTATCTTCGCATCATCGTTTGTCGCAAGCGAGAACTGCCAAAGCAACTGATGCACAATGCCGTGATGTATTTTCAGACAACAGCTGCACCCGACCGCGACTACAACGCCCAGAAAAATTTCTAACTCTAACCTAAGTCTAACTTAAGTCTGACTTAAGTCTGACTTTACTCTAACCTTAAACGGGCCTCACCCCCCAGCCCCCTCTCCATTCAGAGAGGGAGAGAGTTGAAGTCAAACTTGCTACCTGACCGCAGGGAAGGCCTGCGAGTCCACCGAGCAAAATCTTAACCCTGACCTTAACTTTAACCGCCTACAAATTTTGCCGGCGATGCCGGACTTACATATATTAATAAAAACAAAATTGCGTTGTTGGATTTTGCCATTAATAAGAATATATATATCTTTGCAAACTTTACAGAAAATGAAAGTATACAACATTTATATGAGAATCAGAACAATCATCCTTATGACGATGCTGCTGGGTCCCGCTCTGGGCTCGCTTCGGGCGCAGAACGACACTACCGGACCCCGGCAGTTGTCGTTGTCGCTACGCCAGGCGCAGGACTATGCGGTGCAGCACAACTGTGCCATGCAGAACGCTTCGCTGGACCAAAAGAAAGCCGAGGCGGCCAAGTGGCAGGCCCTGGCCAGCATGATGCCGCAAGGGTCGGTGAGTTTCGCCTACTCCAACATGCTGGGCTACGAGATAGAGTTTGGCAGCACGGGCATGAAGATACCGATGAACCCGAACGGACAACTCTCCGCCCAGGTGGCTGTGGCTATCACGGGCGCCCAGATTGTAGGGGCCATGATTAGCGACATCAGCGTCAAGATGAGCGACATCACCCGCAGGCAGACTGTCCTCACCACGGAGTCGAACGTCAAGAACATCTACACTTCCATCCTCGTGATGCAGGAGACGATGTCCCTGCTGGACAGCAGTCTTGAGAACATCATGAACCTGAAACGCATTACCGACGCCACTCTGGCCGCTGGCGCTGCCGAGCAGACCGATGCCGACAAGCTGCAGGTGCAGGTGGGGACGATGCGCAACACCATCAACAGCAACAAAAGGGCTCTGGAGGTGCTGAAGAACAGCTTGCTGCTACAACTCGGCGCCAACCCCGACGATACGGTGGTGCTGACCACGCAACTGGACGACATTCTGGACATCGCTACGGCCAACCAGGTGCTGAGCAAAGGTTTTGACATCAACAACAACTTCACCTACCAGACCTTGCAGCAGAGCGAGAAACTGGGCAAGAAACAGGTGGCGATGGCCTATATGGATTTCCTGCCCACCCTGACCGCCTACTACAAATACAGCTGGCTGACCTATTTCGGCAAAGACGAGGGCTTCAACATGAACCCTCCGCACATGATTGGCGCCAGCATGAGCTGGAACATCTTCACTATCGGCTCGCGCATCAAAGCCGTCAGCAGCGCCAAAATCGACTATGAGAAGACGCTCAACAGCAAACGTCAGGCCGAAGACGCCTTGAAGATGCAATACAAGCAGGCCGCCTACGACCTGGTGAATGCGCTGGAGACCTACAACATCCAGAAAGAGAACATCGACGTTACGCAACGCGTGTTCCGGAATGTGACCGAGAAATACAAATACGGCCGTGCCAGCAGCTTGGAGGTGACACAATCCAGCAGCGAGCTGATATCGGCACAGAGCAGCTACATCCAGGCGGTGGTCAGCGTGGTCAACGCCCAGGTAGCGCTGGAACAATTAATGAACAACTAAGAAACTGCCAAAAACCAATAATTCAATATTTCATTAAAGTTTCTAAACCCGACATACGATAAAACACAACAGGAAATGAAAAGAATATTTGCCATTGTCATCGTCGCCCTAACCATCGCCGGCTGCGGCGGCAAGAAAGACGCCAAGATGCAGGATGCCTCGCAGGCACAGCAGCCCGAAAAGGTGGAGGTGAAAGCATTGACAAAACAATCCATAGCCAAGGAACTGGAACTCTCGACGACGCTGGAGGGATATGAGACCATGAATGTGTCGCCTTCCATCCAGGGCCATATCGAGCATATATATGTGCAGGTGGGCAGCCGCGTGGAGAAAGGCAGCATGCTGGTACGCATGGACCAGACGCAGCTGAACACCAACAAAATCACCACCGCCAGTACCAAGGTGGAGCTGGACCGCGTGACGGCGCTGAAAGCCACAGGCAGCATCAGCGAACAGGTGTACGACCAAACCAAGGCCACCTACGACCAGCTGGTGGAGAACGGCCGTTTCCTGGAGCAGAACACTTTTGTGCGCGCCCCTTTCAGCGGCGTTATCAGCGCCAAGAACTATGAGGACGGCGAGATGTATGCTGGCCAGCCCATCCTCACCCTCACTCAAATCAGCCACCTGAAAGCCATCATCAGCATACCGGAGAGCTATTTCCCTTTGGTTCGCAAAGGCATGCGCGTCAACGTATATAGCGAGATTTATCCCGACAAGGCCTTCCCCGCCACCATCGAGATTGTCTATCCCACCATTGACGCCACCAGCCACACCTTCCAGGCCAAACTCTCCATCCCCAACAGCAGCCAGCTGATTCGTCCGGGCATGTATGTGCGCACCACGCTGGCGCTGGGACAAGTCGACGCTTTGCTGGCTCCCTATCAGGCCGTGCTGAAGCTTACCGGCAGCAACGACCGCTATGTGTTTGTCAACGACGGTGGCGTAGCCCGCCGCGTCTCGGTGACCCTGGGACAGCGTTTCGACGACCAGATTGAGATTACCCCCGTTACGCCCAACGACCTTAAAGAGGGTGACGAGCTTATCGTGGTGGGACAATCCAAACTGGTCGACGGCAGCCCGATCGACGTAACCGCTTCCGTTGAAAATACCCAAGCCCCGAGCGCTACGACAGAGGAAAAGTAATCGATAAGAATTTGTAAAATGTAAACCGCCTACCCTCCGGCAAGCACCCTCAACGGGTTGGAGGGCTCAACCTATGGCAATCTATAAAACAGCTATCCAAAAGCCCATCACCACGGGACTCATCTTTGTGGCCGTCATCATCCTGGGTCTGTTCTCCCTCACCCGTCTGCCTATCGACCAGATGCCTGAGATGGATCCGCCGTATATCACGGTTATGACCACCTACGCCGGCGCCAATGCTGCCGACATCGAGACCAATATCACCAAGGGGCTGGAGAACGCACTCAACAGCGTGGACGGTCTGAAGAGCATCACTTCACAGAGCCGCGACAACCTCTCCGTTATCACGCTCGAATTCGAGTGGGGTACCGACCTGGACGAGAGTCTCAACGACATACGTTCCTACGTGGACCTAGTATACGACAACCTGCCCGACGGAGTGTCGCGTCCCACCATCCTCAAGCTGAACAGCAGCGCTATGCCCATCCTCACCTACGGCTTCACCGCCAAGGAGAGCTACCCGGGGCTGGACAAGATACTGGAGGATAACGTCACCAACGAGCTGAACCGCGTAGACGGTATAGGTAACCTCACCGTGAGCGGCGCCCCGGAACGCTATATCTATATTGACCTCGACGCCCGCCAGCTGGATGCCTACAACCTCACCGTGGAGCAGGTAGGCAATGCCATCAGTTCCAACAATATGGATTTGGCCAGCGGCACGCTGAAAATGGGCAAGGAACAATACCAGATGCGTGTGAAGGGCGAGTATGAGGAGAGCTGCGAGATTGCCGATATTCCCGTGGCTACATACGCCGGCAAACAGATATTTGTGCGCGACCTGGCCACGGTGCGCGATACCCTAAAAGACCTCTCGCTGGATGAGAAAATCAACGGTGTGGACGGCGCACGTCTCATCATCAGCAAGGCCACAGGCGCCAACACCGTGCAGATTGCCCGCGAGGTGAAAGCCAAAATGGAGAAAATCCAGAAACGACTGCCGCCCGACATCGAGACCTGCATCATCAACGACAACTCAAAGGACATCAAGAACGCCATCAACGGTTTGGCGGAGAGTATCTTCTACGCTCTGCTGTTTGTGGTGCTCGTGGTGTTCATCTTCCTGGGCGACTGGCGCAGTACCATCATCATCGGTCTTACCATCCCCATCTCCCTGATTACCGCATTTATCTACCTTCTTGTCGCAGACAGTTCGCTCAACATCATATCGCTCGCGTCGCTCACCGTGGCCATCGGTATGGTGGTGGACGATGCCATCGTGGTGCTGGAGAATGTCACCAAACATATAGAACGAGGCGAAAACCCACGCGAAGCAGCCATCTATGGCACCAACGAGGTATGGGTGTCGGTCATCGCCACCACATTGGTGCTGGTCGCTGTGTTTGTGCCGCTCACCATGCTTCCCGGTATGGCGGGCATCTTCTTCAAGGAACTGGGATGGATTGTGACCATTGTGGTGTGCGTCTCCACCACCACGGCCATCACCCTCACCCCCATGCTGTGCAGCAAGCTGCTGAAGGCAAAGAAGTTCTACGTCAACAAAGAGGAAGAGCGTGCCGCCAAGGAGGCCCACGACAGGAAACGCCTCACTTTCGACAAGACCTTCGGACGCTGGTTTGCCGCCATCGAGGCATGGTATGCCAACGTGCTGCGCTGGTGTCTGGGTCACAAGAGAATAGTGCTTCTCATCGCCCTCGCCATCTTCGTCATTTCCATGGTGCCTATGGGCATGGGCAAAATAGGTATGGACTTCATGCGCAACCAAGACGAAGGCGTGTTCAATGTGAATGTCGATCTGCAACGCGGCACCCGTATTGAAGAAACCCTCAAGACCGCACGTGCCATAGAGGCAGATATGAAGAAGGAAATCCCCGAGCTCAGGGTACTTTCCACCAGCGCCGGCTCGAATGACGACGCTGGATTTGCGGCTCTGTTCAACAGCACCACCAACAGCAAGATTTCCATGCGTGTGCGTTGCACCGAGAAAGACGAGCGTGATTGTTCGATAGAGGAAATCTCCGAGAATGTGCGTCAGATTCTGGCCCGCTATCCCGAGGTGATCAACTATCAGGTGAACAGCGGCGGTATGATGAGCAACAACAACCTCTCTGTGGAAATCTATGGCTACGATTTCGATGAGACCAACCGGGTGGCTGCAGAGCTCAAACGACGCATCCAGAAGAATGTCGCCGGCGCCCGCGACGCTACCAACAGCCGCGATGACGACCGTGCCGAACTTAAAATCACTTTCGACAAACAGAAACTGGCCCTCCACGGCCTCTCGGCAAGCACCGTCAGCATGTATGTGCGCAACCGCGTGAACGGCATGGCTGCTGGATACCTCAAGGAGGACGGCGACGAATACAATATCGTGGTGCGTCTTAAAGAAGAATACCGTAACAGCATCTCCGATGTGGAAGAGATTTCTCTCATGGGTACCAACGGCAGAATCGTCAAGCTGAAAGAGCTGGGTACTATCGAGGAATACTGGTGCCCTCCGAACATTGCCCGCAAGAATCGCCAGCGTTATCTCACCCTCACCGTCTTCCCCTACAAGACCTCTCTGGCCGAGTTGGCCAACGATGTGCAGAAACAGGTGGACCAAATGGATATACCGCAGGGCGTTAGCGTCGTCATGGCTGGTTCCTACGAGGATCAGCAGAAGATGTTCAAGGATATGTTCACGTTGGCGTTGCTTATCATCCTGCTCGTCTACGTCGTTATGGCCTCACAGTTTGAGAGTTTCTCGAAGCCATTCATCAACCTGTTCTCAATCCCCTTCGCCCTTACCGGCGCTATCCTGGCTCTCGCTGTCACAGGCAACAACCTTGATATGGTGGGTGCCTTGGGTGTGGTGCTGCTCATCGGCATCGTGGTGAAAAACGGTATCGTGCTGGTAGACTATATCAACCTGATGCGCGAGCGCGGCCTTCCCATGAACGAAGCCATCGCCCTCTCAGGCCAGAGCCGTCTGCGTCCCGTGATGATGACGGCATTCACCACCATCCTCGGCATGATTCCCATGGCTACCTCCAAGGCCGAAGGTAGTGAGATATGGGTCGGCATGGGTATCGTCGTCATCGGTGGTCTGCTCATCAGCACCCTCATCACCCTCATCGTTGTTCCTGTGCTCTATGCCATCTTCGAGCGCAAGAGCGATGCCGACCGCAAGAAGAAACTGGAAAAGAGTTTCGTGTTCATGCAAATCAATGTGGACGAAAACGCTACCGACGCACCCCTACCCCACTCCAATGAGACAACCGAAGCCAACGACACAATATAATATATATAACAGCCCCATGCCGAAACAAAGCGGCGGGCGCAAAACGAGACCAGCATGAAAAGCGTAATGATAATATACAACCAGACCAACACCGAGCGTGTGGAATACATGCTTGACAAACTCGGCATCAACGGCTTCACCTTTTGGGAGAACGTCCAAGGGCGTGGTACCTCCACTGGTGTCCCCCACCGTGGGACACACACCTGGCCCGAGATGAACAATGCCCTTCTCACCGTCGTGGACGACGAGCAGGTGGCTCCTCTCCTCCACGCCGTACGTCAGCTTGACAAACGTAACGAGGAGGTCGGCGTCAGAGCTTTCGTGTGGAACGTCGAACAGGCAGTCTAACACAGAACACAGATTGCCACCCAAGTGCCAGCGTCCATCGGCACTTGACCCTCATGCCTGCCAAATCAGGGCTATCGTATCAAATTGCCCTGCTATGCAGAAAAAAAAAGAAAGCGTCCCGCATGGGACGCTTTCTTCATATAATGACTAATGTTGTTAGTCGAGGATGGTATTCCAGTTGTGGATATCTTCGTATTCGCCAAGCTGGATAGCGCGGAGACGCTCATAGAGTTTCTTGCTCCAGGGACCGGGCTCTTTGCCGAAGTTATAGCTCTTGCCAGTCTCGGGGTCGTCGACACGCTCGATGGGGCTGATAACGGCTGCGGTACCGCAGGCACCTGCCTCTTGGAACTCGGCCAGCTCCTCTACGGGGATGGGACGACGTTCCACCTTCATACCCATATCCTGAGCCAGCTGGATGAGCGACTTGTTGGTGATGCTGGGCAGAATGGAAGTGGACTGCGGGGTGATATAGGTGTCGTTCTTGATGCCGAAGAAGTTGGCTGCACCGGCTTCGTCGATGTACTTCTTCTCCTTAGCGTCGAGATAGAACTCGCAGGCATACTGGCCACCATGGCAGGCCTCAACGTGGGCGCGCAGCGAAGCAGCGTAGTTGCCACCAACCTTGTAGACACCGGTACCCAGAGGAGCGCTACGGTCGTACTTGCGGGTGATGACGTAGGGGTTGGCCATGAAGCCACCCTTGAAGTAAGGTCCCACGGGAGTGACAAAAATCATGAACAGATAGTCCTTGGCAGGTTTCACGCCCACCTGGGGTCCGATACCGATGAGCAGCGGACGCAGGTAGAGGGATGCTCCGGTGCCGTAAGGCGGGATGAAGCGTTCGTTCATCTTCACCACCTTGATGCACATCTCGCGGAAGAGCTCGGTGCTCACCTCAGGCATCATGATACCGCGGCAGGTGCTCTGCAGACGGGCGGCATTCTCTTCCAGACGGAAGATACGGATTTTGCCGTCCTTGCAACGGAAGGCCTTCAGACCTTCGAAAGCTTCCTGACCATAGTGCAGGCAGGAGGAACCCATGTGTATGTTGATGGTTTCTTCCGAGGTCAGCTCAATGGAGCCCCACTGGCCGTCACGGTAGTAGCAGCGAACATTGTAATCCGTTTTCAAATAGTCAAACGGCAGACTTTTCCAATCTATATTCATGTTGTTTAGTTTATTAAATGATTTGTACTGGTTTTTCTCCTTTGCAAAGATACACTTTATTTTGAATAGTTGCAAAAAAATTGCGCTGCCGCTCCGCATCCCGCGACCGAAGGACGTTGCATCTGCGGAACGAATGAGTTCACTCTGCCTCACGATACAGAGGGCAGGCCTCTATGTGTAGAGGGCAGGCCTCTGTGTGTAGAGGGCAGGCCTCTGTGTGTAGAGGGCAGGTCTCTGTGTGTAGAGGGCAGGTCTCTGTGTGTAGAGGGTATGGCTCTGCGCGCAGCGAGCAAAGGTTTACACATAGAAATGTGCGGTTGGGCTGCGGTAAGCATTTTTTTTCGTATCTTTGCAGTCCCGACAAGAGCAACAACAATAAAACATAAAAGACAATGAAAGACGTAAAAAATTACATTGAAGCCAATAAGCAGCGCTTCCTCGACGAGCTATTCGAGCTCATCCGCATCCCTTCCATTAGTGCCGAAGCCGAGCACAAGGACGATATGGTGCGCTGCGCCAACAAGTGGAAAGAATATCTTCTCGCTGCTGGTGCCGACAAAGCTGAGGTGATGCCCACCACGGGAAACCCTGTTGTCTATGGCGAGAAAATCATAGGCGCCGACCTCCCCACAGTACTCGTATACGGCCACTACGACGTCATGCCTGTGGCTCCGCTCGAGCTGTGGAACACCCAGCCGTTCGAGCCGGTGGTCAAAGACGGCCACATCTGGGCACGCGGCGCCGACGACGACAAAGGCCAGAGTTTCATGCACGCCAAAGCGTTCGAATTTATGGTGCGCACCGGACAGCTGCCCTGCAACGTCAAGTTCATGCTCGAAGGTGAAGAGGAAATCGGCAGCGGTGCCCTCTACGGATTCTGCGAGGAGCACAAGGAGATGCTTCGTGCCGACATCATTCTTGTCAGCGACACCGGCATGCTGGCGCAGGACACTCCCAGCATCACCAGTGGCTTGCGCGGTCTTTGCTATTGGGACGTTGAGGTGACTGGTGCCGACCATGACCTCCACAGCGGTATCTATGGTGGAGCGGTGGCCAATCCCATCAACATCCTCTGCAAGATGATTGCCGACCTGCACGATGCCGATGGTCACATCACCATACCTCATTTCTACGACGATGTCCTCGTTATCAGCGACGAGGAGCGTGCCCTTATGGCACAGGCACCCTACGACGAGGAACGCTACAAGCAGTCGTTAAGCATCAAGGCCGTCCACGGCGAGAAGGGCTTCACCACACCGGAACGCACCGGCATACGTCCCTGTCTTGATGTTTGCGGCATCTGGGGCGGCCACACCGGCGAGGGTTCCAAGACAGTACTGCCCTCCAAGGCCTATGCCAAGATATCCACCCGTCTTGTCGCAAATCAAGACTACCAGAAGGTAAGCCGTATGTTCAAGGAATATTTCGAAGCCGCTGCACCCGATTGCGTTACCGTCAAGGTCACACCGTCGCATGGTGGCGCCGCCTACGTTTCGCCACTCGATATGCCTGCCTACCGCGCTGCCGAGAAGGCCTACACAACCACCTTCGGCAAACGTCCCATCCCCACACGCAGCGGCGGAAGCATCCCCATCGTGGCGGGATTTGAACGCATACTCGGCATCAAGAGCATTCTCATGGGCTTCGGTCTCGGTAGCGATGCCATTCACGCACCTAACGAGAACTACCCGCTCTTCAACTTCTACAAGGGCATCGAGACAATACCCTACTTCTACGAATACTTCTGCGACATCCTCTCCGGTCGCGAGGCATAACGGACAACCGTCGGGGCTGGCGGATTGCACAAGCGATTCGTCAGTTCCAGCGGTTTAAGCTCTTCTTGCGCCAATAGAGGATAAACAGCAGTCCGAAAAGCATACCGCCCAGATGAGCAAAATGGGCTATGCCATCAGCACTATGGAAGACGCCAAGCACAAGTTCAAGAACACCGTAACCGATGACGAACCACTTGGCTTTGAGAGGCACCAGGAAATAGAGGTATATACGCTCGTTGGGGAACATCATGCCGAAAGCCAGCAAGATGCCATAGACAGCACCCGACGCCCCAACCGTAGGTATGGAGGCCTTGAAGTCGAGTAGCTGCTGAGCCATTGCCACCGACTGCACCCCATAGTCGCCCAAGCCACCAGAGACCCGCCATGCATCGACGAACTGCGCCACAACCGTAGGATTGTAGGAACCCTCGAACCGACGATGCAGCAACTGGACAAAAGCATCCGGATCGGGACTGAGGGCATAGCCGTTGACGGCTTCCTGCAGCAGATAGCAATTGGCTCCGGTGATGAGCGTATGCACCAACCCAGCCCCCAAGCCACATACCATATAGTACAGCAGGAAACGTTGCGTCCCCCAGATATTCTCCAAAACATAGCCGAACATCCATAGGGCAAACATATTGAAGAAAATATGGTCGATGTTGGCATGCATAAACATATAGGTGACATACTGCCAGATGTGGAAGTTGCTGCTCTGCACGCAGTAGAGGGCCAGGTAGTCATCCAAGCTAATACCCATGGCGCGATCCATAACGATAGTAGCCAGATAAAAAAGGATATTAACGATAAGCAGGTTTTTGACACCTGTGGGCAACATGCTGAAACCTTGCGGACTGTATTGGGACATGGGGTGATGGGAATTATCGGTTAATGGGTTAGCGTAGCTTCTCAGCCAGCTCATCCTTGTTGATTACATACATGGTTTTCTGTCCACTGGGGGAGATATTGGGAACCTGGCAGGCAAAAAGTTCGGCCAACAGCGCCTGTATTTCCTCTGGTTGCAGCGGCTTGCCGTTCTTTACAGCCATCTGACGCGCCAACGATTGGCAGATGGCGCGGTCCTTGTCGGCAAATTTCTGCATCATGCTGCCTTTATAATCCACCAGAAGCTGATCCAGCACACCCTGCAAATCGCTGTCGTTGACATCAGGTGGCGCCGCTGTGACGACAAAGGTGCTCTGCGTCACAGCATCGATAGCAAAGCCCATATCGCGCAAATCGCCTATCATCTCACCCAGCATCTCGCCGTCGGACGGACTGAACGTGCAGTTGACAGGAAACAGTAGTTGCTGAGATGCCGTCACCTTGTCTGTCTGCTGTTTGTGTGCCATCAGCCGCTCGAACAATATGCGCTCATGGGCACGCTGCCTGTCCACCACAAGAATTCCCGACTTGAGCGTGCTGATGATGTATGTGTTCATATAGGACAGCGGCATCGAAGGACTATTCATCTCTGCCATCTCGTCCGATGGAGATTCATCTTCTACAATACGACTTTCAACTGTCGTAGGTCGTCTAAGTTCCGCATAGGTGCTGTCCCATGATGCATTCCCCCCGGAATGAGTTGATGCACCAGACGAGGACGATGATGACGTTTTCTGTTCGAAAGGATTGTAGTTGGGATTATAGCTAACACGCGGCTCAGGAGGAATGTAGCCACTGGGGGCATCCGAGAAGTCTATCTCTGTGGACGGGTTAAACTCAATCTCCGTCGCCAGTCCAAACTGACCTATGGCCTTCTTGGTGGCGGCACGCAAAATAGCAAAGAGCGCATGTTCATCAACAAAACGGACCTCCGTCTTGGTGGGATGGATGTTGACATCGATGCGCGAGGGGTCCACTTGTATAAAAAGGAAGTAGCTGGGATAAGTGCGTTCCGGTATCAAGTCCGAATAGGCCTTCTCTACGGCGGCACTCAGGGCTGGATGGCGGATAAAGCGGTCGTTGGCAAAGATATACTGCTCCCCTCGCGTCTTGCGCACATACTCCGGCTTGCCCACATAGCCCTCCACGCTGACGATGTCGGTACGCTCACTCACCGGATAGAAATGCTCGCTGCTCCCCATGCCGAAAATGTCGGCGATACGCTGTGCCTTATTGCCCTCACGGAGGTCGTAGAGCAACTTCCCGTTACTATATACCGTAAAACTAACATGGTTGTTCACCACGGCGACGCGACGAAATACCTCATCGATATGCGACAACTCTACGCCATCCTTCTTCAAAAAGTTGCGCCGCGCAGGGATGTTGTAGAAAAGGTTCTTGACGGCAATCGACGTACCTGCGTTGCAGGTGCAGGGTTCCTGGCTCTTCACATCGCTACCTTCTATAATTACACAGGTTCCCAAGTCGTTGTCGTGCTGTCTTGTGCGCAATTCCACCTGCGCCACAGCCGCTATCGATGCCAATGCTTCTCCTCGAAAACCCATCGTGCGAATGGCAAACAAATCGTCGGCAGCATGGATTTTGGAGGTTGCGTGGCGCTCGAAACAAAGACGTGCATCGCTGTCCGACATACCACAACCATTGTCGATGACCTGCAGCAACGTGCGCCCTGCATCTTTAATCACCAGCTGCACATTGGTAGCACCTGCGTCAATAGCGTTCTCCAGCAGCTCTTTTACCGCCGACGCAGGACGATCCACCACCTCTCCGGCGGCTATCTGGTTGGCAACGCTATCAGGAAGAAGATTTATTATATCGGACATTTTCTTGTTACGATGGGGTTGATATTATTGAACGGTACTGACTGCGCGTCAGTTGCGCGGATTCCTCTATAGATTTGGATATGCAAAAATACGAAAATCCCGACATCAGGACAAGTATCTATCTCTTTTTGACTCCCAACAGGCACACTACCATTCCGATGCCCATACCCCAGTAGAAGGGATCAGCCGGCAGTCGCAGCCATTGTGCCACCAGAAGCATTACTGTTCCTGCCACCATAGACACCAATGCGTAGTGCGGTTTAATCCGACCTGGGAAGAACAGCGCACATGAAAGCGGCACCAGCACGGCAGTAGCACGCAATCCCAAGGAGAGAAAACCCAGATCGTTGATCAACGTGCTATGTGCCACCAACGACACCACTACAGCCAACAGCAGCAAAGCCACTATGGTGAGTCGAATCTGCAACAACGAAGACTGAGATCGCCGGTTGGCTATCCTCCCCACTATATCGCGATGGATGATGGTGGCGCAGCCCAATGCCAATCCGGCGCCACCTCCTACGATGGTGATGAAGAGCGTTCCCAACACCACGCCTCCGAAAAATGGCGACAGATGGTTGGTGACGAATAGCGGGAACGCCTGCGCAGAATCGGCAATGGTGCCTATACCGCCGGATATAGCCGCTCCGCCTGCCTGCGTCAACTCCAAAGGCGTTGCGTAGTGTGCCCGCATATAGAGACCCACCAAGGTACAGGCGGCACCTATCGGAGGGATGAGAAAGGCGCAGAGCAGCGTGCCTTTGCGTGCCGCCCCGTCGCTCCTGCCGGCCCACACCCCTTGAGCGTAGGTTTGCGTGGCCAGCACACCCAACGCGATAGAGAGGCACGAGCCCATATCCTTCAGCGGTCCACGGGCGAATACGCTTCTGTAATCGCCTCCGTTGGGCAATCCCATCATTTTCAAGCTGCCGTCGATAGAGCCGAAGAGCCCCTGCAGCCCTTGACTGTGGCGCCATACAAAAACGCCAGCCACGATAGAAGCCACATATAGCAAAGCCATCTTCACGATGCCACCCCATCCTGCACCCCAAAGGCCGCCAAACACCACATACAGCAACATCAGCCCTGCCGCCACCAATGCGGCAACCACACAACCTATGGGCAACAACGTGGCGAGCAACGCCGACGACGCTATGATTTGGGCCACGATGCTGATAAAGATGCCTAAGATGCACAGACAGGAGCCCGCCACTTCGGCACGAGGGCCATATTCTTTGCGCACCACCTCCATAAGCGTGGTACATCCGCTGGCACGCAACGGTTTCACATAAAGCACAGCCAGCAGCAGGCACCCCAATGCGGCTCCCAAGGTGAACCACCAAGCGGAGAGTCCGAAATGGAACGCCAGTTGCGCGGTACCCACCGTGGATTGCCCGCTAACGATGGTGCCCATGATGGTGCCGCACACCACCCAGCCGCTGGCGCGACCGCCACCGGTGGCAAAGGTATTGTAGTCGTTCACCCTGCGTCCCGACCAGATGCCTATGCCCACTATGAGCAATACCGTGAGGAGCAATCCTGCTATCATTTCTAAAAAAAGAGAGACACCCGCGGGTGTCTCTCAACATTAAACACAAAATGTTGTGAAACAAAACATCCTTAAAGTTAGTGGTTGATATCCGACACTTCGGTAATAATCAGTTCAACCTTGACATCCTTGAAGCCGGCGCCTTTGTGGAGGGCAGCTGTGGCGGAACGCTTGATTTCGTTCTGCGTCATTCCCTCTACCGTGATGTTGCTGGCCGGGATGCCGTTCTTGACGAAGAAGTCCTTCACCGACTGGGCGCGGGCGATGGTCGTCTTCTGATCCTGCTCCAAATCCACACCGTACGACTGCACGTAGGCCTTCACTTTAAACTTCACCTCGTTGTGGTTGCGGAACATCGAGACGTAATTCAGCAGCGCCGTATCGGACTCCTTCAGCAGTTCGCAGTCGTCGCCAAAGTAAATATCCGAGATGGGGAACACCGTGCCTCTGACCGTCTTGTTCATCGTGAAACGCATCAGGGTGTCGTCCTTGAAGATATTGGAGTTGAAATCCTTATAGATGGAGAAGTAACCCGGACGTTTGGCGTAGAGCGTGTAGTTATAGCCCGGCACGAGACGCACCTTGCCGCCCTTGAATGTGGGATTCTTGACAACGGCGCGGTTGTCTGTGTTTTTCTCCAGAATCAGCAGATCCACATCGACGCTCTTCTTTAGGGATGGGTCGATGAAAGCAAGCGTGGCCTCGATGGTCTCCACGTGGATGTTGACTTTGATGGTGTGGCCGCCGCCATTGGCGGTCTTGTTGTCGAGGGCGATGTAGTACACCTCGCCTTTGCGCACGGGAATGCTTTTGAGGAAACGGTCGATACCTTTCTCGTCAACAAAGAGTTTCTTGCCCTCTTTGTTCATACCCATCGGCATGGCGGCAAACTGGTTGACCGGCTTTTTGGGCTTGGGTTGTGCGGCGCCCTGTGTGCCGGTAGCCGTCTGAGGTTTCGGCTTCTTCTCGGCAGCAGCTTTGGCCTGCTGGGCAGCTTGGTCGGCAGCGGCTTGCGAAGCACTGTCAAGCCCGCCGAGATTGGCAGCGATAGGTTTCACCTTGCCTTCAATAATACGGTTGCTGAAATAGACGTCGGTATACTTGAAGAGCAGATAGTCGTAGTCGTCGCCGGCATTGGTGGGCGTGATGGTGAATTCGAGGTTGCCGCTATAGGGCACCGTGAATTTGTACCATGTGGTGTTGTGCTCGTATTCAAACACATTGGGGTTGTTCTTCTCACGCATCACATCCTGCACCCTGCCAGCGCCTTTGGGAGCCGTCGTGGGGCCGTAGGCCACATCCACCGGCAGGTCGATGGCGAAGATACAGTCGTTGCTGTTGTATGGCAGCGACACCTCTGTGGGGGTTGGTTTCACCTCCGGGACATTCTTGCCCTTGCCTTTCTTGGACGATGCCGAGGTTTTCGTTGACTTGCCCGACTTGCTTTGTGCCTGCACATCATAGGCGCAGAGCAAAAGTGTGCATGCAAGCAGGACCGTTATAAATCGTTTCATTTTGTTGGTTTTTAAGTATATAAACGTGGTAAACACGGAATAAAAGTGCCCTTTTAACCACATTACCACATTGCAAATATACAACATTTTTTGAAAGTAGCGGAAATTGTCGGGATTTTTTTTGAACTTTGCCGTGAGATTTATGTGGCAACACACGCGAAACGTAGAATGTAGAACGTGAAATGTGAAATGCGAATGTGTAGCAATTGCGTTTCCTGTTTTGCGAATAAAACCACAACTTCTTTCCAAGTCTGGGGGCCGTTTACAAATGTTAAATTTTAACATTTACAATTTTGCCGCCAAATTGTCACCAGAAACTTTACAACTTTTTGATTTAAACACAAATAAAAATCCATAAAACCCTTTTCAAACCTCCCTTGGTGCCACCTTAGAGTTATGTTAGAGTTAAGTCAGACTTAGGTCAGAGTTACATCAGAGTTGGAAAATGTTAAAATCCCGAATGCAAACACTCTGACATCTTTTAATTTTTTCTATAGTGTGGGTGATAGGTCTCTATGGTTTCACGGAGGTATTTGCGACTGAGGTGCGTGTAAATCTCCGTGGTGCTAATACTTTCGTGACCGAGCATCTCCTGCACAGCTCGGAGGTCGGCGCCATTCTGCACCAACTCGGTGGCGAAACTGTGGCGCAAACTGTGGGGGCTCACCTGCTTATGGATGCCCGCCTTCTCGACGGCCGCCTTGAGGAACTTGAAGACGAACACGCGAGTCAGGTGGCGGCCCCTGCGGTTGAGGAATACATATTTTTCTTCGCCCGGCTGGATAGGCACGTGGCTGCGGATGGTATGCACATAGTCGAGCATCATGCGCAACGCCTGTTGGTTGATGGGCACCCAACGCTGTTTGTCGCCCTTGCCGGTAATCAGCAGACACTCATCCTCTTCGTAGACATTCGACAGCTTGAGGTTCACCAGTTCCGACACGCGAAGTCCGCAGCCGTAGAGCACTTCGACGATGGCGCTGTTGCGCGCCTGGTCGGGCAGCGAGTGGTCGAAAGTGGCTTGTATGGCGTCTATCTCCTCGTTGTTGAGCACATCGGGCAGATGGCGCGCCTGGCGGGGCATCTCTATCAACTCGGCGGGATTCTCGGCAACGGCATCCTCTATGACGAGCATCCTATAGAACGAGCGGATGCCCGACAAGATGCGCGCCTGCGTGGTCAGAGCCACCTCCACCTGATTGAGGTCGAGGAGGAAATCCTGAATATCCTCCATACGTACCTGCTCCGGTTCCAGGCCGTGGGCGCTGGCGAAACGAGCCAGATGGCGTACATCGCGGATATAGGCGTTCACGCTATTGTCGGCCAAGTTTTTCTCCAAGCGAAGAAAGACCTCGAAATTCTGCATGTAGCGGTGCCATATCTGCGAAATGTCGGCCATTGTGCGTCAAGGTTAAGATTAAGGTCAAAGTTAAGGTTGAAGTTATGGTTATTTCTTGTGTTCCTGCTCCCAATACCATTTCACGAAGTCGAAAATGGTCTCCTCGTCTTTTTTCTTGCTGTCTTTGTTGGGCTTGCGGTCAAGATTGACCCGACCATAGCGGGCGGCACGCGCCTGCACCACGTTCGTCTGGCGACGGAAATAGGGCGTTTTGTTGCCCGGATTGCGTTTCAGAGGGCTCGGCAGGGTCACAGCCAGTTGCGCGGCCTCGTTGCGGGTGAGCATTTTGGCCGAGTGGCCGAAATAGTGTTGCGAAGCGGCTTCGCAGCCATAGATGCCGTCGCCAAACTCGATAATGTTCAGATAGCACTCCATAATCCGCTTCTTCCCCCACGTCCACTCGATGAGTTGCGTGAAGTAGGCCTCGAATGCTTTGCGCACCATCGAGCGGCGATGCGGCAGGAAGGCGTTCTTGGCCGTCTGCATGGAGATGGTACTGCCCCCGCGGATGCGGCGTCCCTGCTTGTTCTCCCGATAGGACTGCTTGAGTTGGCGCACCTCGAAACCGTGGTGGCGCATAAAATTGCCGTCCTCCGAGGCGACGACAGCGTTGACGAGATGGGGCGAAATATCGTCGATGTCCACATAGTCGCGCTCGAAATGCACCTTGCGTCCCTTCTCGAAGAGCTGCTGGTTGAAACGTTGCACCATGAGCGGCGTAAGCGGCGGATTGACAAACTTGTAGAGAAACACCAGCAGGATGGATAACGCAATCAGGGCGAGAGGCGTAATCCACACCACGCGCCATATTGTGCGTCCCACAGAACGCTTCTTCCTGTTGGTTGCCGTTGATTTGTTGTTTTTTGCCATTGTTGCTTCTTTCGTCTCCGATAACGCAAAAATACACTAAATATTTTTATTTCTCCACTTTCCTATGCCAAACGAAAAAAAAGATGTATCTTTGCCACCAGTTAACACAACAAACAACCAATACAATCTTTTTAAACACAATATAATATGGCAAAAGTTGCAATTAACGGCTTCGGCCGAATCGGAAGAATGAGTTTCCGCGCTATGCTGGCTCACCCCGAGCTTGACATCGTAGCTATCAACGACCTGACGAGCGCCGACACACTCGCATACCTTTTCAAATATGACTCTGTCCACGACAACTTCGACGGCGAGGTCCACGCCGAAGGAGAATACATCGTTGTCAACGGCAAGAAAGTTCGCATCTACGCCGAGCGCGACCCGGAGAACCTCCCCTGGAAGGAACTCGGTGTCGACATCGTGGTGGAATCGACCGGCCTCTTCAAGAAACGCGAACAGATGATGAAGCACATCAACGCCGGCGCCAAGAAGGTTATCCTCACCGTCCCCGCCGCCAAAGCCGAAGACGTTGACGCTACCGTGGTTCTGGGTGTGAACGACAACGTGCTGACTAAAGACGTTCAGCTGGTTTCGAATGCCAGCTGCACCACCAACTGCCTCTCCCCTGTGGCTAAGGTTCTGAACGACAAATTCGGCATCAAACGCGGCCTCATGAACACCGTCCACAGCTACACCAACGACCAGAAGATTCTCGACCAGCCGCACAGCGACCTCCGTCGTGCCCGTGCCGCCGCCGTCAGCATCATCCCCACCAGCTCCGGCGCCGCCAAAGCCGTTGGCTTGGTAATCCCCGAACTGAAAGGCAAACTCGATGGCTTCGCCATGCGTGTTCCCACCCCCGACGGCTCTGTGGTTGACCTGACTGCCGAACTGAACCGTAATGTGACCAAAGAGGAAATCAACGCCGCCATCAAGGAAGCCGCCGAAGGCCCGATGAAAGGCATCCTCCAGTATGTTGAAGATCCTATCGTAAGCGTCGACATCATCGACAACACGCACAGCTCCATCTTTGACTCCCTGCTCACACAAGTGATGGATGGCAACTTCGTGAAAGTCGTATCCTGGTACGACAACGAGAAGGGCTACTCCACCCGCATCGGCGACCTTACCGCCAAAATGGCCAAGCTGCTCTAAGCCCGCCGCCATACTTTCAACGGATATAGCATACAGCATATCAAAAGTAAGCCCCCGACCATTCGGGGGCTTATTTGTTTTAGCAGCCACATGCTGCGCCTCATAAAAAAGAATACGAATTCCCTGGGCCGTTTGTCCATCGACAGATTGGGAGACCACCATCCTCCCCTTTATTTTTCACTAATGACAATAAACAGCACAAAGGGGCGTTTTAGATATTATTTATAGAATCTACTACAATGTTATTAAAGGACAAAACTGCCATAATCACGGGCGCCACACGCGGCATCGGACGTGCAATAGCACGACGTTTCGCCATCGAAGGATGCAACGTGGCATTCTGCGGACGCACAAGAAACGAGGCCATGATTGCCGTTGAGAAAGAGCTCTGCGAACTGGGCATCAAGACCAAAGGATATGCCGTTGACGTCTCCGACTACGAATCGGCACACCACTTCGTCAACGAGATGCTTGAAGACTTCGGACATCTTGACATCTTGGTCAACAACGCAGGTATCACCAACGACAACGCCCTCAAGCGCATGACGGAAGAGCAATGGGACGAGGTCATCAGAGTCAACCTCAAATCCGTATTCTGCATGACCAAAGCCGTGCAACCCGCCATGTGGAAACAAGGTTACGGCAGCGTCATCAACATCAGCTCTGTCGTCGGTATTGCCGGCAACATGAACCAGAGCAACTACGCCGCCTCCAAAGCCGGCATCATCGGCTTCACCAAAGCGATGGCCAAAGAGATGGGCGGTCGCAACATCCGCCACAACGTTGTGGCTCCCGGATTCATCGAGACAGAGATGACCGAGTTGCTGCCTGCCGAACTCAAGGAGCGCTGGTGCTCACGCATTCCGCTGCATCGGCCAGGTACCACCGATGAGGTGGCCAAAGCGTGCGTATTCTACGCCAGCGACTTGGCATCCTATCTTACCGGCGACGTGATGCACCTCTGCGGAGGTATGGAGGACGCCTAATACCTAATATATACCACAGATGACTTGCAAAAACAACTTTTTACGGCATGCTGCAATAGTATGCTGTCTGTTGGCGCTGTTTTCTACGACTGGCTGCCACAGGTCTGCCCCAACGAATTCTGACAGCACCTACGAATATACCGACGATTACGGTCGCAACATCACCATTCCCTCCAACCCCACACGCGTGGTATCCGTCTCGCCAGCCATTACAGAAATCATTTTCGACCTCGGCGCCGAACATCTTTTGGTGGGACGTACCGATTACTGCACCTATCCGGCGGAAGCCCAGAGCATCGAAAGCATCGGAGGCATCAGCGACCTAAACATCGAGAAAGTCATCTCGCTCCATCCCGACCTGGTCATCTGCGGCTCTATGGTTCAACCCAAGAGTGCCGACCACCTGCACCAGATGGGCATCCCCATGCCTGCCGTTACCGAGAAACATTCGTTCGACGGTTTGTATGAGAACATCGCCAAAGTGGGGCAGCTGGTGGGCTACGAGCGGCAAGCCGACTCCCTCATCGCCCTGCTCAAAGCCGAAGTGCAGAACTCATCCGACACCACTCCCAGCAACGCCCCTACCGTCTATTATGTGGTGGGGTTCGGCAAAGGTGGTAACTTCACCGCAGGCGGCAACACCTTCATCAACGACATCATCCGCATGGCTGGAGGGCGCAATATGGCAGAGGACATCACGGGATGGAGCATCAGTCTTGAGACCCTGATGGACGCCGACCCCGACTATATTATCATCCGCCGCGAAGACTCCGCCGCCTTCTGCCGCATGTCGCCTTACAACCGCCTCACCGCCGTCAAAAAAGGCAAGGTGATAGCCATGGAGAGCGGCATGATAGACCTGCAGGTGCCGAGAAACATCGACGCCATCCTCATGCTACGCCGCCGCATCGGACAATAGATAGCACAAACAAGAAAATTCTCAAAAGTTCTTCGGAAAATTCTCAAAAGTTTGTCGAAAAATTCTCAAAAGTCAGTCCAAAAATTCTCAAAAGTTTGTCAGAAAATTCTCAAAAGTTTGATTAAAAACCATCTTTATTGGATACAGATTTACAAAAAAGGAGGTCCCGTTGGGGGCCTCCTTTTTTAGCATTGCATATTACTCGCTGACTATTCCTTCGAGCTGATGAAAGGATATTTGTAGTCGTGAGCAGGGTCGAAGGTCTCCTTGATGCATTGTGGGCAAGTCCAACGGATAAGGTTGAGGTAGGAACCTGCCTTGTCGTTGGTACCGCTGGCGCGAGCACCGCCAAAGGGCTGCTGACCGACGACAGCGCCTGTGGGCTTGTCGTTGAAATAGATGTTGCCAGCAGCATACTGCAGGATATCATAGCCCTGCATCAGAGCAGCGCGGTCGGTAGCGAAGATGGCACCCGTGAGAGCATAGGGCGACGTCTCGTTGCAGAGGTGCAGCGTCTTCTCGTAATCCTTATCATCGTAGACGTAGACAGTGATGATAGGTCCAAAGATTTCTTCACGGATGCTCTTGCAGTTGGGAGTCTTGGCGAGGATAACGGTAGGTTGCACGAACCAGCCCTTGCGCTTGTCGCCGGTACCGCCGAAGACGATTTCCTCATCCTTGCTCTTCTTGGCATTCTCGATATATTTCATGCAGTTGTCAAAGCTCTTCTCGTCGATGACAGCATTGACAAAGGCGCTGAAATCGCGCACGTCGCCAACCTTGATGCTCTTAATCATCTTGCCCACCTCGGCTTTGACCTTAGGCCAGATGCTCTTGGGCACATAGGCGCGACTTGCAGCCGAGCACTTCTGACCCTGGAACTCAAAAGCACCGCGGACGATAGCCGTTGCCACCTGGTCGACATTGGCGCTGTTGTGCACAAAGATGAAGTCCTTGCCACCTGTTTCGCCGACAATCTTGGGATAGGTCTTGTAGACGTCGATATTCTTGCCAATCTCGCGCCAGAAGCCCTTGAAGGTCTCGGTGCTGCCCGTGAAGTGGACGCCGCCAAAGTCGGGATCGGAGAAGCATACCTTGCCGATAAGCGAACCGCTACCCGGCAGAAAGTTGATGACGCCGTCGGGCAGACCTGCTTCCTTGTATATCTTCATAAGGATATAGTTGGAGAGCAGCGAGGTGGTGGAGGGTTTCCAGAGGCAGACGTTACCCATCAGAGCGGGGCTCATGCAGAGGTTGCTGGCAATAGAGGTGAAGTTGAAGGGAGTCACACCGAGGATAAATCCTTCAAGCGGACGATAGACGTTGTAGTTGAGCGTGCGGGCGTCGCTTGCGGGCTGGTCGCTGTATATCTTGGAAGCATACCAGACATTGTAGCGCAGGAAGTCGCACAACTCGCAGGGAGCGTCGATTTCGGCCTGCATCGTGGTCTTACCCTGACCGAGCATACAGGCGGCGTTGACGATATAGCGGTATTTATGGGCGATAAGATCGGCAATCTTGAGATTGATGCTGGCGCGCTGCATCCAGGGCATGGCAGCCCATTCGGCTTTGGCCTTCATGGCGGTCTTGATGGCCAGCTTCACCTCTTTTTCGGTCACCTTGTAGTATTTGGCCAGAACGTGTTTTTTCTCCGTAGGCATCACCACCGTGCCGGTTTCCTTGGTGCGGATTTCCTTGCCACCGATAATGATGGGGATTTCGGTGACGGTGTTGTACAGTTCATCGAGGGCCTTGCGGATTTCCTTACGTTCAGGACTGCCTGGTGCATAGCCCAATACTGGCTCATTGGCCGGTTTCGGAAATGTAAAAATAGTGTTGTTCATTGATTTATGAATTTTAAATTGTTAAATTATCAAATGGCTCAAAGAGAATGCAAAGTTATGAATATTTTCTTTTATTGCAGAAAAAACTTAAATTTGCATCCGGACAAGTTATGCACCATATACAAATAATCCGTTAAGATTCAGAATATAATAAACAAATAAAAAAATCTAAACCATGAAGAAAATTGGTATAATCATGACGTTTGTGGCCGCCATCGCCTTCGTGTCGTGCGGCAGCATGGGCGGCACCGTCGCCAACACTCAGGCCAAAGCCGATGGCCTCAGTTGCGCCAACGCTCTCAAAGCCCTTAAGAACAGCAAGCAAGCCAATGGCACTATCAGCATCACCAACAGCGTCGACCTTGCCAACATGCTTGTCGTTCTCAACAGCTACAACCAGCTGAAGGCCAACAAGGAAAACAGCACCTACAAGACCCAGTTTGTGTCGGGACTTATTGCAGCAGGACTCACCACCGAGAACGCCAATGCCATGCTCAACGCGCTGCTCAGCAACACAGCCCTTGCCAACATCAATGCCTCCAACATCCAGCAAAAGGCCGAAACCATCAGCGCCATCCTCATGCTCATCAACGCATTGAAATAGTCCTCGCAACCGCTGCGTCAACACAACCAAGCAGGGCCATTTACGAAATGTAGATGGCCCTGCTTGGTTCAAACCCAGAGGCAACTCAGAGGCAACCCATAGGCAACCCATAGGCAACCCAGACGTGAAGCGGAGGCAGACGAATGGCAAGGGAAACGGTGATGCCGCAGGGGTGAAATATTGCTCCGTCGCTCACCGAGGAGGGCGCTCCCCTGCCCTTTCCGACGCTGGAAAGAAGAAAATTATCGCTATGGACGACAACGCATTATAAAAATAATTTATAAAAACATTTGCCACAATCGGGAAAAGTAGTACTTTTGCAATTGGGTAAGTCTTATACGACCAGCTCCCATTGAATCCCCCAGGGTAGGAATACAGCAAGGGTGTTTGGTTGTAGCGGTGCGATATAAACAGCTTACCCTTTTTTTGTTTCACCCGTTGGAAAAACATCATTAACTATATATGGAAATCGCATCAAAATACGACCCGCATACCGTGGAAGACAGATGGTATGCCTTCTGGATTGAAAAGAAATTGTTCCACTCCGAACCCGACGACCGCCAGCCCTACACGGTGGTCATACCGCCACCCAACGTGACGGGCGTACTCCACATGGGGCACATGCTGAACAACACCATACAGGATGTCCTGGTGCGCCGCGCCCGCATGATGGGCAAGAACGCCTGCTGGGTGCCCGGCACCGACCACGCCAGCATCGCCACCGAAGCCAAAGTGGTGAAGATGCTCAAGGACCAGGGCATCGACAAAAGAGGACTCACCCGTGACGAGTTCATGAAATACGCATGGGAGTGGAAAGAGAAATACGGCGGCATCATCCTGCAACAACTCCGCAAACTGGGAGCTTCGTGCGACTGGGACCGCACGGCGTTCACCATGGACGACATTCGCTACGAGAGCGTGATACGCGTGTTCTGCGACCTCTACAACAAAGGGCTTATCTACCGCGGAGTGCGCATGGTGAACTGGGACCCGCAGGCGCTGACAGCCGTGAGCGACGAGGAGGTGATATACAAGGAAAGTCACGGCAAGCTCTACTATCTGCGCTACATGATTGAGGGTGAACCAGGCAAATATGCCGTGGTGGCCACCACCCGACCGGAGACCATCATGGGCGACACCGCCATGTGCATCAACCCCAACGACCCCAAGAACACTCACCTGCGGGGCAAGAAGGTGGTGGTGCCCATCGTGGGTCGCGTCATCCCCGTCATCGAGGACGAATATGTGGACATCGAGTTCGGCACTGGATGCCTGAAAGTGACGCCTGCCCACGACATCAACGACTACAACCTGGGACTGACCCACCACCTGGAGAGCATAGACATCTTCAACGACAACGGCACGCTCAACGACAATGGCGGCAAATACGCAGGCATGGACCGCTTCGCCTGCCGCAAGCAGATAGTGCAGGATCTCGAAGAGGTAGGCCTCCTGGAGAAGGTGGAGGACTACACCAACAACGTGGGCTACAGCGAGCGCACCAACGTGGTGATAGAGCCCAAACTGAGCGCACAATGGTTTGTCAAGATGCGCGACATCTCCGCCAAAGCGCTCGAAGTGGTGGAGGACAACACCATACGTTTCCATCCGGAGAAATTCAAGAACACCTACCGCCACTGGCTGGAGAACATCAAAGACTGGTGCATCAGCCGCCAGCTGTGGTGGGGACAGCGCATACCCGCCTACTACCTGCCCAACAAAGAGGTGGTGGTGGCTCCGAGCCGCGAAGAGGCCTACCGCCTGGCGTGCGAGAAATACCCCGGCGTCGTGAAGAGCGCCGACGAGCTGGTTCAGGACGAGGATGTGCTCGACACCTGGTTCAGCTCATGGCTGTGGCCCATCAGCTTATTTGACGGCATTCGCAACCCCGACAACAAGGAAATCAAATACTACTACCCCACCGAAGACCTGATTACGGCACCCGACATCATCTTCTTCTGGGTGGCGCGCATGATTATGGCCGGCGAGGAGTACCGTAAGGAGGTACCTTTCAAGAATGTGTATTTCACAGGCATCGTACGCGACAAACTGGGTCGCAAGATGTCCAAACAGCTCGGCAACAGCCCCGACCCGCTGGTGCTTATAGACAAATACGGCGCCGACGGCGTGCGTATGGGCATGCTGCTCACCGCCCCCGCAGGCAACGACCTGCCGTTCGACGAGAGCATCTGCGAACAGGGTCGCAACTTCGCCAACAAGATTTGGAACGCCCTGCGACTGGTGAAAGGATGGGCTGTGAGCGACGAGCTCCAGCAGAGCCACGAAAACGAATTGAGTATACAATGGATGGAACAGCGTATGGCCTGCGTGCTCGAAGAGGTGGAGCGCGACTTTGAGTCCTACCGACTGAGCGAAGCCCTTATGGCCTCTTACAAACTGGTGTGGGACGACTTCTGCTCGTGGTATCTGGAGATGGTCAAACCCGCCTACGGCACCCCCATCGACCGCGAGACAATGGCTTGCACCCTCGACATCTTCGAGAAACTGATGTGCATACTGCACCCTTTCATGCCCTTCGTCACCGAGGAGATATGGCACACCCTGCGTCCCGTATGCCGCGCAGGACAGAGCATTATGACGCAACCCATGCCGACAAGCGTGTTCTTCGACCAGCGTTTCCTTGACGAATTCACTATGGCACAAGAGATGGTCGCCGGAGTGCGTGCGTTGCGCAACACCAAAGGTCTCTCCCCCAAGGAAGCCCTCGACCTCTACGTGAAAGGCAATGCCCCCCTCCAGTTCAACGGCATCATCACCAAACTGGCCAACCTCTCGAAAATCGAGACCACAGAAGACAAGATGGATGGCGCTCTGAGCTTCATGGTAGGCACCACCGAATGCTTCGTCCCCGTGAACATCAACATCAACAAAGAGGACGAAATCAAGAAACTCGAAGAAGAGTTGAAATACACCGAAGGATTCCTGGCGAGCGTGATGAAGAAACTCGGCAACGAGAAATTCGTCAACGGAGCCCCCGAGAAAGTGGTGGCTGTAGAGCGCAAGAAGCAGGCCGATGCAGAGCAGAAGATTGCCGCCCTCAAAGCCCAAATCGAAGCCCTGCGCTAACCGGTGACAACACACGGGTTCTCCACTTCCGTGCATACAAATCATGATTAAAACAAGAAATCATGAACCAACAAGACATTATAGGAGACAACACGAAGCAGGGACATTACCTAATCGGACGCTTCTTTGCTTGGCTGTTGAGATATTGGTGGGTACCTGTCTGTATGACAACGCTGTGCTATTTGTTTGATTTGGCGGGTGATTTCTATTCGTATGCCAATAATTCAGACTATTTGATTGATTGGGCTCCATTTATCCAATTGTCGCTTCTAATAGGTTGCCTTTCTTTTTTATGGAGAGGTACGTTTTTTTATACGGCACTGGCCAAAAAGGAATGGAAAACTGCATTGCTGTTAATTCTGTTTCACTTGTTGTGCTGGGTATTTTTTTACTTTGTGAATCTGCGATATTATCCATATAGTGAATTATAGAAGTTCATTAGTATGGAACAGGATCCTATTTTAAACGCTCATAATAAAGAGGAATTTCCTCCGATGCATACGGGAGGATTGAACACAACCTTAAAAAACAAATTGAAGATAGGATTTTTTATAATGGCATTGTTCCTGATGATCCTTGCTGGTTGCCAACAACCACAGGCGGACAATGGGAATTCTGTTACAGTATCAGATATTGTTGACTCTGCTTTTCTTCAAGATACTATTGACGGTTGGCTTACTCCATATATTTCAATCAGCAAAGTGATTGAGTGTTGGGGTGACCCTGATTCGTTATCGGAGGCAGTGGTCTTGG